>OHAH01002069.1_pt1 | contig 11184 bp, 7 predicted proteins | sample 1577071 | NCBI WGS metagenome assembly OHAH01 (sample SAMEA3541520, study PRJEB24748) | human gut metagenome | biome: human gut; feature: human-associated habitat; material: faeces | place: China | collected 2012 | reverse complement strand
AACGTGATGAGCGAGAGCGAGTTGAAGGCGCGCAACGAGGTGAACCTTCCTGGCGGCAATCCCAAACGGCATGGATTTCGATTAGTTCGTCGGTAACCGTGTAAATCAGCTTGTAATGTTTTTCGACGACAAGGGAACGAAATTCACAATCATATCCTTTCAGTAACGGTTCGATAGGGCCCGCTTGCGGAAAAATGCGTAAAGGTTCGGCAGAATCCAATAGTCTGTTGTATAAACGGATAGCTGCGGTCTGGCTCTTTTTACTGTAGAATCTGTAAATGTTGTCAAGTAAGGCAATGGCGTTATCTGACCAGGCAATATCTATTCGCATAATGGATGCCGTTTACGTAATTCTTCTGTAGTCATATATCGTCCATGTTTAAAATCTTCTCTCGATTTGTTCAACACTTCCTTTAATTCTTCCAGCGTCATCTGTGCCGGATAGCGCGTTTCTTTCTTTTCTGTTGCTATGCTGATCAAATTTTTGATCTGTGTCAACAGTTTTACATCGTCGATCGTTTTCAGTTGTTCGATAAGTGACAGTTTTAATTCCAGTGCGTCCATACAATTAACTATTTTGGTTTATATTCAGAATTCACAAAAATAGTCATAAATATTTTGCAATCAGTGAATCTTGGTTACTTTTGTTTCCGCTAAAAGAAAAATGATGAAAAAGATAATATGTAGTATCGGGTTGATAGTGGCTGCTTGTTCGGTGGCAGTGATATGTTCGTCTTGTGGAAAAAAGGAAGAACGCGGAGAGTTGAAACGTATCTGGTATAACGGAAGCTATAACCGCGATTTCAAAGACCTGAACGATGTACATCTGGCCGAAGCAAAACGTATCGGCATTCAACCTGCATCGAACCGTGAAGAAGCGGAGAAAGTAAAAAAGGAGATGGAAGAGATCGAAACCAATGAGTATTATGAAGTGGAAAAGCTGACGCATTCCATCCCATATCTGATCCCTTCGGCAGCACAGTTGCTGGAAGATATCGGGCATAATTTCCAGGATTCCTTACGCAATCTGAATGCTTCGGTCTATAAAATCAAAGTGACCAGTGTCACCCGTACGGTCGATGATGTCAAGAACCTGAAAAAGAGAAATACCAATTCCTCCCAAAACTCGGCCCACCGCTACGGAACGACTTTTGATGTCTCCTGGGCCCGTTATACCAAAGTAGACGAGAGCGATACTCTGAATATCGACAAAGACCGGTTGAAAATGGTATTGGCAATGGTTTTGCGTGATTTGAAACGGGAAGAGCGTTGCTATGTCAAACACGAACGCAAGCAAGGTTGTTTTCATATAACCGTCCGGGAAAAGAAATAGAAAGAGACAACAAACGGCTTACTGATCGAATGGACAAAAAACTACTGAAATACTGGAAAAACTGCCTGCTGGATGCCGAACGAAGGAGCAGGTCGCTAAAGAAAGAAGCGCGGGTTACATTGCGGATAGGTGACAAGGTTCCGGAATTTATACTTCGCAAAGACATTCCCTTGCTTTTCCCGAAAGGGAAGCAAAAGACGGATGACGAGAAACGTAAAATACAGATTGCTCCTTGTGTCTTTCTTCCTGAGTACGAAAACGGGTGGGCTTCCGGACAGAATACTCCGGAGTACCCCTTCCTGATTTCCGCGACATTGTTGCCGGACGGCACTTTTCAGGTCTGCGACAACAAGTCTGAACGTATTCCGGTTTTTGTCCGTAAGTTTTTGTCTCCGAATGCGCGCAATGACAGAACGATTGCATCCCTTTCGAATGTGGACCGGCTCTTGAGCGAGTTCGATACCGAAGAGACGGACTGGAAGATATATTGGAGTGCCTGCGAAAAACTGTTCCAAGATGCGACCGGCTTGACTTTCCGGGAAATGAATTATGCCGACAAGCCTGAAATCATTGTCGTGAAAGCTCCCGGACGAGGAATGGCACAAAAGATCATCAACTTGTATGACAAGCTATTGGAAAGTAAATCTTCCCATCCGTTACTGGAACTTCTGATCCGTAAAAAACTGGAAACATTGCTGCCTGTGCCGGATAGACAGCAAGTTTATTGCAATAAAGACCATTGGGCACAGATGAGTGGCGAGTTTCCGCTGTCCGTCTCCCAGCGTGAGACGCTTGCCATGTATACGGACCCGGACAGTTCCGATATCTTTGCCGTTAACGGACCTCCGGGAACAGGCAAGACGACCTTTTTACAGACGGTGATTGCCAACCGGATCGTCCATGCCGTACTGGAGCATCCTGATGATCCGGATATCATCGTAGCCAGTTCCGCCAATAACCAGGCGATTACCAATATCCTGAAAGATTTCAAGATCGAACAGCCTTCTGGCGATAAGCCTGCAAACCTGTTGACTCTCCGCTGGCTGCCCGGTTTGGATACGTTGGGATTGTATCTGTCAGGCAAAGACGAACAAAAGGATCAGTACAAAATGATGCTCAATACGAAAGGTGAAGGCTTTCCGAATGATTATGACGATCCTGCCCGGTTGGAAGAATATCGCGGGTTCTATCTGGAGCATTTCAATCGTTTCTTTCAGACATCTTGCCGGGATGAAGTTGCATGCCAGCGTTTCCTTCGCAGGCAAATGAGGAAGATGCGGGATGAGATTGGAACCTGCTTGAATGTTGCCAGTCTCAAACAATATGGAAAAGAGATGGCGGATAAAGGTTTTCTGAGTAAACTGTTCCGTAAATTTCAAAAACTTCCAAGCTATGATGATGTGATATGCGGCTGGGAGCAGACGGAAGATTTTAAGGCTCGCTATGACAAGTTGGTTGCCAATCCGGAATACAATGCCCTTCCTTATACGGAAGATATGGCGGTGCGGCTGGATATCAGTTACCGCTATCTTTTGTTCTGGTATGCCATCCATGACCGGGAAGCCGAGTTCATCCGCCGCTTGGCCGGATGCGATAAAGAGGGGGAGACACGTGGCCGAGAGGATTACACCGAACGGTTGAAGCGTTTGGCCTGTGTGATGCCTGTTTTTATTTCGACTTTCCATTCTTTGCCGAAATACATGGTTTGTGCGGACAATGGGGAGTGGGATGCGCCGCTCTATGATGCGATCGATTTGCTGATTGTGGATGAATCGGGGCAGGTATCTCCCGAACTGGCTATTCCGTCTTTCAGCCTTGCCAAGCAAGCTATTTTAGTGGGAGACGTGGAACAGATCGAACCGATATGGTCCATCTCGGACGAATATTCCGGTATCAATCTGAAACGTTTTGGCTTAGTATCCTCCGAGTCCGATGATCGGTATGCGTTTCTGCATGAAAACGGTTTCTTGTCTTCGTCCGGAAGCATCATGAAGATGGCGCGGAAGAGTTGCAGTTTCGAAGTCGCCGGTGAAAGAGGCGCTTTCTTGACCGAACACAGGCGTTGTCTCGATCCTATCATTGCTTATTGTAACGACTATGTGTATCACGGCCGTTTGCTGCCGAAGAAAGGAAACAAGGTGAAGTATAAAGACTTGCCGCCTAAAGGGTATGTCCATGTAAACGGAGTCAGTGAAAAAGGGGCGACGGGCAGTGTCTTGAACAGAGCGGAAGCGGCAGCAATCGTCTCTTGGCTGGAAACGGAAAAAGATAAGTTGGAAAGCGCTTACAAGGAGTCGATCCGTAAAATAGTGGCTGTAGTCACCCCATTTAAGGCGCAGGAAGAGATCATCCGTAGCCTTGCGGAACAGTCGCCGGAGGCGGAAGCGTTTGCCGGTATGACAATCGGCACTGTTCACTCTTTGCAGGGAGCGCAGTGTCCGGTCGTGATTTTTTCATCGGTCAATTCTCCCGGTGATGCTTCTTATTTTATGGAGCAAGGTGGAAAGTACAATATGCTCAACGTAGCTGTTTCGCGTGCGCAATATCATTTTCTGGTGTTCGGAAATATGAATATATTCCATCCCGAACGGAATACTCCCGTCGGTAACTTGGCAAAATGGTTGTTTGACGATCCTGCGAACGAAGTGTCCGGCAATTTCATCTATCGGCAAAAGGAACCACTTTGCCGCTACCAGCCGGCCGAACGTTTATCGACATTGGAGGAACACACCGGTTTGTTGCGGCAAGCCTTTAAAGATGCGACAAAAAGGTTGCTGATCGTATCTCCTTTTATATCGATCCAGGCGATTGAACATGATAATCTTATTCCTCTGATGCGGGAAGCGGTAGAGCGGGGTGTGGAAGTCGTGGTGTATTCGGATTTCCGCTTGGATTGTGACAAACAAACCGGTGCGTTGCGGAAGGAGACCGTTGCCGGGCGGAAGGCTTTAGCCGAAAACGGTGTTAAGTTGATTCTGTTGAAAGGCATTCATAATAAATCGCTTGCGATTGATGATTCGGTATTGGTGGAAGGTTCCTTTAACTGGCTTTCTGCACGTAGAAATGGGAGTTATTCCCGTCATGAATGTTCCGTGAAACTGATTTCTCCAGAAGCAGCGAAGCATATTTCAAACTTAAGGAAGGAGTTAGATGCAATAGAACCGGAATCCGTTCTTTTCGAACCTATTCCTGTCTCTGTACCGAAACAGGAACAGGTCGGGAATAAGATTTGTCCGGGTTTCTTTGATGCCGATCCGGTAAACAACTGTACGGATGAAGATCTGGTCGGTTTCAAAGAGCGTATCCGGCAATTGGGTATCAAGAAAACGGATGTATCCGAGTCGATAATGAGAGTTCGTAAACAATATCCCCGTCATTATGAAACATGGTCGGATGAGGAATGCCGGATATTACAGGAGTTCATGCAAAAGACGAATGATCTGAATCTGTTTTGTTCCTGCTTCCAACGGACTCCAGGCTCGATCCGTATAAAAGTAGAAGGCATGAATCAGAATTAGCGCTTGGCTTTCCTGATTCATACCTTCTGTATTCTACTCTTTGATAGATATATTATAAGATGCCTTCGATCACTTTGCGAAGTTCTGGTTTACCCATCGTGCCGAGCATCATTTCTTTATTCCCGTCCATACGACAGAGGAGCAAAGTCGGGATCGTCCGGATCTTGAAAGCTGCTTCCAGTTCTTCTTCGTTGTCTACATTGACTTTATAGATGTAGAGTTTTCCGTCGTATTCTTTTGCAAACTCATCGAGTATCGGCTCCAAGCGTTTGCAATAACCGCACCAGGGAGCATGAAAGTCTACGATGCAGGGTTTGTCTCCTACATATTTCCAATCTTTGGGGCTTTCTTCGAAGTTTCCTACTCGCTGTATAAATTCCGTTTTTGTTAATTCAATCGGTGTCATGTTGTTTCCTTTTATTATTATTAAAACAAAGATAGTGATAATATGGTTGCATTGTAAATGGCAATATTGCTTATATAGTTATCAATATTCCCCTTCTGCCGGCATTAAATGAAAAATATCTGTATTTTTGCTTTTTATAAAACAACAAATTCATGTCAGGAGAGATCTATGTTCAGGATTTTGCAGCCTTGGAAACACTGTTCAAGCGTTTCTACAAACCTTTGCGGGCGTATGCTTTCCGTTTTGTGAATGATAAGGATTTGTCGGAAGATATTGTTCAGGATGTTTTTTATGAACTTTGGAAGCGGCGTGAAAGTATCCGTTTTGAGGATGAATCTGTAAAGTCTTATCTTTTCAAAGCCGTATATACGCATGCTCTGAATGCGTTGGATAAGAAACAACAGGATGTATACCCTTTGAAACCTGAGAGAGAGACGGATATATTGGATCAGTACGTATCCTCTTATATGCAAAATTCCGAGCAGAGCTTGTTATTGAAAGAACTGGAAGAAGAAATCATGTCTTATATAAACACGCTTCCCCCTCAATGCCATAAAATATTTATGTTAAGCCGGAGCTATGGATTGAAGAACCGTGAGATTGCGGAACAACTGAATATTAGTATCAAAGCGGTTGAAAAGCAGATTAGCAAGGCTCTTTCCGGGTTGAAAGAATATCTTATCCAAAGGGACTTATTCCCTTTGTTAGTGTTGGCTGTCACTTGTCTTTCTCTTTAGACAGCCAGAGGGTGGAACGAAAGTTTCATGCCGGAGAATAAAAAGAAACGTTAATTCTTTGTAGGATGGAGGTAGGGTAAAACTACCTTTTTTTGTATTACTAATAAATGAATCTGTAATGAAAGAAGAAACACACGATATCAACGAAATCATAATCCGTTATCTGGATGGCTCGGCTGAACTGGAAGAGAAGAGGCTATTGCTTCGATGGCTGAAACAATCGGATGATAATCGGGATGATTTTATTGCAACTCGTGACCTGTGGCTGTCTTGTAATGTCGCTGCCGGAAACGAGCTGGAGATCGATATCGCTTTGGGGAAACTGAAAAACCGTATCTTGTTGGAGCAGGGACGGATGGAGAGGGGCTTGCCTGCGAAGAGAAATACATTATCGGTGGTTTTGCGTTGGACGCGGGTTGCTGCCGTCTTGTTGCTTTTGCTGGGAATCGGTTATGGTATCGGCAGTTGGAAGGAGCATTCCGCTCCTGATGTCATCGTGCAAAACCAACTGATTACGGCAAAAGGAAGCAAAGGCCGGTTCACGTTGCCTGACGGATCGGTGGTTTGGCTGAATTCGGAAACTAAACTGACTTATCCGAATCAATTTGCCGATGACAGACGGTTGGTCTCTTTGGAGGGAGAAGCATATTTCGAGGTGGCGAAAGATGCGAAAAAGCCTTTTGTCGTACAGGCGGGAGAGATAGATGTAGAGGTCTTGGGGACCTGCTTCGATCTCGATAGCTATTCTTCCGGTGAATTTGTAAAGACCGCTTTGCTGAACGGTAGTGTGAAGATATCGGGAAAAGCCTTGAAAGATCCGGTTTACTTGAAACCGGATGAACTGTTTAGATACCGTAAGTCGGATCAGACCGCCTCTGTCGAAGAAGCCAAAGCCGGTTTATATACCGATTGGATCAAAGACCGCCTGGTATTTGACAACGACTGTCTGGCTGATATCTTAATCAGTATGGAGGGACGCTATAATATGGACATTGAATGCCCGAAGCAGTTTGCCGCTGCCACTCGTCTTTCTTTCACAATCCGGCAGGAGAGCATCGAAGAGGTGATGGAGGCGATGAGTCTGATTGCTCCGATTAGGTATGAGATAAAGAAAAATAAAGTATATATAACTCCTCGAAAATAAATGTTTAACTTTAAAAACAGATTGCTTATGGGAATAGACAAATGATGTTATTGTGAAAAAAGAGGATAGGTGTATGTGGGTTGCATTCGTCTGTCGAAAAAAATAATTAATCTATCGTCCGGTATTTGGTTTCGGCGATAAAGTTTAACTGAAAATCTATATAGAATATGATTTATTTTAACCGAAAGGGTCTTTTGTATTCTTTTATTCAAAAAGAAACCAGGGTGATGAATTTAGCCCTGTTTATGTTAACTTTCATGTTAAGTGGGCTTTATGCTACAGAGTCTTATTCTCAGACTGTCCGGATTAGCCTCAATATGAAAAACTCAACAGTCAAAGAGGTATTAAAGAAAATTGAAAATTGCAGTGAGTTTACGTTCTTTTATAATGACGAAATAATAGACGTGGACAAACGTGTCACATTGAATGCTGAGGATCTCAGTATATCAGATATACTGACTACAATTCTCCCGAATTGTAGTTATACGATATCGAATAAAAACATTATCATAACTGTCAAGGAGGCTGGCGTTCACCAGCAGGGAAAGATTGTCACCGGAGTTGTCCGCGATGTTAATGGCGAACCGGTTGTCGGAGCGAATGTTTCGGTAAAGGGCACTACCAACGGAACAATAACCGATATGGACGGGAAATTTACGCTGGAAGGCGTTTCTGCCGATTCTAAACTTTCGGTATCCTATATCGGTTACATGGCCCAAGAGATTGTAGTGGGTAATAAAGGGGCTTTCGAAATCGTATTGAAAGATGACACCCAAGCTCTTGAAGAAGTTGTTGTTGTCGGTTATGCTGCTCAGAAGAAGGTGAATTTGACCGGATCTGTAGCCAGTCTAAATTTTACGGATGAGAAGCTGAGCCGTCCGGTTACCACGATCGCCGCATCGTTGTCAGGTATGGCGGCTGGTGTCAATGTGATGAATACTAGTAGCCAGCCGAATGCCGAAGGTTCTTCCATCTTGATCCGTGGTGTGGGTACGATGAACGATGCTGGCCCACTGATCCTTGTGGACGGAATGGAGATGAGCCTCAATGAAGTGAATCCAAATGATGTGGCTTCGATCTCCATCTTGAAAGATGCCGCTTCTTGTGCCATTTACGGTAACAGAGGGGCTAATGGGGTAATCTTGGTTACGACGAAACGTGGTTCGGATGGAAAAATCAATGTGACCTATTCGGGCAAGTTTTCTTACCAGACTCCGGCCAAGCTGATTCGTCAGGTAACGGATTATGCGGATTATATGGAGTTTGTCAACGAAGGTTATCTCAACACGAACCAGGCGGCCAAGTTCTCCCAGTCGACGATCAATGAGTGGCGTGAAGCAGCTAATAACCCGAACGCGACGAATGTCGCTGGCATACCGAATTATGTGACGCATCCGAATACGGATTGGTATGATGTCGTTTATGACCCGAAATGGATGCAGGAACATACTATCAGCTTGACTGGTGCGGAAAAGCGTACTAACTATGCGATTTCGGGTACTTACCTGAATAATCCAGGTTTGGTTATCGAGTCGGGGGTAAAGAAATATTATTTGCGTAGTGACATCGAGTCGAGAGTAACCGATTTCCTGACTGTAGGAATGCGTGCTTGGGGGTATAACGCCGATCAGGATCGCAATAATCTGGGCGATATGTGGGGATTGAACATGCAGAAGGTGACCCCAGGTGTTTATCCTTATTATGACGGCAAATATGGTGGAATCGAAACTAACGAAGAAGACGGGCAGGCAGGAAACCCATTGCTGAATATGAGTAACTCGTATGGTTACTACAAGCAGAACAAATATTTCGTGAACCCGTATATAGAAGTGAAGTTCTTGAAAGACTTCAAGTTTACAGCCAACTTTTATTATGATCAGTTTACAAACCATCACAGATGGCAACCTTCTGATTATAAAGAACAGTACAGTTTCAACCGTACAATGACTTTGAGTACGCCTCCGACTTCTACGGATATGGCTACTTATAAGGTGTATGATTGGGAAAGACGTGAAAAGTACTGGAAAACCAATATGCTGGTGAGTTGGGCGCATACTTATGGAAAGCACGATGTGGGTGCATTGATCGGTTATGAAGAATCGCGTAACTGGGGAGACGAAGTGGATATTTGTAAGGAAGGTATGTCAAGTGTCAATTTGACAGACTTTGATGCCATGACGGATCCTTATTATATTAAGGGTTCTTCATACGAATATTCTTCTCGTTCTTGGTTCGGTCGCATCAATTATGCATTTGACAATCGTTACTTGTTCGAAATGAACATGCGTTATGATGGTTCTTCTCGTTTTTCTCCCGATTCTCGTTGGGGTCTGTTTCCTTCTTTCTCTGCCGGTTGGCGTATATCTGAAGAGGAATTTATGAAAGATATAGATTGGTTGAGTAATTTGAAGCTGCGTGCATCTTGGGGGAAGTTGGGTAATAATTCCATTGGTAATTACGAGTGGCAGGCACTTTACGGTTCAGGCTACAACTATGCGTTCAATAGCAATAAATCCAATGGTTTAGCCATGACTACTTTCTCCAACTACGCTTTGGAATGGGAGGAAACGGCTATTACCAATATAGGTCTTGATTTCGGTGTTTTGAACAACCGTTTGAACGGAACGATCGAAGTATATGACAAAAAAACGGATGGAATCTTATATCGCCCGACGCTTCCGGAATCTCTGAACCAATTTACTTCTCCGCTCCAGAATCTGGCAGGTGTTAACAACAAAGGGCTTGAAATTACTTTGGGTTGGAATGACCGTGTCGGAGATATCTCTTACTCAGTTTCAGGAAACTTTACTTATAATAAGAATAAAGTGACGAAATATAAAGGGGAGTTGGTCCGCGAATGGCGTACGGATGCCAACGGCAATAAAGTGTGGTATCAGAATGTTGGTACGGTAGCAAACGGTTCGTCCAACTTGATCGTGGAAGGCCACGAGATGAATGAATATTATATGATGAATCCATACAAAGGTAACGGTTCTTATTTCAATAGTGATGGGACAGTGAATATTAATGGGGGACCGAAAGACGGAATGATCCGTACTGAGGCTGATATGAAATGGTTGCAGGCGATGTTTGATGCTGGTTATAAGTTTTACCCAAACCAAGCGATCGGCAAAGATAAGATTTGGTATGGGGATATGATTTATGCTGACTATAACGGAGATGGTATTTATGGTAATGATGACGATCGCGATTTTCAAAGTGTTTCTTGGAGACCGAAATACTACTTCGGCTTGCAGGCAAGCATGACATGGAAGGGCTTTGACCTATCGATGAACTGGGCGGGAGCAGCCGGATTCAAGATCGATTATTACAAACAAACGCAAAACAGCGTCAGTGTTACGCACGGATATGGTCTCGGATATGACATTGCTTATGATCACTATTTCTTCGATCCTGAAAATCCGAATGATCCGCGTACGAACATTTATTCCGAAACGCCACGTCTCGTTGGTTATCAGAACAGCGGTCAGGCAAGTGCTACCAGTTCTTGGCATCTGAAGAATGGTAACTACATAAAGCTGAAAAACCTGACGATAGGCTATACCTTTCCGAAAGAATGGATGAAAGTAGCCTTCATTCAGAATGCACGAGTTTATCTGTCTGGCGAAAATTTACTGACAATCACTAAGTTCGAAGGTAGCGATCCGGAACGTATGGCCGGTGACGGTTATATGCCGATCCGCCAGTATACGGTTGGTGTTAATGTGACATTCTAATTAAATTGTGAAAAAAAGTATGGACAAGAATAATTTGGGAATTATAAAAGACATGGCAAAACTTTTTTCAGCAACAATTTTGTCAGGTTTGTTCTTTACAGGTTGTGTAGATATGGATTTGACTCCGAAAAAACAGCCGAGTGAAGGAGAGGTATGGGCAGATGCCACGATGGCTGAACAGACTGTTACCGGCTTATACAATGGATTGAACCATTTGTATAATGATAACTATAATATGTGGTTCGATTGCTTTTCGGCAGTGATGGATCGCGATGCGAACTGGCGTAACTTTGGTATGCTGTTTGGCAA
>OHAH01002067.1_pt1 | contig 11189 bp, 9 predicted proteins | sample 1577071 | NCBI WGS metagenome assembly OHAH01 (sample SAMEA3541520, study PRJEB24748) | human gut metagenome | biome: human gut; feature: human-associated habitat; material: faeces | place: China | collected 2012 | reverse complement strand
AACGCTCCGGACGCAAATCATCCGGAATGGCTTCCCCGTCGTACCATTTTACCTTCAGTTCCTTTGCAAGCAGCTCGCTGTCCACGGAAAGCCTTTCTCCCTTACGGAGAGTGCGCCCTTCCTCAGCGGCTATGAGCAAACGCATGATCGGTTCCATGTGCCACCGGATGACATGCGTAATCGCATAGTCATACGAAAGGTAGGCGCTCAGGCTGAATATCCCTCCGGTGACCAACGTCAAGACGAGGAACGCCTCCGCGATGCGCCTGCTGAGCGAACGTGTCCTGACTCGCCGCGCCACCCGATTGCGCAATGCCGCCAGCGGACGGAAAAGGAATATTGCCCGCCACAAGGCGCTGCAACCAGCACAAAGTCCATTGAGAAACGACGATGTTTTATTCATGCCGAACCAACGTATAGCCTACATGCGGGATCGTCTTGAGGAGCGGACAGGTAAACGGTTTGTCCAGCTTCTGGCGCAATTCATGGATATGGGTACGCAAGGCATCGCTGTCCGGCGGAAAATCCCCCCAGATGGCTTGTTCAAGTTCCGTTCTGGGGACGACGGCCGGAGCGGCCCGCAACAATGTCTCCAAAATGACGAACCCTGTTGGGCTCAAACGCAGGGTGGTTTCTGCAAGTTTCTTTGCATCAACCTGCCTTTTCGCATCAGCCAAATTCTTTGCATCAGCGAGTTTCTTGGCTTCCAAATTCTTCTTAGCCTCAGGCGATTTTGCATCAATTGATTGATTGTCTGCGGCAGCATCCATATTCTGTTCGGCATTTTCGGCTTTTTTGACAGCTTCGCTTGCCTGCGCCATTCTTATACTATCCTCGATAGCCTTTTTGCGAAGAATTTCTTCCTGCGTTGAAGCAGACTTGGTTGGCGCCTTCTTCTCTGCCGCAATCTGCTGGTAATTATCCAACTGTAGAGCGAGATGATCACGCTGGGCAGCCATCTTGCCATAATTAAAAGCAAACCAGCCAAAGCCTCCTATCATTGCCAGGAATACTACGCTCGCTGCAATAACCAGATAACGAGGCAAAACAACATGTCGCTTATCGGTTACCTCATCTGAAGAAGGAGTTTCCTCATCTGAAGAAGCTTCCTCTTCAATAGGAGTTTCTGTAAAGTTTTCCTTATCAGAAGGAACTTTCTCTACAATAGGAGTTTCTGTAATAGAGTTATCCTCACCAGAAGGAACTTTCTCTGCAATAGGAGTTTCCTCTGTTAATGTCGATTCTTTTTCTTCATCAGAAACAACAGACTCAACTTCATTCTGAGCTGGAACTTCAGATTCCTTTGTTTCCAATTCAGAAGTTGCAGATTCAGATTCTACCGGTTCAGATACTGCAGGTTTAAATACAGCAGGTTCTGTCGCTGCAGGTTCTGTCGCTGCAGGTTCTAATCCTTCCGGTTTCTTTTCTTCCGGTTCAGCAACATTTTCCTGAGACAATCTCTCTCCTATCACAATCATTTCATCGCTAACAGGAGCAGCGTTTTCTTCATCCAAAAAATCTATCACACCACTTGTTGCAGAAGAATCCTGTTCAACAAAAGATTCCACGGAAGAATTTTCAGAATCAGGAACACACTCTAACGTAGAATCGGATACAGGACCATCCTCTTCAGCATTTTCAAATTTTCTGTCGATTTCATCGAAATCCACACCATCATTCACCACAACGGTCTCAAACTGGGCGAAAGGCTTGTTCACAATCTCCTTCAGAATATTATCGGGCGTGAAGGAAATCTTGTCACGGCCCTCGATGATGATACGCTCGCCCGTGTTCACATCCACGCTTTCACGATCCTTCACCGCCATTACCTTAAAAGTACCAAGCCACTTCATCTTCACGAGCTTATCAGACTGAAGCCCCTCGTTGGCAACATCAAACATCTTTCTGATAAACAGTTCGGCATCCTGCAGACTGATTCCCGACTTCTCTGCCAGGCGCTGCGCCAAGTCGCTTAAACTAATCTTACTCATAGTCTTCACCTCCATTCTTCAGTTTTTCCTTGACACTGGCCACAGGGCGGAAGCCGAGTACGAGCTTAGGCGGAACAAGCTGGCGCTTCTTGGTAGTAGGATTAACAACCACACGCTCCAAGCGCTTCTTTACTTCAAACGTACCAAAGTTGGGGATAGAGACAGCCTCACCATCCTCAAATTCAGCAATCATAGCATCTATCACCTTGCGCACCATCTTCTGGGTGTCGTCCTGTGGATAGCCAGTCTGCTGAGCAAGTTCTGCAATATACTCCTTGTTATTCATTCTGATGTCAAAATATTACCTCCCATATTACTTTACCACTTCTCCGTAGAGATCAAACTCCTCACTCTGGGTAATCTTCACATTGTAGAAGCAACCCACGCGCAGACGCTTCTCTCCTGCCTTGATCAGCACTTCAGGATCCACCTCTGGCGAGCAGAATTCGGTTCTTCCGATATAGTAATCACCCTCCTTGCGGTCGATAATCACCTTCAGTATCTTGCCCACTTTCTCAGCCTCTACCTCTGCGCTGATTTCCTGCTGCAGAATCATCAGTTCGTCAAGACGGCGCTGCTTCACCTCGGCAGGAACATCATCCTCGTAGTTATTGGCACTGTAGGTACCCTCCTCCTCAGAATAAGCAAAGGCACCCATACGCTCAAAGCGCTGAGTACGAACGAATTCGAGCAACTCGTGGAAGTCTTCCTGAGTCTCGCCAGGGAATCCCACCATCAGAGTAGTGCGGATATGAATGCCCGGCACACGCTCACGGATGGTCTTGAGCAGATCGATGGTTTCCTGCTTGCTCACGTGGCGATGCATTCTGTTGAGCATATTGTCGCTGATATGCTGCAGGGCGATGTCAAGATACTTACATACGTTTGGCTTCTCGCGCATCACATCGAGCAAATCGAGCGGGAACTGGTTAGGATAAGCATAGTGCAGACGGATCCACTTCACACCCGGAATATCCGCCATGCGGCTTATGAGTTCGGTGATGTGATGCTTGCCGTCCAAGTCCACGCCGTAGTAGGTGAGCTCTTGGGCGATAATCTGGAATTCCTTCACACCATCGGCTACCAGTTGGCGTACCTCGTCAAGGATTTCATCCATCGGACGGGAAACGTGCTTGCCGGTGATGATAGGAATGGCGCAATACGCACAGCGGCGGTTGCAACCTTCAGAAATCTTGATATAGGCATAATGATGAGGAGTAGTGAGATGGCGGGTTCCACTGCAAGCAGGCACATCAGCCTTGCCCAGTTCCTTGAGCAACTCCTTATAATTAAACTTACCATAAAACTTATCCACCTCGGGCATCTCAGCCTCCAGTTCCTTCTGGTAGCGCTGTGAGAGACAACCCATCACATAGAGTTTGCGGAGTCGTCCCTCTTCCTTAGCCTGGATGAACTCCAGAATGGTATCGATACTCTCCTGCTTGGCATCCTCGATAAAGCCGCAAGTATTGATGACGGCAATTTCACCCTGTGGGCGTTTCGGGTCATGAACGCAGTGGTAGCCATTGTCCTCGAAAAGCTTCATCAAGGTCTCACTATCCACCAGATTCTTGGAGCAACCCATGGTTACTATATCTATCTGATTTTTCTTCATTCTTATCCTACTTATCCTAATAATAATCTTAATCTAATTCTTTTCTCGACTATTTTACATCGAGCTTCATCTAATTCTTTTCTCAAAGTCTATAAGCACCTGTATTCTAGTGCTTAAATAGGGAGTCAACAAATTCAGACTTATTGAAGAGCTGGAGATCCTCCATGCCCTCGCCCAGTCCGATATACTTCACTGGCACCTTGAGCTGGTCGGAGATACCGATTACCACGCCCCCCTTGGCCGTACCATCGAGCTTGGTGATGGCGAGCGAAGAGATATTGGTAACGGCAGCAAACTGCTTAGCCTGCTCAAAAGCGTTCTGTCCGGTACTTCCATCCAGAACGAGCATCACCTCATCCGGAGCCTCAGGCATCACCTTCTTCATCACCTCCTTGATCTTCTTCAACTCATTCATCAGGTTCACCTTATTATGAAGGCGTCCGGCAGTATCAATCAGCACCACGTCGGCACCGTTCGCCTTGGCGCTCTGCAGGGTATCGAAGGCCACGCTGGCAGGGTCAGAACCCATCTGCTGCTTCACCACTGGCACCCCTACTCGCTCGCCCCAAATGCAAATCTGTTCCACAGCAGCGGCACGGAAGGTATCGGCAGCACCGAGATACACCTTCTTGCCAGCCTTCTTAAACTGATAGGCGAGCTTTCCTATGGTGGTAGTCTTGCCCACACCATTCACACCCACTACCAGAATCACGTATGGTTTATGGTCGGAAGGCAAATCCCAGTTTTCATTGTCATCAGTATGATTTTCCTCCAGGAGGCTTGCAATCTCTTCCCTCAGGATTCTGTTGAGTTCTGAGGTAGAAACATACTTATCTCTTGCCACGCGCTCTTCGATACGTCGGATGATCTTCACGGTAGTCTCCACACCAACATCGGATGTGATGAGCACCTCCTCCAAATCATCGAGCACGTCATCATCTACGGTTGACTTACCAGCCACCGCACGCGCCAATTTTCCAAACACGCTCTCCTTGGTCTTTTCGAGGCCTTTATCGAGAGTTTCCTTTTTTTTGTTGCTAAATAATCCGAATAATCCCATAATTATAGCTATATTTTTTTGCAAAGATACGAAAATATTTGAAACTAGGAGCGTTTTCCCTAAAAAATATTGTTAACTTAGCAAAAGAATGTATAAATAATCGCTTCCTTATAGAAATATATCAAGTTATTTTTATACCTTTGTATGTTAGAAGCGCCTCCGAGTTCTTAATACTCGGACGAGGAGGACAAGACATTAAACATTTAAACAACAATCATGAAAAAGATATTTATCTCAATACTGATGCTGATTCCTGCTCTCACCATGCAGGCGCAGAATGTGCTTACCCCTGAGCAGCAGTTGGAAAAGGCGCAAAAAGAGTTGGAGGAAGCCAAGAAGGCCCTGGAAGCAGCCAAAGCTCAGGCAGAAGCTGCCAAGGTGAAGGCGGAAGCTGAAAAAGTAAAGGCGGAAGCCGAGAAAACGAAAGCGGAAGCTGAAAGATTGAAGGCTGAAGCTGAAAGAATGAAGCAGGAAGCAGAAAAGCTGAAGAAGAATACTGAGAATTCGGTGCCTGCTACAAAGCTGGTGCCTGCTACCAAGAAGGAGAATACTACCGAAACTTCAGAAGGTGCGGGATGGGTCGTGCCAACCATGACAGAGGAGGTAGAAGAGAAAAAGGTGGAAAAGACTGCCGAGGGCGTGGTACTCAAGGAAGATCCGAAATACCTGGCGGGAGCCATCCAGCTTAATGCCGAGGGAAAAGTGGAATTTGTTCTCGACACCCAGGCAAACGGAAAGAGTGCTGACGAAATCTACAACATCGTTTTCCAATATATGAGCAAGCTCATCAAGAATGAGCAAAACATCAACAGCCGCATCGCCCTGGTGAACAGAAACAACAAGAACGAGCAGATCATCGCCTGTATTATGGACGAATGGTTTGTCTTCAATCAGTCGTTCATCTCTCTCGACCGCTCTGAGACCAAGTACCAGCTGGTGGCAACCATCAGCGACAACCATCTCCACCTCTCCATGACCCGAGTCGTATTCAACTACGAGGAAGGCAGAAGTACCGGTTTCAAGGAGCCGGCAGAGAAAGTGATTACCGACAAATATGCCTTGACCAAGAAGAAAAACGACTTGGCTAAGATCTACGGGAAGTTCCGCCGCGGAACCATCGACCGCAAGGACCAGATCTTCAATGATCTGACCAAACTTGTTAGAAAATAAAAATCATCTTATAAAATATGGATCAGACAAAAGATAACAATATAACAAACACCCCACAGAGCGAGGAAACCGCAAAGACTCAGCCACAGAGCGAGAGCCACGAGGCGTCTCAGACACAGCCACAAACCAGCTATGCCGTGCGCCCAAACCGTCGCCACCACAGAAGACTGGAGTATGCAGACAAGAGCAATATGCTCGTAGCCAGAAACTGGCTCAACATTGGATTCATGCTCTTCGCCATCGTAGGCGTCATCCTCTGGACACAGATGGACGACCGCACGATTGCCAATGTACTGCTGATCATCGGCGTAGTCTTGAAAATTGCCGAGGTTTGCATCCGACTATTCAAAAAATAAGAAAGGTTTGCATCCGACCATTCAAAATAGGCTTGCATCCGCTTATTCAATAAATAAGAAATGAAGAAAATATTATTCTCTACAATCCTAGCTTGTGCTGCAACTCTACCAGTTGCGGCACAACGCGATTTTACGGATTTCAACAATAACGAGGACTCGCAGTTCCGCCCACAGACCGGCAACCGAATCAACACCGACTCGCTGGGCACCGACAAGGAGATTCCGAAGGGAATCAGGGTATGGACTGTGGATGAGAGATTTGGAGATACCCGGGCTGCTGTGGTCGACACCATGCAGGCAATGTACCAGAATACCACCTTCACGGAAGGACTGCGCGGAGAGTACAACACCCTGGGCAACATGGGTACCGCCCGCATCAACCGCATCTTCATCGACCGACGCAATACGCAGGGCAACTTCATCTTCACCGAGCCATACGACAACATCGTTACCCCGGTGAGTGACTTCCACTTCACCAACACCTACTCGCCTATCACCAACATCACGCTGAATAGCTGCGGTGACAGAACCAACGGTGAGGATGACTTCAAGGCAATCTTTGCAGTGAATGCCAACAAGCAGCTGGGTGGCGGATTCCGATTCGACTACAAATACGGTCGCGGCTACTACGATGCACAGAGCACGGCGCACTTCAAATATACGATGTGGACTTCTTATCTGGGCGACCGCTATCAGGCGCACTTCCTTTTCAGCACCAACCACCAGAAGGTGACGGAGAACGGAGGTATTACCAATGATGACTACATCAAGCATCCGGAGCTTTTCACCGAGAGTTTCGCCACCAACGAAATACCGACCGTGCTGCAGCAGAACTGGAATCGCAACGACAATCAACACATCTTCTTCACCCACCGCTACAATGTGGGCTTCAGCCGCAAGGTGAAGATGACCGAGGAAGAAATCAAGGCCAAGAAATTCGCCATGGAGTCAGCAAAGGACAATGCAGCCGAGGAAGCCAAGGAGGAGGCAAGAAAGAAAGCAAGGGAACAAGGCAGGGAGTTTGACGAAAAGGCTTTCGACAAAAACCAGAAGAAGCAGTTCTCTGGTCGCCCTACAGATGCAAAGATTGCCGGCGATGAACCTGCCAAGAACAACAAGGCAATAGTTGCAAACAAGGCAGCCCAGGACTTCAAGAGCGACAGCACTCGAATTGCAGTAAACAGCAAGGCAATGGCAGACAGTCTGCTCTCCATAGAGAAGAAGAAAGCGCAGGACTCACTCTTCTACAAGACAGAATATGTTCCGGTAACCAGCTTCATCCACACCGTGCAGTTTGATAACTACAAGCGCATCTACCAGGCTTACCAGACTCCACAGAACTACTATCTCAAGGAGTACTACAATGCCGGCAAGTTTACAGGCGATTCTATCTACGATCAGACCCGCCACTGGCGCATCAAGAACACCGTGGCAATGGGAACGCTCGAAGGATTCAGCAAGTGGGCAAAGGCTGGTCTGAAAGCTTTCGCCAGCTATGACCTCCGCCACTACGAACTGCCGAATACAGAAGGCGGATTCGAGAAATTCAACGAGCATGCGCTGAGCGTAGGCGGTCAGCTGAGTAAGACTCAGGGCAAGACCCTTCACTATAATGTAGTGGGCGAGGTAGGACTCACCGGAGTGGATGCCGGCACCTTTGCCATTGATGGAAGCGCAGACATCAACCTGCCATTCCTGGGTGACACCGTACAGGTAAGAGGCGATGCTTTCATCCATCACGAAACGCCATCGTTCTACTATCGCAAGTATCATGCCCGACATCTCTGGTGGGATGATGATCTGAGCAAGATTATCCATACCCGCATCATGGGAACTCTGAGATTCGGCAAGACCAACACCACGCTGCGTGTGGCTGTGGATGAAATCAAGAACTATACTTATTTCTCACAGCAATATACGATTACAGAAAATGGTCTGCGCACAGGCGTGACAGTGACACCAATGCAGAGCGGCGACGCCATCAATCTGATTACAGCGCAGCTGCAGCAGGACTTCAAGTTCGGTATTTTCAACTGGCAGAACATGATTACCTACCAGCATACCAGCAGCAAGAGTGCCCTGCCAGTGCCAGACCTCAACGTATATACCAACCTCTTCATCAAGTTCAAGGTGGTAAAAGTACTGAATATCGAGCTGGGTGCCGACGCCAGATACTTCACTAGCTACGAGGCTCCGGATTATTCTCCTTACATCGGTCAATATACCGTACAGGGCAACGGCGAGAAGAACGTGAAGGTGGGCAACTACCCTATCGTCAATGCCTACGCCAATGTTCACATCAAGCACACCCGCTTCTTCGTGATGATGAGCCATCTGAATGCAGGACAAGGCGACAAGAACTACTTCTTCACCCCTCACTATCCGATGAACCAGCGAGTTTTCAGAATGGGTGTAAGCTGGAACTTCTTCAACTAGGAAGCGAATCTTTTCCACAAGAGATTCTTCTGAAACAAAATAGAAGCGAATCTTTTCTTAATGAATAACAACAAGGAGCGAGGTTCCCCCAAAACCTCGCTCCTTATAATTTAAAAGCAACAATATGATGATAAAGACAAATTCTATCAAGGCATGGTTTCTCGCCGCCCGCCCCGTCACCCTTTCGGCAGCGGCAGTACCGGTGATGCTGGGAGTAGCCCTAGCATACAAGGATTCAAGTGCCAACTGCCAATGGGTTCCTGCCCTGCTCTGTCTGCTCTTTGCTTGGATAATGCAGATAGACTCAAACCTGGTAAACGACTTCTTCGACTTCAAGCATGGCAACGACGACGAAACCCGATTGGGGCCAAAGAGAGCCTGCGCCGAAGGCTGGATTACGATGAAAGCCATGAAATGGGGCATCATCTTCACCACCCTTCTGGGATGCGCCATCGGTTTGCCCCTCGCCTTCTACGGAGGAAAGGAGATGATCATCGTGGGTATCTGCTGCGTACTCTTCTGCTTTCTCTATACCACCAAGTTGAGTTACCTGGGATTGGGCGACCTGCTGGTACTTCTCTTTTTCGGCATCGTGCCGGTCTGCTGCACCTACTACCTTGTGATGCCTGAAGGAATGCAGAGAGTATCAACGGAAGCCATACTTACTTCCATCGCCTGCGGTCTGGTAGTAGATACGCTACTCATCCTGAACAACTATCGCGACCACGACAACGATATTAAGGCGGGCAAGAAGACGCTGATCGTTCACATCGGCAAGAAAAACGGCGAGCGTCTCTACTGCGCACTGGGCAACATCGGCATCCTCATCATGATAGGAATCAACATCTATGGTGCACTTGCCTACGATGCAGATACTAAGTTTTTGCCTTTTGCTGCTGCATACCTCGTGCAGCACAACCGAACATTCGCCAAGATGAGGAAGATAGGAGAAGGCAGAATGCTGAACAAGGTACTGGGCTACACGGCTCTCAACATCTTTACCTTTGGTATGATCTCTACATTCATCATCCTTGGAATGATGTGGTAATCCCAGAGATACCCGCCCCCTCTGGAATGGTATGAGAAGATTCTAGAATGAGAAGATAACATTCAGGAATAATAATTATATAATGTACGCGCGTACATTATATATATAAAAGAAGAAAAAGTATGAAGCAACAAGTAAATCTCGAAATCATGCAGTTTGTGGAAACACAGATTCTGCCCAAATATACAGAATTTGGCGAGAGCCACGGATTGCGCCACGTAACCCGTGTCATCAAAAACGCCATGAAACTCGTACCAGTAACAGGTGCCGACATCGACATGGTTTATATCGTTGCCGCCTACCACGACCTGGGAATGAGCGGTCCGCGCGCCATCCACCACCTCACCAGTGGCAAAATCCTCCAGGCTGATGCCAGACTGAAGCGCTGGTTCACTCCCGAGCAGATTAAAATCATGAAAGAAGCCGTGGAGGATCACCGCGCCTCCTCCAGTCGCCAGCCCCGAAGCATCTACGGCAAGATAGTAGCCGAAGCCGACCGCGACATCGATATTCACGAAATCTTTCTTCGTGCCATCGAATACGGAGAGGAGAACTATCCCGGAAAAGGAAAGGAAGAGCAATGGCAGCGGTTCGCCGACCACATGGACGAGAAATATTCCCGCAACGGCTACATCAAGCTCTGGATACCTAACTCACCCAATGAGAAGGCTCTGAAAGAGCTGCGGAATATCATTGAAGACAAGACAGAACTCAGGAAATATTTCGAAGAAATATACGAAGAGTTCAGGAAAAAGAAGTCTTGACCCTTGAGAGAAACAAGGAAAAGGGAGTTCTGACTTTTGATAAAGAAGATTTTTCGAAAAAATCAGCAGAAAGATTTGGTAGTTTCAAAAGATTGCATTATCTTTGCAGTATAGAAAACCCAAAGACTTCTATCAATAGATGATAGCCTATGCTATGTCTATTCGACAAAGATATAAGGGTCGTGTCGGTTCGATCGGGATACTCATCAAATTACACTTATGAAACCGAGAAGACTTCTCTTGCCTATGGCGGGCCACATAAACTGACATGTCAACTAAGCTGCAAAGCCGGTGGATTACAAAAGCGGAGAGCTCTCAAATGTTTATGACATTCGGAGTTTCATCACATCATCGAGCGACCCTTTCCTACAGGAGGCAGATTTCCAATAATTGGTAAATCTGCCTCCTTTTTTGTTGACAAAGTCAGCTTATCCCCTATAATTCCTCCCCAAAACAAGAAAAATCAAGAAAATATGCATATTTCTTGAAAAAAGTTGCAGAAAAATTTGGTGGAACAAAAAAAATGTAGTATCTTTGCACCCGCATTTGAGAACGATGCTTGTTGATTTGGCAACAATATCCGATTGGAAGGTTGGGTGAGTGGCTGAAACCACCAGTTTGCTAAACTGACGTGCGGGATTACCGTACCGGGGGTTCGAATCCCCCACCTTCCGCAAGCGGAGTTCAAGATTGCATCGTTGGTCGATTCATCTAATGGTTAGGATACAAGATTCTCAATCTTGGCATAG
>OHAH01002066.1_pt1 | contig 11191 bp, 14 predicted proteins | sample 1577071 | NCBI WGS metagenome assembly OHAH01 (sample SAMEA3541520, study PRJEB24748) | human gut metagenome | biome: human gut; feature: human-associated habitat; material: faeces | place: China | collected 2012 | reverse complement strand
TCCTCTCTGGGTACACCGCAGGTACGGATACCTTCCCCGATACCGCGCTCAGAGGGATATTGTCAAGTGTGTAAGTAAGATTTTATGAAATTGCTTCTATTTTCATAAGAGAGCCTTCCATTACTTTTATACCATCTGTTAATTCAATATAGCTGATTACCTTTGTTTCTCAAAAAGAATAGTTTATACGCTTTAGATTTTAGTATCAAGTGTTGCCTGTGCAGGGGATTTTCCTGTCTCTGCAGTCTCTCTTGTAACATCATCAAGTGCTCCAGCTTTGATTGGCTTACCAATTTCCCAGTTAGGATCAGCCTTTTTTGCGGCATCATAAAAAGCCTGTCTGTAAATTCTCTCATATTTTTCAAGGGTGTACCCGGCAGCCAGCCTGTCCTTTTTGGACATTTTGCGATACAAATTGTTATACACATCTGTTCGTTTTGTTGTATCACCATTTCATACACCATTTTCACGCAGAAATTCTTTTTTTGTCAGTTCATACATTTCTTCTTTGCTGCTATCCGGAATTGATATGATCCTTCTTCTCGAATTCTCGTTGTCATCTGTCACCAAAAGTCCTGCCAATCCATTTACAGGATTAATATAATCTCCATCCTTATCATAATGACTCATCAGATTTTTTATTCCCTGAATATTGCCATACATCGCACCATTTCCGGCAGACATCATCTTCTTAATAGCTGCTTTATACTGTTTACTGTTCGTATTAATTCCAGCAGCTTTTAGCTGTGATTGAACAGAACTGCTATTAAGCTGTGACAACTGAAAACTACCTATTGCATTTACTCCTGATGTTCCAAATGATTTCTGAAATAAAAAAGCATAATCCGTTATCCTTGACATAAAACAGCCTCCCTGTCTGTTTCCACATTGCAAATTTATTTTTGTCTATTTTATGTTCTAGCATAAGTCATTATTTTAATTGCACACCTTACGGTTTCATATCAAAGTTCCTATGCCAAAGCATCAAATGCCGAAACTCCATTTTCTGTCACTCCTATAGAAGTTGAAGTACCTAGCAATTCCACCATTTTTCCTGTCAGGTCATCTACATCTTTTCCATCAATTTTCAGATTATATTGCCGTTCTTCCTGCTCCTGTTTTTCGGCACGCTGTTTTTCCAGTCTTTCCTCTGTCTCTTTCTTTTCTGCTTTCCTTTTCTCGAGTCTTTCTTCAAGTTCTTTCCTTGCTTTTTCTGTTCCCGGATCAACTTCATCTTGAGTACACATTACAGAACTCATGCTATCATATCCATTTATAGTAATACTATAACTCAGTATCTTTGCTCCTCTTGCTGCCACATAAGCTCTTGACTGTTCTATTGTTTTTGGTATTAGCGATAAATTGTACTCCAACCATTGTTTTGTCTTTTCATCTCCCATAGCCTTTGACAAAAGAGAACTGTTTATATTTACGGAATAATCCCTGCTTCGTAAACATTCGTATTTTTGTGTTAAATAGTTCTTATATTCATGAGCATTCTTATATGTCCTGCCCGTTTTGTTTCCAGCATTTTGTGTATTGCCATAACTATTCGTATATGACGCATATGTTCCTATTCCTGTAACTGCCATATTAACATATCTCCTTTCATTATTCGGAGTCCTTCCAACTATGCCACCTGTTGGATTTCTCTCAGAATCAATATAATATTGATTACACGCTAGCTTCAAATATACTTTGACTAATACCTTTTATCCACATATTCTGCGTTGCTCCATACCCTCTTTCCTGCCCTATATCATACAACCCACTGCTGTCAAAGCCTATTTTCAATACTAAATCATTTTCTTTTTTCCATCCATTCTTAGCATATTCCAACCATCTATTAGAATAAAGTTCATACCCTGCGCCATTTTTAGCCTTTTCCTTAAACAAGACAAGTAAATCTGTGCCATCCTCTGCAATAAAAGTACCATTTCTATATGTCGCATTGCGTGCATCATACCCTGTTGTCTCATAGACTTCATGCCATAAAGAATATTGGTTTGCCTTTGTCATATTTGCCTGCGAATTAACAATTTCATTGTCTGCATCATGCATACAAATCCACGCATGTGTCCATATATTTTTCGCATTATCCCCTTCATTCAGTAATTTTTCTATCTGCGATAATATGTCTCTATCTGCATTTCCCGACACTGTTAATTGATATGTATATGGATCAATAGAAAATACCAAATCTGCCTGTTTTGATATTGATATCCCATTCTTTGAAAGTAGATTTGAAATTTGCTGATTTACAACACTTCTGGCATACTGTTTTTCCCTGTCAGTATTGCGTACATAACCAACACTTCTTGAACCTCCTGTATATACATCCTTGTAATTTCTTAATGCATAATCATACCGGGCAAATCCAGCCGAATATTTTCCTCCTGTTTGTAACATTCTTTTCTCATTGCGGTAAGCTATGGAACGCTGATCTTCTGTCATATATGAGCAAAAATTAGGTGAGGTCACATCACAATATTTTGATTCGATATATGTCATCGGATCAGAATGAGACAAATTTTCTTTGTACACTTTATCATAATGCTCCTGCAAAACTTTTTGTACGAAACGATCTTCCTCGGTAAGTCCATCATATTGATAACCTACAGTTGTACCTGCACTGGAAGTGTTTGGCAGATTATTTAAATCCCTGCCTACTGGTATATTGTTGTAATAATTATTTACAGTAACCATACTATCCCCTACCTTATATAAGTCTCATAACAACTGCCAACATTCTCTTACAACATTAAACAACCTTTCATGTCTCTAGAAAATATTTTTTTTAGCATTGTGATATATTGTTTTAGCAAATAACCTCTGAGTCGTTTCCATAAAGTTCTTATCGCTACTCATAATATCCCAAATTACACTCTTTGCAATTCCTGCTGTGTATTTCGGTTCTTCACGCATTTCTAAAAATCTTTTTTGTGCTTTCTCCATCATGGATACCGCAGTATCTATATATTCTTTTTGTTCTGCTGTATTCTTCTTCACATTAGTTGTTTGAAAGAATTTAGAACCGTCATTTGTCTGCTGACATACAATATATCCCGCCAGATTTGCTAATCGCTTATTATATGCCCTGTCTAAACCTGCCAAATCTTCATCAAGTGTTAATGAATTTTCTCCTGTGAGGTCATAAGAAACCTGACGTTCTCCATTCTCATGTTCTTTCACAATATAATTGTAACGTGTTTCATAAGCATCCATCATAGACTTCATCACATCTTCTAGATTGTATTTTCCGTCTTTTAACGTCAGTCCACTATATTCTCTCATAGAAGTATAATGTTCCCATTCAACCTCATTTGTATCTTGTATTGTTAATTCATATCCTATCGGTTCCTCAACTTTTGGCTTTACTTCTCTTAATTTTTCCCGCAATGCCCGCCTTCCTTCATTCGATATTTCTACATTGTCTATCTGCTTATTTTTATAAGCAACATTGTCATCCATACCTCTGAAATCTTTACTCTTTCTTTCCATTTCGAATAAACAAAACCTATCGTAAGAAGGTGTTTGAAATATTTTCATATCCGCTCCTTTCACATTTCGCAATCGCCTATTCACTTTCATGTTTACTAATTAGTGATATACATTTGCTCAAATTAGTCACTCATACAATATTCCTATACTTCCTTATCTATCTTACTTGACGTTAGAGAGGAATCCTTTTTAGAATATGTACCATTGTTTGTATAAGTCGCACTTGCGCGGTTCGCAGCATTTGATATACCAGTTGCTTTCTGGGCTGTTTTGCCTGCAAAGGAATTGTAACCTGTAAAAACCGTTTTCAATGAACTGATATCTGCTTTCTTCAATTCATCTTCATCCAGCTCCAGCTTATTCCCCTTTCCTATGGTAATACCTATTTTAGAAAGTAAATGACTGGTTTTGTCTGTCATGCCTGTCATCCATGAAGCATTTCTAAGGACATCTTTTGTATTGGATTCTCCTGCCTCCTTAACAACATCATTATAATCATCAATAAAAGATTTCACTTTTTTGGTAATTGCATCCCAGTCATAATCCTCTACCTCTGTTTCTTCCCCGGTCTTTTCATCCTTCTTTTTCATTTTCTTTTTTTCCCAGAGTGACGCATCGTTTAGTGCATCTGCTGATTTTTTCAGGGAATCCGCACTTGTTTTCATCAGTGTAAGCTTCTGTGAAGTATCGCCTTTCCCCGATAATTTTTCTGCATCCTGCTTTGCATAATATGCTTTCATAAGTTTTCCATAGCTTCCGTTTTTAATCGCAGCATAATCAGAAAGCATATTGGTGTTTCCTACGGATGAACTGTCGGAAGTTCCTCCAAATAATGCGGAATAATCTACATTGCTGTTATATTTACTTGTGTAATCACTAAAACTCTTAATCTCTGACATAATACCATTCTCCTTTACCAACTATAAACGAATATCAATCGGTGTATATGTCACCTGTGTTTCCCCTTTGATATCCGTATTCTTTACGCTGTCTGTCTCCTCTGCCGCAGCCCCCGCAGATTCCTGTGTTTTCTCGGATTTATCAGTATTGTTCTTTGTTGCAGTGTCTTCTGTATTGCTGTTCTCCGCTTTTGCAGCTTCTTCTACTGATTTATTTGCATCTGCAAGTGTAGACATCTGTGCTGCTGTCGCAGACTGTGCCTTTGCCTGCAGCTCTGCCAGTTCTTCTTCCTTCTTCTCAGTATTTCCTTTTCCGGCATCCTGTTTGATTTCAGATTCAAGCACACTGGCACGTCCCTGTATCTGTGTTGCCATACTTCCCTGCACCTTTGCCTGTTTCATGGAAGAATCTGCGGAGATCATCGCCTGCATACTTGCCTGTGACAATCCGGTGTCTTTCTTTTTAGAAGTGCTACTTGTTCCAGCCACCATATCATCCATAGATGACGAATTTTTACTCTGCTGTTCCTTTCTCTGCTCGATCTGGTGCTGTCTTAACTGCTGATTGAGATTGTTAATCTCCTGCTGTATCTCCTGACGCTTTTTCATCTTATCCTCTAATGACATTTCTTCATTCGATGATAAATCCTGTAGCTTCTGCTGTGCATTTGCAATCTGATTCTGAATATTTTTACTTACAGAATCATTCCCCTGTGTCATTCCCATTGTTCCTGTCTGCGTATTTGTCCCACTAAATCCATTGATTCTCATTTTAATCCTCCTTGTTTTGCGAAGCAAAATCCGAACCCTTTGGTGAGGAGAGGATTTGGCCTCCTTGAGCTTAAATTCTGAAATCCGTTTCCTTAAAAATCTGTACAACATGATTTCTCTTTACTGATCCTTTCGGCATATCTTTCTTTACAATAAACAGCGATGTTGTGAACCGCCCTTTTTTTGTTGTGAAGCAAATAAAAAACACCTCGAAGGTGCTTTTTGTCCTTATTCTACCTGTAACATAATACTTAGAACCACTTCCTGATTCTCCTGCTCTAAAGATATATCTCCCATATACATCCTTGCAACCCTTCGGATATTATGCAGTCCAATTCCATGCTCCTTCCCGGATTTCGTTGTTTCCGGCAGATCACTGTCCTTATAATTTAACTCTCCCTCATATCTGTTCTTTATGGTTATCATAAAAATACTGTTTTTCCGAAAAGAAGAGATACTGATATAAGGATTTTCTCCACTTACATTTTCCATGCAATTATCCAGTGCATTGTTTAAGATCACGCTTAAATCAAATGCATTTAATTTCGTATCCCCCGGATAATGAAAATCTGATATAAAACGAATCTGCTTTTCCTTTGCTTCTCTTAACTTTTCCATCAGAATCACATCAATGACAGGACTCCCCGTTTTTATCTCAGGAGATATTTCATTCCACTCCTTTTTCAAATGCTCCATATATTCTGCTGCATCATCCATATGATTCTCTGCCACAAGATGTTCCAACATCTGTATATGATTCCCCATGTCATGACGCAGGCTGCGGATATCCTGATACAGCTTTTCCACTTCCCCGATATGCTTTTTCATGTCACTGACCTGATTTAATACCAGCTCCTGCCCTGTCTGTTCTTCCTGTGCCACCTTCCAGTTTTGAAACATCGTTGTCATAACAAGAATTGCTATGATAGAGATAAAATAATGCACAAAGCTTAAAGCTCCATAAAATCCATAGGTATCTGTCAGGCTCTTTCCTGTATCTTTTTCATAAATATTCAGATAATATTGCAGAATGCCATATCCTGTAACTCCCACAAGAGAAGGTATGATGAGCATTACCAGCTCTTTAACGTTCATTTCATCATTTTTGTATACATATGCTTTATTGATCAGACCGATTGCAACTGCAAGGAAAACGATACAAAGCACAATATCCAGAATTCTCGTTCCAGCATAAAGTCCATATTGCAGCCATTGTCTTCCTGCAATCGTATTCCCAAAAACCAGAGCTTTTGTGATAAAATCATCCAGTCTGTCTGCCATTGCAACCGCAAGCCAACGGATAGAAAAAAATGTCACTGCAAGAAATATTTTCTGATAGATGTTTCTTCTGTCCTGTACATACATCACAAGAAATGCAGCCACAACTCCCAGCATATATGCAGAAAAATTGCCAATCTGCTGCGGTATCAGATACAGCACAGACATAATTCCAATATAAACAATACTGACCAGAGCAGCTTCCCTTTTCTTTTTCATATATGGATATACAAAAACACCAAAACAGATTCCTGTAATAATCAAAATTGCAATAACAGAAAACTTCGATGTGATCATCCAGCATCTTTCCACTAAACTCATCTGACTTCATTTCCTTTCCTCTGGTTATACTTCAGATATTGCTTCACAAACTCCGGATAATTCTTTTTTGCAATCAATGCAGTTCCATTTTTCACAGTTACACAAGTTGCATCATATTTTTCTACATATTTAAAATGTACAAGATAGGCTCTGTGTGTTCGGAAAAAATCTGTTCCTGCCATATCACTTAATTCCTGTAATTTACCATAGTATTCAATATCCGTACTTCGTGTATGGATAATAACTTTCCGGTTATACACCTCGGCATACACAATATCACGCAGAAAAATTTTTATATGACTTCCGGCGGTCTGTACCATGATATATTTTTCGTCTTTTTCAAGTCTGGAACTCCTTTTTATGTTATGGACTGCCTTTGTCACAACCTCTTTCAATTTCTCATCGGAAAATGGCTTAACCAGATAATGAAATGCTCCGACATCAAATGCCTGAAAAACATATTCCTCTGCTGCTGTCACAAAAATGAGTATCATATTCTCATTGTCCTGACGAAGCACCTTTGCCGTTTCCATACCATCCATTCCCGGCATCTGAATATCCAGAAAAAGAATATCCGGCTTACTGCCACTTGCGATCAGTTCATCACCCGATAAATATTTATCTATAACCGCATCCGGCAATAACTTTTTTATCTTTTCTTCCAGTATCTGAACCATAGATACTTCATCATCACAGATAGCTATTTGCATTTTGCCACTTCCTTTTTGTCTGATAAATATATTTATTATATCGGACGAACAGATTATATCTGCCACAGTTGTTGTGAAATGACCTTTTTTTGTTGTGAAAAGAGCAGTAAACCATTATTGGTTCACTGCCCTGTCTTTTAGTCATGTCTGCACTATTAAAGAAATGAAATAAACTCCTTCATTGGTATACGCTGGGATTCGTGTCTATTTGCATCTGCTTTATCTTTTAACTTATCGGAATACTACTTTTATCTAGAGTAGTAGTAATTTATGAACTCAATGCCGCTACCAGCGATGAATATCTTTCCGTTTTTTATCTACTATTTACTAAAACGCAATCAACAATCTAAATCTGCAAATCAATAGTATTTCCTTCATTATTGTTCTTTTCCTTTGATTCCTCTGCGGATATATCTGCCTTTATTTTGCTATAAGAAACATTTCCTTTCGCTTTTTCGCCATACTCTTCCTTCAAACGAGCTAACTCATCATTATAAATTGATGTAAACACTCTTGCTCTTGCAAATTCTTCATCTGTACTTATAGCTTTCCAGTTTCTTGACTCTGGATTATAAGAAAGCGTTTTATTACCTTTTGAATCCCAAAACATACATGCAGCATTCATTTTGCCACCAGTTTTTTTCATGCTTGATTCATATATAGCCTTTCTATCAGGAGATACTGTTTCTCCATGCTGCATACACAATTTTCGATAAGCATCATCATCCCTTTTTCCAGTAGCAAACTCTTTTCTTGCAAGTTCTTTTATTGCTTCGTCAAATTCATCCTCTGACATCGCTGGTTTATCTCGTTTTGTCATGATAGTATCCCAGTTTGGTTTGGTAAAATTAATGTCCACAGGCTTAAATCTTAATGAGAAATTACCATAATCACATTGTGCTAATGGATCATTTGAACTTGCTTTTTTCCCGAACATCTGCTGAACCATTTGAGCATATTGCGAATAATTATCTCTTGTTATCTGCATAATATATTCCTCCATATTGGCATATATTTCATCTGTTCCAAATTCACTAGATTGAAAAATCAAACCTTCCACCGATTTTATTCTCCTCCGGTTTGATAGAATCCCAGTCAATGTTTTTGATCTTATCCAAAAGTTCTTCTTTTGAATTTGCCTGAACCGTAGTTTTTCTTACTTCGGTTTGTTTTGACTGTTCCTTTTTCTTTGCCTCTTTCTTCTCAGCAGCTTTCTTTTCCTGAAGCTTTTCAAGATATTCTTTCTGACTGGCTGATGATTTTTCCAGTTGTGCAAAGAAGGTTGTAGTTCCGTCACTATTAAAAGATATGCCAAATTTTGTTATTTTTGTATCAGCATCTGCATTATCGTTAGTCTTACCGAATGCTCTTTCAAAGCCGAACTGGGCATTGATTTCATCTGTCATACGCAAAACTCCTTCAATACTATGCATTTTTTCAGCATAATATTTTGGATCTGATGCCATCTTCTCCATTTCTTCCTTTGAGAAAATAACTGTATATTCCTTATCACTTTGGGCTAAAATATCTTTGGCATTATCACCATTTTCAAAATCGGCAACCATAAAATCCATGTCGTTTCTTGATCCACGCAAATTCTCCAGCATTTTTTGTGCCGCTTTACTGAGATTTTTTTCAGCGATGCTTTCAGTTGTATTTTCCTTTAATTTCGTATTTTCTGTTGTTTGTGCTGTTTCTTTTTTCTTATTTGCTGTACCAGTCTTGTAGTTGTTCTGGTAATTTGCATAAGCAGCCGTGGTTGTGCTTACATTCATTGACATATCCGTTGTCCTCCTTGTACATATCACATCGTAAATCTGTTTACCTGTTCTTTTCTATATATCGGCATAATTGTTTCGATTATTAATCTTATCATAAAGTTCTGGACTTCACTTGAAAAATCAAAAGTGCCACCTGCCACTACTCCTATGCTCATTTTTTCCTTGCGTACAATATTTATTTTATGCTCTGGCTTCAAAAGATGGTCTATCTTGATTCAAATAATCCGGCATCTCTCTCAATTCTGAACTTCCACTCTCTTTTACTAAATTATATTCGCTCCAATAAATAGAATAAAATTCATCTTTTTTTGCAAGTTCCGCTGGTGTCATCTCATAGCCCCAGCCATTTCCAAGATTAGATAATACCGTTACTCCCTGATACTGAATTTCAGCACCATAACCACCAGTAGTTAGAATTGGGCAATTCAATGTTCCTCCTCCTGCCAGTGCAAACTGTTTTTCAGCAAAATTACTGCTTTTTCCTTCTGCCTTCTCCAAAAAATCCAATAGTGATAATTCTCCACATCCTTTACATTTCGGATTGCCAGTTTGTTTTTTTATAGTATTTTTAGCCTGTTCATATAATTGCTTTCTATCAGGTGCAACATCTGATAGATATTCTGCCCGTAAACCAAGAACCTGTCTGGAAATATATTCTGACTCTGTCTTATTTGTTGTCGTAGCTGCTCGTCGTGCCAGTTCTCTAATTTCACTAACAAATTCCGTCTGCGTTTTTGAGCTTTTCCCTTTTGTTGGAATAAAAGACCAATTCGGTTCTCCGTTACTGCATGAGGAAATTAATTGTTCTTTTCTAATAGCTCCTATACCTGACAACAATACACTCATTAACTCAACTCCTTATTTGACACTTCATAATCACCAAATATGTCGTTAATTCTTGTTTCATATGCGTACCATCGTGTAAATACAGACATATTCCCCAGGAAATTTTTAACTTTAAAAGTGTCTTCTGACTTCGGATAATAATCTTCCATTAAATCCCAGACATTGCGAATTTCCCCTTCCGATTCGGTGCGTAACGTCTGAAACGGAACCTTTAAATCGTAATTATTCTCTCCGATTGTTATTTTCAGATTTCCACTAAATTTATTGTCCTCTGTAAAAGACGTTACCTGTTCCTTGAAAAACATCTTAAAATTCTCAGGCGGTATCGCTGATTCCTTTGCCAGACTGCTCCTGCCAGCCTGATTTCTAAATTCAAAATTCCATGTGCTGTTAAAATCAAAACCACCGTCTAATGTAAGGCTGGAATTTGCTTCGATTTTATCACAGTCAATTTCACCTAATTTCCATTTATCAGTCATCTGTTGGACAGATTCCCTCAATGCCGCATTGGTTTCATTGCATTGATAGTAATAATCTGAATTATAATAAGTCCAGTCACTGTGGCTATCAGAATAGTATTTCTCATTCAATGATTTTCCTTCCTGATAGTTCGCCAGACTTGCTGCCCTTGCATTTTCTTTTGCAAATATCTCATACATCTCACTTACGATCTGTGTATTATCTGCTTCATTGGTTCCAGATGTCTGGTGCTGACTTGTCCAATAGGTACGCATGGAAGTACAACATTCCTCAAAATAGGAATTAAGTTCCTCTCTGCTCACCTTTCCGGCATAAAAATCGGTCATATGACTGGATATATCTTTCTGCATATCATAACCAAAGGAATCTCCGAAGGTACTCTTGGGCATCCCTGTCACTACATTAAATTTTTGATAACAATCACATACATATACCAGTGGTTCTGCCATTTTCTCAAAAGTGTCTTTTCTGGTTTGGATTTCTTTTGTCAAATCCTTTACCTTTTCTTTGTATTCATCATATTTGCCTGCATCATTTACAATATTATTTACGTTGTTTGAAGCAAGCGCTCCGATGTAAAGTGTACTGTCTCTCATACATTATC
>OHAH01002027.1_pt1 | contig 11378 bp, 9 predicted proteins | sample 1577071 | NCBI WGS metagenome assembly OHAH01 (sample SAMEA3541520, study PRJEB24748) | human gut metagenome | biome: human gut; feature: human-associated habitat; material: faeces | place: China | collected 2012 | reverse complement strand
TAGAGCACCTGACTGTTAATCAGGGTGTCGCCTGTTCGAGTCAGGCAAGAGGCGCCAGCAAGCGATGGATATTCTTCCATCGCTTTTTTGTTTATCTGCATCTTTTTCACCCTTTCTTTACGGTTCTTAAAAAATATCGCCTTGAAGAACCCTAGTGGTTGTGGTATACTTTTATAAGTTTATAGGCGTGGAAAAGGTACTGTGCAGGCTGCACAGTCTTTTCTGCCCACAGACAGGCGCTCCCCGGTCAGAAGACTGCCGTGCAGGAGCGCAATTTTTTCGTTGGTCAAATCAGCAGGCAGGCCGGTGGTCTTGTGCGGCAAACGCAGGGCGGCAGGGCGGCTTGGTGTCGTTTGAATAAATCTTGAGAGTAAAAGGAAACATCTATGCGTTATACCTACGTCCGGCAGCACGATACCACCGACTGTGCGGCTGCCTGTCTGGCCATGGTGTGCCTGCACTACAAAAAGGAAGTTACCATTACCCGCCTGCGGGATATGATGGGCACCGACCTGAAAGGCACCAACCTTGTAGGCCTGCAAAAAGCCGCCAATGAACTTGGTTTTACCACCGCCGCAGTCCGCGTGGACCGCGAAAACTTTCTGAGCGATTTCTCGCTTCCCTGTATTGCACAGGTCATCACCGATCAGGGTCTGGCTCACTTTGTTGTGGTGTTCAAAAAGACCACCATCAAGGATGATGGCGTACGCCGCAAGCATATGCTGCAGGACGCCGAGACCCGCAAGGAAGAAGAGGAAAAGGGCAAAAAGCATAAGTGCAAGGATTACGTCATCATCGGCGACCCCGGCACGGAACTGAAAAAGATCAGTCTGGACGAGTTCTACAAGAACTTTACCGGCGTTCTGCTGCTTTTGAACCCCACCTCGGAGTTCAAGGGCGGCAAGATTGAAAAGGGCGGCATGATGAAGCGGTATATCAACCTGCTGCTGCCCCAGAAAAAGCTGTTCTTCTACGCCATCCTCAGTTCGATCATCACCACCATTCTGGGCATCGCGTCCTCCATGTTTAATAAGATCCTGATGGACGAGGTGCTGCCCTACGGGTTGAACAGCCTGCTGGTCACATTGATCCTGGTGTTCAGTGTGGTCAGCATTACCAGCACGCTGATCGGCTTTGTGCGCCAATGGGTGCTGATCCATCTGTCCATCAAGATCGATATCCCGCTGATGCTGGGTTACTTCGGGCACATCTTCAACCTGCCCATGAAGTTCTTTGCCACCCGCAAGACCGGTGATATCACCACCCGTTACTCGGACGCAAACACCATCAAATCTATCTTTACCAGCATCGCGCTGAGCCTTGTGATGGATATCTCCATGGCTGTCATCACCGGTATCATTCTGTTCCGCATGAACGCCATGCTGTTCTCCATCTCGCTGTTCATGGCGCTGGTCAGCATCCTTCTGGTGCTGGTGTACAAACAGCCTTATAAAAAGATCAACGAAGAGAGCATGGCACAGTCTGCTGCGCTGAACAGCCAGATGATCGAGAGCCTGCGCGGCATTGAGACCGTCAAGTGCAACGCCAACGAGCAGACCGAGCTGGATAATCTGGAACGCGAGTACATGAAGAGCCTGAAGATCAGCCTGCGCTCCAGCCGCATCAGCACCACGCAGGGCCTGATCTCTTCCTTCATCTCCACCGGTTTCAGTATGCTTACCACCTACGTGGGCATCACGCAGGTGCTGAACGGCGAGATGACGCTGGGCGGCTTTATGGCCTTCAGCACCCTGTCCGGCTACTTCACCTCCCCCCTGAGCAACCTGATCGGTCTGCAGATGCAGATCCAAGAAGCCAGCATCTCCATGAAGCGTCTGACCGAGATCATGGACTACCCCTCTGAGTACGAGACCGCCGAGGGTGTGGAGCAGAGCGAGCTGGACAAGGTAGAGGGCGACATCGAGTTCAAGGACGTCACCTTCCGCTACGGCAACCGCGCTCCCGCGCTGGATCACATTAGCTTCACCATTCCCGCCGGTAAAAAGGTGGCGCTGGTGGGCGGCAGCGGCAGCGGCAAATCCACCATTACCAAACTGCTGCTGAAGTACTACGACCCCGAGGACGGCGAAATCGACATAAACGGCGCAAATCTGGCCGAGTACACCAACAGTTCGGTGCGCCGCGCCATTGCCTATGTGCCCCAGAACATCGAGCTGTTCAGTAAGACCATCTACGACAACATCCGCATCTCCCGCATGGATGCCACGCTGGACGAGGTGAAGGAAGCTGCCAAGAAGGCCGATGCCCATGAGTTTATCCGTCACCTGCCGCTGCAGTACAACACCTATCTGGAGGAAGCCGGCAACGGCCTGTCCGGCGGTGAGAAGCAGCGTATCGCACTGGCACGCGCCTTCCTGAAGGACTCTAACCTCTACATTCTGGACGAGTCTACCAGTAATCTGGACTTTGCCACCGAGACGCTGATCTTCAACATGATCTACGAGCAGCTGGCAGACCGCTCCATGCTGATCGTGGCGCACCGCCTTTCTACCATCCGTGACTGCGACCTGATCCTTGTGATGGATCACGGCAAGATCGTGGAGCGCGGCACCCATGAGGAACTGCTGGCAAAGGATGGCCGCTATGCCGAACTGTGGAATATGCAGCAGGGCATCTTCCGCAAGCGCAAGTCCGAGCCCGCTCCGCAGGTACCTTCTGCTGTGGTGGAAGAGGACGACGACGGCGAGTCCATCACCTACTGACCGCACCGCATCCGCAGCCTTTGCCCGGATGCAGCATAAGCGCTTTCCCGCTGGGAAACCAAAAAATGCCTCGTTATGGTGTGCCCGGAGGCAGACGCTTCCGGGCACCTTTTTGTTTCGGTTCACATTAAAAATATAACAGGATTAGGGGTAATTTATCATGAATGAGATCAAAGTTGCTGAAAACAAGACCCTCAAGCTGACCAATGTCCTTTCCCGCCTCGTGCGCCCTGAGGAACTGGGCAATCTGCCGGTCATCCTGACCCAGATGCAGAACTTTATGAAGAGCAACGGCGCACAGCCTATCGGCCCGCTGGTGCAGGCGGTAAAGATGGGTACCGGCCCGGATCATGTGCCGGAACTGTACATGATGCAGCAGGCTACCCAGATGATCACCCAGATGGAGCCCGGCTACCACATGGACGCTGTGCTGCGGGTGAAGAACTGTCTGTACGCCCACTACACTGGTCCGATGAGCCACAACCAGCTGGCTACCGCCAAGCTGCAGATCATGGCCTTTGAAAACGACATCAAGCTGACCGGCGACAACTATACCATCTATGTCAATCAGGACGATGACGATGCCGTGATCGACGTATTTATGGAGACCAAATAATTATGACGACAACCATTCAGAACCTTTCGGATCTGCAGGACCGCCGGATCATGATGGACAAAAAGCTGCCCCCCTACGGGTATGCTTTTGTCATTCTGACCGGTCTGTTCATGATTTTTCTGGTGATCTGGAGCACCCAGACCAACCGCATCTATGTCAGCCAGAACAGCGGTGTGGTGCAGGCCGCCAACAAGACCTACATCATGTCCAGCTACTCCGGCTCCATCACCGAGCTGTATGTCTCTGAGGGCAGCTATGTGAACGAAGGCGACCTGATCGCCCGGCTGAAGAGCACCGATCTGGATATGCAGAAGGATAACCTGCAAAGCCAGCTGGATATCTACCAGAAGCAGCTGGATCAGTACAACAAGCTGCTCAAATGCATTCAGGACGACACCAACTATTTCGACGAGACGAATGCCGAGGACCAGCCCTACTACTACCAGTACCAGACCTACAAAAGCCAGGTAGCGCAAAAGACCTTTGACGCCACCACCTATCAGGCTGCCGGTTACTCCGACACCCAGATCAAGGCTTTGATGGAGCAGAACCAGAGCGAGCTGGAGTCTTTGTACTACTCTACCATGCAGTCCATCTCCCAGAGCATTACCAGTGCACAGGTCAACGTGGATAACCTGCAGGCGCAGCTGGATTCTTTGAACACCGGCGCCAACGATTACTTCATCTACGCGCCCACATCCGGCGTGATCCACATGGACAGCCCTTACAAGGAGGGCATGGTGCTGAGTGCCGGTTCTGCACTGGCTACCGTTGCCAGCGAGAACGATGATCTGGAGATCATGGCCATGGTGACGGTGAACGACCGCCCCCTGCTGCATGTCGGCGACCCCTGCAAGATCGCCATCACCGGCCTGTCGGAGTATTCCTACGGCACGCTGACCGGCACGGTCACCTCCATTGACAGCGATGTGACCTCCAGCAACAACGGCTCCTACTACAAGATGACCATCAAGCCCGACGCCACCTATGTGGTGAGCCGCAGCGGCGACAAGGTAGATCTTTCCAACGGTATGAGCGTGACCGCCCGCGTGGAATACGATCAGGTCACCTATTTTGAGTATGCTATGGAGGCTCTGGGCGTGCTGTTCCGCTAAAAACGGATTACGCAGCACGGCAGGATGCCCCCTTCTACACCACCCCAAAGAGGTACAAACAACATGATTCGAACCGCAAAGAAACTGGCCGCCTGTGTGCTGATGCTGGGTGTGCTGGTATGCGGCACCGCACTGGGCGCTGCCGCAGCCAGTCTGCCCGTTGAAGAGCAGAACGGCGTTTCACTGCCATGGCTCAAGGACGTGCCCGCCGAGAGCATTGCCACCGGCAGCTACTCTGCCAATATGCTGCTGGGCGCTTCTCAGCAGCTGTCCCCCGTGGTCAGCCCCAGTTACAGCACCGACTCTGTGGTCTTTTTGACCGATGACAGCAGCGTGCTGACCGTAAGCAGCAGCGGCGTGGTACAGGCTGTGGGCGTTGGCACTGCCACCGTTACGGCAGCAGCCGGCAACCAGATCTGCGCCTACACCATCGTGGTGTCCATGGACTCCTCCATGATCGTGACCGAGATGGACCTTTCCCTCTCCTCCAACACCATCTATGTGGGCAACTCGGTGTCGGCTTCACTGCAGGTGCGCCCCAGCTCTGCTTCCAACTACGCCACTGTCACCCTGACCTCCTCTAACGAGAAGATTGCTACGGTGAACAGCTTTGGCCGTGTGACCGGCGTAGCTCCCGGCAAAGCCACCATTACCGCAACCTGCGGCTCGGTGGTAGCCACCACCACCGTTACGGTGCTTGCCCTGCCCACGGATTCCTCCACCGGCACAAGCGGCACCACCTCCAACAACAGCGGACAGGTGATCACCCCCAACACCAACTATATCGTGCTTAAGCCCGGTGCCACCCGCACCATTACGGCCAAGGCCACCCCTGCCAGTGCATCCCAGTCCTTCACCTTCAAGTCCGGCAACAGCAGCATTGCCACGGTCAGCCCCACGGGCGTGGTCACGGCGGTAGGCACCGGTTCTACCTCCATTACCATCTCCAACGGCAAGGCTACTGCCATGGTCACCGTCATCGTGAACCGCTCGGCAGATGCCGCCTCCGGCAGCGACAGCAGCAATGACGGCACGAACACCCCGGACGACAGCACCACTATCCCGCTGGACCCTGTGGTGCGGACCATTCAGGACAGCACCGAGGATCAGGTGGTGTTCGCCCAGTCTGAGGTTCCCATCGTGACCGGCGAGATTCTGAACGCCCTGCGCACCACCGGCAAGACCCTGTGCGTGGTGGGCGATGGCTATACCCTGAACGTTTCCGGTAAGGAGGTGAAGAGTACCACCAGCGAGATCGACACCGCCATCACCTTCACCGAGAGCGAAGAGGGGCTGGAGTTTGAGCTGGATAACGGCCGTACCCTTCCCTGCGCGGTGCAGCTGGAACTGGACGTGAGCACCTACTCCCGCCTGTACCTGTACAACACCATCAGCAACAAGTGGCAGTTCCTGAACAGCTACAAAGACGGCGTCATCACCGCCGACACTGCCGGCCGCTACCTGCTGACCAACCAGAACCTGCGGTTCGGTGATATCAACTGGACCTTCTTCATCGCAGGCGGCGTGGTGGTGATCCTCATCGCCATTGCCTACATCGTGCTCAAGAAGCGCTACTGGTTCTGGTAAGCTCCTCTTCCCCTGCATATATACGACCGCCCGCTGCACAGCATTTCGTGCAACGGGCGGTTTTGTGTTATAGACGATTTAGAATGGTCTCCGCGCGGCTCCGACCATATTCAGAGAAAAGATGATTTTTACTGTGGTTCAGAAACGCCTGTGGGCGGTTCTAAACCACTTTTTCACAAGAAGAGATGCCCTTTAGGGGATGGCTTTTCCCGTGAAAAAACAAGTCTGGAAAATCCGCAGATTTTCCAGACTTGTAAAATTAAAAAATATTCTTCCGCTAAAAATGGTCAGAGCACACAGCGGAGACCATTCTAAATCTTATTCTCCCCGGTCACTCCACCGTTACGCTCTTGGCAAGGTTGCGGGGCTTATCCACATCGCAGCCGCGCAACACAGCCATATAGTAAGCGAACAATTGCAGCGGCACGATGAGCTGCAGCGGCATCAGAATGTCGTCATACTCGTCCAAGCGGATGACCTCGGTGGCAACGCCCTCCGGCACCTCCGCGTCCTTGGTGGTGAACAGCAGCACCCGTGCCCCGCGGCTGCGGGTCTCCTTGGCGTTGGAGATGGTCTTTTCGTAGACGTTCTTCTGAGTAGCCAGCGCAATCACCGGCACACCGTCCGTGATCAGGCTGATGGTACCGTGCTTCAACTCCCCTGCCGCGTAGGCATCCGAGTGCACATAGCTGATCTCCTTCAGCTTCAGGCTGCCCTCCAGCGAGAGGGCATAGTCGAACCCGCGCCCGATGAAAAAGCAGCTCTGGGTGTTCACATAGCGGCTGGCAAGGTACTTGATCTGCTCGCAGTCTGCAAGGCGGGGCTTGATGACCTCTGGCGCGTGCAGCAGCTGGGCGGTGTAATACTTTGTCTTTTCCTCGGTCAGCTGCCCCCGCGCGTAGGCCAGACGCAGGGCAAATAGGTACAGCACGCACAGCTGCACCATATAGGCCTTGGTGGACGCTACCGCGATCTCCGGCCCTGCGTAGGTGTACATGACGTAATCCGCTGCCCGGGCAATGCTGCTGCCCACCACGTTTACAATGGCCAGCACCGGCACGCCCCGGCTCTTGGCCAGCTTGAGGGCGGCCAGCGTATCGCTGGTCTCGCCGGACTGGCTGATGATGATAACCAGATCCTCCGGCTTCAGGATGGGGTCGCGGTAGCGGAACTCGCTGGCGATATCCACTTCTGCGGGCACCCGGGCCAGCGCCTCGATGGCGGTCTTGCCCACCATGCCGGCGTGCATGGCCGTACCGCAGCCCACCAGATGCACTGTGCCTATGCTGCGCAGCTTTTCATCCGTCAATTCCGGGATGCGCAGCTCCGGCAGACCATTCTCCACCCGGGGGCTGACCGTTGCCGTAATGGCGGCGGGCTCCTCGTTGATCTCCTTGAGCATAAAGTGGGGGTAGCCGCCCTTTTCCGCGGCTTCCATATCCCAGTCTGCGGTCAGCTTTTCGCGCTCCACTGCCTCGCCGAACTCGTTATAGAAGCGGATGCCCTGTGCCGTGCACACGGCCATGTCCCCTTCCTCCAGCACGCTGTAGCTGCGGGTGTACTTGAGCAGCGCCGGGATATCCGACGCCACAAAGTTTTCGCCCTCGCCCCAGCCCACGATGAGCGGGCTTTCCCGCTTGACCGCAAAGATAGTGTCCGGGTAGTCCTTGAACAGCACCGCCAGCGCGTAGCTGCCCCGCACCTTGGCAAGCGCAGCCTGTAAAGCCTGTAAAGGCTCGCCCTGATAGCAGCTGTCGATGAGCTTTACCAGCACCTCAGTATCGGTCTCGCTGGCAAAGGTGTAGCCCTTAGCGATCAGACGCTCCTTCAGCGCGCCGTAGTTTTCAATAATACCGTTGTGCACGATGCTGACCCGGGGCGTGGAGTGCGGGTGGCTGTTCACATCGCTGGGCTCGCCGTGGGTCGCCCAGCGGGTATGACCGATGCCGCAGCTGCTCTGGGGCAGCGCCAGCTCTTCCAGCTTACTGCGCAGGGTGGAAAGCCGCCCCTTGCTTTTGACCACGCGGATACCGTCCCTCTGGGTAAGCGCCACACCGGCAGAATCGTACCCGCGGTACTCCAGCTTTTCCAAACCGTCCAGCAGCACCTGCTGGGCGCTGCGCATGCCAACATAACCTACAATGCCACACATACAAAATACCTCCAGACCGACTGCGGCGCGCCGAAATGCGCTGCTGCACAGTCAGTTTCCTCTATCAAAGTCTATGTTCTTGTATGGCTTTCTTTGCAGGGTTCTGTTTCGGTATTGCTGCCGGTTTTTGCCCTGTTCTGCGGCTGGTATAGCCCTCAGCCGGAGAAACATCCGCCGAATCTTTCGATGATTCCTCTCCTCGTCACCCTCACGGCTGTCACCCGTGTGGCCCGGCGCTTTGCGTCAGCTTGCGGTACACATTCCTTCTTTCAATGTTTTTTGCAATGGCTTTTGGGGTTCAGTGCGTCCCCAGCATTTTATGCAGCTTGGGCTGCCACTTCAGCTTGTACAGCAGCAGTAGATTGCACAGTGCGCGGTCATACAGGGCAAAGGCCACGTTGCCCATGCTCAGTGTGAGCAGGGACATTGCCAGTGCGGTGGTGCGCAGCTCCTGCGAGACGCTGCCCGCCGGTACCAGCACAAGCAGCAGACCGTACATGGCAAGCACCGCCGCGTTGCACAGCAGCAGCTTACACACCAGCTGCAATGCCCGGGGACGGATACGGTCAAACCGGGGCTTTACCAGCGGGTAATAGCCCAGCAGCACCGTGAAGATCAGGGCGATCTCTTTATCCGGCACAAAGAGCAGCCCCAGCAGGCTGACGGCGGCGTAGGCCGTCCACGCCATGGTGATGCCGCACTCCATGCACACCGTTGCAATGAGAAAGCTGGCCACCGCAGGCGCGATGAACATGGCAATGGGGATGATGGTGCCCAGCAGCATCAGTGCCACGCACAGTGCCGCTGCCATGCCGCAGTAGGCCATAGACCAGCTTTTGCTTTTTCGTTTCTTCATGGGATCTCCCATTTTTCGGTATCGGCGTCCTGCTCCAGCGGGTAGACCGCGTGCTGCAGGCCTAAGATCATGATATTGTTCAGCAGGGTGTCGTTCAGCTTGAGATCCAGCATCTTGTACGCCCGCATCAGGTCGTTGACCGCTGCCAGCGCCTGCCGCCGGGCGTTCTCTATGGCGGCAGCCTGTCCGTTGAGCTCATTGACCACGAACACGTTGTACTGGCCATTGCGGCGGTCGGCTTCAAAGCGCTCGGCCTTGTCCAGCAGATAGAAGATGCGGCCGATGCAGCTGCCGATGTACCGCATACTCTTGCGCTGGTTGGGGTCATCCGTAGCCAGCGTGGAGTACAAAGCGCCGTAGACGTTGCTCATAGGCTCGGCGGCAAGGGCGTAGTTTTTGGCGCTCAGGTTCATCTGCACCACCGCCTGCTCCCGCTCCTGCGCAAACAGCCGCTCCAGTGCCGGGTTCTCCTGCCGTGCTTTGTCGTAGGCGCGGCGCAGCAGCAGCTTGTCCACTGCGCGGCGCACACGCTTCGCCGGGCGCAGCTCGCTGTACTTGCGGTCCTGCAAATTATGCCAGCCCATCAGGATCTCCGTCTGCGCCGCCTGCCGGATGCCCAGCGTCTGGCACATCATGCTGCGCCGAAAAAGCGTACCGGGCACCCGCTGCCGTTTGCAGGTAGGCATACGTCCTGCCAGACTGTCGGATAGGATGGCAAACAGTACCCCGTTGGTGCGCAGCAGATGGCAGGCGTAGAAGCCGTAAGACTTATACATCTGCCGCCGCACCCCGCGGAGGTAACGCATATAGGTGTTGTAGTCCCGGATCGTCAGTTCCGGCAGATAGGGCCGCATCCGTCCCTTCATAAGAGCCAGCCATCCTTTCTGTACAGTTTTTGTATCCTGCGGTCAATAAGGTTAGTATAATCCTTTTTATGCGCCAGCGCAACTACCGGATGCAAAAACTGCCGTAATTTGTCATTATGCCGAATTTTGTGAAATCGTTTTCTCTTATAAAAAAACACCCGCAGTCCGTCTCTTTTGTGTAAAAGACAGGCTGCGGGTGTTTGTGCTTGATTTTCCCGGCAAAAGACACACTTTTCCGTGCAATGTCTGCCGAGAGCGTGGTTTAAATGCCCTTACTTCTTTTCAAAATGGGTGCGCTTGCCGTCAAAGCCGGATTTGGGCATGGGCTTTGCCATCTTTTCGGTCTTGGGGGCGTTATAGTACATGGGCCATGTATGGTTTTGTGGGCCGCGACAGCTTTGAAAACGCCGGGGCCTCCGGTGACCAGAAGAAACTGTTGCAGGGCCTGCTGCCTCTCGGCGTGAGCAACAAGACCCTGACGGGCAACAGCCTGACCGATCGCCACGGCGACGCGTGGTGGGCCGGGTTCACGACAGAACTGAAGGTGCTTGATCCCTTCCGCTTCGCCCTCGATGCCACCTATGGCCGTGTCGATCTCGGCGAAGGCCTCAGCACCAAAGGCAAGAAGATCGACGTCAAACGCGAAGGCTGGATCGTGTCCGCCCTTGCCGAATACAAGATGGAATCCGTCACGCCCGGCCTCACGGCATGGTATTCCTCCGGCGACGACGCCAACGTCAACAACGGTTCCGAGCGCCTGCCTCAGTACAACACGCCGTGGGCGGTGAGCGCGCTCGGCTTCGGCGGCGGCTGGACCGATATCGCCACATGGAAGGTGCTCGGGCACAACCCCGGCGGCCTTTGGGGCGTGGTCCTGCATCTCAAGGACATCTCGCTCATGGAAGATCTGAAGCACACCCTGCGTGCCGGGTACTACCACGGCACCAACAACTCCGCGATGCCCAAGGCCGCGAACATGGCCTCGTATCCTTCCCGCATCGACGGCCCGTTCGCCTATCTCACCACGTCCGACGACGCGTGGGAATTGAACGCGGACACCCGCTACAAGGTTTATGAAAACCTGGAACTCGCCGTCGAGGCCGCGTATGTGCGCCTCAACCTGGATGAGGGAACGTGGAGAAAGAAGATCGCCAATGAAGTGGATAAGGATTCCTATCGCGTGAGCATTGGACTGAAGTATTCGTTCTAGTGTGTCCCGTTTATGGGGAAAAGGCCGGTGGGGGACTGCCGGCCTTTTTTTGTTGAAGGGGGCATGGAAATCTTTTTCCCAGGCTGGCGGAACGCCCGGAACCGCTCCCCCCATCCGGTGAAACGTATCCGTGGGGGAAGAAGCCTTCAGGGGGTGCCTATTGCCGATGCTGTTCGCCCCATTCGCACAGGGCGTCCAGTATCGGGATCAGGGATTGCCCCCGTTCGGAGAGGCTGTATTCAACCTTGGGGGG
>OHAH01002017.1_pt1 | contig 11435 bp, 9 predicted proteins | sample 1577071 | NCBI WGS metagenome assembly OHAH01 (sample SAMEA3541520, study PRJEB24748) | human gut metagenome | biome: human gut; feature: human-associated habitat; material: faeces | place: China | collected 2012 | reverse complement strand
GGGTGGTCAGAGCATCATCGCAGGTAACATCATCGTTCGCCAGCGTGGTAACAAGCACTTCCCAGGTGAGAATGTAGCTCAGGGTAAGGATGATACATTGTATGCTTTGGCAGATGGTATCGTTTACTTCCACAAGGGCCGCAAGGACAAGAGTACAGTTTCTGTTCTCTCTCCAGAGGTTTACGCTGAGAAGACCAAAAAAGCTGACGCTTAATTTTTAAAGTTTTAGAAAAAACTATTCCAAACAAACAACATAGAAGCCTGCTCATACCTAGAGCAGGCTTTCTTCGTTTACCCCCCATAAAAACCACGAAAAAACTTTAATTCTACCCTTCTCTGCAAAAAAGTTGGCATTTTTTTGCGCTATCACAAATATTTTTTGTAATTTTGCCTTCAAATAGGAAAATTAATATAAAATAGAAATATTATGCTTACACTTAAACTCATCAGTGAAGAAACTGAACGTGTAGTTAAAGGTCTCGAAAAGAAGCATTTTCCAAATGCTCGTGAGGCAGTAGAGAAAGTTTTGGAGTACGACAAGATTCGTCGCGAAGCTCAGCAGAAGTTGGATAACAACAAGCAGCAGGCTAACCAGTTTGCCAAGCAGATTGGTGCCCTGATGAAGGAAGGCAAGAAAGAGGAAGCTGAGAGCGCTAAGGCTCAGGTAGCTATGCTCAAGGCTGATGCCAAGGCTCTGGAAGAGATCATGGAGAAGGCTCAGAATGATATGACCAACCAGTTGCTCGAAATCCCTAACATTCCTTGTGAGCAGGTTCCTGAAGGTAAGGATGCTGCAGACAATGTAGTTGTAAAGGAAGGCGGCGAGAAGCCTAACCTCGGCGCAGACGCTCTCTGCCACTGGGATCTCCTGAAGAAGTACAACCTCGTTGACTTCGACCTCGGTGTGAAGATCACAGGCGCTGGTTTCCCTGTATATATTGGCAAGATGGCTCGCTTCCAGCGTGCTCTTGAGGCATTCTTCCTCGACGAGGCCCGCAAGAGCGGATACCTGGAGATTCAGCCTCCTTACGTTGTTAACGAGGATTCTGGTCGTGGCACAGGTCAGTTGCCAGACAAGGAGGGTCAGATGTATCACGCTAATCTCGACAACCTCTTCCTCATCCCTACAGCCGAGGTTCCTGTAACCAACATCTTCCGTGATGTTATCCTCGATGAGAAGGATCTCCCTATCAAGCGCTGCGCTTATTCTGCCTGCTTCCGTCGTGAGGCTGGTAGCTATGGTAAGGACGTTCGTGGTTTGAACCGCCTGCACCAGTTCGACAAGGTAGAGATTGTACGCATCGACAAGCCAGGTCACTCATACGAGAGCCTGAACGAGATGCTCGACCACGTAGAGGGTCTCTTGAAGAAGCTGGAGTTGCCATACCACATTCTCCGTCTCTGCGGTGGTGACATGAGCTTCACCTCTTCTATCTGCTACGACTTCGAGACATGGAGTGCAGCACAGGGTCGCTGGTTGGAGGTTTCATCAGTATCTAACTTCGAGAGCTACCAGGCTAACCGACTCCACTGCCGCTACCGCCATGCAGAGGACAAGAAGATTGAGCTTTGCCACACCTTGAACGGTTCTGCTCTCGCCTTGCCACGTATCGTAGCAACCATCCTGGAGAACAACCAGACTCCAGAGGGTATCCGCGTACCTAAGGTATTGGTTCCTTACTGCGGATTCGAAATGCTCGACGACAAGAACTTCGATTAATTCGATTCATTCGATAAAACATCGATTCATTCGATAAAATTAAAATAAAACATATTGTACGAGGATAACTTCGGCTACCCCATAAAGGTGGCCGCAGTTATCCTTTTGCATTTTATATACCATGAGCAAACATCAAGACAACTAATTAAGAAATAGAATCACAGATAATATTCAACATAAAAAGTTAATAGCCCATGAACAAGATTATCAAGAAAATACAATACTCTGAAAAGGTATTCCGTTTCGATGTGGAAGCTCCACTCATCGCCAAGAGCCGCAAGGCTGGCAACTTCGTCATCATCCGTGTAGATAACAACAGCGAGCGCATGCCGCTGACCATCGCCGATGCCGACATCGAGAAAGGCACCATCACGCTGGTGGTACAGAAGGTAGGACTCTCCTCTACCAAGCTTTGCGCCCTGAACGAGGGCGATGAGATTCACGACGTGGTAGGTCCACTCGGAAACCCTACCCACATCGAGAACTTCGGTACCGTGATCTGTGCCGGTGGTGGCGTAGGTGTAGCTCCTATGCTCCCTATCATCAAGGCACTCAAGGCAGCAGGCAACCGAGTGCTCAGCGTGATTGCTGGTAGAAGCAAGGACCTCGTCATCATGGAAGACGAAGTGCGTGCATCCAGCGACGAACTCATCATCATGACCGATGATGGAAGCTACGGCGAAAAAGGCGTAGTAACCGTAGGTATCGAGAAACTCATCAATCAGGAACATATAGATAAGGTGTTCGCCATCGGTCCTCCTATCATGATGAAGTTCTGCTGCCTCCTTACCCAGAAATATAATCTTTCTACTGATGTATCGCTCAACACCATCATGGTAGATGGTACCGGTATGTGCGGAGCCTGCCGTCTCACCATCGGCGGCAAGACCAAGTTTGTCTGCATCGATGGTCCGGAGTTTGATGGAGCCCAGGTAGATTGGGATGAGATGTTCAAGCGTATGGGCACCTTCAAGGATGTAGAGCGCGAGGAGATGGAGCACTTCAAGGAGCATCTGGCTACAGTGGATGCAGGGAAGAAGAAGGAGACTACAGACATTACGATGGATGTGGAGCCTACCGATGCACCAATAGAAGAACTGACCGACCGTAACGCAGAGTGGCGCAAGGAGTTACGTGCATCGATGAAAGCAAAGGAACGCACCGCTATCGAGCGCGTGAAGATGCCAGAACTAGACCCGATTTATCGTGCAACGACCCGCACCGAGGAAGTGAACATCGGTTTGACCAAGGAGATGGCTTTGACAGAGGCAAAGCGCTGTCTCGACTGTCCGAAGCCTACCTGTATGGAGGGCTGCCCTGTAAGCATCAACATTCCATCCTTCATCAAGAACATAGAGCGTGGGCAGTTCCTTGCCGCAGCCAAGGTTCTGAAGAACACCTCTGCCCTCCCAGCCGTTTGCGGTCGTGTTTGTCCTCAGGAGAAACAGTGCGAGAGCAAGTGCGTACATCTCAAGATGAACGAGCCAGCCGTAGCCATCGGCTACCTGGAGCGCTTTGCAGCCGACTACGAGCGTCAGAGTGGCAACATCTCTGTGCCTGAGTGCGATGAGGCAAACGGCATCAAGGTGGCGGTAGTGGGTTCAGGTCCTTCCGGCTTGAGCTTTGCTGGCGATATGGCGAAGAAGGGATTCGACGTCACCGTGTTCGAGGCTCTGCACGAGATAGGCGGTGTATTGAAATATGGTATTCCAGAGTTCCGATTGCCAAATGCCATCGTAGATGTGGAGATAGAGAATCTCCAGAAGATGGGTGTGAAGTTCATTACCGACTGCATCGTGGGCAAGACTATCTCCGTGAAGGATTTGGAGCAGCAGGGCTTCAAGGGATTCTTCGTTGGCTCGGGAGCAGGACTTCCTAACTTCATGAATATCCCTGGCGAGAACGCCTTGAACATCATGTCATCCAACGAGTATCTTACCCGTGTGAACCTGATGGATGCAGCCAACCCTCACACCGACACCCCTATCAACCTGGGTAAGAAGGTGGTGGTAGTAGGTGGTGGAAACACTGCAATGGATAGCTGCCGCACCGCAAAGCGTCTGGGAGCCGAGGTTACATTGGTTTATCGCCGTTCGGAGGCTGAGATGCCTGCCCGACTTGAGGAGGTGAAGCATGCCAAGGAAGAAGGCATCAACTTCATGACCTTACATAATCCTAAGGAATATGAGGCGGATGAGAAGGGCGCAGTAAAGGCTGTGGTCTTGGATGTGATGCAGCTCGGAGAGCCAGATGCCAGCGGCCGTCGCCGTCCGGAAGCTACAGGCGAGACCATTACTTTGGAGTGCGACCAGGTAATCGTAGCCGTTGGCGTAAGCCCTAATCCTCTCGTTCCTCAGAGCATCGAGGGATTGGAACTCGGCAGAAAGAATACGATTGCCGTAAATGACCAGATGCAGAGTTCTATTGAGGAGATCTATGCTGGCGGCGACATCGTAAGAGGTGGTGCTACCGTGATTCTCGCTATGGGAGATGGTAGAAAGGCTGCACTCAACATGAGTGAGAAGCTTTTGAAGAAATAAAAAAAAAAACAGAACTTTCGCATGTGCGAAAGTTCTGTTTTTTATACTATAGATTGAATCTCAAACCGAACTGGAGATTGAAATTCAACTTCTTATCCTTGAAGGTATTTTCCACATGGCTTCCGTTATCGAAATAATATTTAGCTCCCGGTTCGATATACAGACCCACCTTTGGCGTGATGTCATACTGCGCACCGAGCGAAGCCTTTCCTGAGAACTGCACTCTGTCTCGCTTGGCATTCTCTTTCTTTACTCCCTCTTCTTCTGTATCATTCTTCACATTGTAATCAGCCTCAGCACCAGCCATCACATAAGCATGGAAACCTCCACTCTGCCAGAATTCATAATTCAATCCCACCGGAATACCCACATAATGAAGCACCTGATGAACATTGTAGCTACTACTTGATGCATATGGATAAAAATCAGAAGAAGTGCGTGTATATACCATACCCGTACTCAAAGACAGACGAGGTGCAATGCCAAAGGCTACCTGCAGACCAACAGATACTGGAGTATGATGCTTGGCATTCCCCTGCTGTTTTCTTTGAATCGCCTTATAGGATGCCAAGAGATATTCTTCTCCATATATGCCTCCTGCCGTTGGATCAGGGATGACTCCAGGCATCGGTTCTGCCATCGTTCCATAGCTAAAATCATTATAGCCTCCAGACGCGTCGGAATTCACACCGCCCAAACTTGGCGTCAGGTTTTCGGCATAGAGTTGCATCGACCAACCAGAAACCTCCTCATTTTTTTCAAAATGATAAGACTGAGAAGCATACGCTGCCGCATGATGATCGGCAGAGCGGGTTAAGGCCTTATAATCGGTAGAGCTAACAGTAGCCTTATCCTCAGATACTGGTTCTGCCGGATCGGAATTCTCTGCAAGCAAAGAGATTTCATTCTCAGATTCTTCCACAAGAGTATTACCCATCTTGCTTTGGGATGCAGCGGATTGCAAATCCGATGAAACAACGTGGGATGGAGCACTTTGGCGTACAGCCACTGAGGATGCAGCGGATTGCAAATCCGCTGAAACAGCGTGGGATGGAGCGGATTGAGATGCAGCGGATTGCAAATCCGCTGAAACTGCAGGAGATGAAAGAGATGCCAATTGCAGATTACCCTTTTCCACATCCTCCTGGTGCAGATAAACATAGCTTCCTCCTATTCCCAATAATGCCACAGCAGCTGCTGCCGCAGACCATCGCTTGAAATAGACAATCCTGGCATTCTTTTGAACCTCTGAACCAACGTGTAAATCTATAGATTCAGAGCTTTCAGAAACTATCGTCTGTGGATTCGTCGAAACGGATTCTATATTTTTCTGAGCAAGCGATTGTTCAATGCCTGCCCACAAGTCGTGGCTGACAGACTCCTGATAGCCTGCCAACTGGTCTTGAAGTTTGCTTGTCCAATCTTGATTACTCATATTCTTTCTCGTTTATATTATTTAGATATTCATTTATTTTCTTTGCCAGAAACTTCTTGGCTCTCAGATATTGCGAGGCAGAGGTACTCTCCTTGATGCCCAGCAGTTCAGCAATCTCCTTATGGCTTCTTTGCTCAAACACAAACATGTTCAGAACCAGTCGATAGCCCTCGGGCAATTCACCGATCATCTTCGTCAATACGGCAGGCGGCACCCGTTCTACCTCCGGTTCGTCGTCACTCACATCTTCCGGAACTTCATCCACGAAAGTGATGCGACTCTGCCTTCGGGTAAAGCTGATAGCCTCATTTGCCACAATCCGGAGAAACCACGCCTTCAGCGAACCTTCGCCCCTGTACTCGAAGTTGGCAATACCAGAGAAAAGTTTCACAAAACTATCCTGCACCACATCCTCCGCATCATCACGTAAAGGGACATACCTCAGCGCTACCGCCATGGCATATCCTACGTAGCGGTCGTAGAGCCGGTGCATCGCCGCCCGACTGCCGCCTTTGATGTCGTGCAAAAGTAGTTTTTCAGATTCCAATTTTCTCTATCATTTATGTATTAAACGAATATCAACATAAAACCTTGCACCAAAAAACAATTTTTTTTGATGCAAGGTTGTTTTTATACCGAGATAACCATTCCCTCATTGGTGAGATAGCTTTCCTCGAAAACCTCTTTGGCTTCTTTCAGCAGAACCGTCTCATCATTATATCTCGCACTATAATGCCCCAGGAGCAACTTGCCTACCCCGGCAGCCTTTGCCACCATCGCAGCCTGCTTCGCCGTACTATGGTTGTAGATCTTAGCCCGGTCTTCCTGCTCCGAAGTATAAGTACTTTCATGATAAAGCACCGTAACCCCCTTCACCTTTTCCCAGAGATTCGGAATATATCGGGTATCACTCATATAGGCATAACTGCGAGGCGGGTCGGCAGGTGTCACCAGACGGGCATTCGGAATCACCTCACCCTCCTCGTTGGTCCAGTCAGCCCCATTCTTGATGTTGTTGATCTGACTGATTGGGATGCCGTAGTAATCTATCATATCCCTCTTGATATGAGGCAGCGTAGGTTTCTCTCTGAAGATATAGCCGCAGCATGGCAGACGATGCTTCAGAGGCACCGTCTCCACCGAAAGAGAATGATCTTCGTAGATAATCTGCTGTTTCTCCGTATCCACCGGAATCATCTCCATCTCATACTCCATCGTCTGCATAAAGAAGTCAACCTGTTGTTTAAACAGAGGAGCATAATCCTTTGGAGCATAGACTCTTAACTTAGATGTACGTCCGAGCATTCCCAGTGTAGAAAGCAAGCCCATCAAGCCAAAGCAGTGATCTCCATGCATGTGGGTAATGAAGATGGCATTGAGCTTGGAGAAATGGATATGGGAACGACGGAACTGCATCTGTGCGCCCTCGCCACAATCTATCATATAGCACTTTCCCCGCATCTCTATGAGCTGCGAGGAAGCATTGTGTTTCAGGGTTGGCAGCGCACTGCCACACCCCAGTATATGTATCTTAAATGGTTCCAACTTAATCTAAAATTTAGAATGACAATTTACTCCTGGCGCTTGAAGACATAGATGCCCTGGGTATTCTCCAGCATCAAGCTGTCTGAGCCCAGTTTATCGATGGCAAAGGTATCCTTGTTGAGCAGGAGCTTTCCGTTCAGGATTTTCCATGAAGTCCACGGATTGGTCTCAGCCTTCACATTGTTTTTTACCTCTCCGCCTTCCAGCAAATCGAAGTTCTTGTCGAGTGAAGTCCACTTGCCCAGGAGTGAAGTAAGATTGATGATTTTCTGTGCCATCATCTCTCCATCCTGTGCCTTGTAACCGATAAGAGCGATGCGGTCGCCTGCCAGCAAACCACCCAGCACGATGTCTGGCTGCTCATCATCGATAAAGACTGAGAGCGTATCTCCCTCATCAGAAATCAGCTCCAGATTGTGCATGGATGTACCCTCACCACAAACACCGTAGATGGTTGAATCATCGGCAACCTCCTCCAGATCGAGGGAATCTGTAGTACTGATTACCTGTGCGGTTTTCTTATCCTTGCAGCTATTGGCAGCAAAGAGTACCACCAAAGCCATCATCATATAAACTAATCTTTTCATAATCCTTATAGTTTTTCTTGTTATAAAACGTCCTATTTATCTTGTTTATCATGAAGCTCCTCCTATTGAAGCTTACGATTCTTTCAGAAGTCTTTCCTGTTTCTTAGCTTCATCCCACAGTTTATCCATTTCTTCCAAACTCATGTCTTTCAGATTCTTACCCTGCTTGAGTGAATGATCTTCTACATAGTTGAAACGGCGGATAAACTTCTGGTTTGTCTTCTCCAGCGCATTATCCGGATTGAGCTTATAGAGACGGGCAGCATTGATGACGGAGAAGAGGAAATCGCCGAGTTCCTGGGTAGAATTTTCCTTATCTCCCTTGGCAAGTTCTGCCTTGAGTTCTTCCAGTTCTTCGTGTACCTTGTCCCATACATCCTCCTTTTCCTTCCAGTCGAAGCCCACGTTTCGTGCCTTGTCCTGAATGCGATAGGCCTTGATAAGGGATGGCAGGGAATTTGGCACACCGCTCAGAACGCGCTCGTTGCCATCTTTCTCCTGCTGCTTGATCTGCTCCCAGGTTTTCTCTACAGAGGCAGCATTCTTAGGTTTGCTGGCACCAAGAGCCAGGGTTTCTTCCGAATTGGCAGTTTCTGCCTTCCGAGTTTCTTCCGTATTGGCAGCCTCTGCCTTCCCGGTTTCTGCTTCATCAGTTTCTTTATATACCACCTGTCCTTCGTCGTTGATATACATATCAGGATTCGAAACAGTCCAGTTACCTTCCTCCTTCCAGTTGATGAAAGGATGGCGGAACATCAGTTTGTCAGCTTCCTGATTGCAGACATCGCAGATATCGAACTCGCCGTCTTCTCTGCCGATGATGCTATAGAACATCACGTGCTCCAACACATCGCCCAACTCCTTCTTGATATCTTTGTAATCGCGCTTCATCAAGGCGTCACAAAGCTCGAAAGTCTCCTCGATCGTATTCGGACGAAGACTCTCGAATGTCTGCTTTTTATCCCATGGACACTGCAGGCGCAAACGGTCCTGCACATCCAGCAAGCGGCTGAACGCCGCCATTTTCTCTTCTTTCGTATGCATAACTCTAACCTCACATTAAAGATTATCTTTCCATTTCTTCCCGGCTTTCGTGTTGAGGAAAATGACAAAAGACAATGCAAACACAAACATCATTACATTAAAAAACAAATATGCTTCCATAACCATTACTTTTTATACTTCAACAAATCATTGGCACCAAATGCAAGTAAGAACCCACATATTGAACCAACAAAAAAACACACTATATTAAGCAAACCGAAATCACCTCCAATTATCAGAGGCGACAATCCTCCCACAGCAACGCTGCCAAACATCAGCTTCGCCATATCATAGAGAAAACCAGCTAGCAGTTTTCTTCTATCTTGCTCTGAAACTTCTTTTACTGCATTACTAACCATCGTTTTGTGCAAAAATTAATAATTTTGATGCAAAGATAGCATTTTTCGCTCAAAAATTCGTATCTTTGCACCGTTTTTTAAGGAAAAAGAAAGAAAAAGAATAAAAATTAGATAGAAACAATGGAATTAGCAAGTAAATACGATCCACAAGCAGTGGAAAGTAAATGGTATCAGTACTGGCTCGACAACAAACTTTTCAGCTCTAAGCCAGATGGTCGTGAACCTTATACAGTGGTTATCCCTCCACCAAACGTAACGGGTGTGCTCCACATGGGACACATGCTCAACAATACTATCCAGGATATTCTCGTTCGCCGTGCTCGCATGGAGGGCAAGAACGCATGTTGGGTACCAGGTACCGACCATGCCAGTATCGCTACCGAGGCAAAGGTTGTAAACCGCCTCGCTCAGCAGGGCATCAAGAAGACCGACCTTACCCGCGAGGAGTTCCTCAAGCACGCTTGGGACTGGACTCACGAGCATGGTGGCATCATCCTCAAACAGCTCCGCAAACTCGGTGCTAGCTGCGATTGGGACCGCACAGCATTCACCATGGACAAGACCCGCTCTCGTGCCGTCATCCACGTATTCTGCGACCTTTACCAGAAGGGACTCATCTATCGTGGCGTGCGCATGGTTAACTGGGACCCTAAGGCTCAGACAGCACTCTCTGACGAGGAGGTTATCTACAAGGACGAGCACTCTAAGCTCTACCACTTGAAGTATTATGTAGTAGAACAGGACTGCCAGCAGGTGGATGAGGAGAACGTGATGCACAAGGATGAGAAGGGATACTATGCAGTAGTAGCAACCACCCGTCCTGAGACCATCATGGGCGACTCTGCCATGTGTATCAACCCAGAGGATAAGAAGAATACCTGGCTGAAGGGTAAGCACGTTATCGTGCCTCTCGTAAACCGCGAGATTCCTGTCATCGAGGATACATACGTAGATATCGAGTTCGGTACTGGTTGCTTGAAGGTAACTCCAGCTCACGATATCAACGACCACGCCCTCGGTTTGAAGCACGGTTTGGAAACCATCGATATCTTCAACGACAATGGTACCATCAGCGAGGCAGCAGGTCTCTATGTAGGTATGGACCGCATGGACGTGCGCAAGCAGATTTCCATCGACCTTCAGAACGCCGGTCTGATGGAGAAGATTGAGGACTATAATAATAAAGTGGGCTTCTCTGAGCGTACCAATGTGCCTATCGAGCCAAAGCTCTCTACACAGTGGTTCCTCAAAATGCAGCACTTTGCCGACATCGCCCTTCCTCCAGTAATGGACGATGATATCGAGTTCTATCCTAAGAAGTATAAGAACACCTATCGCCACTGGTTGGAGAACATCAAGGACTGGTGCATCAGCCGTCAGCTCTGGTGGGGTCACCGCATTCCAGCCTACTACTTCGACAATGCCGGCAAGAAGGATTTCGTGGTAGCTGAGACAGCAGAGGAGGCTCTGAAACTCGCTCAGGAGAAGAATGCCAACATCAAGGCTGAGGATCTTGAGCAGGAGAGCGACTGCCTCGACACCTGGTTCTCTTCATGGTTGTGGCCTATCTCTCTGTTTGATGGTATCGAGCATCCTGACAATGAGGAGATCAACTACTACTACCCTACTTCCGACCTCGTAACTGGTCCGGATATCATCTTCTTCTGGGTAGCACGTATGATCATGGCTGGCTACGAGTATCGTGGCAAGATGCCATTCAAGCACGTATATTTCACAGGTATCGTTCGCGATAAGCTCGGCCGCAAGATGAGCAAGAGTCTCGGCAACTCACCAGACCCACTGGTTCTGATTGACAAGTTTGGTGCCGATGGTGTTCGTATGGGTATGATGCTCAGTGCACCAGCAGGCAACGACATTCTCTTCGACGAGAGCCTCTGCGAGCAGGGACGTAACTTCAACAATAAGATCTGGAATGCCTTCCGCCTCGTGAAGGGTTGGGAAACTGCAGATATCGAGCAGCCTAAGAGTGCAGAAATCGCCGTGAAGTGGTTTGATGCCAAGCTCAAGGAGGTGAACGAGGAGATGCAGAAGCAGTTTAAGGACTACCGTATCTCTGAGGCATTGATGACTGTATATAAGCTGTTCTGGGATGAGTTCTCATCCTGGTACCTGGAGATGGTGAAGCCAGTTTACGGCCAGCCTATCGACCAGAAGAGCTACGACGCTACCCTCCGCTTCTTCGAT
>OHAH01002005.1_pt1 | contig 11480 bp, 14 predicted proteins | sample 1577071 | NCBI WGS metagenome assembly OHAH01 (sample SAMEA3541520, study PRJEB24748) | human gut metagenome | biome: human gut; feature: human-associated habitat; material: faeces | place: China | collected 2012 | reverse complement strand
CAGCGCAGCGGCCAACAGGAAGGACACCGCCGGGCGAGTGCAGCGGGCAGACGAACAGGCCGCAAGGCTTCGGGCCTTGTATCTACTGGCCGTAAACGCTGGATTGCGTACCGTAGAATTGAGCCGGGCCAACGTGAAAGACCTTGTTTGCATGGGGAACAGCGCTTATATAATGATTTGGGGCAAGGGCCACGCCGAAGCGGACACCAAAAAGCCCCTTGCAATGGAAGTGTACAGGACAGTCAAAGACTATCTGAATACACGATCAGACCGCCCCGGCGGGACAAGCCCCCTATTTGTGGCGACAGGCAACCGCAGCAGCGGCAGAATTGCCCCGACTACAATTAGCAAGATGCTGAAGGCTGCAATGCGCGCCGCCGGATATGACAGCCCCACCCTAACGGCCCACAGCTTGCGCCACACTGCCGGAACAGGTGTAATGAACGTGACCGGCGATAATCTCTTTATCGCGCAGAACTATATGCGCCACGCTAACCCAGCAACCACAGAAATCTATATCGACAAAGAGCAGGACGAAGTACAGAGCCAGACCGCCGAAAAGCTATACAAGCTATTCCACCCCGCAAATATTCCTAATTCCACTAATATAGAATAGCTGAATTAGAAACAGCTTGCACTTCTTGTGCAGATACACACACGACACAGGACGAAAGGCAGGAACAAATATGCAAAGTGACTTGCAAGCGCTTCTTGAACTTGAATCAGAAAACAAGCAAATAAAGAACAACACAAAAGCCGCAGCCCTACAGGCCGGAGCTATCCTCAGACGGGCCGCAGAGGGCCGCACAGACGCGGAAGAACTAGAAGAACAGTTTATCGCAGAACTAGCCGAAATAATGAAATTGAGCCATCAGGCGGGCTATAACGAGTGTATGCAAGCAATCGCAGCAATGGGAGCCAGCACGCCCGGCCCGATACAGTGAAAGGCGGGAACCGATATGAACATAATCGCAATAGGGAACCAGAAAGGCGGCAGCGCAAAGACCACCACCGCAGCAGCGCTTGCACAAGCGGCCAACAGCAAGGGAAGAAAAACCCTCGCAATAGACCTTGACCCGCAAGGCAATTTGACAGACTGCACGGCAGCAGACCCAAACAGGGCGAACAGCTTTGACCTACTGACAACCACGCCACCGCGCGGCGATACGATCCAGCAGCGCCCCGGCGGGCTATGCGTAATTCCTGCAAGCTGGAATCTTGCCACGCTGACAACGGAGCAGGGCAGCGCCAGACGCTTGCAGCGGGCCTTGCAGCCGTTAAAGAAGGGCTTCGACTATATCTTCATCGACACACCGCCCACAGCCGGGGAGCTGCAATATAACGCCCTGCAAGCCGCAGACACGTTGATTATGCCTATACCGGCGAACAAATTCGGCTTGCAAGGATTGTACCAAATGACGGCAACGGCCCGGCAATTTCAAAAGACGAACCCAGAATTAAAGCACATTGGGCTTGTTTTGACCTGCTACGATGGGCGCACCGTGATTGCGCGAGACATGGCCCAGACGATTGCAAAAGCAGCCGTTGCACTTGATGTACAAGTATATGGTATTGTGCGGCAGGGCGTATCCGTACAAGAAGCACAAGCAACACAAAGCGACCTATACGAATACGCGCCCAACAGCAACCCCGCTAAAGACTATATGACCGTATTTCAAAATTTGGAGGTAATCTACAATGGCTAAAAAGAGCTTCGGAACGAACGACCCTAACTTCGCAATGTTCAACAGCATGGCAAGCGCAGCAGCAGCCCCGGCGGATCAGGAGAAGCCCACAGCAGAGCGCGCAGACGTGTACCAGACATTAGACCGCAACGCCGATGAAGCGAACCCAGCCCCCGGCAAGCGCCCCACACAGGGCCGCAAAGGGGAACACGCAAAGAGAATCAACCTTGCTTTCACTAGCGAAAACTACGCCTATATTCGGATTATGGCAGCAATGACCGGCCAGACATTGACCGATTTTGTAAACGTCTGCATTGAGCGCCACAGGGAAGGCCACGAAGAAGCGTTTCAAAAGGCACTGGACATCAAGAACAGCCTATAAGGAAGGATTGCTTGCATGAAAAAAGACCAGACACAAAACGAAAGCCCCCGGAGCAGCACCCCGGAGAATAAAAAGCAAAATAGCGAATTGCGAAATTCACCGCTTATGAAGGCACAAACAGCAAAAATATTTGATATTGTTTTAGACGCATACAACGAGAAAAGCAAAAACGAGAAAAGCGGAATTGACAGCTCGCTTGAAGCTATAGAAACCGCCAAAAAAGAGAACGCAGCCGACTATGAAAACATACTAGCCAACTCAAAATTTAGAGAGTTTTTCAACGGCGTTGTAAATAAGCAAATAGAATTGCTGCACGAGAGCTGGAAAGAATTTGTTGCATTCTCTTTCAGCGATGAAATGAAGGCATTCTTAAATACAATAGGTGCACCCACTACACCGGTAGAGGATTTTGAAAAGCCAAACACAGTGCTTTTTGACATATGCTACGCCGGGAATATGGACGTTGCGAAAATAAAACTTTCTATTAACAGTGCGAATAAACTTTTTAAGGCAGACGGAACCGCAGCAGCAAAAACGCTTGAAGAATTAAAGGAAGCGACAACCGTAATTTGGCCGACAGCCAGTTATGCAGATGAATGCACCTTGCGTTTTGGAAAAGATGACGCAGACGATGATGTAATACTTGCCGATGACGAAAGCAAGAAGCGCTGCGAAATTTTCCGCGCGTTCTTTCAGAATGCCATTGCTACAACAACCCAAGTAAAAAATACTGCATTAAAGAGCCATGTAATGCAAAATAGCGCCGTTACAAATTATCTGCAAGCACACCCGGTTTTAGGCGACAAGCAAGGTTTTGACGTACCGGTTATCCCAGCAAGAAAGAAAAACGAGCCTATAACTACTTTTGTTCAGCTCCAGTATACGGATGAAGCATTACAAGCCGTCACGCCGCGAAAACTAACAGAGCAAGAGCGCGCTATGAATGACGCTATTTGCAGCCTTATAAAAGCAGGGCAGCCCGTATTTGACGATACCGCAGTGTATACCGCCATGTATGGCAGCGGCAGACCAACACCGAATTTTACAGATGAGCTTGACCGCTGGATATGGGAAGCCGCCGGGATCAGAGTAGAGCTTGACGCAACTGATGAAATGCGAAAGCGCGGTATTGCAGAAGCCGGGGAAGCATGGACGAAGAAGCAGATGTTTTACAGCGTGCAAGGGCTTAAACGCTCCAAGAACGGACACTTGAAAAACTATTACCACTTCATAGAAAAGCCGCCGTTACTAGCTTACTGCGAAGCCAATAATCAATTGGCAACAGTGCCGCAAGAGTATTTAGACGTGAAAGCACCGGCAGCACTTGCACCGGCAGACTGGAAAGCAGCCATTGAAAACGGAACAGCCCCGGCAACCCTAACGCCTATAAAGATGAGTGTGCAGCGGAGCGCTATGCTTTACTATATGCTTCGCCGCATTGCGGCCATGAAATACGAAGATGAAAGGTATAGAAAGGCAGCAGCCACAGCAGAACGGTACAATCGACCATGTTTGGCGAAGAAGCCAATTACAAGAATCTTATTTGCTTCTATTTTTGAAGCGGCAGGAGTACCAGACGAAGCAAACACGGCCCGAAGAAAAGATAAACAATTCTGTGAACAGTGCTTGCTATACTGGCAATCCCTGCACTACATAAAGGGTTATACGCTTGTAAAGAAGGGCCGAGCAGTCGTTGCAATAGACGTACATCCATAACGAAAACAACTGCGGATTCGATGTTGATAGACTGCGAATTCGATGTTGATAGACTGCGGATTCGATGTTGATAGAAAACCAGCAAAAATGCCATTTTTTACCGCAGCACCGTTAGAAAATGGCTTTCGCAGTGTGCCCGCTATATATCTCTATATATTTCAAGGGCAGTGCCGCCCCATATTGACGGGGCGGCGCACTGCTTTATAATAAAAAAAGGCCGCTGCACCCCAGCACGAGCGCAGCAGCCATACACACGACCGAAAAACCAGACACAAAGGTTTTACAGCCAGAGCTATTATAGCACGTTTGGAAGCTCTGGCGCAACAGAAGAAAGGAGTTTTCCAAATGGTAGACGAGAAAATTATACAAGAAATAAATAGTAGATGGCCGGAACTGTACCCAGCTGCAAAGGAAACAAGCAAGGGGAAGCCCGCTATCATTTGCCCGTTATGCGGTCATGGGGCAAATGGTGACGGCATTGTAGAGAATCCACACAGCGGAGCGCCGCACCAGCTGAAGTGCTTCGGCTGTGATTTTTCCGGCGATGTAATCGCCCTTTATCGGCAGCAGACCGGGAAGGACTTCCGCAGTTCGGTTGATGACCTTGTGCAGCGTTTGAACATAAAGACGGGCAACCAGAGCACCACAGCGCACCAGCAGAGGGCCGCAAGCGTAGAATTAAACAAACTACCCGCCGAACCGAAAAACGCCGTACAGAAGCCCGCAGCCGCCACGCGGAACGCGCCGGATTATGGCCGCTATTACTTAGATTGTGCAGCACGTTTGAAAACCAGCACAGCCGCGCTTGAATATCTGGCAGGGCGAGGAATAAGCGCAGCAACCGCCGCGCGCTATGGAATCGGCTTTGACCCAGAATCAGACCCAGCCAACAACCCCGGCGGAGCAGGGCGCAGCCTTTACCCTGTGCCGCGCATTATAATTCCTACAAGCCCGGAGCATTATGTTGGGCGCGCAATAGTGAAGGACTGCACCCGTCCAAAAATGAACCCCAAAGGGGCGAAGCCCGGAATCTTCAACAGCCCGGTACTGGAAGCCGTAGACAATCACGAAACTGTATTTCTCGTGGAAGGTGCATTTGATGCACTTGCAATAATGGAAGCTGGCGGACAGGCTGTTGCGCTGAACAGCACGAGCCAAGCCGGGGCGTTTGTGGATTATCAGAAGCAGTTACCAACAGCAAAGACGGTTATAATTTGTCTCGACAACGATGCAGCGGGCCAACGCGCAACGGAAACATTGTGCAGCGGGCTTGCTTCTATCGGCATAAAATACGCCGTTGCGAATGTTTCCGGAGAGTACAAAGATCCTGACGAATTTTTACAGAATGACCGGGAAGGCTTTATCGAAGCAGTTCGGCGCGAAGAACGGCGCGCCCAGCGCCCGGACAACGTGGCGGACTTCATCGACTGCGAGTTTATAAAAGAGCTGGAAAAAATAAAGGCCGCGCCGACGATTAAGACAGGCTTTGACGAGCTGGATGAAAAAGCGGGCCGGATCAATGCAGGGCTGTACGTTCTGGCCGCAATAAGCAGTTTAGGCAAAACAACCTTTATGCACCAGTGCGCGGATCAGATCGCCGCCGCCGGAAATGATGTAATCTATTTTAGTTTGGAGCAGAGCCGAACGGAGCTTGTCTCTAAAAGCGTAGCAAGAATTACGGCGCAGCCGGATATTACAAAGGGCGTTTCGTCTCTTGCAATCAGAAACGGCTATTTGCCGCGCCCAGTTGTACAGGCAGTTACAGAATATCAAAAGCGCGTTGGGCAGCGTTTCAGCATTTGCGAAGGAAATTTCAAGTGCACGGCTTCCTTTATCGAGCAGTACGCGAAAGGGTACATAACCAGAACCGGCGCGCGGCCCGTTGTTTTTGTGGACTATCTGCAAATCATTCAGCCAGAGCCAGGCGCGCGGCAGACCACGCAAGAAGTTATTACAGATACTATTACCAGGCTAAAGAGAATGAGCCGCGACCTTGATATACCAGTGTTTGTTATCAGCTCTGTGAACCGCGCAAACTATGCAACCCCGATTAGCTTTGAGAGCTTGAAGGAATCCGGCAGCATTGAATATAGTGCCGATGTCGTTTGGGGACTTCAGCTGCATTGCTTGCAGGAAGAAATCTTCAGCACGGACGCAAAGGCAGTTGCTAAAAGAAATCGCATAGAGGAAGCCAAAGCAGAGAACCCAAGACAAATAGACTTGAAATGTCTGAAGAACCGCTTCGGAGTGTCTAATTTTACAGTGCCATTCAATTATTACCCAGCGAACGAGCTTTTCACGGCAGCACCGGCGGAACACCAGCAGCGGAAGGCGGGCCGATAGAAATGGGCTTCAAACAATACGCAGAAGCGAACGCGCCAACAGCGGCAGAAACGGCCCTATTTGAAGCGCAGCAGCAAAGGCAGCAAGAGATATGGAAGCAAGAGAAGGGAGCCGCAGAGAGCGCCACAGCCCCAGCAGAGCGCACACCAGACCGGGAAAGCCGGGCAAGGGCAAGACGGTTACTTGATGAAGTGGCAGCAGGAGCACGAGCCGGGGACAACATGGCCGGATTGCTTCTAAAGGCAGTCGAAGCAGCCGGGCTTCTGGCGTGTCGGCCAGAGATCGCCGCAACCGTTGATGAATCGTTAAAGACCGTTTACGGGCAGGCCCTTCACAACCCAGCAGCCGCCGGGCTGGAAGTGGCAGAGCGTGAACAGCGCTTGCAGCTTTTGGAAGAAGCATTGAACACGGCCACACCTTCAGAAGCGCAGCTGATCCGGCGCAGCATTAAAGCCAACAAAAAACGGCTTCGGGAACTGGAAAAAGAGCAGGAAGCCGGGCAGATTGACTTTGAAGAAGTGACCTTCGACAACGACCCATTTTGAAAAACCTTCAGAACAACAGAAAGACGGTAGCTTTTAACGGGCTATCGTCTTTTTAATTTGACTTCTTGTTGTATTTATGGTATAATAGGTTGTAAAGAACAAGAGGTATTCAGCACATACCGAGCATATTTACACAAGAAGTACACGACATGAATGGAGCGCGACACAATGACAGAACAGGCAAAGGAAGCCAGACGGCAGTATTTGCGAGAGTGGCAGCGGGCGAACCCCGAAAAATGCAAGGCAGCACACGAACGCTATTGGGAACGGAAAGCAAAACAGGCGGCAGCACCCGCCAGCAAAAAGGCCGATTGATCCATACACACGACATGAAGGGCAGACTGATGGTATATGAAATTCTGAATCATGGGGCGGAGAACGCCCAGAGCGCAACGGATTTATGCAAGGTTTTGGGCGTACAGCGCCGGGAACTTGTTGCAGCCGTACAGAGGGAACGCAAGGCGGGCAAGCCCATTTGCGCCAGCACAAGCGGCAGTATGGGCTATTTCATAGCGGCAGACCAAGACGAAATGACCCGCTATTGTGAATCCCTTTTACATAGAGAGAATGAGATTACCGCAGTTCGGAAGGCTTGCTTGACGGCAGCGCAGCAGCTACCGGCAGCGCCGGCCACGCGAGAAGCACTATACACGAAGTGACCGACTGGAACAAAAAAGCAGGGCCAGCCAGAAGCAGCCCTGCTTTTTTCTTGCGCGCGTATCGTGTCAACGAACTATAAGGCGTTGACATTTGCAAACCTATTGGATATAATAGAGACAACAAAAGGCACTGCGACAAGCGGTTGACCCTTTGGGCTATGGAATTAGAAAAGCTCTAATAACCGTCACCGTGCAGGGTGGCGGTTATTGCTTTTTACAACAAAACTAATCGTAACGGTTTTGCAACCGATATGGAAAGTCAATGTAAATCGCATTTGGCTTCACCCCCTTTCGGGAAGTGTGGCCAACCGCCTGCCGTTGTGTGCAGTGCCTACCGCCGAAGCGGCATTAAAATAATACCATAATTCGAGCCGTCTCGCAAGGGCTATGTACCTTTGTGGGCGGTTTTTTCTTTATCGGCATTGACTTTTGCGGATATCATATAAAAGCCGAATGTGTACACGCTGGATAAGGTATTGAACGCCAAACATAGCGCCAGAATACCAGACTTTGGTTAAATTCGTAAAAGAGCACCGGGGCGGCGCACTTGAATACACAGTAGCCAAGAAAAGTATTAGGGTAAACAAGCCCATTGTATTAACCGATGAACAACGAGAGAAAAACGCAAGGGCCAGCGAGAATCTAACCAGATCGCCCCGGCGGGGCGGTAAACGAGCGCAGCGAAGGTTAGCAAGCATTGCTTGTGTATAAACACAAGACGCGTGGCAATGCCGCCGCAAGCACGTCATTTTGATATCACGATACCAAAACGACCCTACCGGGGGGAGACCCCCGCCCCCCATGAGCGCCGCCCCCGGTCTGCTAACGAGCGCGGCCCAGTACGAATATGTAAGCCCCCGGAGCGCCCCTAAAAATAAAATTTCTTCATGCGCGTATCGTGTCATTAAACTATTACCAGCGCCACGCAAAAGGCCGAAAAATAGGGCCAGACAGTCAAGCAACAAACTATATTGGCAGGCACAGAAAAGGCCCACAGAAGCGCCCAGAGCGCCCCGGCGGGCCTTCTTTTATTGTGCAAGTGTATCGGAATTTTTCGGACATATATAAAAGGCTGCATAAAGGGAAAAAGGCGCGCCGCATAAGCAGCACGCCGAAGATTAACATATTATGCCGCCAGAGCTGCCGAGTTTTTCCGTATTTTCTATTATAAAGGATTCGGGGAATTAACGAACGTGTCGAAGTCTTGCAATGCTTCATCGAGCGCGGAAAAATCAAGTAACGGCAGCGCGTCCCCCGGCTGGATAGTTTCTAAATCTTCTTCAAGCGTCATTCTGCATTGCCACCTTCATCGGGAACGTATTCCAGCAGATCGCCGGGCTGACAGCCCAGCAGCTTGCAAAGCGCTTCCACATTGGCAAGGCTGACAGGATCACCGGCGCGCATCTTTTGGATAGTTGCTTCACCGAAGATTTTTTCTTTACGAAGTTTATAGGTGCTGTATCCGGCTTCCTTCAGCGCGGCCAGCACGTCCACCTTATATTTTAACGGCATTTTTAGTTGCACCCCTTTTCATTGTAACCATTATACTACAAATATACACCGCCTTCAAGTGTACAATTTGAATTAAATATACACTTGAAGATTGTGCATATTGTCAATAGACATACACCACGAGAAGGTGTATACTCAGAGTGTCGAAAGGGAAAAGGTCAAGGCGGACGTCAAGCCGATAGGCCCACCAGAAACGCCAGACAAGACGCGGACACAGGATTGCAGGAACCGGCAAGACCGAGCAGATAGCACCGAGCCACCGCGCACCTTAACCCATAACGGCAAAAGAAAATGACCCGGAGCAGCTACCAACTACACACCGGGCCAAACCCAAAACAAGGGCGAGAACATTATACCACAATCGCCCCGCAAATAAAAGGAGCGTTTTTACATGACCACGACAGAAGTTAGCAGCCTTGTGAAGCAGTACCGCGAAGCCCAGCAGCTGGCCGAGATGGCGAAGGCCGAAGCAGAAGCCGCAAAAGCGGCCCTTCTGGACGAACTGAACCGCCGGGGAGTGGATCGGCTGGACGCGGGAACTTACAAAGTGACCGTTACCACCGTGACCAGCAGCCGAATTGATACAAAGGCCCTGAAAGCCGCCGCCCCGGAGCTGGCCGAGCGTTTCTCTAAAGAGATCGTTACCCAGCGTTTCAACGTCCGCTAATCACCTATAACAAGAGCTGTGCTAACGGCTTGACGGGCTTGCGAGGTATACACAATGGATAGCGATACATTAGTGAAAACAACAAACACCGCGAAAGCCGGTGACCGGTGCGAGAATGCCTATTGGTTAGCAGCAGCGGCAAACGCACTTGCACACGAGCTTGTATACGCCAACAAGGGCCAAATCGGCCTCTATGATGATTGGCAAGTTGCTTCGATGATTGAAGCCGCAGCGGATGCGGCAATGGCTGAAATCGCAATAGTCAATGAGTATCTTTATGATGAAGCGCGAGAGAAAAAGACACAGGAAGCTTAACCGACAAGGCTGCGCTATCCGGCTATACGGGCGTTAGGAGAACTGAAAATGAGCGAACAGAAAATGAACGACAAGGAAAACGACCTTAAAGAAATAACGCTGCTGTGGGGCGAGTTGTGCGACCTGCAAACGCGGTTTGCTTGCGCATTGAAAACCGCGCATTTTCTCTTTTCGTGGTACACGGAATGCAGCAGCGCGATTGCCAATAATAGCGAACTGGATGCGCTTTATGGCGTCATTGACCATATGGACATACTGAACCAGTCTTTTTATGATTTCACCGACGATATGAGCTACTATCTGCACGAAAAGGGAATAGAAGGCGAAGCATGGGAAAAGGCAGAGAAAATCAACCAGAAACGCGAGGGCTACACCCCGAAGGAGTGAGGCTGCAATGGAAAAGACAGAGAAAGGGAAGCAATAAAATGAGAAAAGCACCGTACAGACCACTAACCGATGAAGAATTGAAAATGACCGACGATGAATTGATGGCGTGGATGAGCGAACAGAACGCCAAAGCTGCACAAGAAGAAATTGTAAAGGCCGCATATCTGGCCGGGATTGAACAGCTATTACCAACAGTAAACCCGGCAACGCTGGATCGTGTATGGGCTATTCTATCAAGCGAAGCCCTTCAGAGATTGCAGCAGCACTAAACCGCAAGCCCCGACAGGCACACGCCCGCCGGGGCTTCTTTTTATATGCTGAAGCGGTAGAAAAGCGGTAGAAATGCAGGAAAACCGCCCAAAAGCGGGAAATAGCGTGCAATGAAACACCTATAAAAAATAGATTCTGTTTTTTATAGGTGTTTTCGGCAGTGAAGCGGCAGTGAAAAAGGGCAGCGCACAGCAGATGGAACAGCAGACACAGTGCAGACGGCAGCGCAGACCGCAATAGAGCGCGCAACAGAGCGAAACACCAAAAACACACAATAACTTCTTGTGCATTGTGTGCAATTACATTTGCAAAATAATATGCGCCGAAGTGCTTTACTTTTTATTTATTCCGGTGTACAATAAATACAAACAAAATCATAACACACCAAAGGGGGAAGCAGCGTTGTTAGCAACAGCACAGCAGATAGCGCAAGAGATGGGAACGCCGCTTGACGTGTACAGAGCCGCGCCGATTCAGACGGCACAGGAAATACGCGCAGCCCTATTTGCGGAGTTTGTGGAGTGGATAGACCGCAGCCCCAACACTGCGAGGACTTATATAATAAACCTTCGGCAGTTTTGGGCATGGCTGCAATACAAAGAGTGTATGAAGCCGCAGCGGGCGGACGTGATCGCCTTTAGAGAATGGCTTATAACCGAGCATGAAGCAATACAGCTTGACCATGCGGGCCGCTGGACGTACCGCAGAGACCGGGCCGGGAACGTGTGCAGGACAGTGTGCAGCGCCAACACAGCCGCCCAGTATTTGCGCAGCGTGAAGCAATTCTTTGAATGGACTGCAAGCACTGGCCGCTATCCAAACATTGCAGCGAACATACACGCCCCCAGAATCAGGAGCAACAAGCACAAGAAGGACGCGTTAACCCCCGCAGCAGTATTCGCCATAGAACAGGCCATAGACACCCAGAGCGCAGCCAAGAGGGACAGCGCAGCGGCCAACAGGAAGGACACCGCCGGGCGAGTGCAGCGGGCAGACGAA
>OHAH01002004.1_pt1 | contig 11492 bp, 7 predicted proteins | sample 1577071 | NCBI WGS metagenome assembly OHAH01 (sample SAMEA3541520, study PRJEB24748) | human gut metagenome | biome: human gut; feature: human-associated habitat; material: faeces | place: China | collected 2012 | reverse complement strand
CATCGACAGCGGTATGTTCCGTGCCATGCAACTTGCCGCAGCCAATGCCCTAGAAGCCGGCGAGGAATGGTACGAAGGCAATAACAAGAACTACCGCAACCGCCGCCAACTGGCAGGAGAGATTATGCATGAGCTGGGATGTACTTACGACGAGAACCAGGTAGGCATGTTCCTTTGGGGAAAGATACCCGACAGTTGCGCCGATGTAGAGGAACTGACCGAACGGGTATTGCACGAAGCGCACGTATTCATCACTCCGGGATTTATCTTCGGCAGCAACGGAAAGAGATATATCCGCATCTCGCTCTGCTGCAAGGACGAAAAACTGGCGGAAGCGTTGAAACGCATCAAAGGAATGAGATAAATCATTACAGAAAAACAGCTTATTAATAAAACCGATTCATCCGCTTAATAAATCTCTTCAAGATTTTACTATAATTCTTGAAAAATTATAGTAAAATTCTACTCGAATTTATTAATAGCCTGAAAACCCGCTATAGGAAAGGGATGCAGAAGCGAGAGTAACGGTTTGGAAATATTTATACAACCGAATATAATTAAACAAATAAAGAATATGGAACTCGAATTAGAACCCATCACCCTTCCCGGCATCGAGGACAAACGCCCCCTCATCATTGCCGGTCCTTGCAGCGCAGAGACAGAAGAACAAGTAATGAGCACTGCCAAACAACTGGCAGACAAAGACATCAAACTATTCCGTGCCGGCATCTGGAAACCGCGTACCAAACCGGGCGGTTTCGAAGGCGTCGGTGTAGACGGCCTTGCCTGGCTGAAAGAGGTAAAGAAGGAAACTGGCATGTACGTTTCCACCGAAGTAGCCACCGCCAAACATGTATACGAATGCCTGAAGGCTGGAGTCGACCTTCTTTGGGTAGGTGCACGTACCACCGCCAACCCTTTCGCCGTACAAGAAATTGCTGATGCACTGAAAGGCGTCGACATCCCGGTACTGGTGAAGAACCCCGTAAACCCCGACCTGGAACTGTGGATTGGAGCCTTGGAGCGCATCAACAACGCCGGCTTGAAACGCCTCGGTGCCATCCACCGCGGTTTCAGCAGCTACGACAAGAAGCTCTACCGTAACCTGCCGCAATGGCACATCCCCATCGAGTTGCGCCGCCGCATCCCCAACCTGCCCATCATCTGCGACCCCAGCCACATAGGTGGAAAGCGCGAACTCGTTGCCCCGCTCTGCCAGCAAGCTATGGATTTAGGCTTCAACGGACTGATTATCGAAAGCCACTGCAATCCTGACTGTGCCTGGAGCGACGCCTCCCAGCAAGTCACTCCGGATGTGTTGGATTACATCCTCAACCTACTCGTCATCCGCAAGGAAACGCAAAGCACTGAAAACCTCAGCGAATTGCGTAAGCAGATTGACGAATGTGACAACAATCTTATCCAGGAGCTGGCCAAGCGAATGCGTGTGGCACGAGAAATCGGCACTTACAAAAAGGAACATGACATGACCATCCTACAAACCGGACGCTACAATGAAATCCTCGAGAAACGCGGCTCACAAGGCGCATTGTGCGGCATGGATGCCGAATTCATCAAAAAGGTATTCGAAGCCATACACGAAGAAAGCGTAAGGCAACAGATGGAAATTATAAATAAGTAATTATTTAATGTGTCAATGTGCCAATGTGCTAATTGGCTACGCAGGGATGCCGCATGGCAATTAGTACATTGTCACATTGACACATTAACACATTAAACATCATGAGAATATTAATACTTGGAGCCGGAAAAATGGGCTCCTTCTTTACAGACATACTGAGTTTTCAGCACGAGACAGCTGTGTTCGATGTCAACCCGCACCAACTGCGTTTTGTCTACAACACCTACCGCTTCACTACATTGGAGGAAATCAAGGAGTTCGAGCCGGAACTGGTCATCAATGCCGCTACGGTGAAATACACACTGGACGCCTTCCGCCAAGTGCTGCCAGTACTGCCTAAGGACTGCATCATCAGTGACATTGCTTCGGTAAAGACCGGATTGAAGAAATTTTACGAAGAAAGCGGTTTCCGATATGTATCGACACATCCCATGTTCGGCCCTACTTTTGCCAGTCTCAGCAATCTGAATACAGAGAATGCCATCATCATCAGCGAAGGTGACCACTTAGGAAAAATCTTCTTCAAGGACCTCTACCAGACAATGAAACTGAACATCTTTGAATATACATTCGACGAGCATGATGAGACTGTAGCCTATTCGCTGTCCATTCCGTTTGTATCCACCTTCGTGTTTGCAGCGGTAATGAAACACCAGGAAGCTCCAGGCACTACATTCAAGAAGCACATGGCTATTGCCAAAGGCCTGCTGAGTGAAGATGACTACTTGCTCCAAGAAATCCTATTCAACCCACGCACCCCCTCGCAAGTGGAGAACATCCGTCTGGAACTGAAGAACCTGCTGGAGATTATCAGTAATAAGGATGCTGAAGGCATGAAGAAGTACTTGACTAAAATCCGGGAAAAAATCAGATAAGAAGAATACAATGCGGGAGTGTCATAACCCACCACAACTTTACACAGATTCACACAGATAAAAGTTCTTGATTACAGAACTCCTCAAATTATCTGTGTAATCTGTGGTAAGTGTGTATTTAACACATCCTCATCACTGTTTATATGGCAGCGTAAACCAAAAGGTGCTGCCTTTATCTTTCTCAGAGATTACACCGATTTCTCCTCCCAAATGCTTTACAATACTCTTGCAGAGTGATAGTCCCAGACCGGTTCCCTGGATATAGGTATCCAGCTTGACAAATCTGTTGAAGATGTATTTTTGTTCATCCTTCCCAATACCACACCCGGTATCAGCCACATAAAAATAGAATTCCTGCTCTTGCCTACGACATCCCAGGGTTATACTGCCCCTATCCGTAAACTTCACGGCATTGGAAAGCAGATTCAACAACAGCATCCTCAAATGCTCCTCATCGGTGGTAATGATTCTTTCACCTTCACATTCAGGAAGTTCACGAATAACACGCAACGGATGATTATACAGATTGTTACGGATATATACTTCCATATCGGCAAATATATCTGCAATATCAACCTGCTTGTAATCAAATAATACCTTACCTCCGTCCAATGCGGACAAATCAAGGATATTATTAATCAAGGTGTCGAGTAAACGACTGTTTTTCTGAATAATAGGGATATACTCTCTCACAGTTTCTTCGTCATCCAGAACAGCCAGAATCGTAGAGAAGCCCACTATGGAATTTAATGGTGTACGCACTTCATGGCTAATACTGCTTAAAAAGCCGCAAGTCTCTTCATTCGCCTCTTCCGCCTGATGTTTGGCTTCTTCCAGTTTTTTTTCATTGGCCTTCTGTTCGTCAATATTCAAACTCAACTCTATCAACCGGCCGGAAGAATATATGCGATACATGTGCTGGCGCACCCAATGTGATTTACCATCCTCACCGTTCACCCGAATATCCCGACAGAAGACATCCCGAATCTCTCCCGCACACATTGCCTGCTGGTATTCAAGCAAAGCAGTACGGTCCTCTTCCACCACTTGTCCATAAACCGGAAACTCGCCAGAGACAAACTTCTCGTTCATATTCCTGCACCAAGAATCCGAGGCCATTCCCACTGCCGTTTTCCCGTCATAAAATGCTACTCCTACACGAGAGGAGTCTGACGCAAAACGGAACAACTCTTCAAACCGTTCCTTTTCCTGCCGTTCTCTGATGGTCGGAGTCAGATTAATGGCAATAGCCATAAAACATGAGTTCTGATAGCTGACCTCATGCAAAGGTTTGACAATTAACTGGTAAACTGCATGTTCCGCAAAACTTGTCCGCGACAATCTCCCGCTATAGTCAAGAGAGACTTCACAATTAATGGAATGCCTGAAGCGTATCTGCTCTTTCAAGTCACTACTGAGACAAGGACTCTCAAATATATTCTCGTGGAAAAGGTCACTCCCCTCTTCTACAGAATCCACCTTACCATTCACAATGCGGAGCAGGCGCTTTCCATCTTCACCATACAGTGCAAAGTCTATCGAACTGTTTGCATAAATCACCTGCAGTTTATTGTAAAGGCGTTTATAGCGGTCGTAATCCTTCTTTATCCGTTTGTTGTATCTACTGCGGCGCAAGTTAAATACAACATAACATATTACCGCCATCAGTACCAGAAAAGACACCAACAGCTGTCGCTCATATTTTTGAAAAAAAGTGGGTGGGATATGAACATACGTCACCTCCTCCCCCAATTTTTCGGCCATACCCACCAGTCCATAACGCTCTAAAGCCGTACGGTTTAAAACAATTCCGGCTTCTGACAGTGTATCAAAAGGAATCTTCATCACACTGTCCCCCCGTACTGCACATTCCAACAAGTCGTAGGCAGACTTCACGGCTTGTGAATACCTCAAATAATAACCGCCTATCCAATAGTTGTCCTTACTAAAATCCCGTTCTGTCAATGTAAACAAAGGCACAGTAGCAACAGAAGTAAACAATGAGTCTATTTTCTTGTCGGACCGTCTGCTGTTGACCGCATCAATATTCCAGCTGTAAGTCAGGAAAGCACGGTTCCGGGCAGGTTCCAGCATTACATCATAAATGGAGTCTCCATTCATACGGTTGTGTATCATGGTAGAGTATTTTACCTCAGGCATTATCCGCTTGAGTTCCTTTTCCACCTCCAGGCGGGCTTCCGTACTCCTATAAGAATTTTCATCCACCCATATCAGCTCCTGCAAATCGGGCAACATACTATGAATCAGTTCCAGATTCCGCCTTACCGGAAGATAGACAATATTAGCACAATAATCCAAGTCCACCCCCACCCGATAAGCATCTTTTCCTTCAAACTGCACTTTTGTAAAGCGCACTTCCTTATCTCTCCTCATTACCTCCAGAGCAGGGTCATCCGCCATGAAAATCTGCTCCAACATCTCACGGTCACGAAGTCTTTCTTTATGCTCAAAGTTGAAGCCCTTTTCAGGAAACCACTTGTCCGCCGATAACGAATCCTTCACCGCACAGAGTACCATCGGCACATGTTTCCATTTCCCCAATACATATCTGTACACCAAATAAAGCATGAACCCCTCTTCTCCTATCCAAACAATTGCATCCGGAATGTCATCCTGCACAAATATAGTATTGGCAGCCAGACTGGTGGCATCCACATCTGTCCGGGTACGCTCAGCATATCCCCACAGAATGGAACGTAGGGTCAATGCAGCGGCAGAGGCATAGGTCGCACTTCCAGTCTTCAAATCACGGGAATACACCATCCAGTCAGGATGCTGTCTGCGTATCATGCTTTCCAGACTATCTGCAATATTCTTGCTCCATACAATCCGTTCATCGTAAGAATTGATGAGAATCACCCTTTTTCCATCTCCGGAAGCAGGAACTACAGCAGCCTTTGCCAGCATTACCAGGAACAGCAGGCACACAACCAGTATACTATGTAATCTCCAATCCTTCATCATACCGGGTTCTATTCATTCAATTCCACTTTGGATACATCAATGATATCATTCAACAACTTCAATATCTGATTATTGGCAGCCTCAATACGTGCATTCAACTCATTCCGCTCGTCCAGCCCGACGGATACAGCCAGCGCCTGCGAGCACAAAATGATTTCCTCCAACGGTATTCGTATTTCATCTTTTGTATTGGGCACAAAAGCATTCTTAAAACGGTCTGCCTCCTGGGCCCTCTTCATGGCAGCCTCCAGCTCCCGTTGCTTGGTCACTTGTTCGTCCATTGGCAAAACCATTTCAACAACAATAATGTGCTTTCTGTCGGGTGCATATTCCAACGGCTGGATCAAATAACGGAGATAATGGGACTCTCCCTCAGGAGTCCGCATCTCCAGATTGTCCAGAAATAAGTGAGATGCCCCATAGCGTACATGTTCCAGATAACGTTCCAGTTTTTCTCTGTCATCAGATACCAGACATTGGTGTGCCTGCAAAAGATTACTTGTAGCAGACGGCAAAGCAAGAGTATCATACCACGCATCCGTTGCAAAGCCGTGCCCATCCATGAGATTGTATTCCGCCACTCCGATTGCCGCTTTATTCATGGCAAAATTCAGTACATTGCTAATCTGCTCTTTTGCCCTCCTCTCTTTCTCTATTTCCGTATTGTCTATCACAATCACCAACACATGATTATCTCCGGTCTCTTCATCGGCTATGACACAGCACTGCATGCGGTAACAGCATGAAGACAGATGGATAAGACGGCTCACCAACTCATTGTTGAAAAGAGCTTCCTGCATCTCTTCATCCAAAATCTCGAAATCAAAAAGATGGAAAAGGGCTGATTGGGAATAGGCAAACTTCTCAAAGAATATGTCTGCTTCAGAATTGTGCTTCAGCAAATTACCATAAACATCAAAAAGCATCAATCCCACCGGCATATTCTCATACACCACTTCATACTCGTTATATAGCGTCTTGTAACGCTCAAACAAAAGATTCAGCTTATGCCGATAACGCCGTGAATAAACAATGCGGAAAACTGCAAAAACCATTACAATCACCAGCAATACTGCTACAGATACCTCACGGATATGCCGGACCAGAAAAGGAGGGGGGATATTCCGCTCTACCGCATCCGGCAGATTCTTGACAGCAGAGCGCAAGCCAGCATGCATCAACGCCGTCCGGTTCAAATAAAAAGCCGTATCAGAAACCATAGTGTATGGAATCTCCGCCTTTCCATCCGTTTCCAGGAAGTGCAGTACAGCTTCTGCCGTCTTGTCTGCATAAGCGGCAACCGGAGCAAAATACCCACCGACCGGAATACGTGATTGATAAAGCACATCACGCAAAGTAAGAACCGGTACCCGGATATCCTTCGAAACCGGAATGCCATTGGTCACCACCACAGATTTTTCTGCAAGTCCGGCCACGACTCGGGCCACTGAATCCGCATGGTTACGCTCAAACAATATTTCCGTAAAAGGAACGTCTCTCTCTTTACAGCTTTGCAGTAGTTTTCTTCTCATATAACTATCGGCATAACTTCCATCCGAAAAATAATAGAGATGTTGTATATCCGGTACCAATGTCTGTGCCAACTGCAATGTACGGGCAGCATTGTCCGGCTCTATCACCGCGGTCATCTTCAACATCGAGTTAGAAGCAGCCAAAGGGATAAAGGAACTGTCAGGAAGTACTCTATCCGGAAAAAATTGCCGGTAACCCTTCAGCACTTCGGCATGTACACCACAAAGTACTACCGGAATCCTCTCCCATATTCCACGGAGATTCATGATACGGTAGAGCATCCAGCTCTCATCGCCAATAAGCACCAATACATCAGGAAATTTAATCTGATTGTTCAACCGTCCATTGGCAAAAGCCCCTTGCATGGCAAAGCGGTCGGCAAGGAAAGAAGTGCGGGCAGCTATTCCCGCATAAGTGATGTTCATTTTTATATCCTGCCCAGATGCCTGCAACCGGTTACATATCTCTTTAGCCAAAGCTGTACTCCATTCCTCCTCGTAAGAATAAGAGTTCAATATCATCACAAATGTCTGCTTCTCCACTACCTCTGTCGCCAATCGGGCAGACAAAATTGAGGGATAAAGTACGCATCCGAACAATATAGTAGCGATAAAGCGATACATAGCAACCTTATTTGTTGCAAATATATATCTTTTAATTGAATATTCTATTCCATATATTACTTTTTATTCTCATCTCCACCGATATTTGATTATCCAAGAAATAACACGTACTTTTGCACAAGCTAAAACAAAGACAATGATAGACCAAGCCACCATAGACAGAATTCTGGACGCCGCACAAATCACCGATGTCGTATCCGACTTCGTTACCCTGCGCAAACGCGGTGTGAACTATGTGGGTCTGTGTCCTTTCCACGATGACAAAACCCCTTCTTTCTATGTATCCCCCGCCAAAGGGCTCTGTAAGTGCTTTGCCTGCGGAAAAGGAGGAAATGCAGTGCATTTCATCATGGAGCACGAGCAGATGTCTTATCCTGAGGCACTGAAGTATCTCGCAAAAAAATACGGTATTGAAATCAAGGAGCGCGAACTATCCAGTGAAGAGAAGATAGCACAGAGTGAACGGGAAAGCCTCTTCATCGTGAACAACTTTGCCCGCGACTACTTCCAGAGTATCCTAAAGAACCACGTAGACGGACGAAGTATCGGCATGGCCTATTTCCGTAGTCGCGGCTTCCGGGATGACATCATCGAGAAGTTCCAGTTGGGCTATTGTACCGAGAGCCACGATGCCCTTGCCCAGGAAGCTTTGAAAAAAGGCTATAAAAAGGATTATCTTGTCAAGACCGGCCTCTGCTACGAAACGGACGACCACCGACTGCGCGACCGCTTCTGGGGGCGGGTCATCTTTCCGGTACACACTCTCTCCGGCAAGGTGGTGGCTTTCGGGGGACGTGTGCTTGCCGGCGCCACCAAAGGCGTCAAGGTGAAGTACGTCAACTCGCCTGAATCGGAGATTTACCATAAAAGCAATGAACTGTACGGCATATATTTTGCCAAACAAGCCATTGTGAAACAAGACCGTTGTTTTCTGGTCGAAGGTTATACGGATGTCATTTCCATGCACCAATCGGGCATAGAGAATGTGGTTGCCTCTTCGGGCACGGCATTGACACCCGGACAAATCCGGATGATTCATCGTTTCACCAACAATATGACAGTGCTCTACGACGGTGATGCTGCCGGTATAAAGGCTTCTATCCGAGGTATTGATATGTTGCTGGAAGAAGGCATGAACGTCAAAGTCTGCCTCCTGCCCGATGGTGACGACCCGGACTCCTTTGCCCGCAAACACAATGCGACGGAGTTCCAGGCCTTCATACAAGAGAATGAAACGGACTTTATCCGCTTCAAAACCAATCTGTTGCTGGAAGATGCTGGAAAAGACCCCATCAAGCGTGCCGAGCTTATAGGAAACCTTGTGCAAAGCATTTCCATCATTCCCGAAGCCATTGTGCGTGATGTCTATATCAAGGAGTGCGCCCAATTATTGCACGTAGAAGACAAACTGCTGGTTTCTGAGGTTGCCAAGCGTCGAGAAAAGCAAGCCGAGCAACAAGCTGAGCGAGCAGAACGTGAGCGTCGGTCGGCCAATGCCGCAAGAGCCAATGCAGAAGCGGGGGTCAATGGCAGTCATACTGCAGCTACCAGCCCCGACGCACAACAAGCTGGCTATCCGTCCCAATCACTGCCTGCCGGTCTCCCTTCCGAAACACCTCCACCTTTTCCACCCGAGGAAGAATATGTATCCTTCATCCCGCAGGAGGGCAAGGAGGGCCAGGAGTTCTATAAATACGAACGACTTATTCTGAAGATGGTAGTGCTCTATGGTGAGCGGGTGATGTGCAATGTCACCAATGAAGAGGGGCAGGAAACCCCTATCACTGTAACTGAATATATAGTCAATGATTTAAAAGAAGACGAACTTGCCTTCCACAATCCGCTTCACCGGCAAATCCTGACAGAGGCTGCCGAACGTATCCACAATGAGGGTTTTACCGCCGAACGGTATTTTGTGGCGCATCCCGACCCCGTCATCAGCAAGCTGAGTGTGGAGCTTATCAGCAACCGCTATCAGTTAAGGAAATCACAGATAGAACAAATGGTGACGGACGAAGAACGCCTCTATGAGCTAATTCCACGGTTAATGATAAACTTCAAATATGCCATCGTCTGCGAAGAATTGAAGCATACCCTATTTGCGTTACAGAACCCTGCCATAGCCAATGATGAAACCCAGTGTAACAGCATCATGGAGCGCTACAACGAATTGAACAAAGTAAAAAGCATCATGGCAAAGCGGCTGGGAGACAGAGTCATCCTGAATTTTTAAATTCAATTCGGGGAGTTCTCCGTCAAGAATTATGCCTGATTAAATTCATAAATTCCTCGCGGGTCTTCGCTTGGTTGAATGCTCCGGTAAAATCGGATGTAGTGGTAATGGAGTTCTGTTTCTCTACTCCGCGCATCTGCATGCACATGTGTTTGGCTTCCACAACAACCATAACCCCCAGCGGATTCAGCGTCTCCTGAATACACTCTTTTATTTGGAGAGTCATACGTTCCTGCACTTGCAGGCGGTGAGAGAAAATATCCACTACGCGGGCTATCTTGCTCAGTCCGGTAATGTAGCCGTTAGGAATATATGCCACATGTGCCTTTCCGTAGAAGGGAAGCATGTGATGTTCGCAAAGCGAGAAGAAATCAATGTCTTTCACAATCACCATCTGACTGTATTCTTCTTGAAACTTGGCTGAACGGAGTACCTCGTGCGGGTCCATATGATACCCTTTCGTCAACGACAACATGGCCTTCGCCACCCGTTCAGGTGTCTTCTGCAAACCTTCACGTCCGGCATCTTCACCCAACAGAGTAAGGATGCGGTGATAATGTTCCTTCAATTCATCTAATGAAGGAGATACAATTTCTTCTTTTCCTAACATGATAATTCTTTATAAGGGGATGTTTATCTGCTCTTTCACGATAGAAACTTCCTTGAATACACCAGTAGCCCGCAACTGACGCATCATGGCATCCGCTTCTTCGATACTGCGGAAATCTCCTGCACGGCACAGCCAACGGGGGGGATTGAAAGAGGTATAAACTGTAAGTTCGGGAAAATGTTCCTTGATGCGGGTAGCTACCGCATAAGCTTCGTTCTTGGCCTGACGGGTATTATTCCCTGCATAAACTTGTATGCGGTAACCCAAACTTTTAATCACTTTCTGCTCATCCGAACCGGCAGGAACATACTCCGAACCTATCAATGCCGCAATGCGTGCATCTTGATGGATAGTCACCTTGCCTTGTCCCGGCACATTACGTTCCAGGCTTTTCACAATATTATTCTGCGCTACAGAAATCGTTGCAAAAGCGAAACATGCAACTAAAAGTAAACCAAGCTTTTTCATGAGTCAATATCTTTATATAACGGAAAATGGAAAGCTGAAAATGGAAAACAGTTATGCAGATACGACATGCAATCCATTTTCAACTTTCAGCTTTCAACTATTTAATTAAAGGCATCGATGATACCCTTGAAGTCAGAAACCTTCAAGGCAGCACCACCAATCAGACCGCCGTCAACATCCGGGTTGGCAAACAGTTCCTTTGCATTAGAAGGCTTACAGCTGCCACCATAAAGGATAGAGCAGTTGTCAGCAATTTCCTTACCATACTTTTCAGCAATCAAGGAACGGATGAAAGCGTGGATTTCCTGTGCTTGTTCTGCAGTAGCAGTCTTACCGGTACCGATAGCCCAAACCGGCTCGTAAGCCAAAATAATCTTAGAGAAATCTTCGGCAGACAAAGAGAATACAGAAGCCAGCTGAGCGGCTACCACTTCATTCTGCTTGTTTGCTTCGCGTTCTTCCAGTACCTCACCGATACAGAAAATCGGAGTCAGACCGTTAGCCAAAGCCAATTTTACTTTTT
>OHAH01002000.1_pt1 | contig 11514 bp, 7 predicted proteins | sample 1577071 | NCBI WGS metagenome assembly OHAH01 (sample SAMEA3541520, study PRJEB24748) | human gut metagenome | biome: human gut; feature: human-associated habitat; material: faeces | place: China | collected 2012 | reverse complement strand
CCTTGAAATTGAGACGGGAAATCACCTTGTTGTCTTTCAGAAAAGCATAATTTGAAGGTGTCCATCCCAAACCGACAGCCCATGCCTTGTTCCAACGCTTGTCGGAAGGTAAGACAGAGGATGCGTCGGCCTTATAGGTTGCATAGAGATCATAGGTACTCAACAAACTATATCCCAACACACCTCCAATACCCAACTGGCGATTCTTGTCTCTTGGCGCACTCATCTTTACCCTGCGTGAACCGGTAAGGGATTGATTGATGGCTGCTGCTGAGTTGATGGTTCCAACACCATAACCAGTAGTGCTGAGGTTGTCGATATTGGTATCATAATAGTCCATGTTGGCACTGAAAGTGAGGTCATGAATTTCATTGAACGTACGGGTATAGGTAGCACGCACATTCGCAGAAATATTGGTTGTCGTATTCTTGGATTTCGAATAAATACCTCGTGCAACTTCTGCCACGCCGCTATGCATCTCTGAGTATGCGGTTGATGGGGTAAACTGGTGTGATTCGTCTAAGACAAAGTCGATACCTGCCACTGCTGCAATGTCAAGACCTGGCAATAGTGTCAAGGTGATGTTTCCATTCACTCCAAACTCCTTGTCATTAGATTCAGCACTGTATTGATTCATCAAATCCTTATAGGTCTGGCCTGGATAAGACCATAACTTTCCGGTCTTCTGCTCATAAGGATTTAATTCGTAAATCAATGAAGATGGGTCATTGGCAGTACCGTTCGGAGTGTTGGTCTTGGAATAAGCTCCTGTCACGCCCAGCATGGCATAACCAATCTTGCCCAACTTCTGGTCAACGTTTAATCGGAATCCCATACGCTGCTTGTCATTTCCTTCGATACGACCACCCTGATAAGAATAGTTGGCAGAAAGAAAATAAGTTGTTTGGTCATTGCCGCCACGAAGACTTAAGTTGTGGCGCTGGTAGAAGCTGTTGCGCAATAGTTCGTTGAACCAGTCGGTATTGATATTGCGCAAGGAATCAAGCTTGCTCTGTCCTTCAGCTATCATACTGGCTAAGTTTGGGTCGTTGGCAAAGTATTTGCGATAATAGTCCTCACTATAACGATAGCCTGGTGTCTCTGCATTACCGATTAGTTTCTCCAGTTCCAGCTTTTCTGCTGAATTCATCATCTTCAGACCACGACGACCACGGGTAGTAATACCCATATTGGTGCTGTAGTTGATGAGAGGCGCACCGGAATGTCCGCGTTGCGAGGTAATTTCGAGCACACCATTAGCAGCCTTCACGCCATAGAGTGCGCAGGCTGTAGCATCTTTCAGCACTTTCATGCTCTTGATATCCGAAGGATTCAGATTATAAAAAGTCTCAGCAGAGATAATCTGTCCATCCATTACATAAAGTGGTTCGTTGGTTGTATTGCCCTGTCTTAGGGAAGAGTTGCCGCGTAAACGGATTTTTGGGGCAGAACCCAAATCTCCTGTGTTGGTAACGACAAGACCAGGCACAGCACCCTGCAAAGCCAAAGCCATATCTATCATAGGCTTTGCCTCTACACGCTTCATATCTACGTTTTCTACAACGCCCGACTTGGAACGTAAGTCTATAGCATTGATATTGCTTCGCGCTATGACTACTACCTCACCTACTGAGGTAGAAGATGGCTCGAGCATCGGACTGATGGTTGACTGTCCTTTGTAAACCACACGCTTTGCCTTAAAACCAAGCATCGTGAATTTTATACTTGCCCCACGTTTGATAGGCTGGCTGAAAGCATAGCGACCTTCATCATCCGTTACGGTTACGATCTGGGTACCTTCTACTTTTACAGTTACACCTGCAAGCGGGTTCTTATCCTGGTCGTAAACGTAGCCTATTAAACTTTGGCTTTGAGGTAAGGTCATATTATTGAACACCTCTGAATGATTCACTGAAGCTGCCATAAGATTAGCTGGCGCAGTGCAGAGCGCTATGGTAGCCAATCCTACAGTAATACTTTTATGAATACTACTCGTCTTCTGTTTTCTCTCTCTGTCTTTTCATGAAACTTTGTTTTGTAATGATACGGGTGTTTCTTTTTTGTGAAGGCAAAGATACAATATTTTTTTAAAATTAAACATTTTTTTTTGTACCTTTTTTGGAGGAAAATACTAAAAATACCTAGTTTTTAGTAGTAAAATGATGTTTTTTTTCGTCTTTTTGTCTGTTAATTCGGATAAAAGTGGTGGTGTTATTGCGTCAGATTGTTGTTTTCTTATCTTTACTCAAACGCAGGTATTCTTGTTAAAATAGGTTAATCGTAAGATGCAAAAAAGGCAATCCCATAAATCTATGGAATTGCCGGAAATATGCTTTGAAAATTAGAAATTCACTCCGAAATTGAGCAAGAGGGCTCCATTATGCGATTTGTCAAAACTGTCGTGGCAGATGTTTGCAAGGCCGATGTCGTAGGTGAGGTCGGCATAGAACATATCGTAGCCGATGCCGCAACCGATGCGCAGACCACCATCCAGACGGCGGAAGTTGTCGCTGCGGAAGGAACTCTGGGCCTCTCGCTCGGCAAAGTTCTTGATCTTGCCACCTACACCCACAGCGAAGTAACCGCCGAATTGTGGCTGGATGGAGAGGTGGTCATCTACATCATACTTGTATTTCAACACCGCAGGAATCTGCAGGTAGTTGAGGTCGTAGGTCATCTTCTTGCCGGAAACCAGATCTTTCTTGCCACCTTTTTCTATATAGGAGAGCCCCGTCTCCAGATACAGAGGCGCTGTATCCGTGAGCGGAATGCCGGCAACAACGCCTACGTTGAGGCCCGTCTGCCAGTCTCCGCCATCCAGACGGGAATCATCCGAATTCACGTAGGTGAATGCCGGACCGATTCGGAAACCGAAGTATGGAGCACCGTAACTGTGGTTGTATCTGTAGTCGAGATGTCCCGTCTTCTTGTTGTAATATCTACTATTCTTATAGTTCTGAGCTGTTGATGGAATCACTGCCAGGAGTATTGCCATCATGATAAATGCGATTCTTTTCATATTGATGTGATTTTAATTATTATCTGGTGCAAAGGTATGGATTTTCGGTCATCTTGCAGCGTGAGAATCCCTATAATGATAGGGGGAAAACCCTATTGCGTCTTTTCTTCGATAAAAAAAGTAAAAAGTTTCTTCTATTATTTTGTAGTGTCTTCATTTCTCATTATCTTTGCACCAAATTATAAACGTTTATAGAAAAAGATGAAATTATTGAAGAAGTATCTACTGGATATTCTGGTAGTGATTGTTTTTGCAGTGATCTCTTTCGTGTACTTCATGCCTGCCGACATGGACGGACGAATTCTGTTCCGACACGACTCGGCGGCGAGCAAGGGATTGGGACATGAGAAAGAGCTTTTCCAACAGCAGACTGGCGAGACAACCCGTTGGACCAACTCTGTGTTTGGTGGTATGCCAACCTATCAGATGTCGCCTTCGTACGGCAGTACCCAGGTGCTCAGCCAGGTAACGAAGGCTTATCATCTGTGGTTGCCTGATTATGTATGGTATGTGTTTGTCTATCTCCTGGGCTTTTATATCATGCTCCGTGCCTTCGATTTCCGACAATCGCTGGCGGCGCTGGGTTCCATCATCTGGGCATTCTCATCCTACTTCTTTATTATCATTGCTGCAGGTCATATCTGGAAGGTATGGGCTTTGGCCTATCTGCCTCCTATGATTGCGGGTGTGGTACTGGCTTATCGGGGTAAGTATCTGAAAGGTCTGCTCCTCACCGCCATCTTCTCGGCTTTCGAGGTGAATGCCAACCACGTGCAGATGACCTATTATTATCTCTTCATCATCCTCTTCATGGTGATTGCCTTCCTGGTAGATGCCATCAAGAAGGGGGAACTCGCCCGCTTCGGCAAGGCGACTGCGGTATGTGTCGTGGGTGCCCTCATCGGTATCTCGCTCAACCTCTCCAACCTGTATCATACCTGGCAGTATGGTCAGGAAACCATGCGTGGAAAGAGCGAACTGGTGAAGAAGAATACTGCCAACCAGACCAGCAGTGGTTTGGATAGAGACTATATCACCCAGTGGAGCTATGGTATTGATGAAACCTGGACGCTTCTGATTCCTGATGCCAAGGGTGGTGCTTCCGTACCTCTCGCCCAGAATACGCAGGCGATGGAGAAGGCGGATCCTAACTTCGTGCAGATTTATCAGCAGCTCGGACAGTACTGGGGCAACCAGCCTGGTACGAGCGGTCCTGTATATGTAGGCGCATTCGTATGCATGCTCTTCATCCTCGGTTTGTTTATTGTCAAGGGTCCGATGAAATGGGCATTGCTGGCTGCCACCATCCTGAGCATCCTGCTCTCATGGGGTAGAAACTTCATGCCGTTCACCGATTTCTTCCTTGATTACATTCCGATGTATGCCAAGTTCCGAACGGTGGCTTCTATCCTCGTGATAGCCGAGTTCACCATTCCGTTGCTTGCCATGATGGCTTTGAAGAAAATCATTGATGAGCCGGAGATACTCACCAGTAAGATCAAGCTGGTATATGCCAGCTTTGGTCTGACGGCAGGTTTCTGTCTGCTCTTTGCCCTGATGCCGGGTGTCTTCTTCCCTGATTTCATTTCCGTTCAGGAAACTCAGGCGTTGCAGCAGTTGCCGGCTGAATACCAGGGACCGCTTATGAGCAATCTCATCGAGATTCGCAAGAGCATCTTTACTTCTGATTGCTGGCGCTCGTTCTGGGTCATCGTCATCGGCTCAGCCTTCCTGCTGCTTTACAAGATGAAGAAGTTGGGTGCTGAGTATATGATTGCTGGCATCGCAGTGCTCTGTCTCGTAGATATGTGGATGGTGAACAAGCGTTATCTCTACGATGATATGTTCGTAGATAAGAACGTGCGCGATACTCCTCAGCAGATGACGGAGACCGACAAGATTATCTGCCGCGATAAGGCGCTCGACTACCGTGTGCTCAATCTCGCTTCCAATACCTTTAATGAGAACGAGACCTCTTATTACCACAAGAGTATTGGTGGTTATCACCCTGCCAAGCTCCGTCGCTATCAGGAGATGATTGATGCACATATCGCTCCTGAGATGCAGAAGACGATGAAGGCTGTGGCTGAGGCAGGTGGTGATATGACCAAGGTAAATGGCGACAGTATCTTCCCTGTATTGAACATGCTCAATACCAAATACTTCATCCTGCCTTTGCAGGGCGGTCAGACGGTTCCTGTACAGAATCCATACGCCTACGGCAATGCCTGGTTTGTGGATGAGGTGCAGTATGTCAACAATGCCAACGAGGAGATTGATGGCGTGGGCAAGGTCAACCTCCGTCATGTGGCAGTGGCTGATGCCATGTTCAAGGAGCAGCTGGCTCAGAGCGTGAAGCAGGATGATACTTCGGTGGTGAAGATGATCCAGTATAAGCCAAACAACCTCACCTACGAGGTGAAGTCGAGCAAGGGTGGCGTCATCGTCTTCTCTGAGATTTACTATCCTGGATGGACTGCTACCGTAGATGGTCAGCCTGTAGAACTGGGACGTGTGGATTATATCCTCCGTGCCATCAACGTGAAACCGGGCAACCACAAAGTGGTACTCGATTTCCATCCTCAGTCGCTCAAGAATACAGAGATGGTAGCTTATATCGGCTATGGTGTTCTGGTACTCCTTATTATAATAGGTATAGGAGTGGAAATCAAAAAGCGCAAGAAGACAGATGCTGTTTCGAACAGAAATTGATATTCCGAAGGCCGACTTCGAGATACAGCCGGCAGAGCAGATGCTCTTCGTGGGCAGTTGCTTTGCCGACAATCTGGGGCGCCGATTCGTGGAGAATCGCTTCCGTGCCACGGTGAATCCCTTCGGTGTGATGTATAATCCGGCAAGCATTCTCCATACGGTAGAGAAATGCGCCGAGGTGCATCCTCGTGTAGCAGTCTTTACGTTGGGTACGAACCACGTGTATATTCTGAAGGAAACGGGCGAGATTGTGGATAACTGCCAGAAGCGCCCCCAGCGCCTTTTCGAGGAAAGGGAACTGAGTGTAGAGGAATGTGCTGCGTATCTGCAAAAGGCGATTGATTTGCTGAAGCAACGAGGTTTGAAAGATGAAACATCGGAAGATGAAACTTTCGATACCAGCTTGAAGGTAATCGTAACCGTAAGCCCCATCCGTTATGCCAAATACGGCTATCATGGAAGTCAGCTTTCGAAGGCTACGCTTCAGTTGGCTGCAGACCGCTTGGTGAAGGCAAACCCTGGTGTGGTGAGCTATTTTCCTGCTTACGAAATCATGAACGATGAACTTCGTGATTACCGTTTCTACAAGGAAGATATGTTGCACCCGAGCGATCAGGCAGTAGAATATATCTGGGAGAAATTCCGGGAAACCTATTTCGGCAAGGCTGCCGAGCAGTTCCTGGAAGACTGGCGTCCCATCCGGGAAGCCCTCGGACACAAGCCCTTCAACCCCGATAGCGAGGAACATCAGAAGTTCATCGCCAGAACGGAAGAAAGGAAAAGATGGTTCGAGAAAAAGTATGGGTTAGTGACGGGCTGAAAGCCCAAAAGCATAATGTAGAACATTTAAAGTATTAAGACAATGACATATACTATTGAAAAGGTAACCACACTGATAGGTGCGCGTCGCTATGGAGACAATGATACCAACATCGGTTTTATCCTGACCGATAGTCGTTCTCTTTGTTTCCCGGAGGAAACTCTGTTTTTTGCACTCAAGTCTGAGCGCAATGATGGTCATAATTACATCCCTGAACTGTATCGCAGAGGTGTGAAAAACTTTGTGGTAACTGATGTCCCTAAGGGCTATGCTTCTGATTATCCGGAGGCTAACTTCCTGAAGGTGGTCAATACGCTGGAGGCTCTTCAGCGTCTGGCTGAACGCCATCGTGATGAATTCAATATCCCTATCGTGGGTATTACGGGTTCCAACGGCAAGACGATGGTCAAGGAGTGGCTCTATCAGCTGCTCTCGCCAAGCATGTTCGTTACCCGCAGCCCTCGCAGTTACAATTCCCAGATAGGTGTGCCATTGTCTGTCTGGCTGATGAACGAGCAGACCCAGGTAGGTGTCTTCGAGGCGGGTATCAGTCAGCCTGGCGAGATGCTTGCCCTCCGTGACATCATCCAGCCTACCATCGCCGTTCTTACCAATGTGGGTTCAGCCCATCAGGAGAACTTCTCTTCCCTGGAGGAGAAGTGCCGTGAGAAGCTCATCCTCTTCCATGATGCTGAAACCGTGGTTTATGATGGCGATGATGAGGTGATTACCAAAGTGGTGGCTGAATATCCTGATTATAAAGGCGAAAAACTCTTCTGGTCGCTCCAGAACCCTGAGGCTCCTTTCTATGTCAAGAAGATTGAGAAGCAGCAGAGCGTGAGCGTCATCACCTATATATATAAAGGTGTAGAGGATAGCTTCTCCATTCCTTTCATCGATGATGCTTCCATCCAGAATTCCATCGTCTGTGCTGCAGTCGCTTCCAAGATCGGACTCTCTGCCGAGGATATCGACAAGCGTATGGCACTGCTCGAACCGGTTGCGATGCGACTGGAGGTAAAGGTGGGGCAGCATGGTTGTACACTCATCAACGACAGTTACAACAGCGATATCAACTCACTCGACATCGCTCTCGACTTCATGAACCGCCGTCCTGATCATCGTGGCCGTCGCCATACTTTGATCTTGAGCGATATCTATCAGAGCGGTCAGACTCCTGAGGCTCTATATAAAGAGGTGAGCGATCTTGCCCGCAAGCGTGGCGTAGTGAAGTTCATCGGTATCGGTCCGGAACTCTGCAAACAGCATGATACGATTCAGATTTCAGAAAAGTTCTTCTTCCCGAATGTGGAGGAGTTTATCAATAGTGAGGTCTTTGCCTCCCTCCGCGATGAGGTCATCCTCCTGAAGGGTGCCCGCCAGTTTGGTTTCGATCAGCTTACCGAACTGCTGGTGCAGAAGGTACATGAAACCACCCTCGAGGTCAACCTGAATGCGGTGGTTGCCAACCTCAACTACTACCGTGCCTTCATGAAGCCGGAAACCAAACTGGTCTGCATGATCAAGGCGGATGGCTATGGTGCCGGAGCGGTAGAGATTGCCAAGACCCTGCAGGATCATCGTGTAGATTATCTGGCTGTGGCTGTTGCCGATGAGGGTGTCACCCTTCGCAAGAACGGTATCACCAGCAACATCATGATCATGAACCCGGAGATGACGGCCTTCAAGACCATGTTCGATTACGACCTGGAGCCTGAGGTGTATTCTTTCCGATTGCTCGATGCACTCATCAAGGCAGCCGAGAAGGAGGGTGTCACAGGATTCCCTGTTCACATCAAGCTTGATACCGGTATGCATCGCATGGGCTTCGATCCTGAAAACGATATGGAGGAGCTTATCGGTAAGCTGAAGCATCAGAATGCCATCATCCCTCGTTCCGTATTCTCTCACTTCGTGGGAAGCGATGACGATAGTTTCGATGATTTCTCTGCCCATCAGTTTGAACTCTTCGATAAGGGAAGCCGACAGTTGCAGGCTGCCTTCGACCATAAGATCCTGCGCCATATCTGCAATTCGGCAGGTATCGAGCACTTCCCGGAGCGCCAGTTGGATATGTGCCGTCTGGGTCTCGGACTCTATGGCATCAACTCCCGCAACAACAAGACCATCAACTGCGTGAGCACCCTGAAGACTACCATTCTCCAGATGCACAACGTGAAGGCGGGCGATAGTGTAGGCTATAGTCGCAAGACCATCCTTGATAAGGACAGTGTCATCGCTGCCATTCCTATCGGATATGCTGATGGCTTGAACCGCCGTCTCGGCAATCGCCATGCCTACTGTCTGGTCAATGGTCAGAAGGCAGATTATGTAGGCAATATCTGTATGGATGTGGCGATGATCGATGTCACCGATATCAACTGCAAGGAAGGTGATAGCGTGGAAATCTTCGGCGAGCATCTTCCTGTTCAGGTGTTGAGTGATATTCTGGAGACAATTCCTTACGAAGTGCTGACCACCATCAGCAACCGAGTGAAGAGGGTTTATTACCAGGATTAAGCGTGAAAAGAAGCGTTGCTGGCGACAATAAATCGTGCAAAAACGTATAAAAAACGATAAATCCCATCCGAAAAGCTCGGATGGGATTCTTTTTTACGTAAATTTTTCCATTAAAACGTATTGAATATGAATAAAAAAGTGTATCTTTGCAACCAACAAATCATCTAAAAACAAGCAAGGGGGCACTTTTATGTGTATTTCTTTAACTATTTAACAATTCAAAAGTAATAATGGAACAAGTATTTAGCTATATCATTAGTCTGGGTGCGAGCGTGATGATGCCTATCATCTTCACGGTCATCGGACTGTGTATTGGCATGAAATTCGGAAAGGCTTTGAAGTCGGGACTCTTCGTAGGTGTGGGTTTCGTGGGACTGGGTGTGGTGACAGCTTTGCTGACTACCAACTTCAATGACCCGTTGAAGGCTATCTCCGACATCTATCACCTGCAGTTGAATGTGTTTGATATGGGATGGCCTGCAGCTGCTGCCGTAGCTTATAATACTGCGGTGGGTGCCTTGATTATCCCAATCTGCTTGGGTGTCAACTTCCTGATGTTGATTACCAAGACCACCCGTACGGTAAACATCGACCTCTGGAACTACTGGCATTTCGCATTCATCGGTGCCGTAGCTTACTTCGTGATGGGCGAGAGCTTGCTTTGGGGATACTTCGCAGCCATCGTCTGCTATATGATTACATTGGTATGTGCAGACCTGACCGCCGACAAGTTCCAGAAGTACTACGACTTGGATGGAATCTCTATTCCGCAGCCATTCTGCCAGAGTTTCATGCCATTTGCCATCGTCTTCAACAAGCTTCTGGATATGATTCCTGGTTTCTCTAAGCTCGATGTAGATGCAGAGGGATTGAAGAAGAAGTTTGGCGTACTTGGCGAACCATTGGTTCTCGGTGTCATCGTAGGTGCCCTGATTGGTTGGGCTGCTCAGTTGGATATCAAGAAGATTCTCTTCCTGGGTGTAACCATGGGAGCTGTGATGGAGTTGATTCCTCGTATCACCTCTCTCTTTATCGATGGTTTGAAGCCTATCTCTGAGAAGACACAGGAGTTGGTCAAGACCAAGTTCAACGGCAAGAAGGTACATATCGGTATGAGTCCTGCCTTGGTTATCGGTCATCCTACTACCTTGGTAGTATCAGTCATCTTGATTCCGGTTATCCTGGCAATCGCAGTATTCCTGCCTGGCAACCAGTTCTTGCCATTGGCATCATTGGCAGGAATGTTCTACCTCTTCCCATTGATTCTGCCATTTACCAAGGGTAATGTAGTGAAGACCCTTATCATCGGTTTGGTAGCCCTGATTATCGGTCTCTATTTCGTAACCGATATGGCACCTGACTTTACGATGGCAGCCAACCAGGTATATGCTGCCACAGGCGATAATGCCGCTCATATTCCTGACGGATTCGCAGGTGGTGCGCTCGATTTCGCTTCCTCTCTCTTCGGATGGGTCATCTATCGTGGTGTGAAGCTCTCTTACATCGGTATGGGTGTGCTCACCATCATCACCATCGCCCTGCTGGTTCTCAACCGCCAGCGCATCGTGAAAGAAGAAAAGGCAGCAGCCAAGAAATAAAACAAGAAAGTGAAGAACGACCTCCCGACAATTTCCGCAATTAGCAGTTTGTGAGGAACTTGTTGCTTTTTATTCTGATCTTTCCCACAATCTCGACGAAGGGCTAAACTGTCTTCATTTTCATCGGCTAAAACAAGAGGAATTGTGTATTCTTCTACGTGGTTATTATAGCCTGGAAGACCTTTATATATTATTGAAATCCGTTATTGGAAGCAGCGATAATTTTAAAGATTTTGTACTTGAAAATTATCAACATGTCAATGACGTGAGTGATTTTGCGTTGTTGGCTCATATGAGTGTACGCAATTTTCAGCGTAAATTCAAAGAAGAATTTAAGTGGCCGGTACGCGAGTGGCTCAACGAACGTCGTGCCGAACGTATCCTGCGTGATATTCGGAATACTGATAAAAGCATTGCGGAAATTGCTACAAGCTATGGTTTTGCCACTGCATCCTATTTCACGGTATTCTGCAAACAATATTTTGGTATGACACCTTCGGAATTGAGGCGGAGATCGAAACAGACAGCCACGAAATGTAGGGAGTAAAAATACAAAATGAGCGAATTCCTGTCAGCATTTCGCTTGAAGAATGATTCTGGAAGGTATGAAAAACAACTTTACAAGGTATGCGAATAAATAGATTGATGTTATTTATGTTACTGCTTGGGTATTGTCATATCGGTTGCGGGCAGGAACAAGTGTTGGTTGATACCCTGAACGTTCAGGTTTATTTCCGTCAGGGTTATTCGATTTTGGAATTTGATTATCGGGACAACGCAAAACGTTTGGCTGCTTTCGTGGACAGTGGGCTCGCTGATGACGATGCCGCGGGCTCCCTTTGAGA
>OHAH01001988.1_pt1 | contig 11632 bp, 6 predicted proteins | sample 1577071 | NCBI WGS metagenome assembly OHAH01 (sample SAMEA3541520, study PRJEB24748) | human gut metagenome | biome: human gut; feature: human-associated habitat; material: faeces | place: China | collected 2012 | reverse complement strand
CAGTCAGAGAACTTACAATCCTGAGAGAACTTGAAAATTTCCTTAAAATAGCTGGCGCCGTACCGATTGTTGTGAACGGTGCGAGCATATGGGGAACGAGAAATATTAAACAGGCAGAGCAATATATGCAGGAGAACGGTTTAAGACCGCTTGCCGGAATTAATGCCGATTATTTTTCATTCAAGACAGGTATTCCGATGGGGTATACAATAGCCGATGGCGAAATTATATCAAAGGAATACGGCGGACAGGACGCGGTCGGTTTCAGAAGTGACGGAACGGGTTTTATAAAGTGGCTTGACATTCAGACAACAGTGACGGACGGCGAAAAATCGATTGACGTTATGTATATAAATAAGTGGTGTCAGGCGGGATTTGATCCTGTTTATCTTTTGACGGACAAATTCGGAGAAACGACAAAAACTCAATCGGAATGTATTTTTGTTATTTGCACACCTAACGAGGGCAGACTGCACGTGGACGAAACAATGTCGCTTACGGTTGATGATGTGTTCATATATAACGGCGAGATAGAAATTCCTGAGGGTAAGGTTGTTTTGCTTATGGATACAAGCGGTGTAAGTGAATATTATGACTTTTTGAGCAGACTTCACGCAGGTCAGACGTTGACGGTCGCAAATCAGGCGGTCGGAGATGACGGTACTTGGAAAACGGCTGAAAACGCGGTCAGCAGTGTCGGAGGCAGACTTGTAACAAACGGAGCTGCAAATTCCGATTTTGAGGCGGGTGCGGCACCGAGAACTGCTGTCGGAATAAAAGCAGACGGCAATATTATTTTCTATACGCTTGATGGCAGACAGTCAGGTTACAGCTATGGCGCTCAACTTAAAACGCTTGCGAAACGTATGGTTGAGCTTGGGTGTGTTGACGCGTTAAATCTTGACGGCGGCGGTTCGACAAACCTTTCTGCGTGGTTTCCGGGAAAAGACAATACGATGGTCGTAAATTCACCGTCGGACGGTTATTTGAGAAGTGTTGCAAATTATATTTTCTTAAAGGACAATCGCGAGAGAACGAATATTCCGTGGATAATCAATATTACAGGCGGAACTAATAATAACTATCTTTCGGGAATGACCGCGAATATTAATATAGAAAGCGTATATGATACCTCAAATTATAAAATGGAAGAGCCGTATAATATAAAATATCGTGCGGAAACCGATACGGACAGCACGGTAGACGAAAACGGAACAGTATCACTTAACGGTACAGGCGATGTTAAAGTTGTTATGTACGGCGATAACGGTGACGTGGCGGACGTGACATACGGCGTTTATGAAACACCTGAAGAAATCAAGGTATATAATCAAGCGGACTGGAAAGAAATCAGCGAAATCTATACAGAGGCAAACGAAGAATTGCAGCTTAATCTTTCGGCGGCGTCATACAAAAACGGAACCGAATTGCTTTCAACAAACAGATTGTATAAATGGGAAGTTGAGGGTGATATAGGTACGATAACAGAGGACGGCATTTTCACTCTTGCCGATACGGTCAACAAAGACGGTAAAATAAAGGTGACGGCAGGGGATTTAACGAAAGAAATACCGGTGCATATTTCGGATTATCCGAGTACACCTAATCCGTTTTACGATACAGAAAACCACTGGGCAAAGGACATAATTGCCGATATGGCGGCAACAGGGATTATCAGTGGTTTTGAAGAAGACGGAAAAATGATTTTTAAGCCTGACAACAATATGACAAGAGCGGAATTTGCGTCGATGATAGCAAATTACAAAAAACTTGATTTTTCAAAATATGATGATGTAAAGCTTGATTTTACGGACAATGATATAATACCGCAGTGGGCAGTTCCGGCTGTAAAAGCTGTGTATAAAGAGGGTATAATTTTAGGCCGCGTCAATGACGACGGAACAAGCACATTTGCACCGTATGACAATATAACGCGTGCAGAGGCAATGACGATTTTGGGAAGAATACTTCCGAATAATGATGATTTGCCGAATCTTCCGTTTGCGGATAAAAACGATATACCGCAGTGGGCGGAAGAAGGTGTCAGCAAGTTGTATTCGACAGGTATTGTGAGCGGTTATGAGGATAACACGATACTTCCGAATAATAATATGAAACGTGCCGAAGCGGCAACGATGTTGTATAAAATTGAAAATAAATAAAACAATAGGCTGTCGGTTTTTTGCCGACAGCCTATTGTTTTGCCCAAACGAGGTTAAAGTATTCCTCTACGGTCATATTCGCATATTTTTTAAATTCACTGTAAAATTCTTCGGGAGATTTAAAACCGCATTGATTATAATACTTTTCGTAATGAGTATTTCCTACCTTGAAAACCGCGTACTTTGCAAATTCCATACGGTAAAAGTAAATCAGCTCATTCATATTTTTGCCGTAACGATTTATAAAAATATCGTTAAGCTCCGTTATTGAAATTTTGTGTAATTTCAGATATGGCGAAAAGTCTATATTTATTGAAGATATGTTTTGTTTTATAAAATCAAAACCACTCTCGGCAATAAAATCTTCGGTTGTCAAAAGAGCGGGTTTTGATGAAACATAACTTTCACCGCATACACCGATAAGATTGTACATATTAACAGAATTTTGTATATCGTCTTTATCGTGCATATAGCCGTCATACGCAATATTAAATGCGTTAAAAACGTCGTTGCTTTTCGGAACAAAAACAACGGCTTGGTTAAAATCAAAGTATTGGAGGTAATTTGTAACGAAATTACCATTAAACGCAATACGCTTTATAGAAAAATTTTCTTGCTGTCTGAGCGAAAACAGAATTGAAGAATTTATAAATATAATATCGCCTTTGCTTACGGTTTGTTCAATGTTGTTTTCGGTGCATATTTTACCTGTTCCGCTTGTACACAAAATAAATTGATGGTGCGGAAAGTTGCTCATAAACATAACCTTTGAAAGATTGTTTATTTCCTGTATATCGCATATGTATGACGGTAAAATTTTTTCGTAATTCTTTTTCATAGCTTATATTTCTCCGAATGTGTTAATACTTCTGTATTCCGTAGGCGTAATGCCTATATATTTCTTGAATGTGTTGCAAAAATAACTTTCACTGTTAAACCCGGAATTGATTGCAACATCCGAAAGTGACATATTTTTGTTGCTGACTAAAAGTTGTTTGGAATTTTCTATGCGTATATTGGCAAGAAATTTTTGCGGTGTTATATTGTAAACTTTCTTAAAAATAATTCCGAGATAAGTAGGAGTAACTTTAATCATTTCAGCCAAAGCGGATATTGAAATATCGTGCATATAGTTAGATTTTATATAATCAATACACGGCTTGATTAAATTCGCTTTGTCATTGTTGGGATTGCCCTCAATGCAAGATGCAATATCGAACAATACAGTATACAAAAGTCTGCTGCAAATCGAATGAGCATTTTCGGTATTGGAGTTGTTTAGTTCAATAATTGTTTTAAAATTTTGATATACTTTTTCTTTAATGTTTTCGGTAAGGTGAATTACACCGCTTTTTGAATATCCCAAAAACATCATAAGCTCAATAAGAGCATATCCGCCCATAACGATGTAGTCTGTTTTCCATGGAACAGAGGTGGGTTTATATGAATTTGATGTTGCGGAAGTAAAGTACATAATATCTCCGCCCTGAACTTTGTGCGAAACATTGTTGTGGTCTGTAAAAACACCTTCTCCGCTGTAACAAACGGAAATTTGAGAATGTAGCATAAAACCTTTGCCGCGACTTATTTGTGCTTGATGTTCAAGAGATTCCGAGCCGTAGACATACACCGGTAAAAGTCGTTCTTCTTTTGCTGATACAGGTTTGAACATATTATCCGCCTCCGATATATCTGTTGAGTCTGTCGGCAAAGTGTTGACAGACGAGTCTTTAATCTAATATCTATTATAAAATATCTAAGTACAAAAGTAAAGCAAAACAGTTAGAAAATTTACAACTGTTTTAGAAATCTTATAATTGTAATGCACTATGTGGGAGTGCTATAATATAATTAACGGATAATGTAATCTTAAGGAGGAGAAAAAACCAATGAATAAGAAAAAGATTATAAGCACAATCTTGGCATGTGCTATGCTTCCTTTTGGTGGCTTAATCAGTGCATCTGCTCAAGATACAAAACCGACATATGTACAGCTTAATCCGGCTGACGCGTCACCTTTTAACAACGGTGAGTTCCAAGGCTGGGGTACTGCACTTTGCTGGTGGGCAAACAGATTAGGTTACAGTGAAAAACTTACCAATGCGGCGGCAGAGGCATTTTTCTCAGACAAAGGATTGGGACTTGACATCGCACGTTACAACTTAGGCGGCGGTGACGATCCGACACATAATCACATCAACCGTTCTGACTCAAAAGTACCCGGCGTGTACAGTGCTTACAAATTGTCAAGTGACGGCAAAGATGTAGAGAGCATTACATATGACATTACGAAAGACCAAAACCAATTAAATATCGCAAAAGCGGCACTAAAAGCAAATCCTGATTTGTATTTTGAAGGATTTTCAAATTCCGCACCGTATTTTATGACTAAAACAGGTTGTACAAGCGGCGGCGGTACTGTAAACAGTGACGGAACGGTTACGTCAAACGGAAAATTGAATAACTTAAATGACGATATGTATGACGATTTTGCCAAGTTTATTGCAGACGCAACAAAGCTTTTCAAAGATAACGGCATAGAGTTTAAGAGCTATTCACCTATGAATGAGCCTGATACGGATTATTGGGGTTACGGCTCACCAAAACAAGAGGGCTGTCACTTTGATCCGGGTACAAGTCAGTCAAAGATGATTACGGAAACAAGAAAAGCACTTGACAATGCAGGATTTACGGACGTACTTGTGGCAGGTATGGACGAAACAAGTTTGAAGAAAACAGCAAACAATCTCGGAAGTCTTACAGACGAGGCAAAGACTGCACTCGGCAGAGTTGATACTCACACATATTCAGACCGTGGCTATCACGCTCAGGTTAAGGCAAAGGCACTTGAACTTGGCAAAAACCTATGGCAGAGCGAAGTTGACAAGGGCGGTAACGGTGCAACTCTTGCAAGTATGATTATCGAAGATATGAACGGTATGCAACCGTCCGCATGGGTAATGTGGGATATAGTGGACTTCCATAAGGACTCAAAATTCGTAGACCCGACGAGCGGAAACAAGACGGAGGCTAACAATTCTTTGGCATACACAGGCAGTGTATGGGGCGTAGGTATGGCAGACCATGATGACGAAGAATTGGTACTTACAAATAAGTATTACACATACGGTCAATTTACAAAGTACATAAATCCGGGTGATACAATTATTGCCTCATCGGCAAACACACTTGCCGCATACAACAAAAATACAGGCGATATTAAAATCGTAGCAAACAACGGTGCAAATTCGTCTGATGTTGATTATGTATTTGACCTTTCGGGATTTAATACGGTAGGTACAAACGTAAGAGAAATCAGAACAGATATGGCAGGCAAGGAAAAGTGGGCAGAAATCAAAGACGGTGCCGTACTTGACGGAAAAACTCTTACAACAACTCTAAAAGCAAATACAGTAACAACATATTTGATTGAAACAGGCGCAAAGGTTACAAGTTTTGAACCTACAAGCACGGGTTTAAAATACAGCTATACACCGAGTGAAACATTGAACGGATATAATCAATATTTTGCAGTGTACGATAAAAACAGTTTACTAAAAGCTGTTACGGTAAATCAACCGACAGGAGAACTAACAGGTGACTTTACAGACTGTACATTCAAATTTATGGCGTGGGACGGAGTTACTCCGAAAGCGACTGTAACAAACACTACTTCACAGCTTGGAACAGATTATGCGGTTATTACAGGCAGTGACGTTGAAATTAAACGCGGTGACGAGGTACAACTTGCCCTTGGCACAAACTTAAAAGGTGACGTTACTTGGTCTATTGACAGTGACGCAACTGAAAACGGTATTGCCGAAATTTCTCAGACAGGTCTTTTGAAGGCTAAGAAACCGGGCAAGGTAACTGTTACGGTTAAGGTAGGAGACTATACAACTTCAAAAACTTATGACATCACTGTTTATGCGACAATTTCAGGTGCGGCAACTGTAGGTGTCGGCAAAACATCACAATATACTCTTGATACAAATGCAGAGGGTACACCTGTTTGGAGCGTAAGTGATGAAAAAGTTGCAACTGTTTCACAAGACGGTACGGTAACAGGCGTGTCGGCAGGAACAGTTACAATAACGGCGACAATCGGTGACGTTAAGGCTACAAAAGATATTAAGGTAACAATGTATACTCTAAGCGGAACGGCTTCGTGGGGAAATGCCACAACAGCACCGAGTGACGCTAACGATTATCGTAAAGCGGCAGACGGCGACCTTAATACATATTTTGACGGCGTACAAAACGGCTATGTAATGTACGACTTCGGCAAGACTGTTAAAGTAAACAACGTAAAACTTGCTGCAAGAAGTGGAAACGGTATGTCTGAAAGAACAAAGGACGGTAAAGTTCAGGCTTCAAACGACGGCATAACATGGACTGATTTGTATACAATCAGTACGGCAATTCCGTCAGGTCAGTACACAACAATAAGCAGTACAGATTTGGCTGATCAAAACGCATATCGTTACTTCAGATATACTAACGATACTAATATGACAAATATCGCAGAATTTTTGATTGACGCAACTCCGTCAGAGGAAACGGCAGTCGGAGCACCGAGCGTTACGGATATTGATGAAATGAGCGATGATTTTGAAGATTCAGCAAATATCTTTAATGCAAGTGCAGGAGATTTGTCGGCAGACGGAAATCAAGTATATGCAACAGGTCTTGAAAGATTCGGTAACGTATTTATTCCTGTTAAAGCAACTGCAAAAGCAGAACTTTCAGAGGCAAAGTCACTTACAAGCAAGGATAAATTCAGACTTACATTCGATATGTTCTCAGGTTGGGAGCAGAACGGTAAGGAAAATACATTCTCCGTTAAAGACGCAGACGGCAACGAGGTTGTAGGATTTACAATCACAGGCGGCGGATATAATCTTAATCAAATGCGTATCGGAGGTACAGACGTACTTGCCGATTCGGAAAAACCGATAATCCAGTGTAAATCAACTGATGTCAAAAACGGTGCATTGCGTGGTGCAAACGGTTGGCAGACTTCATCACAGAAGTACGCAAATAATATGGGACTTAATAAAAAGGTAGAAATTATAATAGACGGAACAGGTTCGGCAAGTGTAAGCTTTACAGGCGGTGAGACTGATGTAAGTTACACAGGAACAATAAGCACATCTATAAGCGTTAAATCGCTTGAATTAACAGGTTCATACAACGGTGCAAGAGGAAGAGTTGTTTCATATGATAACTTTAACGCAGATGTAATATCATACAGCAGTGAGTTGGCGGCACCGACGCCGACTCCTGAACCAACCGCAGCACCGACGGTTCCGGAAAGCGGCGAGCTTATCAATATGAATTTTGATAACGGCGACTTAACAAGTACATCATCATACGGCAAGGCAACAGGTACACCGAAATTTGTTACGGTTGACAATAAGAAGTGTATTCAGTTTGACGGAACAAGCGGAACGGTTGTTACGCTTACAGACGCAAACGGCAATTCACTTTTGACAGGTCAGAAAAATATCACAATTTCATTTAAGGTTAAGCCGACAACCACAACAACATCATGGTGGTTCTTTGCCGCACCAAACAGCAGTGCACAGACATATCAAAAGGAACAGTATCTTGGTGCAATGACAAACAACGGCACACTTACATCTGAAAGATATAATAATTCCGGTACAAGAAGTGAGGCGGCAAAAGGTGCGTATAACACAAATGAATGGAATGATGTAATCATTTCGATTGCCGACGGCGTAACGGACGTTTACGTAAACGGAACAAGAACAAGCAGTGTTGATTCAACAGTTAATATTTCGGATATGCTCGGCAAAAATTCAGTTGCATATATCGGTAAGGCTAACTGGGGTTCTGGCGAGTATGCAACAGGTTATATAGATGATTTTGTAATCTATAACTATGCTTACAAAAATCCTTTAAATTCACTTGATTTGGGTGATTTGACAGCTGTTACATCTGACATTACAATCCCAACACAAGAGGGTGTTACTTGGTCAACTTCAGACGCTGCTGTGGTTACAACGGCAGGTAAGATTACAAGAAGTGACGAAACAAAAACAGCTACGTTGACTGCAAAAATGACAAAAGACGGTGTTGAATTTACAAGAAACTTCGATGTAACTGTATTGGGATATACAGCGGTTATTGACAGTTTTAAAGCATATGCCGATGGAAATAAAATCGTTTATGCAAGTGACTATGATTCGGCAAAAGATAAGTATGCCGTAAAGGTTTCATTGGCTGATTCAGACGGTACGGCAGTCGGAACAGAGCAGACAAATGCGACAGGCAGCTTTGATAATCTTGGAGTAGGTAAGTATAAAATAACAGCAACATTATCAGACGGAGCAACAGAAAAGAAAAAGGTGGAAAAAACAATTAATATTAAGAACCTTGATGATATGAGTGCGTACTTGTTTGTTCACTTTGTTGATACACAAGAGGACGCAACTCGTGAACAAATCTATTTCTCAGTATCAAAAGACGGTAAGACATGGACAACGCTTAATAATAAGCAACCGTATTTGACAAGTACTGTCGGTACACAGGGCGTTCGTGACCCGTATATTCTTCGCGGTGAGGACGGTAAGTTCTTTATTATCGCAACAGACCTAAGCGTCTATAACTTAAAGAATAACTGGACAGCCGCCGCACAGCAAGGCTCGAAGAGCATTGTTGTATGGGAAAGCAGTGACCTTGTTAATTGGAGCGAGGCAAGCCTTGTAAAGATTAATAATGACAATGCCGGTTGTACATGGGCGCCGGAGGCTTGCTATGACCCTGAAAAGGATGAATATATGGTATTCTGGGCATCGGTTGTAAGCGGTGACAGCTATCAAAAGTACAGAATTTACAGAAGTTATACAAAGGACTTCAAGACATTCTCTGCTCCTGAATTGTATATAGAAGAGCCTAACGCGGTTATTGATACAACTATTATCGACCATGAGGGTACATATTACAGATTTACAAAGAATGAGGCAAAATCAAGTATCACAATGCAGGAGTGTACATCTCTAAGCGGTGATTGGAAAGATGTTGCAAACTATAATTTGGGTAGTATGACAGGCTATGAAGGTCCTACAATTTATAAATTAAACGGTAAAAATGAATGGTGCTTACTTCTTGACTACTTCTCAAAGAGTAAGGGCTATAAGCCTTTTGTAACAACCGATATTACAAAGGGTGAATTTACGGCAGATTCAGACTTCTCGTTTGACGGTACATATCGTCACGGTACTGTAATGCCGATTACACAGGCTGAATACAATAAGCTAACAGCTACAGCTAAATAAATGTGAAAAACTGCGGGTATTGTTGCTCGCAGTTTTTTTGTTGACAGGTGTGGTATAATTAAAATAAAAACGTAAGGTGATTAATATGAACAAAAGAGAAGAACTTGCCAGACAGGCATTTAAAGAGGGATACAACTGCTCACAGGCAATGGTGGCGGCGTTTAGCGACTTGATGGGAATGGATAAAAAGACGGCACTGAGACTTGCGTCATCATTCGGCGGCGGAATGGGCAGAATGAGAGAAGTTTGCGGTGCCGTAACGGGAATGTTTATGGTGGTCGGAATTTTGTACGGATATGACGATGCGAAAGATTATGAGGGTAAAAAAGATACCTATGCACTTGTACAGGAACTCGCAAATCAATTTAAAGCGGAAACAGGCTCTATTATATGCCGAGAACTTTTAGGACTTGACGGAAAAGATAACAGTCCCGTTCCGTCAAAGAGAACAGAAGAATATTATAAGAAACGCACTTGCGAAGATAAAGTCGGTCTTGCGGCAAAAATACTTGACGAATATATCCAATCGCATTGCCCTAATGTAGCTTGCAATTATTAACAGACAAAGTCTTTACAGTTTGAAAAATATATGTTATAATGTAAATAGAGTAATATAAATGTGATTTTGAAAGGGTGATAGATATGTTAGATAAAAATGATTTACAGGCAATTCAAGAAATGATGCAAGCGAGTTTACAATCAAATTTACAAGCTATCAATGAAAGACTTGACACAATGCAAGATGACATTACAATTATTAAATCAGATGTAAAGACACTAAAGAACGATGTTAAATTTAACCATAAAACCGAAATAAACGTTATTGATTACATTGAAAATAGACTTGATGAAAAAATAGACAGTAAAATTAATCAGTTAAAGGCTGAATTAAACAAAACAGCATAGGACATAAGGATTTATTAAAGGGTGCAAAGTCTTTGACAACAAATAAGACTTTGCATCCTTTTTGTATTTTGGGGAGGGAAAAGAATGAAAAAGTTTATGATAGGATTATTATTTATTATTTTATTATTAACAACATTAAGTGCGAATGCAGAAACAGTAGTTTTAAAAGCAAATAGTTATGATAAGTTGGAAAATGCTTATTTTGACTACCATAATGTAGATGTTTTGTCGAATCAAGAAGGGAACTTCTTTTGGTGGACGGGTACTGAGTTTATACAATGCTCTCTTTTGGATACTAAATTTACAAAATCCGATGATTTGGTAGAGTGGAGTGATATGGATCTTAGCGATGATGCACGTATGAAAATTAGCAGACAGTATAGGGCAAATATTAAGCATTATGGGGATAAATATATTGTATATGATGAAATTTTCAACCCGTCTATAATTATAGATAAAATGGAAAGAACACATGGTCCGATAATTAAACCAATATATACATTGGATGAAAATTTTAATTTGATATGCGAAGTTCAGTTGGATAATCCGTTGACCGATTTTGAATATGTAGACGGTGTTTATTATATTGAAACACAAGAATACACAAAATTAGGACCACAAAAATATGAAAGTAAAAATAATATTTACTATTCTTATGATGCGATTGATTGGCAAATTGATAATGAAAGGAGTAGTATGCCGCAAAGCAATGGCAGAAATACGCTTGTATTTCAAGGAAAGTTGACAAATTACGTAAACTTAAGTAATTATAGGTTTGAAGTGAAAGATATGTTCATAGAAAAAAATAAGTCGGATTTAATTAAAGTGGTGCAAGAAAGACCTATAACATGTTACTATAAAGCAAAGGGTAATATCTATGTTGAAACACAATATGATAATGTTGATACATTCAGAATATCTCGTGACGGTGTATATTCTGTTGATGTAGCAATCCCTGCAGACAGTGATGATGAACATATTATTATATGTGATTTGTGGAAAGATAAGCTTGTTTTATGGACCAGAAAAAGATTGGTAGAATATGATATGGCAGATATTGAAGATGTATTAAATGAAAAATGCCCGTCGGATACGCCGTATATTGAGTTTGACGGTAATATTCTCGGTTTTGACGTACCGCCGATTATCGAAGACGGTAGCACACTTGTACCTATGAGATTTTTGTTCGAGCAAATGGGAGCAGATGTTGTCTTTCATTGAATATATATCAAAGACAAGAAATGATGCCTACAGTTATGGAAT
>OHAH01001977.1_pt1 | contig 11692 bp, 15 predicted proteins | sample 1577071 | NCBI WGS metagenome assembly OHAH01 (sample SAMEA3541520, study PRJEB24748) | human gut metagenome | biome: human gut; feature: human-associated habitat; material: faeces | place: China | collected 2012 | reverse complement strand
CTTTGATTCTGGTCCTATAATATAGGACACCTCTTTTCATAACTGTGCCATATTGGGGAAGCATTATTTTTCTATTTGCCAATTCCTCCACCTCCTAAAAAAGATCTCCAGCGCTGTACCTTTGTTTTATCAAACATCTCTGATTCCATCAAGGATACGGACTGGCTCACGATCTTCCGCTTCGAGGCTTACGGTAAGTTGTGCTTCTCTCAACAGGCTTTGCCCTGTGCGTACATTTTGCGATACCCTCGCCGGGACGAAGCGGCTCATCCATCAGGATACGACCCATAGCGTCCGACAGCGTAAAGGGCAGCTTGTCCGGTTGGGGATTGCCCAGGCTGATCGTCAGGCTTCCTTGCGGGTCTCCGTCAATCAGCAGGACTTTCTTTCCGGCCTGCGCCAAACCGATTCCAAGATTGGCACAGGTGGTGGTTTTGCCAACGCCGCCCTTCTGGTTGGCAATGGCAATGATTTGCGTGTTCATTGACTTCACCTCATTTCTAATTGTTTCTGTTGCTTCTGGAAATAGAAAAAGCCGCCACTCCAAAATAAAAAGTGAAGTGACGGCTCTTTCTATCGCCGGAATACGAGTTCCTGAAATGAAAAAAGCACCCAGTCATTTTATACTGAGTGCTGTATCAAATTCATATTCAATTATTCAAATTAGGTCAAACTATGTCAAACTGCCACAGACCAAAACGAGGGAACAAAGGGCTGAAAAGCGACCCCAAAACACCCCCAAAAATCGGCTCTCGGTTAACCACTTTGGGCACCACTTGACCCTCTTTTTGCCCTCTTTTTGGCCGGTTAACCACTTGCGGACCACTAAAAATTGGGTGAAAACGGTTCTCGTTTTTCCAAATTTGGTCAAACTATATCAGCCCGTTTAGATATAGTAAAACCCCGGAAAACCTTGATTTTCCGGGGTTTTTGAACCATTTTGATACGGTCTGAACAGCAGATTATCTCTTGCTGAACTGAGGTGCACGACGAGCTGCTTTGAGACCGTACTTCTTACGCTCTTTCATTCGTGGATCACGTGTTAAGAATCCAGCTTTCTTAAGAACTGGTCTGTAATCACCGTCTACTGTAAGTAATGCGCGGGAGATACCATGTCTGATTGCTCCTGCCTGTCCTGTGTATCCGCCACCTTTAACGTTTACTAAAACATCAAATTTATCAGATGTCTCTGTAGCTACTAATGGCTGACGAACGATAACTTTTAATGTATCTAATCCAAAATATTCGTCGATATCTCTTTTATTGATTGTGATTTTACCTGTACCTGGTACTAAATATACTCTGGCAACAGATGATTTTCTTCTTCCGGTTCCGTAATTCTTTGTATTAGCCAATGTCCTTTACCTCCTAATTAGAATGTTAAAACTTCTGGTTTCTGAGCAGCATGTTTGTGATCAGGTCCAGCGTATACAAATAATTTTGTGTACATCTGTCTTCCTAAAGGTCCTTTTGGAAGCATGCCTTTTACAGCGTACTCGATAACTCTTTCAGGATGTTTTGCTAACATTTCTTTTAATGTAGTTTCTTTCATTCCACCTACATAATCGGAGTGGTTGTAATATACTTTCTGAAGTAATTTCTTACCTGTAACTTTAACTTTCTCTGCATTTACAACGATCACATAATCACCTGTATCGATGTGTGGTGTAAAGATTGGTTTATTTTTTCCTCTTAATACTTTAGCAACTTCAGATGCTAAACGTCCTAATGTCATACCTTCAGCGTCAACTACGTACCATTTTCTATCAATGGTAGCTGGGCTAGCCATAAAAGTTTTCATTGATTTTCCTCCTAGAAATAATGTTATGAAATGCTTCCACCATGTGAATGTCCAGGACACATCGCTTCTTCATTAAATAAATTGTTTATAGTTTAAATGTCTCACCGGGGCTTTTGGTTCGACATTAATTCACTATCACAGACTTATGTATTATATTACACGAATCCTTGCGTGTCAAGAAAATATTTCTATTTTTCCGGGCGATTTTTTAAGTTATCCACAGAATCTGACCATTCTTTCCGTCCTGTCAACATTTTCTCTCCTGCACAGATTTTAGATCATATACAAACTTTACGTCTGTTCCTGTAAAGCGTATTTTTCACTCTCCATACTCAATCCCCATCATCGTAAGTCCATGCGCCGGAGCCGTTGGTCCGGCAGCTGTGCGGTCTTTCTTCCCAAGGATCTGTGGTATCTCATCCGGCGCCATCTCGCCGCCGCCGACACGTATCAGCGTTCCTGCGATAATACGCACCATATTATATAAAAATCCGTTTCCGGTCACTCGGATGGTAATAATGTCATTCCCGTCTTTCTCCACCTCGCAGGAATAGATTGTGCGCGTCGTTGTTTTGACCTGTGCCCCAACTGCACAAAAGCTCTTGAAATCATGCTCTCCCACAAGATACGATGCCGCCTGCTTCATTTTGTCCACATCCAGTTTGTGATGATAAAAATAAGTGTCCAGTCTGCGGTTCGGCATACGGAAAGTACGGTTTAAAATGCGGTACTCGTATGTTTTCCGGCTGACCTGATATCTCGGATGCCAGTCGGACGGAACTTCGCACGAATCCTGCACGACAATATCCTCCGGCAGCCTCTGATTTAATGCATCCCATTTTTGTATATTTCCACATATTCTACAATTAAATCGTAAATTTGCAGCAAAAACTATAATAATGAAGCTGATTTAATGCAAATGAAATTTTATCTGCCGGCATTCTTGTCTCCGTATCGAAAATAGCTACATTTCCCATGGAATGCACCCCGGAGTCCGTCCGGCTTGCACCGGTCACTGTGATTTCTTCCCCCAGCAGCTTTGACAGGTTTTCATTTAGTACCTGCTCAATGGTGATTCCGTTCGGCTGTATCTGCCACCCGCAGTAATTCGTTCCATCATAGGCTACGATCAGTTTTACTCGCTTCATCCAATTTCCCTTTTCTTCATCTACACCTCTTCAGATAATTTTCGTATATCCAGTAACGTTACATCGGCCACGGCAAAAATGTACGACACAATAAGATCACGATAAAATACGCAAAGATGATTGCATAAGCCTTATGATCCCTCGCCACATATTTCAACGGTTTCATCTTGGTACGTCCCTCACCGCCATTGTAGCAGCGCGCTTCCATTGCCATCGCAAGATCGTCTGCACGGCGGAATGCAGAGACAAAAAGCGGTACAAGAAGCGGTACCATGTTCTTTACTTTATGGATCAGATTTCCGCTCTCAAAATCTGCCCCACGCGCCATCTGTGCTTTCATGATTTTGTCCGTCTCCTCGATCAGAATCGGGATAAAACGCAGTGCAATAGACATCATCATAGCGATAGCATGCACCGGAATACCGATTTTGCTCAGTGGCATGAGTGACTTTTCCAGACCATCTGTCAACTGATTTGGTGTTGTCGTTAAAGTCATGATCGAAGTTCCAAGAATCAGGTATGTCAGTCGGATTGCCATTAACACTGCATTCTGCGCACCTTCTGCTGTGATCTTAAAAATCCACAACTGCACGATCGGTTCGCCCGGTGTCAGGAACAGGTTGAATAATGCTGTGATAAGCATTAACACCATGATCGCCTTCAATCCTTTTACCATGAACTTGAACGGCACTTTCGATGTTTTGATCACTGCAAACAGAAATGCTGTAGCTGCAAGCAGCGCGGCAATTCCCTTAAAGCAGAACAGCGATATAATATATATTAATGTTGCAAATAATTTTACTCTTGGGTCCAGTTTATGAATGACAGAATCTGCCGGATAATACTGGCCTAACGTAATATCTCTTAACATAAGTTCTCCTCTTCCAGATTGGAACCCCTGTGATTCGGTTCCCTTCCAAGTAAAACTTCCAGTAAGCTCTCCCTTGCCTCCGCAACGGTTGTAGCCTCCGTATTTACATTCAGTCCTTTTTCTTTCAGTTCATGCATCAGATAGGTTACCTGCGGAGCTGCAAGCCCGATCTGTTCCAGTTCTTTGTAATGTTTGAACACTTCACACGGAGTATTGTCAAACATCACCTGCCCATGGTTCATCACAATGATACGTTCCACGTATTTTGCAACATCTTCCATGCTGTGTGAAACAAGGATGACCGTAATTCCTTTTTCCTTATGCATTCTTGCGATGAGGTCTAAGATTTCATCTCTTCCTGCCGGATCCAAACCGGCGGTCGGCTCATCTAAGATCAGCACTTCCGGTTTCATTGCAAGTACGCCCGCGATCGCAACTCTTCTTTTCTGTCCGCCGGAAAGGTCAAATGGCGACTGATAGTAAAGTTCCTCCGGCAGCCCTACGCTTCTCAATGCTTCAAATGCGCGCAGTCCGGCTTCCTCCTTGGACAATCCCTGATTTTTCGGTCCAAAACACACATCATCGAAAATGGTTGTCTCAAATAACTGATGCTCAGGGTACTGGAATACAAGTCCAACACGGTTACGAAGTTCTCTCAGGTCAAAATCCTCATCATAAATATCCTGACCATTAAAATAAATCGTTCCTGAAGTTGCCTTCACCAGACCGTTCAAATGTTGGATCAAAGTTGATTTTCCAGAACCGGTATGTCCGATCACACCGATAAACTGTCCGTCCCTGATCTCTAAGTTTACATCCTTAAGCGCCTGAATCTGGTAAGCAGTTCCCTCGCTGTATACATAATTTATCTTATCTAAAATGAGTGACATGGCACCCTCCATTATTTCTTTTCCGCTCAGGAAATCTTTCCCTGCGTTATTTCACGCTGTCTGCTTACACCTTATCCTGCGATTTTCATAATCGCATCCACAAGTTCTTCTCTGGTCAAAACCCCCAATGGAATGTCAAGTCCTGACTGACGAAGCAAATCTGCTAACAATGTGATCTGTGGAACATCCAGCCTGTGCTCTTTTAATGTTCCCACCTGTGAAAAGATTTCACGCGGTGTTCCCTGCATGACAACATGTCCTTTATCCATGACATAAACATAATCTGCGTCCACTACCTCTTCCATATAATGTGTGATAAGCAGAATCGTCACGCCTTTTTTCCGGTTCAGTTCATGCGCTGCGTGCAGTACTTCTTTCCGTCCATTCGGATCGAGCATGGCAGTCGGTTCATCTAACACGATGCATTTGGGTTCCATTGCCATAACACCTGCAATAGCAACACGCTGTTTCTGTCCACCGGAGAGTTTGTTCGGAGAATGGTGTCTGTACTGTAACATTCCAACTGATTTTAAACTCTCTTCCACTCTCTGCCAGATCTCATCCGTCGGAACTCCGATATTTTCCGGTCCGAATCCGACATCTTCTTCTACCACGCTGGCTATGATCTGATTATCCGGGTTCTGAAATACCATCCCGGCTGTTTTCCGCACCGGCAGAATATTTTCTTCCTGCGTCACATCTTTTCCGTCGACCCAGAGACTTCCCTCAGTCGGCGCAAGTAGTGCATTGATATGTTTTGCCAACGTAGACTTTCCGGAACCGTTATGACCTAAAATAGCAATAAACTGCCCCGGCTGCACATCAAGGTCGATATGATCTAATGCTGTCTGGATGGATTCCACATTGCCTTCTTCGTCCCGGCGGATATATTCATGAACGAGCTGTTTTGCTTTGATGATTCCCATCCGTCTAATCCTCCCACTTTAATCGGTGAAGCTGTCCCTCTAACTTCATATGGTCAAAATGATTCTGTCTGAGAGCTTCATACAAAACAATCGCAACAGAATTGGAAAGGTTCAGCGATCTTGTCTCCCCGATCATTGGAATCCGTACACAGGTATCCGGGTGCGCTTTTAAAATTTCTTCCGGGATTCCGGCACTTTCTTTTCCAAACATGATGAAGCAGTCCGGTTCATAGGACACGTCCGAATACACATGTCTTCCCTTTGTGGTTGCCATGTAAATCTTCGCATTTGGATTTTTTTCACAGAAATCATCCCAGTTTACATAAGTTGTAACATCCAGATCTTTCCAGTAATCCATGCCTGCCCTTTTTAACGCTTTTTCATCCAGTCGGAAACCAAGCGGTTCGATCAGATGAAGTTTTGTTCCTGTCGCAACACAGGTTCTTCCGATATTTCCTGTATTTGCCGGTATTTCCGGTTCATATAATACAATATTTAACTCTGCCACTAATTTTTCTCCTCACGCAGTTCCTGAATGAAAATCTCCATGCGATCCAATGCCTTCTTTAAATCTTCCAGAGAATATGCATAAGAAATACGAAGATATCCCTCGCCGCAGTCACCAAATGCGGTTCCCGGTACAACTGCCACTTTCTGCGAATTCAACAGTTTTGTTGCAAATTCTTCCGATGTCATGCCAAATTCCTTAATACATGGAAAAACATAGAATGCCCCGAACGGTTCAAAACAGGATAATCCCATTTCCTGAAAGCGGTGCATCAGATAACGGCGTCTTCCATTATATTCTTCACGCATCTTCGCAACATCCTCATCTCCGTTCCGAAGTGCTTCGACTGCCGCATACTGGCTCGTCGTCGGTGCACACATGATCGCAAACTGATGGATTTTTAACATCTGCTTAATGATCACTTCCGGTCCACATGCATAACCTAATCTCCATCCCGTCATCGCATAGGATTTGGAAAATCCATTGATCAAAATGGTACGCTCACGCATTCCCGGAAGGGATGCTATGGTAACATGATTATCACCTGTATAAGTCAGCTCTGAATAAATTTCATCGCTCAGTACAAACAGGTCATATTTTTTTACGATCTCTGCCACTTTTTCCAGATCTTCCTTCTCCATAATCGCTCCGGTTGGATTGTTTGGAAATGGAAGCACTAATAATTTTGTCTTTGGTGTGATAGCCGCCTCTAATTCTTCCGGTGTCAGACGGAACTGATTTTCCGCTTTTAATTCAATGATCACCGGTGTTCCATTTGCAAGCACACAGCATGGGAGGTAGGACACATAACTCGGCTGTGGAATCAGAACCTCATCTCCCGGATCAAGCATGGCACGCATTGCGATATCAATTGCTTCACTGCCTCCTACGGTCACCATGATCTCATTGTTGTAGTCATAGGATACACCAAAACGTCTTTTCAGATATTTATCAATTTCAATTTTTAATTCTTTCAGTCCTGCATTGGAAGTATAGAAAGTCCTTCCCTTTTCCAGCGAATAGATACCCTCGTCACGGATATGCCATGGTGTGTCAAAATCAGGCTCACCAACACCAAGCGAGATAGCATCTTTCATCTCATGGACAATGTCAAAAAACTTACGGATACCGGATGGCTGGATCGTTGTGATTGTTTTGCTTAACGGATTCCTCATATTACATCTCTATCCTTTCGTCTTTTGCCTGTTCTGCCATAACGGTTCCATGATCTTTATATTTCTTTAAAATAAAGTTTGTCTTAGTGCTTAAAACAGAATCCAATGGGGATAACTTATCAGAAACAAACTGTGAAACTTCACGAAGTGTTTTTCCTTCGATCGTTACCATGAAATCAAATCCTCCGGAGATCAGATATACAGAATTCACTTCCGGATAGTTGTAGATACGCTCAGCCACTTTGTCAAATCCCATACCGCGCTGAGGAGTAACACGAACCTCGATCAATGCTGTTACTTTTTCAATTCCGGCTTTGTCCCAGTCAATTAATGTATGATAACCGCAGATAATGTGTTCCTCTTCCATCTTTTGAAGCTCATTGACAACAGATGCCTCATCCACACCTAAAATAATTGCAAGTTCTTTTAAATCAATTCTACTGTTTTTCTCTATAAAAGTTAAAATTTTTTCACGCATAACCACAAATTCCTTTCTTTCCTTCCACATACATTACTTCATAGGATCGGATAATTTTTTACGCTTGTAATAATTATCTTCCGATCACTTTATATAACTCATCCGTCTTTGGTGGCTCTAAAAATCTTCGTTCATCCTCATTCAGCAGAACACGGTCATTTCCCGCGGTAGCTTTTCCGATGATTGTCGCTTTGATCCCTGCTTTTTCCAGTTCGCGCACCAGATGATTTCCATCCTGTGCCGCCATCAGCATACATCCGCTGGAGATCAAAAGATAAGGATTCACTCCGAAAAATTCACAAACCTCCACTGTTTCCTGACGAATTGGTATCTTCTTTAAGTCGATTTCAAGTCCGACGCCAGATGCTTCTGCCATTTCCCACAGAGCTCCGAAAATTCCGCCCTCTGTCACGTCATGCATTGCACTAACGCCAGACGTCACGGCGACTGCGGCCTCAGACTGTACAGAAATATATGCATCCAACGCTTTTGCATTCTCAATAAAAGGAACTGCAAAATGCGTTTTTAATTCTTCTTCTTTTTCTTTTGCAATAATGGAAGTACCTTCAATTCCAATCCATTTGCTGACTAAAATATCCATGCCCGGTCTTGCACCTGCAGTGGAGATCAGATGTCCTTTTTTCACTTTTCCGACTCCACAGACACTGATGACCGGCTGGTTTACCACTCTTGTAACCTCGGTATGTCCGCCCATAACCTGCACATTTGCTTTTGCGCAGGCTTCCTCCACCTGCTTCATCATCAGGCACAGATCCTGTTCGCAGACAGAAGTTGGCAAAAGTACCGTAAGAAGTACTCCGACTGGTTCCGCCCCTGCACTCGCAAGATCATTCACCGTGATCTGGATTGCAAGCGTTCCGATATCCTTCGCTGTTCCCGTGATCGGATCAGTCGACATCACAAGTGTCTCATCCTCCGCAAGCTGCACTGCTGCACAGTCCTCGCCAACTCCGGCTCCCAAAACCACTTCCGGTCTCATCGTATGAATTTGTTTAAAAACAGAACGTTTCAGCACGTTCTCCGGTACTTTTCCAACTTTCATAATCTTTTATCTACTGTCCTTCTGTTGTTGTATTTCCTGTAATCTGGCTCTCATCCACGGTTCCAAGGATCGCTGCTGCTTCCGCAGAGCTGTCCGCCGGTGCCTCCGCCGGAGCTTCTGACGGTGTCTGTCCTGCTCCGCTATACTGGGCGACCGTTGCATAAATTGTCGCCTCATCTCCGGTTGCCAATGCTGCATTGACCGCTGCCACTGCATTCGGATCTGCAGATGCAGTTCCTACATTCACGATCTTAGGAGATGATTTGTAAGTGCTCTTATTAATTGCATCTCTGCTCTGCTCCACGCCGTCGACTGTTACGATTTTCCACAGTCTTGCCACATATCCCATATGTTTGCCCTGGGTTGTCGAGATAGAACCGATTGCATCTCCGGTTGCCACAAACTGTGTGCCGGGATCTTCCTCCGATACGACCTCACTCTCATATGTCACTTTGCGATTTGAAGGTCTGGTCTCCTGTCCGTATATGTTAAAATAAATGTCTTTTCCAACCGTATACCCCTCGATATAAATCGGTGCATCGAGATTATTGACAAATTTTAAATCCTTGTAATCTCCTGCAATTGCAGCATCCATAGATGGTTTTACATAGGTTACGATCATGGAATGGTTTGAGCGCTGTGTCACCTCAAGTTCCGCCTTTAACACTGCGTTGTATAACGTTGTTGACACCTGACATACACCGCCGCCATAAGACTGCACGGTCTGTCCATTCTCGTAAGCACCTGCAAGTTCATAACCGCCCGCTGCCGTCAACGGTCCGATCGTCTGTCCAACAGAGAACTCCTCTCCCGGATATAATACGGTTCCATTGATCTTGCCTGCTGCCACACTGATATTAGCACATCTTCCGGCAGATGAAGTACTGTAATTGGTCGTGTAACTGCCAAGCAGATCTTTTACCTTTGCCAGTTCTTCCTTCGTTCCTTCCGGCTCCACAACTTCTGCCACAAGGTCAATCGAGGCATCCGTGCCATCCCAGTCGTTTTTTAAGTAATCTTCGATCGTCATCAGGGATTTTTCCACATTTACCTCAACACCGGAACTTCCCTCAATAAACTGAAACTGCCCATTCTCGCGGATCAGTCCGTTGTCAACTGCTTCATTGTTCAGTTTTTCTGCTTTTGCAGTCAATACTTCCCTTGCTGCTGTCTCATTTAATCCTAACGGAAGTTCAAATACTTTACTTCCATGTTCCAGATCTTTTTTATCTTTATATCGTTTGATCAAATTGCCATTTCGTCCAACCGCAAGTGCTTCCTGCACTGCATTGGTATTCTGAAATGTGATGCCAAGCTCCTGTGCACTCACTTCCACACTTTTTCCATTGGCATTCAGTGTCAAAACAGCATCATCCACGCTCTGTGCATATGCACTGATGGCATCCACTGCCTCTTCCTCTGTCATGCCGCCGACATAGACATTTCCGATATAAACGCCATCTGCAATTTTATGATCCTCTGCTGTCTCTGCCTTTGTGACTGCCCTGTTTCCTGCAAAACCGATACACAATGCAGTCAACGTAAACAACGAAATCCATTTCATCCATTTTTTTGAAATATTATTCATAGCTGATCTCTTTCTCTTTTCTTTACACCGCAGTGCAAGCCCGACAAATCACAGATTTTCGGGCTGACGGGCATTCGCCCTATCATTCATGCTCACTTTTGCCTACGCGTACATTTTACCCCATTATTCGGCTGATTTTCAAGGTGCATAACCACGAATATGATTGACTGCCCCCTGGAATTTTAGTATATTTTACATGAAAGCGGCAAGCACGGTTGTAATAAGCATTGTAGCAACTACAATAATCACAATTGCAGCCATTAATTTTTGATTTTTTTTCTTACCAAAATTATACATAGAACTACCTCTTTCTATTCTTGAATTTATACAAAAGAAAGGACAATACAACATGGCATTTCCATTCTTAGGACTCTTTATTATCTTTCTTTCGGTTGCTGCCTATTATCGCAAGCGTGCGACTGCCCAGCAAAAGAAAGTGACGGAAGATTTCTGGAGCCGTGAAGATCAGGCGAACCAGATCCGCCGCAAGGATATCAGCAATCTTCCCTATATTACCATACCCTTGGAAAAATTTCCAATAGGTATCTCTGATGATGAAGAATTAACGGATTACGAAAACGATCTGAAAAATCTTGCCTCAAGAAAAATTTTAAATCTGAGCCATCAGAGCAATACGGACTTAAAGCTTGCCTATGGTCCTGCGAATCTTCCTGTTTTGTCAGAATATGACCAGAATTATACCACCCTTTTACGGAATCTTGTCGCCTATGCAGACTGCCTGATCAAAAACGGATTTGAAGCAGAAGCCGTTCCGGTTCTGGAATTCGGCATATCCATTGATTCTGACATCCGCGCCAATTATACGCTCCTCGCAGGACTTTACAGGGAACAGGGAAATGCGTCAAAAATCCAGGAGCTGATCGATAAGGCAGCTTCACTTGATTCTATGATGAGATCTGCCATCTTAGAGCAGCTGCACACTTTACAGAATGCCTGATTTTACAGGGATGGTTCTTTTTTCATTTTTCCATATTGTGCAATAAGCTGATCGGTAAGCCTTGAGATTTCACTTCGCGACGCATCCTCATAAATTTCCGGCATTGGGATTCCGTGAAATTCCACAAACTGCTTCAGATATTTCATCTGCTGCGGCGTTGCCGGGGACTGCTTTTTCACTTTATATTGCAACGGATATGGTCGAAACGCCTCCGGTGCTCCTGCCTCATACATTTTTTGCAGTTGTTCAAAAATCTGCTGCGTTTCCATCACATCATCCAGTGCAC
>OHAH01001959.1_pt1 | contig 11761 bp, 6 predicted proteins | sample 1577071 | NCBI WGS metagenome assembly OHAH01 (sample SAMEA3541520, study PRJEB24748) | human gut metagenome | biome: human gut; feature: human-associated habitat; material: faeces | place: China | collected 2012 | reverse complement strand
AAATATTGGAAACAAAATACTGCTGCTGCAAAAGAGTATGAACAGCAATGGACACAAGCTTTCTCTAATGTTGAAAACGCTCAAAGCAAAGCACAACTTACCACAGCTACCAAACAAATTAATGCTTTAAAAGCAGAAATTGATAATGCTGGAAGTAAGATGAATCAAACTAATTTTTTAGCTGATCAACAAAAAGAATTAGCAAATATTAAAACATATATTAATGCTAATACAAAAGCTGCTAATCAATATGGTGAAGCTTTAAAACAAGCACAAACCAATGTTAGAGGGGCAACAAATACACAAGAATTAACTACCGCTAGAAAACAATTTCAAGCATTAAAAGCAGAGATTAGTGCTGCTGGAATGAGTGGTTTGTCTTTTGGTGATAAGTTAAAAAATGAAATTAGCAATTTAACAAGTTTCTTTAGCGCTACTTCAATTATTCTTTCAAGTGTTAGTCATTTGAAGAATGGATTCAGTGAACTTGTTGCATTAGATGATGCAATGGTTGAATTAAAAAAGGTTACCGATGAAACCAATGAATCATATAAGAATTTCTATTATCAAGCCAATGACATTGCAAAACAATTGGGCGCAACAACGCAAGAAGTAATTACACAAACTGCAAATTGGGCGCAACTTGGATATGCAATGCAAGATGCAATTAACTTGGCTAAAGATTCTTCAATTTTAAGTACAATATCTCCTGAAATGGACATAGATACTGCTACTGAAACATTAATCTCAACAATGAAGGCTTATAAAATTGAAGCTAATGATGTTATGGATGGTATTAATAGTAAAATTAATATCGTGGGTAATAATTTTGCTTCAAATAATAATGATATTTCAGAGATGTTAAAACGTTCAAGTGCTGCTATGGCAGCCGCAAATAATACCTTTGAGCAAAATATCGCTTTAGGTGTAGCTGGTAATGAAATTGTTCAAGACAGCGCATCAGTCGGTACAGCATTAAAGACAATTTCTATGCGTATCAGGGCAAACGTATTCATTGCCCTAGCCTTATAGAGATATGAGGTGGAAATATATTTAATTGCAAGTAAATAACTAAAGCCTTATAAACCACAACGTAATTAGAAATAATAAGCGTGATGGTTACAAAAGTAGAAAAAATTGTAAGGATGACATATGGACAAAATCCTAAGTGTTTATACAATGTAAGTTTTTGCAGCGAAGTACCCTAACGTAATTCATAGATCATATGACAGTTAAGTCGAGGGTAAACGTTCATCGACTATTCCCCGTGAGGGGCTTCAATAATAAAAATAAGTGTGGAAATCACGAATAATTGAAGCAATAGAAGTACGGTGTAAGTAGGTATTTTAGAATACCAATGACATAGGTGAAAACCCTTTAAATGGAAAAGGTATACTCCTACCCTATTTTTAGGAAGGATGAAGAAATAGTCAGAACATCGCATTAACAGTGCGAGATGTAATAACATATTATGAACTTACGATTCATAATGAACATAATTGAATGGATGAAGATACTCAAGCTTATGATGCAACATTAGAATCAATTAAAGGTGATATTTATGACCTTACTGGTGTTAGCATTATGCAAGATGCTGATACATATAAGTCAACCTATGATGTATTAAAAGACATTTCAGAAGTTTGGGATAAATTAACAGATAAAGAACGTGCTGGAACATTAGAAGCATTGTTCGGTAAAAGACAGGCAAATGTTTGCCTATGTGTATAGTAATATGCACTACGATTATATTTAATTGCAGGTAATGAGTAAAGCCATACACTACAACATAACTGGAAACGGTAAGTGTGAATGTACGAAAGTAGAAAGAACGTATGGATGATACATGGTCAAAAGCCTAAATATCACTTTTGCTAATTTTACATAAATTAGGAATCTCTGTTCATGCAACGAAACTCCTTAACGTATTCCGTAGATCATACGGTACTTGAGTCGATGGAGAACGCTCAACGACTATTCCTCGGTGGAGGTTTTGATATAAGAATAAAGGTGGAAATCCTGAATAATCAAAACAATAGAAGTAAGGCACAAGTTTATGGTGTGGGTGAAAACCCCTTAAATTGAAAAGGTATACTCCTATTTTATAGGATGAAGAAATAGTCTGTTCTCATATGAAAGTATGAGGTTTTTAAACTGTGTAGCTTACGACTATACAAAAGATAAATAAGAAACATTGGTTCGGCAATCATCCAAAACTTTAGCCAAGCTGATAAAGCTATGGAATCTATGGCTAATTCTGCTGGTTCAGCCGAACAAGAATTTGCAAAAGCACAACAAGGTATTTCATATAAGTTAAATGCCTTAAAACAAACATCAGTTGGTATTTGGCAAAACTTAATTGATAGTGATGCTATTAAAACTGGTGTTGATACCCTAACTGGATTATTGGGTATTTTAGATAAATTAACTAGTGCACTAGGTACTATTGGTACTATAAGTGTTGCTGGTGGAATTTTTGCTTCATCAAAAGGTTTTAATATCTTTGATGAAATTAAAAAATATAGTGAAGAACAAAAGCTATCTAAAAAAGGTTCAAGTCGTTTAGATATGGCTAAATCATTTAGCAATAGTATTGATTTATTCAACAATGGTGAAGATGTTGATAATATTGCTAATATGACTGACGCATTAAAGAAATATTTAAGTACTTGTGAAACTGGAGAAGCTAGTGTTCAAGGATTTGCTAATAGTCAATCTTCATTAATTGGAAAAGTTAAAAATTCTATTAGTGGATTTGGCGGAGCTGGGAATGCAGTAAAAAGTTTTGCTAAAAGTTTAGCAAGTGCTGCTCTTACTGCTGGTGCATTTGCATTAGCTGGTGTAGCTATCTCTGCAACGTTGGATGCTATTGATAAACAAATTAATAAGCAAAAATATCTTGTGGAAGATGCAAATAATGCTGCTAATGCTTATAGTGAAACTAAATCAAAAATCGAAGAAGTTAATAGCGCTTTAAAAGAAAATAAAGCTCGAATTGCTGAAATTAAAAGCAAAGGCAAATTAACCTATGCTGATCAATCAGAAATTCAAAAACTTAAAGAAACTAATGCTTTGTTAGAAAGTCAATTAAAGACTCTTAAAAAGAAAAAAGAAGCACAAGCGACAGAAACAGCATTAGCAAAAAGTAAAGCTACTAAAAATGATTTAACTGATAATGGCGATGGTATAAAAAAATTAAGTCAAGTTGCTTCTGAAAAAGAATTAAAGAAACAACGTGAATACATGAATTTCAGTGCCAAAGAAAATAATTATAGCAGTGATTATGATTTTTCTAATGATAACATTAATAAATTATTAAATACATATAAGCAATGTACTAAAGAAGTTAATACTCTAAAAGAAGGTACTAAAGCTTATAATTCAGCTTTAGATGGTCAAAAGGGTTCAAGTGAACAATTAAATAATGAACTATCCACTCTATCAACTACAATGGCTGATATGTCGGATGCCTATAATAAAGCTAAAAAGAAAAAAGATAAAAACTTAACATCTGATGATAGAAGTATTATTTCAGAGTACGAAGAATATAGTCGTATTTATGACAAGATTTACAAAACTATTGATCCAAGTGGTTTTAAATCAGAAAAAATATCAAACATTATTGATGTTAAAGATATAGAATTCACTAAAGAAGAATTATTATCTCTTGCTAAAAATGGTGGTTTAAATGCTTTAAATTTAACTAAATTTAATAAATTAAATGAAGCAATCAAAGAATCTGGTATATCAATTAAAGATTTTAAAAATGAATTAAAGGCAATGGCTGGTACGGATGATGGTATTGCTGATCACACTACTAGAATTAATGAATTAGCTGGTGCATTTGATAACGCAGACGATGTTTTAAAAAATTTTAATACAGCTTTAGAAGAATCAGCCAGTGTTACTGGTATGTCAGGTGAAGCAATTCAAAATGTTAAATCAATGTTTGCTAGTTTAGATGGCTATGATCAAAGCACTTTATTTGAAAATACCGCAAATGGTGTACGTTTAAATAAAGATGCTTTAAGAGAATTAACTGCTGAATATGAAGCAAATCAAAAACTAGCATATGCTGAAGAATTACAACGATTAACAGATGATTATAATAAAACTACGGTTGCTATTGATGGTTGCACAGATGCCAAAAAGAAAGCAAAATTATTAGATGAACAAAGTACTTTAGCATCACAAATTGAACAAGTATCACAATTAGCGTCACAATATGATGGTCTTACTTCTGCTTATTCAAAATGGGAACAAGCTATGTCTGGCACTGAAGAAGGCGATACATATGATAGTGTTCGTGATAAGCTTGATGATATTAAAAAGCTATATGAAGATGGCGATGTAGGTACTAATAAATTTAGAACTTCTGCCCAATTAATGACAAATAAAGATTTAACAACTGCAAGCATTGATGAAGTTGTAGATGCCTATGAAAAAGGCATTGTCAAAATGGAACGTTATTTCAAAGAAGGAACTGATGGAACAGAAAACTTCTTAAAAGATGTTCAAAAAGTCAATAAAGAATGGGCACATATGAATGATGATGGCACATGGGAGTTAAACTTCCAAAGTGACAAAGATGTAGCTGATGCTTTAGGAATTAATGTTGAAAGCGTCCAACAAATTTTAAGAAAACTATCAGATCAAGGTTTTGAAGTTAATATTGAAACTGATAGTGCTACTGAAAATATTCTTTCTTTAAAAGAAAAAGCTGAAGAAGCTTCTCAATCATTAAAGGAAAGCTTAGGTAAAAAATTTGATATTGATATTGAAGCTGGCTCACTTGATGATATTAACAAACAAATTGACAAGTTAGATGAACAAATAAAAATTACTTCAGATTCTTCTGATTTAGAAGATATGAAATCAGTAATGAGTTATTTGATTGAGCAAAAACAGTCATTAGAAGCCCCTACTTTTATGTCTATTGATACTTCTACTTTAACTGGTGATGTTCAAGCCGCTGTTACATTATTACAACAATATCAACAAGCAGTTAATGAAGTTGAAAAGAATAAAAAGTTAGATATAGATACAACTGATGCTCAAAAGAAAGCTGATAAATTATTAGGTCAAATCGCTGGTTTAAGTGATAATACTAAAAAAGCCATTGGTATTGATGTTAAATTAGACGAAAAAGGCATTGCCAAAGGATTGAAAGATAAATCTATCAATGTCAAAGAAAAAGTCGAAGGTGGAGATAAGGTAAAACAAGCAGGTAAAGACCTTAATAAGATTAAAGATAAAAGCGCAAAAGTAACAATAAAAACCAGTGGTAAAAAGACGCTTGAAAGTATTAAAAAAACTTTAAAATCTCTTACAGACAAAACAATTACTGTTACTACAAAACAAGTTACTGAAAAGCCTGATAGTAAAAGTAGTAAAAAAGGTAAATCTAACTTACGTGGTTCAGCATATTCGGGTGGATCTACACGTAATTGGACTATAGGATTTAACGGTCGCTCTTTAGGGGGTGAGGTTGGTAGAGAACTCCTTGTTGATTCAAAGACTGGTAGATGGAGAACTATTGGAGATAATGGAGCAGAGTTCTTTACTCATAATAGTACTGATATTATATTTGACCATGAACAAACTGAAGATTTATTAAATGATGGTTATACTAATTCTTATGGGCATTCTTTTTTAAATGGAACGGCTTTTAAAAAAGGAACAAGTAGAGCTTCTAGCAAACTAAAAAAAGTAATTTCTTCTGTTTCTAAAGCTGGCTCAAAAGCAAGAGGTAAATTACCAAAAACTTCAAGCAGTAGTAAAAAATCTAAAAAATCTAAAAAGTCTAAATCTTCTAGTTCATCAAGTTCTAGAGGTAGAGGTGGTGATTCTTCAAGTTCTGATAATTCATCTAGTGAAAATTCATCGGAAACTTTTGATTGGGTAGAACGTGCTTTAAACGCTGTTGATAGAGTTGTTAAACGATTAGAAACTGCTATTAATAATGTTTATAGAGATTGGTCTGATCGAAATTCTAAAATCGGAGAAGAATTAAGTCAATTAACCGCCCAAATGAATTATTATCAAAGTGGTTATAATACTTATATGGCAAAAGCCAATGCTGTACCATTAGCTGAAAATTATAAACAAATGGTTAGAGATGGTAATTGGAGTATTCAAGATATTACTGATGAAAACCTTAAGTCTCAAATCAATGAGTACAAGCAATGGTATGATGCTGCAATGGAATGTAATGATAAACTCGAAGAAATTCGAGAAAATATCGGTGCAACATATAAGAAAGCATTTGACAATATTGCTAAAGAATATGAAAATCGCATTAAACAATTAGAAGCAAGTATCACAAATTTGGAAAATAAATTTGACTTATCTAAATACCAAAGTAATGGTATGAATGATAATTACTTAACTTCTCAAATTGATTTATACGATGCCAAAGCTAATCAATTAGTTAATGAAATTGCAAATCTTGAACAAAAGATGAGAGAAGCTTTAAATTCAGGATATGTTGGCAGATATTCTGAGGGTTATCAAGAAATGGAATCTACTGTTGCTGATTTAAAGAACCAATTAGTAGAAGCCGAAAAATCAATTTCTGAAACTTATGAAAAGATTTTTGATAATGTAACAACTAAATATGAACAACAAACTAAATATTATCAATCATATATTGATATTTTAGATAAAAGTCAAACTTTAGCAACAACTAAAGGAAATATGGCTAGTGAATCATATTATGAAAATATGATTAAATATCAACAACAAAATATCGATAATATGAAAGCTCAGGAAGAAGCATTAATTAATTCATTAGAAAAAGCTATAGCTGATGGTTCAGTAAAACAATACTCTGAAAAATGGTTTGAATTTCAAGATGCTATTCACGGTGTTCAAGAAGATTTAGTTGAAGCCAATAATACATTAGAAGAATTTAAAAATAATATTAGAGACATTAAATGGGATAGATTTGATTATCTACAAGATGAAATATCTAAAATAACTGAAGAAGCTAAATTCTTTGAAGATTTATTTGATAATGAAACTTTATATGATAAAGATACTGGTAAAAACACTCAATATGGCGATGCTATGATGGGATTACATGCAGTATCTTATGAAACATATAAAACACAAGCTAAAGATTACGCTAAAGCTATTAAAGAATTAGATGAAGCTTACAAAGATGATAGTTTAAATCAAGATTATCTTAATAGACGTGATGAATTAGTTAAATCACAACGAGAATTCATTTTAAATGCTCAAGATGAAAAGAAAGCAATTAAAGATTTAATTGAAGATGGTTATAACGCTTAACTTGATGCTTTAAAAGAATTAATTTCTAAACGTAAAGATTTATTATCGCAAGAAAAAGATTTATACGATTATGAAACTGAAATTGCCAAAAAGACACAAAATATTTCTGAATTACAAAAGAGATATGATGCAGTCCGTGGTGATACTAGTGAAGAATCACAAAAGAATATTCAATCATTAAAGAAAGATTTACAAAATGCTAAAGATGAATTACAACAAACTGAATATGAAAAATATATCAGTGATCAACAAGCAATGCTTGATAATTTAGCAACTGATTTTGAAGATTGGATAAATAATAGAATGGACACTATTGATGGTGAATTTGAACAAGTAATTGCCGATAATAATTCAAACGGAAGTTCAATTAGTGAAACTATTAATAGTGCCGCAACTGCCAATGGTTATACATTAAGCACTGCGTTTAATGATATTTTCAATAGTAAAGATGGAACATTAATTACTGAATTTGGTAATAGAATGGGAACATTACAAACTGCTATTGATAGTATTCGTGCTGGCGTTGAATATATGTATAAACAAGCTAAAGCTGAAGCGGACAGAAAAGCTGCTGAACAAAAAGCTAAAGAAGAAGCAGAAAGACAAGCACGTGAAGCCGCTGAAAGAAAGAGACAAGCCGAATTAGCTGCCCAACAAGCTGCTGCAGCGGCTGCTGCTCAACAACAACAGCAACAACAAAGTAGAAGAAATATATTTACATACAAGGCAGATTCGTACCCTAAAAACAGGTTAAATATTTCACATAGTGTCGTTGACGCTTTGAAGTACGTTAACATGGACTCTAGTTTTGGTAAACGTGCGCAATATTATTCAGCATTAGGTGGAAGTGGGGCTTATACTGGTTCGACTTCACAAAACAACTGGTTATTATCACAAGTACGATCTATTTTTGGATTTGCACAAGGTGGCGAAATTGGAGCATTAAAAAGTATAATTAAAGGTAATGGAGATGATTCATTAGCTATTAATACATTCAAGCAAGGTGAAAAGATTATTCCTTTAAATCGTGTTCCTGAATGGGATAAATTAATTGCTACACTCCCCACTCTTAATACTGCACTTGATAATTCATTCGGTCAATCAAGTGTTGAAGTTGGACAAATCCAAATTACCTTACCTAATGTTAAAAACTATCAAGACTTTAAAAATGCACTTATTAAAGACGATAAATTTAATAATGCGGTTGCTACAATGCTTGATAGTAAATTGAATAATAAAAATAGTTTTAATAAACTAAAATTCAAATAAAATGTAGATTTTAGGACTTGAAAATGAAGGCAATAATTCCCTATTTTTAGGATTTTAATTTGCCTTCATTTTTTACATTTTTGGAGAAATAAATGAGAAAAACCAAGGAAGAAATTTTAAAAGACAAACTCGCAAAAAAAGACGAGGAAATTAGAAAATTAAAGGAAGAATTATCTAAAACTCAAAATGAATTGGATTTAGCCAGACTATCTAACGAATTGGTTAAAGCTAAAACAGATGAAATGATGAATACTTGTGAGAAAACTATGATTACATTCAACGATTCATTAAAGGAATTAGATGGTTTAAAAAAAGAATATAAAAAGACGATTGAAGAAATGAAAGAAACTCAATCAAATCAAAAAAAAGATTATAAGAGTCTTATAAAAAAAATAAGAAAACGTAAATAAAACAGTAAAGGATGTGATAGATATGAATGAACGTAGTTTTATTTTTAATAATAGAAGTTTAAGTGATTTAGGAATGATGATCTGTTATTTTGACTCTGTAGATAATATTGAAACTGTAGAATCCCCTACTATCACATTCAATGTTGTTCAAAATAATAGCGATGATTCTTTTAGACCAACTTATACATCTTATGAGGGTACTTTAGAAAGTAATGAGATTGGTATTTGTAAAATTGATTGTACTGGCAATAATAGATTCTTTACTAGAGATGAGGTAAGAGAAGTCTATAGATGGCTAGATACTAAAAGCTTTAGAAAGTTTACTATTCAAAATGATGATATGTTTGAAGATATTTATTTTATAGGTGGTTTTACTCAAATCAATCAAGTTAAACATTTTGGAAATGTTTTAGGATTCAAAATAAAATTTACTTCACAATATCCTTATGGATTATCTGAAGATATTAGATATGCTAAAACAATTACTGAAAATGATAATACGTTTAATGTTGTTAATAATAGCGATGATGTTAAACCAGTTTATCCTTCAAATTTGAAAATTACAATCATGAAAGATGGTAATTTAACAATCAAGAATTCATTAGATAATGAAATGTTTGGAATAAAGAATTGTCTTAATGGAGAAACAATTACTGTTGATTGTATCAGTAAAATTATTGAAACCAATAAAAGTGACCATGATATTTTTAATGATTTTAATTATAATTATTTTAGACTTTTACGAAACGATGATACTGATAATAATAAATTAACTGTAAGTTTACCTTGTAAAATTGAATTTATAGTTAACGAACCTAGAAAGGTAGGATTTATTTAATGAAATTACCTTTTAAAGATGGAAACTTATTGGATAAATTTCAATTAAAATTATCTAATAAAGAATTAAAAAAACTAGATGAAATTAGTAATGTCTATGAGTTATCATTTAGTGAAAATTATAATTCACAACAAGAAGTCAGTTGTGTAGTATATAAAACATTAGACAATGAAGAATGTAATGTTTGGGATAAATTATTAGACTTTGCAATAGTTTACCTTAAAGAAACTGACACATATTATGAAATTAGAGTAACTGTTGAAGAAACTGATACTTTAAAGAAAACATTAACTTTAACTTCTTTATGCGAAGCTGAATTAAGTACAATCATGTTATATGACATTGAAATCAATACGGATGACGATATTGATAGAGAAGATTACACTATACCTTCTGTTTTATATAGAGAAAATAATCCAAAAGCTTCTATATTAAATAGACTTTTAGATAAAGCACCACATTATCATATTGGTCATGTAGATACTTCTTTGAAAAATATTCAAAGAAGTTTTTCTTTTGATAATAAAAGTATTTATGATGCTTTAATGGAAATTGCTGAAGAAATTAAATGTTTATTTATATTTGATACTGCAACAAGAACTATTAATTGTTATGATTTATTATCGTATTGTTTAGATTGTGGTAATCGTGAAGATATGGATGATATTTGTCCTAAATGTGAAAGTAACAATATTGTTAAGCCATACGGAATTGACACTGGAATCTATATAGATGTTAATAATTTAGCTGAGCAGATTACTGTTGATGAAGATAGTGATAATGTTTTTAATACATTGAAATTAAAGGCTGGAGATGAGTTAATGACAGCCACTATTAGATCATTAAATCCTAATGGTACTGATTATTTATATTATTTCAATCAACAAACTTTGGATAGTATGCCAAAATCATTATCTGAAAAATTATTATCTTATAATGAATTAGTAGATGATTATTCTAAAAACTATCTTTTAAACATTACAGATGATAGCTTGATTTCAAACTATAATGCACTTGTTTCTAAATATAATGGTTCGGCTTATGCTCAATATCAATACAACGAAGATAATGAAAAAGTACTAACAAATAATAGTTTCTTACCTATTGATAAAACTAAAAAAGGTTATAGTAACTTAACTTCATTGTATTTTGATGTTGTTGATTTTAATTTATATCTTGAAAGCTCTTTAATGCCAACAACAATTAAAGAGGCTCAATCTGCTAAGGAAGATATTATTAATTTAACAGATGATAATTTAAGTCCATTAGCATTGTCTGAACTTAAATTTTCTACAAATCAAACAACTGTAGAAAATGCAATTAAAGCTTTTAGTAGAATTTTTACTTATGCTACTTATAAAATTACAGTTACTACTTCATCATGGGATTATATTGGTGATGATGGTGATACTGGATTTCATTATGGCGAATGGATTGGTACTATTACATTACAAAGTTACTCTGATGAAACCGATAATGCTACTACGGATGTTTTAAGAATAACAGTAACAGATAATTATGAAAAATTCTTATCCCAAAAGATTAGAAAACAAATTATTTCATCTAATGAATCTTTGGGTGGTATTTACGATTTAGTAAGTATCGATATTTCTGAAGATTTAACAAAATTTAAAAATGCAATTAAATATTATTCATTAGAAAGATTAAACTCATTTCATGATGCTTATAGATCAGCTTTAGATAGTTTAATTGAAGTCGATCAAGCAAGCGAAGAAGCGGATTTTTATAATGCTTTATATGTTCCCTACTATAATAGATGGACAGCTATTGATGAAGAATTAGGAGCTAGAAAAGCTGAAATTGATTTGATTACTAATATCAGTGATATTATTGATGGATTAAAAGTAGAAATTCAAGAAGCATTGGATTTTAAAAAATATCTTGGTGATGATGGCCGTGCCGCCGCCCAGCGAGAGCAGCTGGCGGATGG
>OHAH01001934.1_pt1 | contig 11887 bp, 9 predicted proteins | sample 1577071 | NCBI WGS metagenome assembly OHAH01 (sample SAMEA3541520, study PRJEB24748) | human gut metagenome | biome: human gut; feature: human-associated habitat; material: faeces | place: China | collected 2012 | reverse complement strand
TATTCTTTTTACCTAACAATATGAGAACTGCGGTAAGATATGAAACAAAAGAACACCCGGCAAGGGTTTCCGACAGCAAGTGAATAGGCGGGTATATTTTTTGTCACCACGCTACCGGCTCCGATCACCACGTTATTACCTATTGTAACACCAGGAAGGATGATGGCTCCGGCACCGATCCATACATTATTACCGATCGTGATCGGGTAAGCATACTCCAAGCCCTTGTTGCGATCGGATGCACCCAATGGATGTCCTGCCGTATAAATGCCGACATTGGGGGCGATAAAAGCATTATCTCCTATACAAACCTTTGCCCCGTCCAATATAACCAGATTGACATTCGCATAAAAGTTCTCTCCCACTTCTATGTTATACCCGTAGTCACAGGCAAAAGGAGGTTCTATGATCAAGTTCTCCCCGGTCTTCCCCAAAAGTTTTTTCAGAAGTTCCGTCCGCCTGATCTGCTCGAAAGGACGTAAACGGTTATAATCATAAAGTAACTCTTTTGCACGCTCACGATCCGCCAATATTTCTGGATCATAATTAGCATCGTACAACAGGCCGAGACGGCATTTTTCTTTTTCGGTCATTGTTTGTTATTACTGATTCAACACATGTATCGTATGGCAAGCGACCAATGCCGCCGTTTCCGTACGCAAACGACTTTCGCCTAACGAAATAGGTTCGAATCCACATTTTAAGGCAAGCGCTATTTCTTCGGGACTGAAATCGCCTTCCGGACCGATCAGGACAAGTGCGTTTTCTCCCGGATGATACGTTTGTTTCAAAAGAGGTTTTACCCCTTCCTCGCAATGGGCAATAAACTTACGACCGGCAAAAGGCAGACTAACGAACGTGCGGAAATCGGTCATTCCGTTTAGTTCCGGCAAAGTCGCTTTCTGTGATTGCTTCATTGCACTGACCAAAATCTTTTCCAAGCGGGCAGGCTTAATTTCCTTCCGTTCGGAAAAACGACAGTTCAAACAAGTAATGGCATTAATACCGATCTCGGTCGCTTTCTCCGCAAACCACTCCATACGGTCCATATTCTTGGTCGGAGCCACTGCTATATGAAGATTGAAGTTCCATAAAGCAGGCTGTTCCCACTGTTCCAGAATATTCACTTCGCAATGCTTAGGATGGGCACGGCTGATTGCCGCTTTAAAAAAAAAGCCTTTACCATCCGTCAACAAAATCTCGTCACCTTCAGTCAACCTGAGTACACGAATACAATGCCCGGCTTCTTCTTCCGGAAGCTCTAGGTTCACAGCTATCTCCGGCGTATAAAATATCTGCACTTGAATAAATTAAAAGTTAAAAATTAAAAGATTTCCCCATTGTCAATTGACAATTAACATCATTCCTATTATCGTAGCCGAAAGTACCGATACCAACGCACCGGCAATCATAGCCGGAAAGCCGAAACGAGTGATCAGTTCCCTCTTTTCGGGAGCCAACACGCCCATCCCTCCCAGCAAAATACCAATAGACGAGATATTAGCAAAACCACATAAGATATAGGTAGACATTAAAATAGATTTCTGATACAGAAACAAACCGGCATCTTTCCATTCCTGTAACTGGAAATAAGCGACAAACTCGTTTAAAATGGTTTTCTGTCCCAACAAAGAACCGACCAGCATCACATCCTGATAAGGAACTCCGATCAGCCACATAAAAGGAGATAAGATCACTCCCAATATAAACTGGAATGTCAGTCCTTGAGCCTTCCCGCCTGTAATGGATACGATCCAGTCATTCAGTCCGGTATAGCGTCCGATCACACCCTCCAAAATATAATTGGCAAGTGCGACCATTGCTATGAATACAAGCAACATCGCTGCGATATTCACCATCAGACGTACCTCGCCGTGTCCAAGTAACCTGTACAACAGCAGGACGCAGTTTGAAAGCGGATTCGTATTTACCCAACAAAATGATAGCTGCCCGAGTAATACCTCCGTTTCTCGTTAATCCACACTTGCTCAAGAAAGTTTGAACATTCCAAGCATTCACTTCTTCTGCAGGAATACGGCTATGGACTTTTTTGAACATCATTCGAGCTTTGGCAATAGCAACCTCATCCAAATCGTCTATTGTTGCATCAGGTACAATTTCTGCAGACCAGTCCTTTGCTGCATAGATTGGTTCTTCAAGAATAACAGACATTCTTTCTTGGGTCAATTCCACCAACGAATCTTCTATGCGTTGCCATGCCTTCTTGTGGGCAAGGACAGGGCGACGAGGCAAGTGCTTTGGAATGTGTATTATCCATACTCGCTTATTTGTATCATCGGTTATAAACTCCTCAATGCTTAGACCTTCAGATGAAAGATAAGTGCATTGTTCTGTGAGTTTGAACGTTGCCGACTGAGTGTTTGCAGGTTGCCCATTAAAAGTAAGTCTCGAAATATCTGTCCCGACTATTTCAAGCGTCTTATCCTTTACACCAATCACAAGATGTCCACCCTCCATGTTGGCAATAGCTGACACGTAGGAAATAACATCATCCTTCTCGTCCCCACAGAACGAGTTCTTCAGATTCTTAAATTCCTTCCACTCACAGCGAGCATTCTCTTGTGGGTATTCGCGGAAGAGGTATTGTTGTAATTCGTATTCTATCATATATTATTCTTTCTAGTAGAGTGTACTTGTCTTATTGAAATTGTGATTGACCCAAAGCGATTAATGCCATAGTATAAAGAAAACAATATAGCATTTCCAAGTTGGTTTGCTTGTGCTCTGAGGATTGCTCCCTTTATTTCTTTACTGCTTCGTCTAATTTGATATGTTTTATTTCTTCCATTTTATTTATTTTTTATATCTTCCTCATAGGTAACTTCAATATAGAAAGTTATTTATCTTTAGAGTTTAACCAGTATTCCCTTATAAATTATTTTAATAGGATTTATATTTTGTGTCACATTCTTTACAAATGTAATAACCGTCTGATTGTAATTCCATTTGTTTTCCACACTTATAACAAAAAAAATGTTTTTTCTCCCAATGTCCCAAATTGTTTTGCACAAAATTTATTATTCCTGGAGAGATATAACCACCAGTCATATTCAAATTATTTATTCGCAAACGGAAAATTTCAGTAGAACAGCATGCTCCACACTCAGGGCATATATATTGATTATTTGGACATGTTTTGGAATCTCTACTATCAATCGTTGCATTACATTTTTGCTTATTAAAGCAATGATTGAGATACACTACTTTGCCACAACTTTCACATTGTTTATTTATACACGAAAATTGGTTAACCGCATGCGTTGTAAAGTTTGTTATACCAGAAGTAGGCTTCATGAGATTCCCACATTTGCGACATTTTAAATGTTCGTAAAATTTTCTAAAATATTTTAGATATGATGACAAAATTATATAATGCCCAAATTTTGTTATTTTTCCTGATTTATTACAATAATCAGTTGGAATTTGTAAAATTCGCATAAAATCAAGTATTGTATAATGTTCCCATTCGTCATCAAGCATATATCTAATTGGTGTACGAAAACAAGGTTTATTTCCACACCAATAAAAAGAAAGACCAAATGAATTGTCGACTTTATTTGCCAAACGACATTCACAAAAAACATCTGCTTCATCTTCTTTTTTCTCAAAGTCTAATTCATTTCCCAAACCTTTATACTCAAGATTAAATGACCTAGCTATAGCAAATAGTTCTAATTCATATTTCTCATCAAAATAATATGAAACTCCTTGTGGGGTTCTTTCGCTTTGATATTCTCCATTCGTATAAGTTATATTTATAAGTTCTTTAATTTGATTAAAGTATTTGTTATTATAATCGGTAAGAGAACCATATTGGTCTATCATTCTGTTTGGTACGAAAACTTTTAATATTTTATTTTGTTCCTTATATATGATACCATTAATGTATTTATTACGTTTCCAATTTGAACTGTCGTCTGCAAGCTCTACAGGAAGCCATCTTCCATAACATTCTGTTACCAACTGCCGTATCCCTATCCATTCAGCATGATCTTCTCTGTCGTTTAAAAGTTTAAGCATAATGCGGTTATCTAAAGTGTTTAAAGGGTTCTTTTCTCTGCTTTTTAGATATGCAAAAGTAACTTCTAACGGCAAGCATATTCTGTTACCTCCTTTTGTGATTAAGTTATACAAGCTTTCTGCTGAATGTTTTATTCTTCTCTGTGCGATTAACTGGAATAGTTTTTTCACACATCTTATCTGAACATATGGAGGAAGAAATGCAAAAATATCAGAAAGAGCAGTCATTGAAGTTGCTGTTCGAAAGTATACAGCCCATAAGATGGCAGAAAGGTTGGGACTTGATGAAGATATAGTATTCTTAAAGTCTGTCAATTGCAAACAGAAGTGTTGTTCCCAATTCTTTAAAATTTGATAATTACCACTGTTGGGCTTATTGATACTCATAAGCTCCGTAAGTAATACAACTAAAGATATATTGTCCCTTGATACATCCAAAGTCAGAATTCTCTTGGAAATCATGGAGAAAATATCAGCAGAAGTTGTTTTTAATATTTTTTCATATGTTTTATTTTGCAATACAGGTTTGTAATACCATCTACTATCGTTTGCGTAAACACTATTTAAATCAATAGAGTTGATAATTTTTTCTATTACCGATTCAGGAAGAGAGACTATTACCTCATTCTCAAACATTGTAATTAGGTCGTCAAAATCTCTGGATTTAACATAGTTGTTCCATAGGGAATTTTGTTGATCCTTGGGGATAAATTTCTTTAGATTATTCAGAAAAGAGCAATTCTCTCTTTCAGGAAATCTATGTAAATAAGTTTTATTTTGTATGTCATCAAAAGGAGTTCTATCAAAACAAAGTGACAAAGGGATTCTTTCTATAAGTTGACAACTTTTTTCAATAACAATATTTGCAAAGCGAATATCATCATTGAATAGTTTTGGTTCATCACTAACAAATTCTCTTAATTGATTGTAATTCCATGTCAAAATTTGTTGTTTCGCTAACAACAAAGCATCATCTATCGATAACCATTCATGTGATAAGTCTGAAGCTAAAGACAGAACATCAATGGATTTAGTTTCTATTAAGATTGAAACTAAATGTCGTTTTAGAGTTAAGCAATCTTCTTTTCCGTAAATAGATGTTAAAGAAATATATGAAGAAAAGAAATTGTGTTCTAAGACATAAGCACTATCAATATTCTTACGAAGTATTTCCGAAAGATAAACTTTAATTAACGGATATAATTTCGTTATATAAGATGTGAGAAACTCATAGTTGTATTTCTGGAGTTGCTTTATGACATATGTTGCGTCATAATAGGATCTTTCATTAATATATCTATCAAGAAGCATTGAAACTTTTTCTTTAATTTTGTCTTTATGAAATCCTTGCAGTTCTTCATTTGATAAGTTTTTTAAATATTTGAAAAATTCATCTCTAGCATATTTATTTGCCGGTTGAACGATGAAGTTATTTAACTTTTGATTAAAACGATTTTCTTTATTTGAAGCTATACATAATTCTTTCTCTTTATCATATGATTTATCTGAGAATTTAAGGTAAGAACATAATTTTTCAATTATCAGTTGCTTCTCTCTATTGTCTGTTACCCCCAAAACAGACAATTCAACATCCACATAGGAGGAAAAATCTTCTTCATAGATGTCTGAACGTTTGGATAATTCCCTATAGAGTTCTTTAATTCGTTTATCAGATAGAATTTCTATTTGTTTCTTTGCGGATTCTACACATTTTTGAGGAATGAAATCGAAAGAATCTGTCAATATCTGTAAATCAGATAACGTACATTTATCAGTAAGAAATTCTTTAATCCATTGTTGAATCAGTTTTTCCTCATTGAAGTATTTTACAATAGAAGGGTAAAGTTTGAGCGCTGCTAACTGTTCTTCGTAAGAGAAAATAGAAAGGATTTTTTCCCATATACATTTCTCCTCTGTATAGAATTGACGGTCAAATATGAAACGTTGTTTTAGATTTTTGACTATTTTATAGTGTTCAACAAAGAATCGAAAATGTTTTATAGTATTTTCAGGTGAGCGTTTTGTATCTCTTTCTATAATATTCTGTACTTTTTCTGCTACCAGTTTTAGGGGTTTATAAAGATGCGTATATAGATTTATTTTCTTGCCATCCTTGTATTCAACATATTCATGGTCACCATAATATGACAAAGCGAGTTTTATGTCTTCATCAGATTGAGATATTTTCCTAATGTTGATAGCTTTTTTTTTGCCATTAGCTTGTTTTTCTATTTGGAAAACCACGATGGTTCCTTCCTTCATAGCTTCTGCCTCAACAAAACTAAATGAATTGACATAAAAGTTTTGATTGTATTTTATAGTTGGCATATTGCAATTATTTGAAGCTATAAAGCCAAAATCTTTATTTTTATCAAAGAATTTAATAACTCCTATAAAACGATTAGATTTTTTTTCTTTGTTTTTGGAATGTACATTCTTTGCATTAACGTTGGCAGTTTTCACTATCGTTTTTTCATCCTGCGTCAGTCCTAAACAAGTTTTTATACCTGCGCGGAAATTATAAGATGTTTCTTGCCTATATGCTAAAGTTGGGGCAATAGCATTTAGTTCTGTTCGAGATAAGCAATAGTCAAGATTACTTGGTAAACAGATACCTTTTGTTTGAGCATATTGCTGTAAGTCTTCTAAACTTCCACCTTTTATTCCTAGTATTTTTCCTATAGTAATATTATTCAATAACATATACATTTTTTTTTAAAATATTTATGTTGTTTTGAGTTACTGTCCTCATCGCCTCCTTCGGTATATACGCCGTAGCCACCAAGCATCCATCAAAAAGTTCTACCACCACTCTCTGTTGCCCTGCAATCCTTGTCACTCTACCATGTATATCCTTAAACTCACCCTCTGTAATCACTACTTCATCTCCTAACTTATATTTGATATTATCCGAAGTAACAGGGATGATGTGAGGATTATGTATGGAGGTTAAACGGATGAAATTATCCATAGCTGTATCGGCAATGATAAGAGGAGGATTCTTGGTTGGCGCATTTTCACAATGTGAAGTATGGTCGTAATAGTAACTCAACAAAGCTCTATTTTCAAAAGCCTTGATGTTCTTATCTTGCAAAAGAGAATCAACTTGCTCTGCTGATGCATGAACAAAGAGAAATGAGGAGAGAAGAGGCTCCGTGATGATTCGCTTCTTTCCTTTCTTTCTTACCTCTTTATATCGCAAAGGAACGTAACATTCGAGTCCATTAGCTTCTACCAATGCTTTTGCCTTGATAATACGCCCATAAGAAACTCTTAATACAAACCATTGCTTGTTTCGTGAAGGCACATTCTCTACCGACACCCCACCTCTGTTCTTTGAAGTGGGGGGCGTACAAGAGGTAAGTCTTGCACTTGGACACGATGAACCTGTGTCGGTAGGTTGCCCATTATACAATGAAGCGTTAGCCGTTAAAGGCTGTTTGATTTTATCTTCCAATGTTATATCCAGAGGTTAGATGAAAAACCGACTGACTTTTCCTTTCAAGAATTGTCGAATATAGACCACAAAGGTAATAAAAAAGATCAAGATTAAAGACTTTTAAAGTGGAAATCTTAGTATTTAGGGTGGTTTTTAACATTTGTGTATATACTAAAAAAGGTCGCCAAAATGCTGGCGACCTTTTTTTAGTATCCTTTGTTTTCTCTTTATTTTCTGAATTTCTTCTTAAACCATTGGTTGAATGCCACGTAGGCACTGATTTCCTCCTGGTGCTGAGGCTCGGCAAATGTCAGTACATTGCCCGATGAATCTCCGTGCTGGTCTGGGAAGATAATCATCAGGTTGGTGCCCGAGAAGAAACGTGTAAGCTCTTCCGGCAATCGCTCCAATGCCGACTTGTGGGAAACGGTTCCCTTGCGGGCTGTCACCACCACAAAGAGATGGTTCTTGCTCATGTGGGAGGCAAGCTGAGGCATCTCGTTCCAATGCTGCATCAGGGTGTATTCGGCTCTTACTTCCTGATGTCGGTTGGTGATGTACTCATTGATGAGTGCCAGGGTCTCCTCCCTGCCGTGGAACTGGATGCGGCAATCCAGATTGCCTGACAGGCGCGCCAGTCGCTCTACCCAGCGGTAGAAACCCGGTTCAAATTCTGCCCTCGATGGTACTGCCACCTGTATTCGGCGAATGGTATTGAGCGGCTGCTTGATGCGTGCCATGATGATCTGACGGCTCAGACCATTGAAGAGACTCTGATGAAACTCTCCCCTGAACTTAGGCGAAACCTCCGGATGCATGTGCATGCCGATGATGATTTCGGAACACTGGAACTCGTTGAAGGCATGCTTGATGCCGTTGGCGATGTTGGCAGCAATGCGAACCTGCGTCTGCGTCATCACGTCGGTGGCTGCGGCAAGCTGACTGCAATGATCCAGCAGCTGTCGGCCCTGTTCCTGCTTGTATCGCATATCCTTGTCATCATACACTACGTTCAGGCAGACCAGTCCTCTGTTCAGTTTCTGATTTCTCACCAGGAAGGCGAGACTCATCAGATTATCAGCATATTCCGGATACTTCACCGGTATGAGAATCTTCTCATCGCTTGCCTTCTTGGTATCCTCGGCATCTGGAAGCTCCTTGTCGCGGAGGATAATCTTTCTGGAACTCCAGTCGGTGAGCATCGAAGAGATGACGCAGGTGCAGAGAATCATCATTACCACACCATTCAGCATGTCATCGTTGACTAGATAGGTATTCGGTCCCACCAAGAGGTTCATACCCACCATCACCATGGCGATACTGCCGGCGGCATGGGCAGAAGTCAAACCGAACATCATGTGACCTGATGACAGCGGCAACCGGAATCCGAAGCAGGCGGCATAGGCTGCGATGGCTTTTCCCAAGGTTCCGAAGAACACGATGCAGAAGATGACCCAAAGGATATGACTGCCCTGGAAAAGCAGTCCCACGTTGATGAGCATGCCCACACCTATCAAAAAGTAAGGGATGAAGAGCGCATTGCCCGTAAACTCCAGTCGGTTCATCAGCGGAGACACGTGCGGGATATACCTATTTAAAATAAGACCAGCGAAGAAGGCACCGAACACGCCCTCGATGCCCACCATCTGCGAGAGAGCCGCACTCATGAAGAGCATCGCCATCACGAAGATAAACTGCATCACCGAATCGCTGTACCGGCGCAGAAACCATCTTGTGAGTCGCGGTATCAGGAATATCATTATTCCGCAGTATGCGGCAAACTTGGCGGTGAAGAGTACCCAGAAGAGCAGACCATCGTGACTGGAGAACGAGGCGACGAGACCCGCCAGCATGATGAGGGCTATCAGGAGCGAAAGCATGCTGGAACCCACGCTCAGCGTAACGCTCGGTTTCTGCTGCAGACCATATCTGGAAACGATAGGGTAGGCTATCAGGGTATTGGAAGCCATGATGCAGCTCAGCAGAAACGATGCCCTTGTGGAATAGTGCAGCAACCAGATGCTCATGCCGAAGGTGAGGAAGAAGGGAACGAAGCAGGTGAGCAGACCATAGATGATGAGCCGCGATTTGTTTTTCTTCATACCCTCCATGTCCATCTCCAGGGCGGCGAGGAACATGATGTAGTAGAGTCCCACCTTGCCGAACAGCTCGAAAGATGCATCTCGTTCCAGAATGTTCAGTCCGTATTTGCCCACGAGGATACCCGCCAGCACCATTCCGATGATATGGGGGATTCGGAGCTTACCCATGATGATAGGGGCAAAGAGGATGATGAGGAGCACTACGAAGAAGATCAGCGTAGGGTCGGTAATTGGAAAATATTCTGCAATATTCAGCATAGGCATTCTACTTATTGTTGATGATGAAAGAGGGATTCAGCATCCGCTTCATCCCTCTTCGTTTTATTTTTGAGTGCAAAATTACTAATAAATCTTGAAAGGGCAAAGTTTTTGCCCTCTTATCATTTATATGTGTAGAGATTTTTGTAATTTTGCACCCTGAAAACAAACTTAGGATAAAAAGATAAGGATAATTAACGTATGAAAAAAGGATTGTTTGCACTCGCCTTGGGTACATTTACCCTGGGCATCGCAGAATTTATTATCGAGGGAATTCTCACCGACGTGGCGCACAACATGAATGTGTCCATCCCTCAGGCTGGTCATCTCATCTCTATCTATGCACTGGGTGTATGCGCCGGTGCTTTCTCGCTGATATTGATGCATAAGTATCGCCCCAAGAATATACTCTTGTTTCTTACTTCACTAGTGATTCTGGGAGCCATCATCGCTACGATAGCCCCTAGTTACGGCCTTCTGCTTTGTGCCCGCTTCATCCAGGGACTTCCTCATGGTGCCTATTTCGGTACGGCTACCATCGTGGCGGTGAAGATGGCAAAGGAGGGAAAGGGTACCAAGGCGGTGGCGATGATGTGTGCCGGTATGCCGTTTGCCAATCTGCTTGGTGTTCCGCTGGGCACCTTCCTAAGTCATACCATCTCCTGGCGAGTGCCTTTTCTCATATCGGTGGCGTTGGGCGTCATCACGCTCTATATGATTTACAAGTGGGTTCCTGATGTAGAGGCTCTGCCTAACAAGGGTATGAAGGCGCAGTTCCGGTTTATGCGCCATCTGGCTCCCTGGCTTATCATCGCTGCTACTTTCCTGGGCAACGGCGGTATTCTCTGCTGGTTCAGTTATATCTCTCCGCTTTTGCAGATGAACGGCGGTTTCCATGCGGCAAGTATTTCTGTGCTGATGATTCTTGCCGGTCTGGGAATGGTGGTAGGAAACCAGGTGAGTGCCTTGCTGGCAGACAGGTTCAAGCCGGGCCGCTTTACCTGCTATCTGCAGTTCCTGGCTGCCGCAGCCTTGCTGGCTACCTTCTTTCTGTCGCATATCGGTTGGGTATCGGCAGCGATGATGTTTATCAGTTGTGCCTGCCTTTTCGGTATAGGTTCGCCAGAGCAGTTTCTCATTGTGAAGCACAGCGAAGGTGGTGAAATGCTGGGTGGTTGCTGCATTCAGGCAGCCTTTAATCTGGGCAATGCCCTGGGTGCCTTCTTGGGCGGAATCCCCGTGGCGATGGGATTGGGATATAATTACCCTGCGCTCATCGGTGTACCGATGGCATTGGCTGGAGCCTTCTGTCTCCTGGTGTTTCATCGTAGATATGAATGATACATGTCATTTTGCCCTGTTTCCTATGACAGAATTTGATGAAAATCAAGAAAACGGCCCTTTTTTGAAGTTTTTCCCAAAAACATTGTGTGCGTACACAAAAAGGCATTACCTTTGCACTCGAAAAGATAGATAACGAATAATTAAAGTAAAGAAAGGATAACTATTATGATGGTATTAGTAATGACACTGGCAGTTGTAGCTGCCCTTTTTGCAGAGGTTGTAAATGTCAACAAGAAGATTAGCCTCGGCAAGTAATCAAACCTTGAGAGGCATCTCCGGATGCTTCCAGGAAGTTGATTCGAAATAAGGTAAAGATTAGGATAACAGATAAATATAGAGAAAGGATAAAAGTTATGATGGTATTAGGTATGGTTTTGGCAATGATCGTTGCCGGATGCGCTGAGTATGGCGCAAGAACTAATATGAAGAACTTCGCTTAACAGCCGTTCTTCTTTCAATTTGAGAGAATTTAAACAGTAGTTGCATAGATAAATAAAGGAAAGGCAGTTGTTGGCATTGGAAGGATGCCACCAGCTGCCTTTTCGTTTTTTCTCAGCAGAACTTTTTCGGTCTCGCTATTTTTTTTCGGGCTATTCCTTTGCTTGTATCATTATTTTTTGTAACTTTGCCGAAAGATTTTAAAATGGCAGCAATATGAAATATCCTATAGGAATACAAGACTTCGAAAAAATCATAGAGGGTG
>OHAH01001933.1_pt1 | contig 11897 bp, 10 predicted proteins | sample 1577071 | NCBI WGS metagenome assembly OHAH01 (sample SAMEA3541520, study PRJEB24748) | human gut metagenome | biome: human gut; feature: human-associated habitat; material: faeces | place: China | collected 2012 | reverse complement strand
GCAGCTGCAAGGTCCGCAGCCAGAACGGTGCGCTCAAGCTCCGCATCCTGCTGGACAAAAACAGCGTGGAGGTCTTTGTCAACGACGGTGAGCAGACCATGACCGCATGGATCTACACCCCGCAGTCTGCCGAGGGCATCACCTTTGCTGCCGATGGCAAAGCAACTGTTACGGCAGAACAGTTTGAACTGGACCTGTAATCAGATATTCCCTTCATTTCTCCTTCATAGAATACAGCCCCGCTTTGGTTTCTTCTTCGCCAAAGCGGGGCTGTGTTTTTGTATTGGTTCTAGGCGCTCTGCTTTGCAGCCGGAGCATTTTCCTGGGGGATCGTTTGCCTTATTCCCGGCAAGCTGCAGCTTCCATACGATCTTTCTCGGTTATCCGGCGGATGACCCGGCAGGGATTTCCGGCAGCCAGACTATAGGGTGGGATGTCTTTTGTCACAACACTTCCTGCTCCGATCACACAGCCTTCTCCGATGGTAACGCCGCCACAAACCACTACGTTGGATGCCAACCAGCAATTATCCTTTATGGTGATGGGCCGGGCATATTCCAGATTATAAATGCTTCCATCTTCTCGCTTCTGGATATTCCGTTCTTCCGGCAAAAGCGGATGCATGGGAGTTGCCAATGTGACATTTGGCCCGATCATCACATTGTCCCCGATATGGACTTCACATACATCTAAGCAGGTAAAATTAAAGTTGACAAAGCTGTACTTTCCAAAGTACGTATTGCAGCCATAATCAAAGTAGACCGGTGCCTGCAAATACGGGAACTGCTTTGTTACAGGTAATAATTTTCGCAGAATTTCGGCTTGTTCTTCCGGTTGGTCCTCATCCGTCCGGTTGTACTTTCTTGCCAATTTGCGTGCATTCAAGCGTAATTGCTCCAGTTCCGGATCGGATGGATCGTATAGCGCGCCATTTATCATTTTCTCTCGTTCTGTCATTTCTGATGCCGCCTCCAAATTGGGTCTTATTGGTCAAGATAAGTATACCATACTTGCAAAGAAAGGAACACCTCTATTGCAGCAAACAGGATCATTTCAAACAGGCTTCCATCAGAACCGCACCGTTTTCTTCACAGCTTCGTCGGTTCTCTTGCTTTCGCCGGAGGGTGGTGCTATACTATTTTTAGAAAGTGGCTTAGGGGCTTCACCGCCCTGCTCGGTTTTGAGTACCGAGGTAAGGCCGCTTTCTTTTTTTGTTATCGTTCCGTGTATTTCATAGAGAGCGGGTATAAAAATCAGATACAAGACCCAACTAAGAAAGGTGCAGTCCGTGATGTCGAGCTGTACAGCAATTTCAAAACCATTGCCGAAAGTATTCCCGAAACGCCGGTCTTGTTGTATAATGATTCCGGACGGCCCGGCCAAGCGGGGGCTTTGTAAAAACCATGCCCGAAGCCGGTCTGCTGTAGATCATGCCCCACAAGGAGGTCTGTTTCATGAATCTGACTCTGCGAAAGGATGCCGATGCCATCATCGCATCCAGCCTGAACGCCGTCCTGCCGGACGAAGCTGTCCGCCGCGCGCTGAAAGCTTTTGCGCCCAAGGGCGGCAGGGTGCTGCTGGTCGCAGCGGGCAAGGCTGCATGGCAGATGGCACACGCGGCGGTGGAAGCGCTGGACCGTGTGGACGGCGGCGTGGTCGTGACCAAATACGAGCATGTCAAGGGCGAGATCCTGGGAGTAAATTGTTATGAAGCGGGCCATCCGGTGCCGGACGAGAACAGCTTTGCGGCCACCGAGAAGGCATTGGAGCTGGTGCAGGGGCTGACAGCGGAGGATACCGTGCTGTTTTTACTCTCCGGCGGAGGAAGTGCATTGTTTGAAAAGCCGCTGCTCCCCGGCACAGAATTGCAGGACATCACCGGCCAGCTCCTTGCCAGCGGTGCCGACATCGTGGAGATGAACACCATCCGCAAACGGCTTTCGGGCGTCAAGGGCGGGCGGTTCGCGCAGGCATGCGCCCCGGCCCAGGTGTTCAGCATCGTGCTGAGCGATATTCTGGGCGACCCGCTGGATATGATCGCCAGCGGCCCGGCGGTGCCGGACACCTCTACCTGCGCACAGGCGCTTGCCATTGCGGAGAAGTATCATCTGAAGCTCTCGGAACAGGCAAAAGCTCTTCTGGCGCAGGAAACGCCCAAGATGCTGGACAACGTGACGACCCGGATCACCGGCAGTGTGCGGGAGCTTTGCACCGCCGCCGCTGCCGCCTGCTGGGAGCTTGGCTATGAGCCCGTTCTGCTGACCGACCAGCTCTGCTGTGAAGCCCGGGAGGCGGGCAGCTTCCTTGGCTCCATCGTCCGGACCCACGCGGGGCAGGGAAAAAAGCTGGCCTACATCGCAGGCGGCGAGACGGTCGTCCACCTGACGGGCAAGGGCCTCGGCGGACGGAATCAGGAGCTTGCCCTTGCAGCGGCTCCGGCGCTGGCCGGGCTGGATGCAGCAGTGTTCTCGGTGGGCAGTGACGGCACCGACGGCCCCACCGATGCTGCCGGCGGCTATGTGGATGGTGACACCCTCTCCGCACTGACCGCCAGGGGCTGGAATGTGTTCGACACCCTGCAGAACAACGACGCCTACCATGCACTGAAAGCTGTGGACGGCCTGATCATCACCGGCGCTACTGGCACGAATGTCAATGATGCTGCCGTGGCGCTGGTGGGGGAGAAGTAAAAATGTGATTCTGGTATGAAAGAGGGGACGGCTTCCATGTACGTCGATTGGGAATACTACAAAATTTTCTATTATGTGGCAAAGTATCAGAACTTTACGAAAGCGGCGCGGGTGCTGGGCAACAACCAGCCCAACATCACCCACTCGATGAACCGGCTGGAAAGCCAGCTGAACTGTGTGCTCTTTACCCGCTCCAACCGGGGCGTCACCCTGACGCCGGAGGGCGAGATGCTCTACTCCCGCATCGCCTCGGCGGCGGTGCAGATACAGGACGCGGAGGAAGAACTGAGCGCCAGCGCCACCCTCGAGCACGGCTCCATCAGCATCAGCGCGACGGAGACGGCGCTGAACATCTATCTGGCCGAGAAGCTGCGGACGTTCCACACCGAGTATCCCGGCATCCGGCTGCGCATCTCGAACCACTCCACGCCCCAGGCGGTGCAGGCTGTGAAGAACGGAGAAGTGGATTTTGCCGTCATCTCCACCCCGGCAGAGGTGGAACAGGGCCTGAAGATGGTGGAACTGAGACCGTTTTATGAGGTGCTGGTGGGCGGAAAGACCTTCACTGCACTGGCCAGCCAGCGCCTGACGCTGAAGGAACTGAGCGGCTATCCGCTCATCTCTCTCAGCGATGAGAGCATGACCCGGAACTTCTACCGGCAGTTCTTCCTCGACCACGACGCCGTGCTCCGGCCCGACACCGAGGCCGCCACCACCGACCAGATGCTCACGCTGGTGAAAAGTGAGCTGGGCCTCGCCTTTGTGCCGGAACCAATGGCAAAAGAGCTTCTGGCCCGCGGCGAGATTGTCGAGCTGCATCTGCAGGAGATCATTCCCTCCCGCTCTATCTGTCTCATCTACGACCATCACCGTCCGCTGAACACGGCGGCCCGGAAGTTCCAGCAGATGCTGACGAAAGCAGAGCAGGGCCATCCGGCAGCGCCGAAGCAGGCGGAGGGCGTCTCTTTCATATCCCAATAAAATGATTTGTCGTTGTCCCATACCGGAAAGCCGCGGCCTACAGAGGCCCGGGCCTCATCGAATCCATCTGGCGCAAAAAGGCCAAAGGGAAGGAAAAACAGAATGATAGACAAAATGCTCGTGCGCGGGGCAAAGGTACACAACCTGAAAAACATCGACGTGGACATCCCGCTGAACAAGATCGTGGGCATTGCGGGCGTGTCGGGCTCGGGCAAATCCTCGCTGGCGCTGGGGGTGCTGTATGCCGAAGGCTCCCGCCGGTATCTGGAGGCGCTGTCCACCTACACCCGCCGCCGGATGACCCAGGCTTCGAAAGCCTCGGTGGAAGAGGTGCTGTATGTTCCGGCGGCGCTGGCGCTGCACCAGAGGCCGGGCGTGCCGGGCATCCGCAGCACCTTCGGCACCGGCACGGAGCTTTTGAACAGCCTGCGGCTCATGTACTCCCGCCTCGCAAGCCACCGCTGCCCGAACGGGCATTACATCCCGCCGACGCTGGCTGTTGCGGCGGGCAGGGAGCTGGTCTGCCCGGAGTGCGGTGCGCATTTCTATGCGCCGTCGGCGGAGGAGCTGGCTTTCAACTCTCAAGGCGCCTGCCAGAAGTGCGGCGGCACAGGCAGCGTCCGGACGGTGGACATGGCGTCGCTGGTGCCGGACGACTCGCTGACCATCGACGGCGGCGCAGTGGCCCCGTGGAACAGCCTGATGTGGTCGCTGATGACAGACGTCTGCCGGGAGATGGGCGTGAGGACGGATGTGCCGTTCCGCGACCTGACCGAACAGGAAAAGGACATCGTCTACCACGGCCCGGCAGAGAAAAAGCATATCTTTTACCACGCCAGGAACTCGAACCAGGCCGGCGAGCTGGACTTTACCTATTACAACGCCGTCTACACCGTAGAAAATGCTCTTGCAAAGGTCAAGGATGACAAGGGCATGAAGCGGGTGGAAAAGTTCCTGCGGGAAGATGTCTGCCCCGAGTGTCACGGCTCACGGCTCTCAGCAGCGGCGCGTGCGCCGAAGCTGCGGGGCATCTCGCTGGACGAAGCCTGCCAGATGACGCTGGAAGCCCTCGTGGAGTGGATGAAGGACGTGCCGGGCAGCCTGCCGGAAGAGATGCGCCCGATGGCGGAGAGCATCTGCGAGGCATTCGAAAGCACCGCCAAGCGGCTGATGGATTTAGGTCTGGGCTATCTGACGCTTGACCGCTCGGCCTCGACCCTTTCCACCGGTGAGCGCCAGCGGATGCAGCTGGCCCGGGCCGTCCGCAACCGCACCACCGGCGTGCTCTATGTGCTGGATGAGCCGTCCATCGGCCTGCATCCGTCGAACATCGTGGGCTTGACCGGTGTGATGCACGACCTCATGGCCGACGGCAACTCGGTCATTCTGGTGGACCACGACACCCAGATCCTGAAAGAGGCCGACTGGGTGATCGAGATGGGGCCGGAAGCAGGAGCTAAGGGTGGACATGTCATTGCCGAAGGGACGATAGATGATCTGGAGGCAAAGCCGGAGTCCCAGATCGGGCCGTTCCTCTCCGGAAAAGCTGAGACAAAGCTGCGCCGGTGTGCCGGGACAGGGGAGATGTTCGCAGAGGGGGGGATCCATCTCTCCACCGGCAGCATCCACACGGTCAAGCCTTTGGAGCTGGACGTTCCCAGGGGGCGGCTCACCGTGGTAACGGGCGTGTCCGGCTCCGGCAAAACGACGATGGTGCTGGAAAGCCTCGTACCGGCGCTGGAAGCAAAGATAAACGGCAGCGCCCTCCCGGTACATATCCGGGAGATCCGCGCCGAGGGCATCGCGCACGTCAAGCTCATCGACGCGACGCCCATCGGCATCAATGTGCGCTCTACCGTGGCGACCTACGCGGGCGTCCACGACGAGCTGCGGAAGCTCTATGCCAGATCTCCGGACGCCAGGCAAAAGGGCTTCAAGGCCAGCGATTTTTCCTACAACACGGGCAGTCTGCGCTGCCCCGGCTGCGACGGCACCGGTGAGGTGAGCCTGGACGTGCAGTTCCTGCCGGACGTGAACATCGTCTGCCCCGACTGCCGGGGTTCCCGCTACGCGCGGGCGGCTTACGGCGTGAAGTTGATGAACAAGGCGGGGCAGGCCGTCTCCCTGCCGGAACTGATGGATATGGACGTCAACTCCGCTCTTGAGTTCTGCGGCGGGATGAAGACAGTGAGCCAGCGCCTGCAGACATTGCAGCAGCTGGGTCTGGGCTACCTGACACTGGGCGAAGAGACGCCCAGCCTCTCCGGCGGCGAGGCCCAGCGCCTCAAGCTGGCCAGCGAGATCGGCCGCACCCAGACCGACTCGGTGTTCGTTTTCGATGAGCCCAGCATCGGCCTCCACCCGCTGGACGTGCAGGTGCTGCTGCGGGTGTTCCAAGCCCTGCTGGACAACGGCGCAACGGTCGTTGTCATCGAACACGACCTCGACGTCATCCGCAACGCGGACTATGTCATCGACATGGGGCCGGGCGGCGGCGAGAGCGGCGGCCGCGTCGTGGCAACAGGCACGCCGGAGGAGATCCAGGAAGATCCGGAGAGTATTACCGGAAGATATTTATAACAAAAAGGGGGCAGATGCTGCATGGCATCTGCCCCCTTCGTCGATATTCTTATTTGCTTTCCGGGACACCGCGCAGTTCGGCACGGAAGCGCTCGGGAACATCTTCTTCCCAGATATTTTTGACGAGATCCAGAAGCTTTGCGGTTTCGCCTACGGGATAGACCATGATGCACTTCCGATGCTTTGCTGACGATCAAAACAAAAAGTTAATTCTCGGAAGAAATATCCTGACCGAAATATTTCTCGCCCAGCTCCTTGAGGGTGCCGTCAGCGCGCAGCTCGTCGATGGCGCTGTTGAGGGCGTCGAGGAAGGAAGAGTCTTCGCTCTTGACGATGGGGATCGCAACGTGAGAAGCATCTTCGGTCTGGGCGACCAGCTTGAAGTCGGCGTCCGGATGGACGTTCAGGTAGTCGTAGAAGGAGACGTTGGCGTTCAGGGTGGCGTCGATGCGGCCAGCGGTCAGCAGCTGGATGGTCTCTTCCAGCGTGTCGATGCCCTGGACGGTAGCGCCGTAGCTCTCGGCCAGCTCCATGTAGGTGGAAGCGAGGCTGTTGGCCGTGGTCTTGCCGGCGAGGTCCTCGAAGCTCTTGATGTCCTCGTTATCCTTGCGGACGGCGAGGGCGGTGTGGATGTAGCCGTAGGGAGTGGTGAAGTCGTAGGTCTTGGCGCGCTCTTCGGTGACTTCGACGCCGTTGCAGACGAGGTCGTAGCGGCCAGCGTCCAGACCGGCAAACAGGCTGTCCCAGTCGCTCTCGACGTACTCGGGCTCGACACCCAGCTTCTCGGCAATGGCGCGGGAGACTTCGACGTCGTAGCCCACGAGGGTGTCGCTCTCATCGTGGAAGCTCCAGGGCTGCCATGCGCCTTCCAGCGCGATGACCAGCTTGCCGTTGGACTGGATGGTCTCCAGCTTGTTGGCGGCAGCAGCAGAAGCAGAAGCTGCGGTGCTGGAAGCAGTGGAGGCAGAAGTGTTGGAAGAGCAGCCAGCCAGCGAGAGAACACCGGCAGCGGCCATGACGCTCATGAGAGAAATAAAGGTTCTGCGTTTCATAGGGGATGATCCTTTCTTATTCAGTATGGGAAATTTTCTGAAGGAACTCACGGGTCCTTGCCTCTTTGGGATGGGCAAAGAACTCCTGCGAGGGGGCTTCCTCGACCACGACACCGTTTTCCATAAAGACGGTGCGGGACGAGACGTTGCGGGCAAAGCCCATCTCATGGGTGACGACCAGCATGGTCATGCCCTCCTGTGCCAGCTGCCGCATGACGGCCAGCACTTCACCGGTCAATTCCGGGTCGAGGGCGCTGGTGGGTTCGTCGAAATAGATGATCTCGGGGCCGGAGGCGAGAGCGCGGGCGATGGCCACGCGCTGCTGCTGACCGCCCGACAGCTGACGGGGGTAGTAGTCGGCACGGTCAGCGAGGCCGACCTTTTCCAGCATCTTCATGCCGACGGCATCAGCCTCCGCTTTGGGCATCTTCCGGGCAACGATGAGGCCCTCGGTGACGTTCTGCAGGGCCGTTTTGTTGCGGAAGAGGTTGTAGTTCTGGAAGACGAAAGCCGTCTTGCGGCGCAGCCGCGCGATGCTGGCGCGGTCGGCGTGGGCGAGGTCGAAGGTCTCACCGTCGAAGGTGAGCTTGCCTGCGTCCGCCGTCTCAAGGAAGTTGAGACAACGCAGCAGAGTGGTCTTGCCTGAGCCGGAAGGGCCGAGGATGGCCACGACGTCGCCCTTTTCCACCGTCAAATCGACGCCGCGCAGCACGTCCAGACTGCTGGTCGGCTTGGGGGCGCGGCCAAAGATGCCGGGATGGACGCCGGGCTTTGCGTAAGTATGGAAGGATTTGTGGACGCCGCGTATCTCTAACATTGCCATAACAGCCACACTCCTTTCTTACTGGAAGCCGTGGGCGTTGAGCTGGCGCTCCAGCAGCCCTTGCAGCTTGGTGATGACGGTACAGAACAGCAGATACACCACGGCCACCTCACAGTAGATGGGCAGGAAGATGTAGGTGCGGGCGGCGACGCGCTGGCCGGCCATGAACAGCTCCGCTACCGTGATGTTGGAGGCCAGAGAGGTGTCCTTGATCATGCCGATGAGGGAGTTGGAGAGGGCAGGCACGGCGGTGCGCAGGGCCTGCGGCAGCACGATGCGGCGCATGATCTGCCACCAGCTCATGCCGACGCAGCAGCCGGCTTCCAGCTGGCCCTGCGGCACACTCTCGAGTGCGCCGCGCATGGTCTCGGCGCAGTATGCACCCTCGTTGAAGGCGAAGGCGATGACTGCCGCCGGGAAAGCGTCCAGCATGATGCCCGCACTGGGCAGGCCGTAAAAGATGATGAAAAGCTGCACCAGCAGCGGCGTGCCGCGGATGACCCAGATGTAGAACCGGGCCAGCTGGCTCAGCACCGGCACTTTGGCGTACTGCACCAGCGCCACAGCCACCGCCAGCACCATCGCCAGGGTGAACGAGACGAGGGTGAGGGGGATGGTCATGGTGAGGCCCGCCGAGAGGATGCGGGGAAGAGCCTCCCAGAGCACGCTGACGGTGCGGTTGGATAAGAGTGTTTCCAGCATGGATACTCCTTTTTCAAAATTTGAATCAACAGACAGGACAAGTGGGTGGACATATTATATACCTTAAAGCAGGGTCAAAGTCAAGAGGAGAAAATGAAAATCCTACAAAACCTACCAGAATACTATAACATGATTTGGAAATGAACGCAAATGGTTTCGAAAAATTGCATGGTATAGACGAAATGGACGAAAAACAGGCGCTGACTTTGTGCAGAACGGCAGAGTGGTTGACGCGGCAGAAGCTTTCGGGTACAATAGAGCTGTATAGACCTGTAAAGGTACAAACAGGCCGCACGCCCCGCCAGACGGGAGCGCGGCGGATACGGAGGACAAACGTGATGAAACGTATTGGTATTCTGGGCGCTGGCACCTGGGGCATGGCCCTTGCACGGATGCTGACTGTGAGCGGGAATGATGTGCTGGTGTGGTCGGCCATCGAGAAGGAGATCGACAGCCTTTCCACCACCCGCAAGCACCCCAATCTGCCGCAGATGAAGATCCCCGACGAGCTGCGGTTCACCAAGAGCATCGAGGAAGTCTGCAAGGACAAGGACATCCTGCTGTTCGCAGTGCCGTCGGTGTTCGTCCGCTCCACGGCGGCAAAGGCCCGGCCCTATGTGGCCGACGGCCAGATCATCGTGGACGTGGCAAAGGGCATCGAGCCCGACACCCTGTACACCATGACCGAGATCCTGGCTGATGAGCTGGGCAAAGAGGGCGGCCCGAAGGGCGTGCGTCTTGTGGCCCTGTCCGGCCCCACCCACGCCGAGGAAGTGGCCATCGACCTGCCCACCACCATCGTGTCGGCCAGCAAGGATAGGGAGGCCGCTGCCTATGTGCAGGAGGTCTTCACCAACAATGTCATGCGCGTCTACACCAACGAGGACATCAAGGGCGTAGAGCTGAGCGGCGCCATGAAGAACGTCATCGCGCTGGGCGTCGGCATCTCCACCGGCCTCGGCTACGGCGATAATGCCCGCGCTGCCCTCATCACCCGCGGCATCGCCGAGATCGCCCGTCTGGGCGTGGCGATGGGCTGCAATGTCCACACCTTCGCAGGTCTGGCCGGCATCGGCGACCTCATCGTGACGGCTACCAGTATGCACAGCCGCAACAACCGCGCCGGTATCCTCATCGGCAAGGGCGAGACCCCGGAAAATGCTGTCAAGGAAGTCGGCATGGTGGTCGAGGGCATGAACGCCCTGCCCGCTGCGCTGGAACTGGCCGAGCGGTATCAGGTGGAAATGCCCATCGTCCAGACCGTCAACGCCATCGTCAACAAGGGCATGAGTGCGGCAGAGGCCGTCAAGTCTCTGATGGAGCGCGGCCTCAAGAACGAGCTGCCGCAGGGCTACGAAAAATAAACGAAAAGGGGCGGTATCATGCCTTCTACCTACGCACACCGCCGCTTTGGTGCGGATGTTCTGGCCCTGCTGCCGGATGGTCTGCGCGCGACGCTGGAACAGCACCGGGAGCTTTACGACATAGGTCTCCACGGGCCGGACCTGATGTTTTATTACAAGGCCCTGCAGTCGAACCCGGTGAACCGTCTGGGCAACGCCATGCACGAGCAGAAGGGCGAGGTGTTTTTCACCCGCGCCCGCACCGTGGTGGAAAATGCAACGGATAAAAGCGCCGCACTGGCTTATGTGCTGGGCTTTGTCTGCCACTTCGCACTGGACAGCACCTGTCACCCTTATGTGGAGGCCTATGTCCGGGAGAGCGGTGTGGGCCACTGCGAGATCGAGACGGAGTTTGACAACGCCCTGATGCGGGAAGACGGCCTCGATCCCATAAAGTTCTTCACGGCCAGCCACATCAAACCCAGCCGGGAGCGGGCCGAGGTCATCGCGCCCTTCTACGAGGGCGTCACGGTGGACGAGACGCTGGCGGCGATAAAGGGGATGATAACGGTGCATCATCTTTTGCAGGCGGCGAACCCCGTCAAGCGCTGGGTGGTGCTGACCGGGATGCGCGTCGCGGGCAAGTATGAGTTCATGCACGGCCTTGTGGCGAATCCGCAGCCGAACCCCAAATGCGTCCAGAGCAGCCAGAAGCTCGAAGAGCTGTATAAAACGGCTGTGCCGCTGGCGGTAAGGCTCATCGAAGAGTATGCAGAGAACAAGCCGCTGGGGGCGGAGTATCAGCATACGTTTGGGGAGAACTGAGAAAATTTGTTGCCCGCAGGACGTCGGAAATTCTGCGGGCAATCATTTTGATTTATTTGATATTTTGCTATTGATAGAGAGGGGTATTTATGGAAACGGAAAGTGTGAAAGCAAAACCGTTTTTGAAATGGGCGGGGGGGAAAGGACAGCTGCTGACTGAAATTCAAAAATATTATCCGTTTGCAGATAAAAAAATAACAAAATATGCAGAACCTTTTATTGGTGGCGGAGCTGTCCTTTTTGATGTTTTGAACAGGTATGATTTATCGGAAGTCTATATCAGCGACATCAATGCAGAGCTGGTGAATTGTTATTGGGCGGCACAGCAATGTGTGGAAGAACTTATTCAGGCGCTGACCAAAATGCAGGACGAATACCTTCCGCTGAATCATGAAAAGCGAAGAGAATATTACACCGAGAAAAGAGTACGTTTTAATGAACTTAAAAACGGAGAAAAGAAAAAAGGTGACATTGAAAAAGCTGCGTTGATGATCTTTTTGAATCGAACATGCTTTAATGGGCTGTTTCGGGTAAATAAAAAGGGTCAGTTTAATGTTCCGATGGGGGCGTACAAAAATCCGATAATCTGCGATGCACAGAATCTCAGGGCAGTATCTCAGAAGCTAAAAGCGGTGAAAATCGTCTGCGGGGACTATAAAAAGTCAGAAGTTTTCGTGGATGAGAACACTTTTGTTTATTTCGACCCTCCATACCGCCCGCTAACAGAAACATCAAATTTTACATCTTATACAGAAAGTCAGTTTGATGACAACAAGCAGATTGAGCTTGCACAGTTCGCAAAGATGCTGGATGCGAGAGGTGCCAAAATTGTAATCAGCAATTCGGACCCGAAGAATGAGAATGCAGAGGATGATTTTTTTGATACGCTTTATTCGGCACA
>OHAH01001925.1_pt1 | contig 11922 bp, 12 predicted proteins | sample 1577071 | NCBI WGS metagenome assembly OHAH01 (sample SAMEA3541520, study PRJEB24748) | human gut metagenome | biome: human gut; feature: human-associated habitat; material: faeces | place: China | collected 2012 | reverse complement strand
ATAATAATGGTCCAGATGGAAACAAGAAATTTACGAGATCCAGCATTGCCGCGAGGGACGTGCGGAATACTGCTGCGGCGGCGAGCATTACTTTTTAGCCCCCGGCGACCTCTCCGTCGTGCGCCGTGCCGCCATCGAGGGGGAGGTGGAGTTCCCCACGGGGCACTACCACGGCATCACCGTCACGCTCGACCCCGCTCTCGCACCTGACTGTTTGTCCTGCATTTTGCAGGATGTCGACGTCCGCCCCAGCGTGCTGGCAGAGAAGTTCTTCGCCGACTCGGAGTGCTTTGTCTCGCGTTCGTCGGCGCGCGTGGAGCACATCTTCTCTGAGCTCTACGCCGTGCCCGCCGGCATCTGCCGCGGCTACTTTAAGGTTAAGGTGCTCGAACTGCTGCTCTTTTTGAGTGCGCTCGACGTGGCGCATGAAAAGCACGGCTATACCGCCGCGCAGGTGCGCCTTGCGCGCACGGCGCGCGACACGCTGCTTGCAAGCACGGAGGACGACGTTACGATCTCCGCGCTTGCACAGGAGCTTGGCGCGTCGTCCTCGCAGCTCGCCGCGAGCTTTCGCGGCGTGTACGGCATGACGCCCGCAGCATTTTTGCGCGCGCAGAAGATGCACAGTGCCGCGCAGCTCCTGCGCACGAGCGACCGCACGGTGCTCGATATCGCGGGGCAGTTCGGCTATGACAACGCCAGCAAGTTTGCCAAGGCCTTCCGCAGTGTGATCGGTGTGTCGCCGAGCGCGTACCGCGCGGGCGCGGACAGCGACAGCTGTGCGCCGACGGCGGAAAAGGCAGAATAAAATATTTTGGAGCCTCATCCGATCAATTTGGAGCGGATAAGGCTCTTCTTTTCGGGTATCCTAAGACACGTCAAGAGCGAGGACGCCGCTCCCCGAGAGTTAGATAAATCTAACTTCTGGGGAGCCACCACCGAAACCAAAGGGGAGGGAAACGGGCATGTCTGAAGAGATCCTGGTGCGGCAGGGTGCGCCGACGTTGGCAGGTATCAAAACGGGCAGCCTCTTCCCTTGTCCTTGCGAAGATAAGGAAGCGCTCTTTGCGGACATCCGCCGCCTGAACCGTCTGCTTGTGCCAAAGGGCCTGTGTCTGCTGCCGATCCGTTTTCTGAAAGGACAGGTTCTTTTGTACCTGTACCGCCCCTCTGAGCTGCGGAGAGATTTGGAGAACGAACAGGCGACCGAGATCCTGCACCACGCGGGCTACAATAGCGGCCACTGCGGACGCTGCATCGCAAACCTCATCCGCCGATTCCGCGAGGGCGGCGAATTCCCCCATGAGGTCGGGCTTTTCCTCTCGTATCCGCCGGAGGACGTCAAGGGCTTCATCGACCACCGCGCCTGCAACTTCAAATGCGCGGGGCTGTGGAAGGTCTACGGCGACGAGAAGAAGGCGCGCGAGCTGTTCGCCCGCTTCAAAAAATGCACGGAGATCTACTGCGCACTCTGGGAGGCCGGCTCGGGCATCGAGCAGCTTGCCGTGGCAGTGTGATAGATACTGATTTATGAAAGGAACATACTAATATGAAAAAGACTGCTGTTGTTTATTGGAGCGGCACGGGCAACACCGAGGCCATGGCCAAGGCCGTCGCTGAGGGCATGGAGAGCGCGGGCGCGCAGGTCACGATGTTGACCCCTGACCAGGTCAAGGCCAGCGAGCTGAGCGCTTACGACGCGATCGCCTTCGGCTGCCCCGCCATGGGCAGCGAAGTGCTCGAGGAGATGGAGTTCCAGCCCATGTTTGACGAGGTCAAGCGCAGCCTTGGCGGCAAGAGCGCCGCGCTGTTCGGCTCCTACGGCTGGGGCGACGGCGAGTGGATGCGCGGCTGGGAAAAGGACTGCGATGATTCCGGCATCCGCCTTGTGTGCGAGAGCGTGACCTGCTGCGAAGCGCCTGATGACGCCGCGCTGGACGCCTGCCGCGCGCTGGGCAAGGAGCTGGCGAAGTGAGGATTCCTCTGTGGACGAAAAGCGCGCGATGAGGAAGCTCAGGCGGAAAGCACCTGTGCTCGTTGCGCTTGCGGTCATCCTGCTGAGTCTTGCCATCGGCGGATGCCTGCCTTTTTGAAAACACGATGCGATGGAAGGTCGCGTACGGGGAGTGCGCGGCCTTCCGATTTTTATTTGCGCTGCCGAAACGGCAGATTTTTACTGATAAGTATTAGCATAACTTATAGATATGTAGATTATTATCAAAAAACTGATAAATAGGGCGAAGCCTTTCTCTCTTTTGCCGCATGGACGAAAAGAGCCCTCTGTGATACCATATTGCTTGTCAAGTTGAGCTCTTTGTAACTGACGGAAACGTGGGTCACCACAGGGGAGCAGAGAGCGTTTCTTGCTGAAATTCAGCAGCCGACCGTCTGGGCACTTCAACTGCACATCGAGGCAGTGGAGCGTCCATTTTTGCTTTTAAGGAGGCAGAACTATGCGAAAGGTAGCCGTTATTATGGGCAGCACGAGCGACCTGCCCGTCGCCGAGAAGGCGATCCAGACGCTCAAGGAATATGGGATCGAGACCGAGGTCCGCGTGTTATCCGCCCACCGGTGCCCGAACGAGGCAAGAGAATTTGCGGCGTCGGCACGGGAGAGCGGATTTTCTTGTATCATCGCGCTCGCGGGCATGGCCGCGCACTTGGCCGGCGCGATGGCCGCGAATACGACGCTTCCCGTCATCGGCGTGCCGTGCAGCGGCGCGAAGCTCGACGGCATGGACGCGCTGCTCTCGACCGTCCAGATGCCGAGCGGCATCCCCGTTGCCACCGTCGCTATCGACGGGGCGAAAAACGCCGCCATCCTTGCCGTCCAGATCATGGCTGTGAGCGACGAGGGCCTTGCCCACAAGCTCCAGGCCGCACGTGACGAGGGCACCGCCGCTGTCTTGAAGGCGGACGAAGAGCTTCGCGAGCGCTACAAAAACTGAGCAAAACAAAAAGCATCACCGATCAAACAACAAATCGATCATTTATTCATTATTTATAAAGGAGAACAGACAATGAAACTCGTTTATACCGGAAAGACCAAGAATGTGTACGTACTGGACAATGGCAACTACCTTCTCAAGTTTAAGGACGACTGCACCGGCAAGGACGGCGTGTTCGATCCGGGCGAGAACAGCGTGGGCCTGACCATCGAGGGTGTGGGCAACGTCAACCTGCGCATGACCAAGCACTTCTTTGAAAAGATCAACGCCGCCGGCATCCGCACCCACTTTGTTTCCGCGGACCTGAAGGAGACCACGATGGAGGTCCTGCCCGCGAAGGTCTTCGGCCACGGCCTCGAGGTCATCTGCCGTCTCAAGGCGGTGGGCAGCTTCCGCCGCCGCTACGGCGAGTACATCGAAGAGGGCGCGGATCTTCCCTCCTATGTCGAAATGACCTTCAAGAACGACGCGCTGGGCGATCCCCTCGTGACGAAGGACGCGCTCGCGGCGCTGAACGTCATGACCGAGCAGCAGTATGACGAGATCAAGGCCATGACGCAGAAGATCACCAAGATCGTTGCCGATGACCTGAGCGAGAAGGGCCTCGTCCTCTATGACATCAAGTTTGAGTACGGCTACGCGCCCGACGGCAGCGTGATGCTCATCGACGAGATCTCCTCGGGCAATATGCGCGTTTATCGCGACGGCAAGTACATCGACCCCATGACGCTCTCTGAGCTGTTCTTTGCGTAATGGGCGGCTTTTTTGGCGCGGTATCTGACCGCAATGTCGCCCTGGACGTCTTTTTCGGCACGGACTACCATTCCCACCTCGGCACACGCCGGGGTGGAATGGTTCTCTTTGCCAAGGAAGAGAGCTTCCAGCGGCAGATCCATAATATTGAGAACACGCCCTTTCGGACGAAGTTCGAGCGCGATCTTGCGGATTTCCGTGGTCACGCGGGCCTTGGCTGCATCAGCGACAGCGACCCCCAGCCGCTGCTCGTGCGCTCGCATCTGGGCCTCTACGCCATTGTAACGGTCGGCATCATCAACAATGCCGACGAGCTGGTGCAGGACTATCTTTCCGAAAAGGGCCAGCAGTTCCTCACGCTGAGCAGCGGCCGCGTGAATGTCACCGAGCTGACCGCGGCGCTCATCAACCAGAAGGACGACCTTGCCTCCGGCATCCTCCATGCCCAGGAGGTTATCGACGGCTCCATGACGATCCTCATCCTCACGGAAGAGGGCGAGATCATCGCCGCGAGAGACAGCATGGGCCGCCTTCCCGTGCTCATCGGTCAGCGCGAGGACGGCTACTGCGTGTCGTTTGAGTCCTTCGCCTACCATAAGCTCGACTATCAGGATGCCTACGAGCTTGGCCCTCGGGAGATCGTCCGCCTGAACGCGAGAGGGTTTGAAACGCTCTCACCTGCGGGCAAGCAGATGAAGATCTGCGCCTTCCTGTGGACCTATTACGGCTATCCGAACTCCAACTACGAAGGCGTGAACGTCGAGCTGATGCGCTATCGCAACGGCGCGATCATGGCGCGCGACGAGGAAGCGCGCGGCGGCGTGCCCGATGTTGACTTCGTCGCCGGTGTGCCGGATTCCGGCGTGCCGCACGCCATGGGCTATGCAAACCAAAGCGGCAAGCCCCTTGCGCGCCCCTTCGTCAAGTATACCCCGACCTGGCCGCGCTCGTTCATGCCCGAGGATCAGCAGGTGCGCAGCAAAGTGGCGCGCATGAAGCAGATCCCCGTGCCGGAGCTGATCGAGGGCAAGAAACTCCTCTTTGTGGACGACTCCATCGTGCGCGGCACGCAGCTTCGTGAAACGGTCGAATTCCTGTACAGCGCCGGCGCGTCGGAGGTGCATATGCGCTCGGCCTGTCCGCCCATCATGTATCCCTGCCGTTACCTGAACTTCTCGCGCGGCAACAGCCCCATGGATCTGCTGGCGCGCCGCATGGTGCAGCAGCTGGAGGGCAACGAGGGGCAAAAGCATCTGGAAGAATACGCCGACAGCAGCTGCGAACGCGGAAAGTGTCTGCTGCACGCCATCTGCGAGCAGTTCGGCTTTGATTCGCTGTCCTACCAGTCCCTTGAGGGAATGTTGGAGGCGATCGGTATTGACAGGGAACAGGTCTGCACCTATTGCTGGACCGGAAAGGAATAACAATATGGGCATTTCTCATTCGGAAGCATACGCGGCCGCCGGCGTGAATATCGAGGCTGGCTACGAGGGCGTCAAGCTGATGAAAAAGCACGTCCAGCGCACCATGATCCCGGGCGTTGTGTCCGATATTGGCGGCTTTGGCGGCCTGTTTGCGCCTGATCTTACTGGTATGAGTGAGCCCGTGCTCGTCTCGGGCACGGACGGCGTGGGCACGAAGCAGCGCATCGCGCAGCTGATGAACAAGCACGACTCCGTCGGCATCGACTGCGTTGCCATGTGCGTCAACGACATCATCTGCTGCGGCGCGAAGCCCATCTTCTTCCTCGACTACATCGCCATCGGCAAGAACGAGCCGGAGAAGGTCGCGACGCTCGTTTCCGGCGTGGCCGAGGGCTGCGTGCAGTCCGGCTGCGCGCTCATCGGCGGCGAGACCGCCGAGCACCCCGGCACCATGGCTGCCGACGATTACGACCTTGCGGGCTTTGCCGTCGGCATCGTCGATCGCGAGAAGATCATCGACCACGACCGCATGCGTCCGGGCGACGTTGTGATCGCGCTTACCTCAAGCGGTATCCACTCCAACGGCTATTCCCTCGTGCGCAAGGTCTTCAACGTTGAGCACGCGGACCTCGGCGCATATGTCGACGAGCTCAGCTGCACGCTGGGCGAAGAGCTGCTGCGCCCGACGAAGATCTATGTCAAGCCCGTTCTCGCCGCGATGGACGTGGCCGACGTCCACGGCGTCAGCCACATCACAGGCGGCGGCTTCTACGAAAATATCCCCCGCTGCATCCCCGACGGCCTGTGCGCGAAGATCGACAAGTCCTCTCTCCGCACGCCGCCGATCTTCTCAATGCTCCAGCGCATGGGCAGCATCCCCGAGCACGACATGTTCAACACCTACAACATGGGCGTCGGCATGACGATGATCGTCGCCAAAGATGACGCCGACAAGGCGCTTGCCGCCCTCAAGGAAAACGGCCAGGACGCCTACGTGATCGGCGAGGTCGTGAGCGGGGAAGAGAAGGTCGCACTATGCTGAAAAGCGCGCGCATCGCGGTGTTCGTCTCGGGCGGCGGCACGAATTTACAAGCCTTGCTCGACGCGCAGAGAGACGGCAAAATTCCACACGGCGAGATCGCGCTCGTCATTTCCTCTCAGGCATGCGCCTACGCGCTCGAACGCGCGGAAAAGGCGAACGTCCCCGCACACACCGTGCCGTCGAGCCTCATCCAGCACGACTTTGAGGCGGCGATCGAGCTTCTGCTCGAGCAGTACAAGATCGACGTTATCGTCCTCGCGGGCTTTTTGAGCATCCTGAGCGAGAACTTCACGAAAAAGTGGCCGCGCCGCATTCTGAATATCCATCCGTCGCTGATCCCGTCGTTCTGCGGCAGGGGCATGTACGGCTTAAAGGTGCACGAGGCTGCGCTCGCGCGCGGCGTGAAGGTCACGGGCGCGACGGTGCACTTTGTCAACGAAATTCCCGACGGCGGCGAGATCATCCTGCAAAAAGCGGTCGAGATCGAAGAGGGCGACACGCCCGAGACCTTACAGCGCCGCGTGATGGAGCAGGCCGAATGGAAGCTCCTGCCGCGCGCGACGGAGCTTGTCTGCCGCGCCATCACAGAAGAGGAGAACTGAAATGGTCGACTTTTTGCACTTTCTGAAAAATACGTCTTATCCCGGCCGCGGCATTTTAGTCGGCAAGGACCGCGTCTATTATTTCATCATGGGCCGCAGCGAGAACAGCCGCAACCGCGTCTTTGTCAAGACCGACGACGGCATCCGCACCGAGGCCTTTGACCCCGCCAAGCTCGCCGACCCGAGCCTCATCATCTATCACCCCGTCCGCACGATGGGCAGCGACCTCGTTGTGACGAACGGCGACCAGACCGACACGATCTGCGAGCACGGCGACTTCCGCCGCGGCCTGTTGACGCGCGAGTACGAGCCCGACGAGCCGAACTGGACGCCGCGTATTTCCGCCATCGTGCATGAGGACGGCTCGTTCGAGATGTCCATCCTCAAGCATAACAACGGCCGGTGCCTGCGCGAGTTCTTCTGCTACGAGGGCTGCGAGGAAAATAAGGCCTACTTCATCAGCACCTATCAGGGCGACGGCACGCCGCTGCCGACATTTGCGGGCGAGCCGATGGAGGTGAGCGTCCCCAGCCCCGAAGAGGTCTGGGACGCGCTCAACGAGGACAACAAGGTGTCCCTTTACGCAAACATGAACGGCGAAGTCAAGCTGTTCAACAAGAATTTAGGCGATTGAGGAGAACGATATGAACGAGCTCGAACTCAAATATGGCTGCAACCCCAACCAGAAGCCTGCGCGCGTCTTTATGAAAGACGGCGGCGACCTGCCGTTCACTGTGCTGAACGGCAAGCCAGGCTACATCAATCTGCTCGATGCCTTCAACTCCTTCCAGCTCGTGCGCGAGCTGAAGGAGGCCACGGGCCTGCCCGCCGCGGCGAGCTTTAAGCACGTCTCTCCCGCGGGCGCGGCGCTCGGCCTGCCGCTCGACGAGGTGGACAAGCAGATTTACTTTGTTGAGCCTGACGAGGCCCTTTCGCCCATCGCCTGCGCCTACATCCGCGCCCGCGGCGCGGACCGCCTCTGCTCCTATGGTGACTGGGCGGCGCTCTCCGACGAGTGCGACGCCGCGACGGCGGAGTATCTGAAAGGCGAGGTCTCCGACGGCATCATCGCCCCCTCGTTCAGCGAGGAGGCGCTTGCCATCCTGAAGACGAAAAAGGGCGGCAAGTACAACATCGTGCAGATGGACCCCGCCTACATTCCAGCCCCGCAGGAGCAGAAGGACGTCTTCGGCGTCACGTTCGAGCAGGGCCGCAACAACTGCAAGATCGACGAGTCGCTTCTTGTGAATATCGTCACCGAAAATAAGAATCTTCCCGATGACGCGAAGCGCGACATGATCGTTTCGCTCATTACGCTCAAATACACGCAGTCGAACTCCGTCTGCTACGCCAAGGACGGCCAGACCATCGGCGTCGGCGCCGGCCAGCAGAGCCGCATCCACTGTACGCGCCTTGCCGGCAGCAAGGCGGACAACTGGTATCTCCGCCGCCACCCGAAGGTGCTTGCGCTGCCGTTTGTGGACGGTATCCGCCGCCCTGACCGCGACAACGCCATTGATGTTTATATTTCCGACGAGTGTGACGACGTTTTGGCCGACGGTGCATGGCAGCGCGTCTTCAAGGAGCGCCCCGAGCCGCTGACGGTGCAGGAGCGCAAGGACTGGGTCGCCCGCCAGAGCGGCGTGACCGTCGGCTCCGACGCGTTCTTCCCGTTCGGCGACAATGTTGAGCGCGCGAGAAAGAGCGGCGTCACCTACATCGCGGAACCCGGCGGCTCGATCCGCGACGACAATGTCATCGAGACCGCGAATAAATACGGCATCACCATGGCCTTTACCGGACAGAGATTGTTCCATCACTAAAAGGAGGAACGAAACGAATGAAACTCATGGTCATCGGCGGCGGAGGCCGCGAACACGCCATTATCAAGAAGTTAAAAGAAAATCCCGCAGTTGAGGAAATTTACTGCCTGCCCGGTAACGGCGGCATCGCCGCCGACGCGGTCTGCGTGCCGGAGATCGGCGCAAAGGACATCCCCGCGCAGGTCGAATTTGCGAAAGCGCACCGGATCGACTACGCCGTCGTCGCGCCGGACGATCCGCTGGCCCTCGGCGCGGTGGACGCGCTGACCGAGGCGGGCATCCCGTGCTTCGGCCCCGACAAAAAGGCCGCCGTCATCGAGGCGAGCAAGGCCTTTTCCAAGGATCTGGAACATTGTTGGTTTCTAAAATGCAATATTATGGAGAAAGTGCTAGCGTCGTTCCAGCTGATCAGGAGTATATTGAGGCGCAGGGCGCGCCCATCGTCGTCAAGGCCGACGGTCTGGCGCTCGGCAAGGGCGTCATCGTCGCGCAGACGGTGGAGGAGGCGAAAGCCGCCGTCCGCTCCATGATCGAGGACAAGGCCTTCGGTCAGAGCGGCGCGCGCGTCGTCATCGAGGAGTTCATGGAGGGGCCCGAGGTCTCCGTTCTGAGCTTTACCGACGGCGAAACCGTTGTTCCCATGGTGTCCTCCATGGACCACAAGTGCGCGCTGGACGGCGACAAGGGCCCGAACACCGGCGGCATGGGCACGATCGCCCCAAATCCCTGCTACACGGAAAAGATCGCGGACGAGTGCATGCAGACGATCTTCCTGCCCACGATCCGCGCGATGAAGGCCGAGGGCCGCCCCTTCAAGGGCTGCCTGTACTTCGGCCTGATGCTCACAAAGGACGGCCCGAAGGTCGTGGAGTACAACTGCCGCTTCGGCGATCCCGAAACGCAGGTCGTGCTGCCGCTTCTCAAGTCCGACCTGCTCACGGTCATGCAGGCCACGACGAACGGCACGCTCAAGGATGTGTCCGTCGAATTTTCGACCGATTCCGCCTGCTGCGTCGTCCTCGCCTCGAACGGGTACCCCAAGAAGTACGAGAGCGGCTTCCCCATCACGATGAGCGAAGAGGCCGCTGCGCACACCTACGTCGCGGGCGCGAAGAAAGACGGAGACAGGCTCCTGACCGCGGGCGGCCGCGTGCTCGGCGTTACCGCCGTCGCCCCCGCGCTCGAGGAGGCCGTGAAGGAGGCCTACCGTTTATCGTCCGAGGTCGATTTTGCCAACAAATACTGCCGCAGCGACATTGGCCGCCGAGCCCTCGCCGCGCAAAAGGAGAGAGAGTAAATGGTCTATCGCGTCTGTGTTGAAAAAAAGCCCGGCCTTGCGCCCGAGTGCGCGAGCCTTCTTTCCGACTGCCGCTCGTTTCTGGACCTCAAGAGTCTTGAAAATGTGCGCATTTGGAACCGCTACGACGTCGAGGGCATCGACGAGACTCTGTTTGCCTATGCAACAAACACCGTTTTCTCCGAGCCGCAGCTTGACCTGACGAGCGGGGAGATCGACGCGAGCGGCGCTGCCGCCGTCTTTGCTGTCGAGCCGCTGCCCGGCCAGTTCGACCAGCGCGCGGACAGCGCGGCGCAGTGCATCCAGCTCCTCAGCCAGGGCGAGCGCCCGCGCATCCGCACGGCGAAGGTCTACGCGCTCTACGGCACGCTCTCTGAAAAGGACGTCGAGGCCGTCAAGCACCATGTCATCAACCCTGTCGAGAGCCGCGAGGCCTCGCTTGCAAAGCCCGAAACGCTTGCCGAAAACCTGACGGAGCCCAAGCCTGTCGCATCGGTCGACGGCTTTACCGGGATGGATGAATCGGCGCTCTCGGCGCTTCTTTCGTCCATGGGCCTTGCGATGGACTTAGACGACCTCAAGACCTTGCAGGCCTATTTCCGCGACGAAGAGCACCGCGACCCCACCGTGACCGAGGTGCGCGTCGTCGACACCTACTGGTCCGATCACTGCCGCCACACGACGTTCTCTACGCATTTGGACGAGGTCAGCATCGAGGATCCCGCCGTCAAGGATGCGTATGACCGCTACCTCGCCGCGCGCGAGGAGGTCTACGGCATCGAGAAGGCCGCCAAGCGCCCTCAGACGCTCATGGACATCGCGACCATCGGCACCAAGACGCTCAAGAAACGCGGCCTTCTCCCCGAGCTCGACGAGAGCGAGGAGATCAACGCCTGCTCTATCCACGTTCCCGCCAAGGTGAACGGCGAGGAGCAGGACTGGCTGCTGATGTTCAAAAACGAGACCCACAACCACCCCACCGAAATTGAACCCTTCGGCGGCGCGGCCACCTGCATCGGAGGCTGCATCCGCGACCCGCTCTCCGGCCGCGCTTATGTCCATCAGGCGATGCGCGTCACCGGCGGCGGCGACCCGCGAAAGACGCTCGCGGAGACGCTTCCCGGAAAGCTCCCCCAGCGCAAGCTGGCGCAGACCGCGGCGGCGGGATATTCGTCCTACGGCAACCAGATCGGCCTTGCCACGGGCCATGTCGCCGAGCTCTACCACGAGGGCTACATTGCCAAACGCCTTGAGTGCGGCGCGGTCGTCGCCGCGGCGCCCGCCAAGAACGTTGTGCGCGAGCGTCCCGCCCCGGGCGACGTCGTTATCTTGCTCGGCGGCCGCACGGGCCGTGACGGCATCGGCGGCGCGACCGGTTCGTCGAAGAGCCACGATATGAAGTCCCTCACCACCATGGCGAGCGAGGTCCAGAAGGGCAACGCGCCCGAAGAGCGCAAGATCCAGCGCTTGTTCCGAAACGGCGAGGTCACCCGCCTCATCAAGCGCTGCAACGACTTCGGCGCGGGCGGTGTGTCTGTCGCCATCGGCGAGCTGGCCGACGGCCTCGAGATCGAGCTCGACGCCGTGCGCAAGAAGTATGAGGGCCTCGACGGTACCGAGCTTGCGATCTCCGAATCGCAGGAGCGCATGGCCGTCGTCGTCGCGCCGGAGGATGAGGCGAAGTTCATCGCCGCTGCGCAGGCCGAAAACCTGGAGGCCTACCGCGTGGCCGTCGTGACTGAGAGCCCCCGCATGGTCATGCACTGGCGCGGCCAGACGGTCGCCGACCTCTCGCGCGCCTTCCTCGATACGAACGGTGCGACGAAGCACGCAAGCGTTGCGGTCGAGGCAAAAAAGAGCGCGGCAGTCTCCACGCCTGCTACGCTGCGCGATATGGCGGGCAGCCTCAAGAGCGCGTCCCGCCGCGGTCTCACCGAGCGCTTCGACTCCACCGTCGGTGCGTTCTCGCTGCTCATGCCCTTTGGCGGCAAGACGCAGCGTACCCCCTCGCAGGCGATGGCGGCGCTGCTGCC
>OHAH01001919.1_pt1 | contig 11951 bp, 6 predicted proteins | sample 1577071 | NCBI WGS metagenome assembly OHAH01 (sample SAMEA3541520, study PRJEB24748) | human gut metagenome | biome: human gut; feature: human-associated habitat; material: faeces | place: China | collected 2012 | reverse complement strand
CATTACCAATGATACAAGGTTGGTATCGCTCTGGCAAACCAACTCCAGGGGAGAGAGAAAATATTCTCGAAGTCTTTGTCCGAGTCCTGCGGCAGATCTTGTGGAAGCAGTATGCCCGGAAGCTCTGCGGCCTGTTGCGGTCTGCGTCTTCGCATTGGTGGCAGTCCCTGTTTCATCGTGAACATAATATTTCCAGATGATCTTATAGAAATAATACAGGCAGCACAACATTCCGGCAGATACCAGCAGAATGATGGGAGCCTTGCGGTCATAATTCTGCGGATCGTAATGGTACAGCACATTGGCGGTGTTGTAAAAATGCAGCACTGCAAATCCACTGAAGCATTTCCAGAGAGGTGTAGAGGGCCGGTACAGGCAGCAGAAAAGCAACAGTGCCAGACCGGGATACATATAACGCTCATGCATACGGACGGAGAACAGGAACATCGTCAGGATGATAAAGGCACCGAGACAGAAATATCTTGAAGGCTCTTTCCGGCAGCGGGCTGCAATAAGGAAGGTAAAGAGTACGATCAGCAGGATCACGATAGTGCCCCAGGTCTTACAGGGCAGGAAGAGGAAAATCGTGTTCTGGTCGACCCAGTTCATTCCTAATAGTCCCCAGAAATTGTAGGCATTGATGGCTGCATATTCATAGGATCCCAACGTTGAAGTATATTGTGAGATCGCAGCGGTTAATCCGAAAGGAGCGCACAGAAGGAGCATCCCGCAGATGACAACCAGACCACCGCACAAATTATAGAAGAATTTCCGCCAGGAAAAATCCTGTAAGAACACATGGTCCCAGATCCCTGCCAGCAGTACCGGCGTGAAGATCAGCATCTGTGGCTTTAACAGGACACCCAGTCCGTAGACAGCATAGGCAGGAAGCAGGTTTCCCTTCATGAGGAACAGGCACATAAGGATGATCATCAGCGTGTATACGGAATCCACCTGTCCCCAGCAGGAAGAATTCAGAATGACCGCCGGCTGGAACAGATACGCAGAGGCAGCAAAGATTCCCTGCAGATCGGAAAAATGCAGTCGCTTTACCGCCTCTCTGTAGAGTAGAAACCCACAGGCAATATCACAGAGAATTGCGGGTAATTTTAACAGTAAAATATGCAGATCGGAATAATAAGGAATCTGCAGCAGAGATCGTAACGCTCCGATCAGATACAATACATACATGAAACCGGGCGGATAGTCCGTAAACATCTCGGCAGAATAGAACTGCCCTGGCCCTAAAGTGAAGATCCGGTCAGCCCAGGCTGCAAAACAGGCGATATCATTACTGAAGCCGTGGGTGGTGTATGCAAGGAGCAGGCGCAGAAGCAGGGCACCTCCAAATACAAGCAACAGAAGAGAACGCCGGTTGCTTGTATTGTGGAAATGAGAACTGTTCTGAAAGCCTGTATAGCAGACACCGCACAAAAGCAGTGAAAGCAGTGCAAAAAGATGTATCATAAGATTTTATTCCCCCAATAGTTTCTTATTTAAAGTCATACCTTAAAAATATCAAAAAATAACTCTTTCGTAAAGACGAATGCGGAAAAATAAGGTATAATCATTAACAAATTATAACGATTCTTGCAGGAAGGGGAAACTGGCATGAAAAATAAAAAAGCGGAAAATGCGATCACAGCAGTGCTGGTGGCAGCGGTACTGGTGACCGGAGGAATGAGTCTGCATTCTTATCTGTCAGAGCAGAGAGCAAAAAATGAATACGATGCCATCCGCCAGGAGGTGGTGGCAGAGCCTGCGGCGGGGGAAACACAGGAAGAGATTGCGGAGAAAAATTATCCGGAGCTGCAGATCGACTTTGCCGAACTTATCAGGAACAACCCGGATTTTCGTGGATGGCTCTATTTCCCGGCATTGGACATCAGTTATCCGGTGGTACAGGGGGAGGACAATGACTATTATCTGAAGCATTCCTTCGAGGGGGAGAGTGTGAATGCTGGATGCATTTTCATGGACTGTGGGGCTTCAGCAGACTGGTCAGACAGGAATACCTTTGTATTCGGACATAATATGCGGGATGAGAGCATGTTTGGGGCTTTTAAAAATTTGCTGAAGGGGACGGCAAGCTGCGAGGAGAATCCTTACTTCTATATATACACGGAAGATAAAGTCTACATTTATGAGATTTTTTCCTATTATGAAACAAAGAGTACCAGTGACCGTTTTGCCACGTTTACCTCAGATGCCTCCTATGATGATTATGTGCAGTGGGCCACGGAACATTCCCTGTATGCTTCAGATGCAGACTTAAGTGACAGGGGAAATATCGTATCCCTATCTACCTGCTACGGCTCATCCGGTACAAAAAGGCGGGCTCTGATCCATGGAGTACTGACAGAAACTGCCGATTATTAGGAATATAGTACTACAAACAGATAAGCAGAGGACAAGAATAAGCAAAAAATCACATTTTTAATAAAAAATCTGAACCCTTTTTGAAAGCACTTCCGTCTTAATAGTTGTAAAGAGGAACGAAAACGTTGTAAAACGTGAAAAACATTGGATTTCATTGAGGGAGAAATCAGATGAGCAGATTTAGCAAGTATGTAAGGGAAAAAGTAGTAAAGGTTCTGGTAGCAGCACTGGTAGCAGGTTCCGTCGCAGGGAACGAGGGGATTACTGTGCAGGCAGCAGGTGCGGATTTAAATGATCCATTTTCATTTGTATTATATACAAATGAATTTGTATCCTCAAATCTGGACCATATTGAGGGAAATGCCGCAATTAGAGAATTAAAGGTTTCCATGGTAAGCTATGGGGGAAAATCTTATCTGGGAGATCTTTCTGCTCCGAATCAGATTCTTAAATATACAGCGTCAGGCAGAACAGACGAAAAGGAACTGATAATTCCGCTTACTAATTCTGACGGAACACAGAACTCTGTTGAGCGGGAAGTGACTGGACAGGGTTATAATATTATAGCTGGTGAAAATAAATTATATACTGGAAATCTTCTGAAGAACTGTGAGGTATGGGATACAGATATTGCATCTGAGATCAGCAATGTCCTGGCAGGTAATATGGTACAGAAAAGCAACGACTTGTATGCTTTGGCGGATGAAAATAACGATACACAACTGGTATTGAATGTAACAAGTGCTGAGTTAAATACCAGGATGGAAGACTATGACAAAGAGATCACCGGCGCAGCTTTTTATGGAAAAACAGTTGTGGTAAATGTAAGTGATTCCGGAACTGTGAATATTACCGGCTGGATGAATGCGCATGGTGCAAAAAAGCAAGCATTGGAACATCAGCTGTGGGCAGACAGAATTATTTGGAACTTTGGCAATGCAACAGAAGTTAATGTAAATTCTATTTTCGGATATATTTTGGCTCCGAATGCAACTGTCTATAATGGCGGAACTGTTGTCGGAGGCATCATAGCGGATAAGTATAAGCAGGGTGGAGAGATTCACTGTCCGTGCGAACCGGATGAGCCGGAACCTACGCCTACGCCGGTAGTAACCGAGGAACCTACGCCGACGCCGGTAGTAACCGAGGAGCCTACGCCTACGCCGGTAGTAACCGAGGAGCCTACACCGACACCGACGGTACCGGTGGTAACCGAGGAGCCTACGCCGACACCGACGGTACCGGTGGTAACCGAAGAACCTACACCAACACCAACCGCAACACCTGACACCCCGGATGAACCCGATACTCCGGATGATACACCAGATGATCCCGGCACCCCGAATGATCCCGGCACACCGGTCGGTGGAATCCCGGACACCCCGCAGGTACTTGGTGCAAGACGCCGTAGAATGGTGACCATCGAGGACGAGGCAGTTCCTTTAGCGGACAGAGCAGTCCTCGGAGCATCCAGACGACCGCAGACCAGCGATGACTCCGATGCCTGGAATCTGGGCTTTGCCTTTTCCCTGACGAGTCTGGGAGCATGGCTTGTTCTTAAGCGAAAAGAACATTAAACAGGAACGGAACGACAGCCGATCTTAGCTGTAAAAGTATAAAAGGATCAGAATCTTGAAAAATTTTTCAAAATCTGGTCCTTTTTTCCATTTGGCGCAGTCTTCCTTATTAGGAGAGTAAAAAGAAGTAATAAAAACAGAAATACTGGTTTTGAGGGGAAACAGAAATGAAGTTAAAAAACGTAATACAGACCAAACTGGCAAAAACTCTGGTAGCGGCACTGCTGATCGGCAGCGTCTCCAACACCGGATTTACAGTACAGGCAGAAGAAGCAACGCAGAATGAGCAGAACGATGTTGTTGAAATGGCAAGTGTAAGCGGAAACGACAGCGTTGTTGCTGTAAAAGAGAAAACCTATCCCACCATCAAAACGGTGATTCTTGCTGGAGGCACCATGGCAAAATATGTGGGAGGACAGGTAGCCAGCCCCAACGTATGGCCCCATAATTACAAGCCGGCAAACGGAGATTTTTCATTGTTTGCAGGTCATAAGATGACTTTGGATGATGCTGAAACCTTTAAATATCTTTCTGTGGATAATACAGGGGTAGATGCCGAAGGAAAGTTAACCGGAAGTAACGGGGCAAGCTGGCAGTGCGTTGGATTCGTAGCATTAGATGTAAACAAATATTCTGACTGCAAGCCCGCAGATTTGTTACACTATGTTTATTACGGTGGAGACAGCGAAGGCACTTCCTATTATAAAGAAAACTGCGGAAAAACCCTTGAGGATGTAAAACAGTATGTGAATGACAACAACGGCGTCTTGTATGGTGAAAATGTAACGGAAAGTTTTATGGATCAGTTGCTCACCACCGGTCGGTCCTTCAGTGGAGTCACCATTGCCACGGTATGGTATGTGACCACACCCACAGAGACCTGGATCAATTATGACGGATACGATTACAGGATTCCCGGGGTATCCGCAGTAGATTATTATGAATATCCCACGGGAACGGTAACTTTTGAACAGAATGGGAACGGCGCAGTGTTCCATTATATTTCCGAAGGTATTACCATTACTACAACTCCGGAACTGGAACAGCATTGGGAAAGCGGCACCGGCAGGGTGACCTATGATGCAACGATCACCATTACGATCCACAGCAATGCCCCGGACAAGGTAAGAATCAATCTGTCCGATGCCATCGGTTATCTGAACGGTACCGTGGCAGGAGGAAATGCGGCAGAGCCCGGAGATACCCTGTACTACAACATAAAGCTGGTAAATGAGAGCAATAAGGAGTATCAGTATGATCCTGCAAAGGCCACGATCGGTACGATCCCGGCGGCGCCTAAGGCAGGAGAGAAAGTAACGGTTCTGTCCAGTGGTTTTGAAGGTTATGAGATCGGTGAAGTGGGAGCGTTCTGTACATTGCCCCGCCGTATTTTAAATGCTCCGTTACGGGATCTCGGAATCACCGCAGGCAAGGTTACGGATGCGATTGTCGGAGAGGCTCTTTTGAAAAAAGGATATGGCAGCGAAGAAATGAAGCCGGAAGAGGTTACGCAGAGCTGCCTGGCACAGTATTACTTAGACTGGTTCAACAATACTTCCAGAGAAGAAGGAAATAAGGTCTACGGCTTTTCAGAACTTACGGCAGAGGAACTGGCAATCCTGACCAACGGAACCGCCGATACCACAGTAGCGGAGAGCTGTTCTGCAGTAGCAGATGCTTTATATTACACGACATATCATAATGTATATACTTTTGACGGTGAAGGTCTGTATGACCGGATGCTGAAAAACGGACAGGAAGGTTCCTATGCAGATACTCTGGTATCCGACCTGTTAAAGGACGGAGAAGTGAAGATCACCACTAACCTTAACGGTGTGTTGGCCAACAACGGCTATCAGATGACCAGATACGGCTTCGGAATGCAGTTTGAATTGTCCAGAGAGCCGGAGGTTACTCCGCCCGTGACTACCAGCCCGGAACCTACTCCCAGTGCTACTCCGGAGCCTACGCCGACAGGCACACCGGATACCACACCCACGACGCCGACCACTACTCCGACCGCACCCCCGGATACTCCGGACGATTCGGATGATTCCGATACCCCGGATACTCCCGGTACACCGTCTGAGCCGGCAACCCCGGTAACACCTCAGGTGCTTGGTGTAAGACGTCAGCGGGTTGTAAGCATTACCGATGATCCTACACCATTGGCGGACAGAGCAGTCCTGGGAGCTTCCAGAAGACCCAGGACCGGCGATGATTCCAATACATGGAATCTGGGCTTTGCCCTTTCCTTGACAGGGCTGGGAGCATGGCTTATTATTAAGAAGAAGCAATCATAACGAATAAACATATATTTACTATAAACAATCAAGGAAAGAAGAGGTAGAACAAATGAAAAAAAGATGGATGAGTCTTGTTCTGACAGTCATCATGGTGCTGAGCCTTGCAGGCTGCGGCAAGAGTACAGAATTATCCTCTGTAAGCCGTGATCCTGCCACGGATGACGGAACTGTCTGGTTCGATGAAGAGGCAGTGGCACTGGCGGGTTCTGTGAGAAAAGCTGGTATGAGTGAAGCTGAGCTGGCCCGTGCAGATGAACTTCGTGCCATGGCTATCGATGCGTTGGATATTGTAAACGCGAAGAGAGCAGAGAACGGCCTGGCAGCACTGAACTGGAGCAACGGTCTGGAGTCCTGCGCTATGGTAAGAGCACAGGAAGCAGCTTCCAAGTTTTCCCATACCAGACCCAACGGTAAGGACTGGTACACAGTGAACAGTGAACTGATGTGGGGCGAGAATCTGGCGAAGGGCTATGATTCCGCACAGAGTGTAGTAGATGCCTGGATGGCTTCTCCTACACACGCAGCGAATATCCTGGCAGGCGATTTTACCACCTGCAGCATTGCGGTCTATGAGACCAATGGCAAGTTGTATTTTGCCCAGGAGTTCGGCTATTAACAGGGTATTTCTTATCATGAGGGGATAGAGAGATAAATGACAGGAGAGAGTTGATATTCTTAACGGAATATTAACTCTCTTTTTGGGCTTCAAAAGATAGAAAATTTTCCTGAATCATGGTAAAATAAAATCGACATATAAAATTAAGTATCTCAGCAGAAGATCACCGTCCCAAAATGAAGGAAATGCATGGGATATCCGGGCGCTGCCGGATAAGTGGTCACTTCATAGAGTACAGGAAAATAAAGCATATAATAAAAATGCAGCGCAGAAATGAGGACATATGAGTACAAAAGCATCACAGAAGGGCACAAAGGGGCAGACACCCGGCATGACGACGATCCGGGAACGTCTGCAGAAGGCAATCAGCAGGCTGGTAGTGTTCTCGATTATTCCGTTGGTCATCCTTACCGTGATCCTGAATCTGTCCAGTACCATGAGAACACTGGAAGACGATATGCTGGTGGTGGCAGAGATTTCCGCAGACCGTATCAATGAGGAACTACGGGTGACAACAACGATCGTATCCGAACTCGGATGCAGCTATCAGCTGTCTTCTCCGGTATTTACCCAGGAGCAGAAGCAGCAGTATATCAACCAGCGTGTGGAAGCTTATGGAATGGTCAGAGGCAAGCTGATCGGCGCCAACGGTATCTGTGCTTATGACGGAACCGATTATAGTGACCGTGATTATTTTAAGAGATCCATGCAGGGAGAGGTCGTGGTATCGGATCCCGTGATTGCAAAGACAGACGGTAAGCTCAGCGTTATCATTTCCGCACCCGTATATGCAGACGGAGATAAGAATGGTGATATTGTCGGCGTGGTATTCGTTGTGCCGGATCCGGAGTTCTTAAATGATATTGCTGCGGCAGTCTCTGTCAGTAAGAATTCCGAGTGCTATCTGTTGGGAGAAACAGGTATCACCATTGCTCACTGTGATTCTGCGATTGCCCAGGAGCAGAAGAGCAACATTGAACTGTCTCAGACGGACAGATCTTTGCGGGGAATTGCAAAGGTAGAGAAGAAGATGATGACCGGAGCAACCGGATATGGCACTTATATGAAAGGCGGAACCATCACAATACAGGCTTATGCACCAATAGAAGGAACCAATGGATGGAGCGTGGCAGTAAATGCACCACTGACAGATTTCCTTGGTTCTACCGTTGTATGTATTGTCATTGGTGTAGCAATAGGTGCTGCAGCTTTATGTTTCAGTGTGCGCAGGGCAAAAAAGATCGGTCAGGCGATCGGTGAACCGGTGGCAAAGTGTACCGAGAGATTACGTCTGTTGGCTGAGGGCGATCTGCATACTCCGGCACCTGTGATCCGGACACAGGATGAGACACAGATCCTGGCAGAGGCTACCGCAGCACTATCCGGCAATCTGCAGAAGGTCATCGGCGATGCGGATTATCTGTTGGGAGAAATGTCGGAAGGAAACTTCGCACTGACTTCAGGGTGTGCAGAAGCCTATGTGGGAGACTTTCAGGGACTGTTGGAATCTATCCGTAAGCTGAACCATAAGCTGAGTGAGACACTTAATGAGATCAAGACGGCAGTGGGACAGGTATCTCTGGGGGCAAACCAGATGGCAGATGCTGCCCAGGGACTTGCGGAAGGTGCTACCGACCAGGCCGGTTCCGTAGAGGAACTGCAGGCTACCATCACGAATGTAACCGAGATCGTGGAGAAGAATGCCAAGGCACTGGGAGGTTCTTACCAGAAGGCTATGGATTACCAGCAGCAGGCGAAGGACAGCGGAGAGGAAATGAAGGGTCTGACAGATGCCATGCAGCGTATCAACGATACTTCCAAGCAGATCAGCGATATTATCGGTGAGATTGAGGATATCGCATCCCAGACGAATCTGTTGTCCCTGAATGCAGCCATTGAGGCAGCCAGAGCAGGAGAGGCCGGAAGAGGCTTTGCAGTGGTTGCGGATCAGATCCGTAAGCTGGCAGATGACAGTGCACAGTCTGCGGTACATACCAGAGAATTGATTGAGACTTCCCTGCAGGAGATTGAGCATGGCAACCAGATCACGGACAAGACAGCCGAAGCATTGCAGAAGGTCGTGGAAGGCATTGAGGATCTGGCCAACGAGTCCAAGAAAGCCATGGAAGAATCCAAGGCACAGGCAGATGCCATGATGCAGATCGAACAGGGCATTGAACAGATATCCACAGTGGTGCAGAACAACTCTGCGACCGCAGAAGAAACTTCTGCCACCAGTGAGGAATTGTCTGCACAGGCCACCAACATGAACGAGCTGACCGCAGCATTCCAGTTAAGAGATCAAAATGTACGATGATTCGGTGTAATGAATTCTGAAGATATGACATACAATGCTTAATAGAAACAAGCATTGGAGGCAGCCGTGTTCGAAAAACAGAATATACAGGAAACCGTAAATGAACTGAAAAGTGACGCAGTGAAGGGCCTTACCGATGGTGAGGCCTTTCGTCGTTTACAGCAAAATGGCAGAAATGAAATGAAAGCTGCCAGAAAAAAGACGAAAATACAGCTTTTTCTGGAGCAGTTAAAGGACCCGCTGATCTACATATTATTGATCGCAGCTGTGGTATCCGTCTTTCTGGGGGAGCTCAGTGATGCCGTGATCATCGGCACTGTGGTAGTGGTCAATGCCCTGGTGGGCATGCTGCAGGAGGGAAAAGCCCGAAAGGCACTGGAAGCGTTGAAAAAGCTGACCAGTCCACAGACCATTGTGATCAGGGAAGGTATCCGTCAGGAGATTCCGGCGGCGGAACTGGTGACGGGCGATCTGGTAGACCTGGAGGCAGGGGCACAGGTACCTGCGGATATACGGCTGACCAGAAGCTCCAATCTGCAGGTAGAGGAATCCGCCCTGACCGGAGAATCGGTACCTGTGGAAAAAGATGCGCTGTTTCTGGCAGACTGCAGACACGAGATTCCATTGGCTGAACGGGTCAATATGGTATATATGTCTACTGTGGTGACCCATGGCCACGGAGAAGGAATCGTGACAGCTACGGGCATGGCCACGGAGATCGGCAGGATCGCCTCCATGATCACAGATGCGGAAGAGGAAATGACACCGTTACAGAAACGTCTGGGGGATATGGGAAAGCTTCTGAGTATTTTATCGCTGGGAGTATGTGCGGCATTGTTTCTGCTGGCGGTATTTCAACACAGAAATATTCCGGAAATGCTGCTGGTGGCGATTTCCCTGGCGGTGGCTGCGGTGCCAGAAGGTCTGCCGGCAGTGGTGACGATCTGTCTGGCATTGTCAGTGACCAGAATGGTCAAAGTACATACGATCATCCGCAGACTGCCTTCCGTTGAGACTCTGGGAGCGGTCAGCGTGGTCTGCTCGGATAAGACCGGCACACTGACCCAGAACCGGCTCACGGTGGAAAAATGCTGGTGGTATGATGTGCTGGAGGATGCTGCCGGCAGCAATGGCAGGGGAGAATCCCGATGCGTACAGGAGATGCTCCGGGGAATGCTGTTGTGCAACGATGCTTCCCTGCAGGGAGAGCAACGGATCGGAGATCCAACGGAACTGGCGCTCTTAGACTTCGGAGAGAAGATGGGGATGCATAGAGAACGTCTGGAGAAGCAGTACCCCCGCTATGATGAAAAGCCTTTCGATTCGGACCGGAAGATGATGACGACCTATCACAGAATCCCGAAAAACGGAGGGCATAAGGGAAGCATTGCCTATACGAAGGGGGCACCGGATGTGATCGTACAGCACTGCACTCATATTTTACAGGACGGAAGAAGTGTGCCAATGACAGCCGGACAGAGAAAAAGGATCAGTGAGGTTGTAGAACTCATGAATTCCCTGGCGCTTCGGACACTGGCGGCAGCACAGAGCGGAAACACTCCCGGGTGTGGGGAAGAAGGTATGACATTCCTGGGAATCGTGGGGATGCGTGATCCTGCCAGACCGGAGGCGGAGGAAGCGGTGGAGATTTTCCGCCGTGCAGGTGTATCTACAGTAATGATCACCGGGGATCATGTGGATACCGCCTATGCCATTGCAAGACAGCTGGGGATTGCAGGGCATCGCAGTCAGTGTATTACAGGGGAAGAACTGAATCATCTGGATGATGCTTCTTTTGCCAGGAGGATCAGGAATATCAGGGTTTATGCCAGAGTGACTCCGGCCCAGAAGGTACGGATCGTGAAGGGGCTGCAGCAGAATGGGGAGATTGTGGCCATGACAGGGGATGGTGTGAACGATGCTCCTTCTCTGAAAGCAGCAGATATCGGTGTAGCCATGGGAACCGGCGTGGATGTGGCTAAACAGGCGGCGGACATGATATTGACGGATGATAATTTTGCAACGATTGAAAAGGCAATCGAGGAAGGCAGAGGCGTCTATGAAAACATCCGCAAGTCGGTGATATTTTTACTGTCCTCCAATCTCGGGGAACTGATGACCATGTTCGTAGCAGTGGCTCTGGGGCTGGCTTCCCCTCTAAAATCCAGTCATATACTGTGGATCAATCTGATCACGGATTCCCTTCCGGCGTTGGCACTGGGAGTGGATAAAAATGACGGAAAAAGCCTGATGCGCTGTCCTCCAAGAAAAGCAGCGGAGAGTCTGTTCGCCCGGGGCGGAATGGCCTGTACCTTACTCTATGGAGCGCTGATCACCGGTATCGGTCTGGCGGCATTTCTGGTATTGCCCTGTGGGATCCTGGCAGGCAGGGGAGAATTGTCCTGGAATCTGTCTCACTGGGTGGAGGGACTTCGTGAATTACTGTCCCGGGAAAAAATACTTGCCCGATCCCAGACCTATGCTTTTACAGTACTGGGAATGTGCCAGCTGTATCATGCAGTAGGAATGCGGGATATGCAGAAGTCCGTATTTGCCATGAGACCCTGGGATAATCCGCTGATGGTGTTGGCCTGTGTTATTGGATTTGCGCTGCAGTTTGCGGTAACAGAAGTACCGTTTCTCATCGGAGCGTTCGGAACCTCCCATCTGTCCGGACAGGAATGGCTGCTATTGAATGTACTGGCAGCATTTCCACTGCTGGCTCATGAGCTGGTAGTGATGTTACGGAAGTGAGT
>OHAH01001898.1_pt1 | contig 12101 bp, 9 predicted proteins | sample 1577071 | NCBI WGS metagenome assembly OHAH01 (sample SAMEA3541520, study PRJEB24748) | human gut metagenome | biome: human gut; feature: human-associated habitat; material: faeces | place: China | collected 2012 | reverse complement strand
GGGAGAGAATTTTGAATCAGAAAGAACGTCTTGAAATGATCAGAAGAAAGCGTTTGCGTGAACAACGCAGACGTAAATTTTTAATTCGCAGAGTATTTGTATTTGCAGTTGCAATTATAATCGCAGCTCTTGTTATATTCGCAATTAAAGGGTGCGTGTCGTCCGTATCGCAAAGGGCGGAGCAGAAAAGACAGGAGGAGCTTGCGGCTATGTCAACGCAGACGCCGACAACTGCACCGGCACAAAAATCAAATTCATCGGATATTGACCAAAATTATTATCAAAATTCGGCGTTCATCGGTAATTCGTTCGTAGACGGAATGATGAATTACAGCCTTGTAGAAGGTGCGGATTATTTTGCGAGAATCGGTTTGAATGTCAATGACGCAATGACGAAATCCACGTCAACGGGTACAGTGCCTGTTATTGAAGAACTTAACAACGGCAAGCAGTACAATAAAATATTTATGATATTCGGTGAAAACGAACTTGGTTGGGCTAATTCGGATACATTTGTAGAGCAGTACGGTGCACTTATTGACAAAGCAAAGTCATATCAGAGTACGGCAAAAATATATTTGCTTGCGATAACCCCGGTAACCAAAGAGGTATCGGACAATAACGTGGATAATACAAATAACGAGCAGATAGTTAAATACAATGAATTGATAAAGAAACTTGCCGAGAGCAAAGGTGTTGTCTATGCGGACGTATACAGTGCCGTTGTAGGCGAGGACGGCAATTTGCCTGACGGAGTGGCGAGTGACGGTATTCATTTCGGAGAAGATTATTATAAAAAGTGCTTGGTTTATATACAAAATAATATACAATAATTAAAAGAGAGGATATATTGAGATGAAAAAATTAGTTTTGGGTTTGGCGGCAGTTATGATGTGCGTATCGCTTGCAGGCTGCGGAGGTAAGGCTGTTGATATAAATGAGCTTGCGTCAGCATTGTCGAGTGATGGTAAATTTGCGGAACAGCTTACGGAGGTTTCATCGGATATTGCTGAAAAGAGATATATGATTTCAGACGGCGAAGTTGAAGAATGTGTGTCATATACAGGTACACCGGCGGTTGTTGATGAAATTACAATATTTAAAACATCAGATACGGAATCTGTGAAAGAAAAAGCCGAACAACATATTGAAACACAAAAAACAACATACACAAGCTATGCACCGAATGAAGTGTCAAAGCTTGACGACTGCGTTGTTGAAACTGTCGGTGATTACGTTATCGTATGCGTAAGCGAGGACTCATCAAGCGTACAGAGCATAATTGACCAATATACAAAATAATTTGAAAGGGTGTAGGTAGTGTACTTTTCAAGTTTATTATTTTTGTTTGTGTTTCTGCCGATAGTTTTGGCGGTATACTATATTGTGCCGAGAAAATTCAGAAATGCATTTTTACTCTTGGCCAATCTTGTATTTTACGGTTGGGGAGAGCCTGTTTTTATTTTAATAATGATTGTTTCTGTCGTGTCGAATTATATATTCGGACTGCTGATAGAAAAATACCGCGATAACCAAAAACGTAAAAAAACGTTTTTGGTTTTGTCGCTTGTAATTAGTTTAGGACTTTTGGCGGTGTTTAAATATACGGGATTTGTGACTGATATATTGAGAGCAATTCCGCCGTTTAGCTTTATGCCGAAAATCAATTTACCGTTGCCGATAGGAATTTCATTCTATACATTTCAGACGTTATCGTATACGATTGATGTTTACAGAGGGGACACTAAAGCACAAAAAAGCCTTGTGTCTTTCGGAACGTATGTTTCATTTTTTCCACAGCTAATAGCAGGGCCGATTGTAAGATATACAGACATTGCGAAAATGCTTGATGAAAGACGTGAAAACATATCGCAGTTTGCCGACGGTATAAAGTTGTTTGCAGTTGGGTTGGCGAAGAAAGTTCTTATCGCAAATCAAATGGGGGTACTTTGGGATACAATCAGAGGAACATCGTCAAACGGCATAGTCGGTGCGTGGATTGGCATAATTTCATATGCGTTTCAGATATATTTTGACTTTTCGGGATATTCCGATATGGCTTGCGGACTGGGTAAAATGTTCGGTTTTGAATTTATGAAAAACTTTAATTATCCGTATGTTTCAAAGACGATAACTGAGTTTTGGCGCAGATGGCATATTTCGCTTAGTTCATGGTTTCGCGACTATGTTTATATTCCGCTCGGCGGCAACAGGTGCAAATTACCGCGTGTGATTTTTAATTTGTTTGCGGTTTGGGCATTGACAGGATTATGGCATGGTGCAAATTTTAATTTTATTGCGTGGGGAATTTATTATTTTGTTATCCTTGTGCTTGAAAAATATGTGTATGGCAAATATCTTGAAAAATTGCCGTCTTTGCCCAAACACATATACGCATTGCTTTTAATACTTCTCGGTTGGACAATTTTCTATTTTGAAGATTTCGGACAATTTGCGGCATATTTGAAAAGTATGTTTACGTTGAAAAACGGTATTATCGGCGGTGATACGCTTAGTACAATACTTATGTATTTGCCGATTTTGATTGTGACGGCAATGGCGTCACTTCCGATATGGAAGAACACGTATTTGAAATTAAAGGATAAAAAGTATATGGGCGTGTTGGAAATTGCATTTTGTGCGGTTGTGATTGTGCTTTGTACGGCGTCACTGGTAAATCAAAGCTATAATCCGTTCCTGTATTTCCGTTTCTAAGGGGTGATATAATGGCTAAAAAAAGAGATATATTGCTTACAGTATTGTTTTGCGGATTTATAGGTGCAATGACGGCACTTACCGCATTTTTGCCGAAACAAGAGGTTTCGGTGAACGAAAAACGAACACTTGCAAAATTCCCTGAATTCAGTGTACAAAAATTGTTTAACGGAAAATGGGAAAAGGATTTTGAAACATATATTTCAGACCACTTTCCCGCAAGAAATTTCTTTGCGTCAACCGATTCATATTATATGCTTTATTCGGGACGTAACGGCTCAAATGGGGTATATAAAGGAAAAGACGGGTATATTATTAACACACCTGTAAAGTGTGATGAAGAGAAATTAAATGCAAATATAACGGCGATAAATAATTTCGTGAAAAATACGTGTATCGAAACAAAACTTATTGTTGTACCGTCAACGGGATATATAATGTCGGAAGAACTTCCGAAAGTTCATACCGAATATAATGACGGCGAAATAATCGACGATATAAAAAACAGGGCAGAGAACGCAGAATTTATTGATATACGCGATACTCTGACCGAAAACAAGGACAAGCAGATTTATTATAAAACCGACCACCACTGGACAAGTTACGGTGCGTATTTGGCATATAAAAAGTGGGCGGAAAGTGAAAATATTGAAGTTCGCAGTGATTATGATATTGAAAGTACAGACGGATTTTTCGGCACGACTTATTCAAAAAGTGCATTGTGGTACGAAAAATCTGACAGTATAGAAACGTGGGAATATCCGATTAATGTTACGGTGACAATTAATGACGGCTTTGAAGATGAGGTTTATGACAGTATGTTTTTTAAAGAACATCTCGAAGAACTTGATAAATACCCGGTGTTCCTTGACGGGAATCATAATTTTGAAAGGATTGTGAATAACGATAATGAGGACGGTAAGAAAGTACTTGTGATAAAAGACAGCTATGCACATTGTTTCGTGCCGTTTATGGCTGAAAATTGTTCGCAGATTGATATGGTTGATTTGAGATATTATCTTAATAATGTATCTGCATTGACGGAGCAGAACAGCTATGACGAGGTGCTTATACTTTACGGAATAAGCAATATGTGTGAAGCAAACGATTTGGCGATACTTCAATAATACAGAGCATTAAAAAAGCGGAGATTTTAAAAATCTCCGCTTTTTGTATGTTATTTAATATCCGAAAGTGAAATAACTTCAACAGTATCAGGTGTGTAGCGATGTTCCATAACATCAACAAGTGCTTTAACAGTGTCAAGACTTGTCATAATCGAAACGTCGCACTCAATAGCTGTACGTCTGATTTTAAATCCGTCTGAATGAATATCATTACCCTTCTTAGGAATGTCGATGATAAGGTCAATCATACCGCTTCTGATAATATCAAGGATATTCGGAACACCCTCTGAAATCTTCTTTGCAACCTGTACCGGAATATCGTTATCTTCAAGCAATTTTGCAGTGCCGGCAGTGGCAATAAACTTGCAGCCAAGTTCGTGGAATTTCTTTGCGATAGGCAAGAAGTTTTCTTTATCCATTTCACGAACCGTAACAAGAATTGTTGAACCTGCCTTTGGAATTGTTGTACCGGCGGCAGTAAATCCTTTGTACATGGCCTCGTGGAAGTTTTGACCTACGCCTAAAACTTCACCTGTCGAACGCATTTCAGGACCAAGACTTACTTCAACCTGCGGTAATTTTTCGGTTGAGAATACAGGAACTTTTATAGCGACTGTATTTGTCTGCGGTGCAATACCTGTTGAATAACCCATTTCTTTAAGCGTTTTGCCAAGCATAATGTTTGTTGCAATATCAATAACAGGTACGTTTGTAACCTTTGTGATATAAGGTACCGTACGGCTTGAACGTGGGTTTACTTCGATAATATAAAGTTCATCTCTGAATTCGATAAACTGAATGTTAATCATACCGATAACCTTTAGTTCAAGTGCAATTCTGTATGTTACGTCAACGATTTTATCAATAATATGCTGAGGTACATTCTGCGGTGGATAAATTGAAATTGAGTCACCGCTGTGTACACCGGCTCTTTCAAGGTGTTCCATGATACCAGGAATAAGAACATCTGTACCGTCACAAATTGCGTCAACTTCAAGTTCACGTCCGCCAAGATAACGGTCGATAAGAACAGGATTTTTTGTATCTTTAATAAATGCGTCTGTAAGGTATCTTACAAGGTCGATTTCGTTTCTTGTAATTTCCATACCTTGACCGCCAAGAACGTATGACGGACGTACAAGTAACGGATATTCAAGCTTATTAGCTTCTTCAATACCTTCCTTAACACTCCAAACAGCCTTACCCTTTGGACGCTTTATGTTAAGCTTTTCAAGCATTTCGTCAAACTTTTCTCTGTCCTCGGCCTCGTCAATGTACTTAGGCTGTGTACCAAGTACAGGAACGTGCATACTGTCAAGGAAGTTTGCAAGTTTGATAGCAGTCTGACCGCCGAATTGAAGAATAACACCGTCAGGCTTTTCAAGTTCGATAATGTTGTAAACATCTTCTTCTGTAAGCGGCTCGAAGTATAGTTTGTCTGATGTATCAAAGTCTGTACTTACTGTTTCCGGGTTGTTGTTTATAATAATTGTTTCGATACCTGCTTTTTCAAGAGAAAGAACAGAATGAACACTGCAATAGTCAAATTCGATACCTTGACCGATTCTGATAGGACCCGAACCGATAACGATAACTTTTTTCTTATCAGAAGGGAATGACTCTGTAGTTTCGTCATATGTTGAGTAATAATACGGAGAAACAGCCTCAAATTCACCCGCACAAGTATCAACCATTTTGTAAACAGGGATAATACCCAAAGATTTTCTAAGATTGTATACCTCGTCTGCATCACAACCGATAAGTTCTGAAATGCCCTTATCACTAAAGCCCATTTTCTTATATTTCTTTAGAATGTCATAAGTTAAATCGGCTAATTTATATTTCTTTAATTCTTCTTCTGCGTCTACGATATTTTTAATTTTCTGCAAGAAGAATGGGTCCATACCTGTGATTTCGGCAAGCTTTTCCATATTGTAATTTCTGCGGATAAGCTCTGCAAGGTCGAAAAGTCTTTCGTCATCAGGAACGATAACGCGTTGCTTTAATTCAACGGTGGTACGTTTTTTTGAAGATTTTCTTTCAAGTGTGTATTGTTTTATTTCAAGTGAACGAATACCCTTTAGAAGTGATGATTCAAGAGTATTGCCGATAGCCATAATTTCACCTGTAGCCATCATCTTTGTACCAAGGTTACGCTTTGCACCGAAGAATTTATCAAACGGCCATTTTGGGATTTTTGTTACAACGTAGTCGATAGCAGGTTCAAAGCAAGCGTATGTTTTACCTGTAACGGCATTCTTAATTTCGTCAAGGTTGTAACCAAGTGCAATCTTAGCGGCAATCTTAGCGATAGGGTAGCCTGTTGCCTTTGATGCAAGTGCGGATGAACGGCTCACACGAGGGTTAATTTCGATAACCGCATAGTTAAAGCTTTCCGGATCAAGTGCAAACTGTACGTTACAACCGCCTTTAATTTCGATTGAATTGATAATATCAATAGCCGCTTTACGCAACATTTGATATTCTTTATCAGCCAAAGTAAGTGCAGGAGCGACAACGATTGAGTCACCTGTGTGAACACCGACAGGGTCGATGTTTTCCATTGAACATACCGTGATACAGTTACCTGCACCGTCACGCATAACTTCAAATTCGATTTCTTTCCAACCTTTGATTGACTTTTCAAGAAGAACCTGACCTACTCTTGAAAGGTGCAAACCTTGTGAAAGGATTGTTTCAAGCTGTTCGGGATCTTCAGCAATACCGCCGCCTGTACCGCCAAGTGTGTAAGCTGGACGAACGATGACAGGGTAGCCGATTTTCTTTGCAAATGCAAGACCCGATTCAACATCTGTAACGATTTCAGACGGAGCAATCGGCTGATTTGTGCGTTCCATAAGACGCTTAAAGCTGTCACGGTCCTCACCCTCTTTGATAGACGGAATTGAAGTACCGATAACCTTCATATTATACTTTTCAAAAACGCCCTTGTCGTAAAGTTCACAGGCAAGGTTAAGACCTGTCTGACCGCCCATACCGGCGATAATTGAGTCCGGACGTTCTTTTTGAATAATCTTTTCTACATATTCTGCGGTAAGCGGCTCAATATAAGTGTTTGTAGCCATACCTCTGTCAGTCATAATTGTAGCAGGGTTTGAGTTTACAAGCACAACATCAATACCCTCGTCTTTAATTGCCTGACAAGCCTGTGTACCTGAATAGTCAAATTCGGCAGCCTGTCCGATTACGATAGGACCTGAGCCTATAACAAGAACTTTCTTTATACTTTTATCTAAAGGCATATTAGTTTACCCCCTTTAAAAATCTGTCAAATAACCAACCTGTATCAAGCGGTCCCGGTGATGCTTCAGGGTGGAACTGAACGCTTTGGATTGGTAGAGTTTTATGTCTGATACCCTCGCAAGTACCGTCATTTACGTTTATAAATGTTTCTTCAACAGTGTCCGGCAAATCTGCAACTATATAGTTGTGATTTTGACTTGTAATGAAAACATTACCTGTTGTAAGGTCTTTTACAGGGTGGTTTCCGCCGTGGTGACCGAACTTTAATTTCTTAGTTTCGCAGCCAAGTGCAAGACCTATAATCTGATGTCCCATACAGATACCGCAGATTGGATATTTGCCTATTAATTGCTTAACAGTATCAACCGTACCCGGAGCGTCAAGCGGATCGCCGGGTCCGTTTGAAAGGAATACAAGGTCCGGATTTGCTTCTTCGATAACCGAAGCGGGAATGTTGGCAGGGAATACTGTAATTTTACAGCCTCTCTTCAATAAATCGCGGATAATACCTTGTTTTGCACCCATATCTATGAAAGCAACGTGCGGTCTGCCTGTTTCATTTAATGTATATACCTGCTCAGCAGTTGTGTCCATAATAACGTGACTGTTGTCAAGAGAGTTCATAAGTACATTGACTTCTTCATCACTCGGCTCGCCCTGCATAATGACACCCTTCATTGTACCTGCTTCACGGATAACTCTTGTAAGTGCTCTTGTATCGATACCCTCAATACCTACAACACCCTGTTGACGAAGAAAATCATCAAGGTTCATTTCATTTCTGAAGTTAGACGGAAAATCACACTTTTCTCTTACTACAAAAGCTTTAAGATTAGTGTGCTTTGCCTCCATATCCTCAAGATTAATTCCGTAGTTACCGATAAGAGGAAAAGTCATAGTGACAATCTGACCTGCAAAAGACGGATCAGTAAGAGTTTCCTGATAGCCTGTCATACCGGTTGTGAAAACGACTTCTCCGACGATGTTTTTCTCAGCGCCGAAAAGCGTTCCCGAAAAACGCATACCGTTTTCCAAAATAAGCTGTGCTTTCATAATTGTTCTCCTTCCATATTAGTGAATTAGGCTATATAGCCCAAAAAAAAAGACAATGAATAAATAACATTGTCAATTGGTTTTTAAAAATGAAAATAGAAATAAAGGGGAAACAGAATACCCTTTGTCTGCTTTTATTGAGTTGTAATTGCCTACGCAGTACATACTGTTTTATATCTCCTTTATGTCATTTTTATTATTGTACCACGCAATGAGTGGTTTGTCAACATATAGTACGGATTTTGTTGGTTGGTGTCAAGGTTTGTTTATATTTTCTAAATAAATAAGTGCAAAGTAACTTTTATTTTGTAATGTTAGTCAAAATTAAAAAAAGCTATTGACATTTTAAATCCATAGGCGTATAATGCAATTAAAGTTAAAGAGATTGAACACAAGGGCGTGTTCGTAAGATTGAAAAAAGGTCTTACGAATGCGCTTTTTCAGTTCAATTAGGAAAACTTAATATTATACATTATAATTAAGCACAAAGGCGTGTTTATCGAAAGTATCAGAAAACTTCGATAAACACGCTTTTTTGTTTAAAAGAAAGGGGAGTTTAGTCATGGCAGAAATGACAAAAGTCGAAATTATCACCAGACAAAGCAAGCTTGAAGATTTAAAGGCGGCTTTGAATGAAATCGGAATCAACGGTATGACAGTTACCAATGTTCTTGGATATGGTGTACAGAAAGGTCAGAAACATCAGTACAGAGGTGTTGAGTATAACGTTGATTTACTTCCGAAAATTAAGATTGAAATGGTTGTATGTACAGTACCGGTTGAAGATGTTGTAAATACAGCGATTTCGGTTTTAAGAACAGGCGAAATCGGTGACGGTAAGATTTTCATTTCTCCGGTATCACGAGTTATTAAGGTAAGAACCGGTGAAGAAGACAGAGAGGCTTTATTATAGAAAGTTTCATTAAATAGGAGGATTGATTGATTATGAGTACAGAACTATTAACAACAGCAGTAGACTGTTTTTGGTTATTCTTTGGCGGTGTATTGGTGTTCTTTATGCAAACAGGTTTCACAATGGTTGAAGCAGGCTTTACAAGAAGTAAAAACACAGGTAACATTATTATGAAGAACATAGTTGACTTTATGTTCGGTTCAATTATTTATTGGTTTATCGGTTACGGACTTATGTACGGCGAAGGTAACGGGTTTATCGGTATTCCGTTCGGAGATATGTTTATGAACGGTATGGCAGGTGCAGAGAATATGGATTATACGGCATTGTTCTTCCAAACTGTATTCTGTGCAACATCTGCAACAATCGTTTCAGGTGCAATGGCTGAAAGAACAAATTTCAAAGCATATTGTATCTATAGTGCGGCTATTTCATTGTTCATTTACCCAATCGCAGGTCACTGGGTATGGGGTGGCGGCTGGTTGTCAGAGTTAGGCTTCCATGACTTTGCAGGTAGTGCAATCGTACATATGCTTGGCGGTACATTATCATTTGTAGGTGCTGCAATTCTTGGTCCGAGAATCGGCAAGTACACAAAGGACGGAAAAGTAAACGTTATTCCGGGTCACAACATTCTTATCGGTGCACTTGGCGTACTTATCCTTTGGGTAGGTTGGTTCGGATTTAACCCTGCATCAACAGGCGGTCTTTCAGACGGTGGCGTACAAGTAGCCGCTAAGGTATTTATCACAACTAACCTTGCCGCTTGTGCAGCTGCAATCACAACAATGTTCTTTACATGGATTCGTTACGGTAAGCCTGATGTTTCAATGACTCTAAACGGTGTTCTTGGCGGTCTTGTTGCAATCACAGCTCCTTGTGACCTTGTAACTCCGTTTGCGTCAATTATTATCGGTGTTGTCGGTGCAATCTTGATGTGTCTTGCAATTCCGTTTATCGATACAAAGCTAAAGGTTGACGACCCTGTCGGTGCAATCAGTGTTCACGGTATATGCGGTCTTTGGGGTACAATCGCAGTCGGTTTGTTTGCTTCAGATACAAGTGCCGGTGCAGAATTACTTGGTCTGTTCTATGGCGGCGGTCTAAAGGCTTTGGGTGTTCAAGCTTTGGGTGCTGTTTCACTAATCGCTTGGGCAGCAATCGTTGGTTCAATTCTGTTTGTTGTATTGAAGAAGGCAGGATTGCTTCGTGCTAAGCCGCAAGAAGAAATTGAAGGTCTTGACTCAACAGAACATGGTCTTGCATCAGCATACCCTGACTTTGTTGTATCGTATAACGAGAAAAGATCAATGTAATTTAATAAGGTTAATCTCTTTTTCAAAGATTAATATATATATACCCCCTCAGCGAGCTAATTTATTAGCTCGCTTTCTCTTTCCAGAAAAATTTCAAAAAAACTGTTGACAACCAAAAGTTAGTGTTGTATAATAATGTTACAGTGATTGAACACAAGGACGTGTTTGTAAGAGGATATTCTTACAAATGCGTCTTTTTTGCTTTTACGGTTCAATCGGAATAAAAAATAATAGTTAAATTAAACACAAAGGCGTGTTTGACGGATTGATTGCGGTCAATTTGTCAGACGCGCTTTTTATGTTTAAGAGAAAGGGGAGTATAGTCATGGCAGAAATGACAAAAATCGAAATTATCACCAGACAAAGCAAACTTGAGGATTTAAAGACGGCTTTGAACGAAATCGGAATTAACGGAATGACCGTATCCAATGTATTGGGTTACGGTGTGCAAAAGGGACAAAAGCACCGTTACAGAGGTGTTGAGTACAGCGTTGACTTACTTCCGAAGATAAAGATTGAAATGGTTGTGTGTACAGTGCCTGTTGATGATGTTGTTAATACGGCAATTTCGGTTTTGAGAACAGGTGAAATCGGTGACGGTAAGATTTTTATTTCACCTGTATCGAGAGTTATAAAAGTAAGAACAGGCGAAGAGGACAGAGAGGCTTTATTATAGGGGGTATAAAAATATGTTAAACAGTGGCGATATAGGATTTATGATAATTGCGGCAACGTATGTGTTTTTGATGACACCGGGATTGGCATTTTTCTATGGCGGTCTTGCACAAAGAAAAAATGTGCTCAATACAATGATGATGTCAGTAGCATTTATGGGACTTTCGTCGGTATTGTGGGTACTTTGCGGATATTCGCTTTCATTCAGCGGTGACTTGGGCGGAGTTATAGGAAACTTAAAGTGGTTTGCGTTTAACGGTGTCGGAGCGGAGGCAGGTCCTTACAGTGACAATATCCCTAATATGGGTTTTGCGTTGTTTCAGATGATGTTTGCCATTATAACACCGTCGCTTATTACAGGTGCGGTTGCGGGAAGAATGAAATTTAAAGCAATATTCTTATTTGTATTCTTGTGGCAGTTTGTGGTTTATTATCCGATGGCTACCTGTTTTGGGGCGGCGGATTTCTTGCTCAAATCGGCTCAATCGACTTTGCCGGCGGTAACGTTGTACATATAAGCTCCGGTGTTTCGGGTCTTGTGCTTGCAATATTAATCGGTAAGAGAAAAGGCATTGAGAAAAGAAGTGTCGTACCGCATAATATTCCGTTTGTTGTACTCGGCGCGTCACTTTTGTGGTTTGGTTGGTTCGGATTTAATGCAGGAAGTGCGCTTGCAGCAGACGGTCTTGCACTTCACGCATTTACAACAACTAACACTTCTGCGGCTTGTGCAATGCTTTCATGGATGATTATAGATATAATCAAAGGCGGAAAGCCGACAGTAGTCGGAGCTTGTACAGGCGGTGTTATCGGTTTGGTGGCAATTACACCGGGTGCAGGTTTCGTACCGATATGGGCGTCGTTTATTATCGGTGCACTTGTCAGCCCGATTTGTTACTTTGCATTATCTGTACTAAAACCAAAATTCGGATATGATGACGCACTTGACGCATTCGGCTGTCACGGTATCGGCGGTATATGGGTCGTTGGCAAGACTGCCGACCGTCTCACCTTCGCGCTCATCGACAACGAAGAGAC
>OHAH01001896.1_pt1 | contig 12125 bp, 7 predicted proteins | sample 1577071 | NCBI WGS metagenome assembly OHAH01 (sample SAMEA3541520, study PRJEB24748) | human gut metagenome | biome: human gut; feature: human-associated habitat; material: faeces | place: China | collected 2012 | reverse complement strand
GTAAAGGAATGGAGAGCGTACCTTCGGGTGGTGGCAGCCAGGATATTATTGCTGATCATCAGGGGCATCAGGCCATTATTGAGCAAAGAACGCAGGACAGTAATATCCGTAATGATGTAAAACATCAGGTTGATAATATGGTCACAGAATACCGAGGCAATATCGGAGATACTCAGAGCAGCATACGTGGCGAAGAAAATATTGTAGGAAGACAGTATTCTGAACTACAAAATCACCATAAAACAGAGGCATTATCTCAGAATAATAAATATAATGAAGAAAAATCGGGTCAGGAAAGAATGCCCGGGGCTGACAGTCCACAGGAACTGATGAAAAGAGCAAAGGAGTATCAGGATAAGCACAAGCAATAATATTGTATGGGGAGATGATAATGAAAAATTTAGCTCATATTGCTCTGGTGACGGTGATACAGTTCATTGCCTGTTATCTGGCTGATTGGGGGAGTGCCGAAACAGTTTTTATCCTGTGCTTTATTGTACTATGGCAGGGATTGTTTATATGGTTATTTTCTCAAATACGAAAAAAACGGCATGTGTCGGATGAGTTTAAATTCAGTAAAGGCGTTTGGTATATACTGATGCCAGTATCTTCCTTACTCTCTCCGTTATTAAGCCTGATGGTTTTTATCATTGGTACACTATACGAATTAAGGCGAATTAGTGGTTGTGTAAGTGTAAGAGAATGGATGCAATCTCAGGTAAATGAACAAACTAATGAAGATTTGCATCTGGATTTTGATAATATGGATTTTCATCGTACTAATCCTGCAACAGGGTTACCTATGTCAGGTATTGGTGTGGATATCGGTGGTAATTCATATGGTTATAGTTCAAAACGATATGATGAGTGAATCTTAATTTGTATATTATGACGTTTTATTCAATATGAAGGAACATTGATGAAAATGAAAAAATTGATGATGGTTGCACTGGTCAGTTCCACTCTGGCCCTTTCAGGGTGTGGTGCGATGAGCACAGCAATCAAGAAGCGTAACCTTGAGGTGAAGACTCAGATGAGTGAGACCATCTGGCTTGAACCCGCCAGCGAACGCACGGTATTTCTGCAGATCAAAAACACGTCTGATAAAGACATGAGTGGGCTGCAGGGCAAAATTGCTGATGCTGTGAAAGCAAAAGGATATCAGGTGGTGACTTCTCCGGATAAAGCCTACTACTGGATTCAGGCGAATGTGCTGAAGGCCGATAAGATGGATCTGCGGGAGTCTCAGGGATGGCTGAACCGTGGTTATGAAGGCGCAGCAGTTGGTGCAGCGTTAGGTGCCGGTATTACCGGCTATAACTCAAATTCTGCCGGTGCCACACTCGGTGTGGGCCTTGCTGCTGGTCTGGTGGGGATGGCTGCAGATGCGATGGTGGAAGATGTGAACTATACCATGATCACGGATGTACAGATTGCAGAGCGTACTAAGGCAACGGTGACAACGGATAATGTTGCCGCCCTGCGTCAGGGCACATCCGGTGCGAAAATTCAGACCAGTACTGAAACGGGTAACCAGCATAAATACCAGACCCGTGTGGTCTCAAATGCGAACAAGGTTAACCTGAAATTTGAAGAGGCGAAGCCTGTTCTCGAAGACCAGCTGGCCAAATCAATCGCAAATATTCTCTGAACCTCGTCAGGAGGCTGATCTGACCGGCCTCCTTGCTGACGCCTCGCGTTGCTCGTTGTCCAACCCCGGGATGTAACAAAATAAATTTTGTCACCTCCCGGCGTTTCCGAAATAAATATGAAAACACTGAGCGGTTGTGCAAATTCTTTGTGCGACCGTGAAGTGTTGCCGGCGAAGCCGGGATCTTCCGGAGAAAGTCATTATGACATCAGACAATATCGCTGAATATGTTGGTGAGAATAATCAATTTACTGAGAAGCCTGTAACTGAATACCCCCCGGTGATACAGGATAATACAGTGACCACTAAAGACTATCTGTACAGCAATAATATTGATACTGACCTTTTAGTGGTTATCGGAGGGCTTATTGTTATATTGTTTCTCATGATGCTTATCATGTACTTTATTAATTCTCTCAGGCATAAGGAATTAACTGAAATACTGACAAAAATATCTTTTCCTGAAAAATCCGGGAGCAATTTGCTTAAACCGGAGGCGGTCAGCTGTAATTTGTTGTCCCTGTGTGTGCTGGCACCGGTATTCTGTACACCCAGAAAGCTGGCTGAAGTTTCCAGGGAGATCATCGTGGCGAGTGCGCAGGAAATTGCATGGACGCCGGGGAGCAGTCGTATTGATGGCCACCAGGCGGAGAATATCACCTGGGCGATTTCATCGCAGTCTCCTGCCGATAAGTATGATCTCATCAATAAAACGTCCCGTGTTTCTCCTGACAGTGGCTGTTTTTATGAACCGGACACAGTTCTGGATCACCGTGAACGGGTACGCCTTTTTATTCAGATCCAGTTTCCGCATGGGAGTGACTGGTCTGAAGTATTGCGCCTGACTGACATTGTTACAGAGAAGGTCTCTTCCGGCAGGACTGCAGGCGGGTATCACCACCGGCATACAGGGTACACCTGGTCTGTTTCTGTGAATTAACCCCACATCATCCTTTTCTGCCCTGTTCCAGATTTTCCCGGAGTTTCATCATGAGTTTTAACGCAAAGGATATGACCCAGGGCGGTCAGATTGCGTCCATGCGTATCCGCATGTTCAGCCAGATCGCCAATATCATGCTTTACTGCCTGTTTATTTTTTTCTGGATCCTCATTGGTCTGGTCTTATGGGTAAAAATAAGCTGGCAGACGTTTATCAACGGCTGTATTTACTGGTGGTGTACGTCACTGGAAGGCATGCGGGATTTAATAAAATCCCAGCCGGTCTATGAGATCCAGTATTACGGCAAAACCTTCCGGATGAACGCTGCCCAGGTACTGCATGATAAATATATGATCTGGTGCGGAGAGCAGCTATGGTCTGCATTCGTTCTGGCGTCTGTCGTGGCCCTGGTTATTTGCCTGATCACCTTCTTTGTTGTCTCCTGGATTCTGGGGCATCAGGGGAAACAGCAGAGTGAAAATGAGGTGACCGGCGGGCGTCAGCTGACGGATAACCCGAAAGAAGTGGCCCGGATGCTGAAAAAAGACGGCAAGGACTCCGATATCCGGATTGGCGACCTGCCGATTATCCGGGATTCCGAAATCCAGAACTTCTGTCTGCACGGCACGGTCGGGGCCGGTAAGTCGGAGGTTATCCGTCGTCTGGCCAACTACGCCCGTCAGCGCGGTGATATGGTGGTGATTTATGACCGTTCAGGGGAATTTGTTAAAAGTTACTATGATCCCTCCATCGATAAAATCCTGAATCCGCTGGATGCCCGCTGTGCCGCATGGGATTTGTGGAAGGAGTGCCTGACACAGCCGGATTTTGATAATACCGCGAACACGCTGATCCCTATGGGTACAAAAGAGGACCCGTTCTGGCAGGGTTCAGGACGTACCATTTTTGCGGAAGCGGCGTACCTGATGCGTAATGACCCCAACCGCAGCTACAGCAAACTGGTGGACACACTGCTTTCCATCAAAATTGAAAAACTGCGTACCTTCCTGCGTAATTCACCGGCAGCCAACCTGGTGGAAGAGAAAATTGAGAAAACGGCGATTTCCATCCGTGCTGTGCTGACCAACTACGTGAAAGCCATCCGTTACCTGCAGGGGATTGAGCATAACGGTGAGTCTTTTACCATCCGTGACTGGATGCGTGGTGTCCGGGAAGATCAGAAAAACGGCTGGCTGTTTATTTCGTCGAACGCCGACACCCATGCCTCCCTGAAGCCGGTGATCTCCATGTGGCTGTCCATTGCCATTCGTGGTCTGCTGGCAATGGGAGAAAACCGTAACCGTCGTGTGTGGTTTTTCTGTGACGAGTTACCCACGTTACACAAACTGCCGGACCTGGTGGAGATCCTGCCGGAAGCCCGTAAGTTCGGTGGCTGTTATGTGTTTGGTATCCAGTCCTATGCCCAGCTGGAAGATATCTACGGTGAGAAAGCGGCGGCCACGCTGTTTGACGTCATGAACACCCGTGCCTTTTTCCGTTCTCCCAGCCATAAGATTGCAGAGTTCGCTGCCGGTGAAATTGGTGAGAAAGAGCACCTGAAAGCCAGCGAGCAGTATTCCTACGGTGCTGACCCGGTACGTGACGGGGTATCGACCGGTAAGGATATGGAGCGTCAGACGCTGGTCAGTTATTCCGACATTCAGTCTCTGCCGGATCTGACCTGCTATGTCACTCTGCCCGGACCGTATCCGGCAGTCAAACTCTCTCTGAAATATCAGGCACGACCGAAGGTCGCTCCGGAGTTTATTCCGCGTGACATCAACCCGGAAATGGAGAACCGTCTGAGTGCCGTACTTGCCGCAAGGGAAGCAGAAGGTCGTCAGATGGCCAGCCTCTTTGAACCGGAGGTTGCCTCCGGAGAAGATGTGACTCAGGCTGAACAGCCACAACAGCCACAACAGCCACAACAGCCACAACAGCCACAACAGCCACAACAGCCAGTGTCTTCTGTCATCAATGATAAGAAGTCAGATGCAGGTGTGAGTGTTCCGGCAGGGGGGATCGAGCAGGAGCTGAAAATGAAACCGGAAGAAGAGATGGAACAGCAACTGCCACCCGGGATCAGTGAATCCGGTGAAGTGGTGGATATGGCCGCTTATGAGGCATGGCAACAGGAAAATCATCCGGACATCCAGCAGCATATGCAGCGTCGTGAAGAGGTGAACATTAATGTGCACCGGGAGCGCGGGGAGGATGTTGAGCCGGGAGATGATTTCTGATGTTGAGTTTCAGCGTTGTTAAATCGGCAGGCAGTGCCGGAAACTATTACACCGACAAGGATAATTACTATGTGCTGGGCAGCATGGGAGAACGCTGGGCTGGTCAGGGGGCTGAACAGCTTGGGCTGCAGGGCAGCGTCGATAAGGATGTTTTTACCCGTCTTCTGGAGGGCAGGCTGCCGGACGGGGCGGATTTAAGCCGCATGCAGGATGGCAGTAATAAGCATCGTCCCGGCTACGACCTGACCTTCTCCGCCCCCAAAAGTGTCTCCATGATGGCCATGCTCGGGGGGGATAAACGTCTTATTGATGCACATAACCAGGCTGTGGATTTTGCTGTCCGTCAGGTGGAGGCGCTGGCCTCCACACGGGTGATGACGGACGGACAGTCAGAAACGGTACTGACCGGTAATCTGGTGATGGCACTGTTTAACCACGACACCAGTCGCGATCAGGAACCACAGTTACACACGCATGCGGTGGTGGCTAATGTCACGCAGCATAACGGTGAGTGGAAGACACTGAGCAGTGACAAAGTGGGGAAAACGGGGTTCATTGAGAATGTGTACGCTAATCAGATTGCCTTTGGCAGGCTCTACCGGGAAAAACTGAAAGAGCAGGTTGAGTCACTGGGCTATGAAACCGAAGTGGTGGGTAAGCACGGTATGTGGGAGATGCCGGGCGTACCGGTGGAGGCCTTTTCCGGACGCTCACAGGCTATCAGGGAGGCCGTCGGGGAAGGGGCCTCGCTGAAATCCCGGGATGTGGCGGCACTGGATACGCGTAAATCCAAACAGCACGTCGATCCGGAAGTCAGAATGGCTGAATGGATGCAGACGCTGAAGGAAACCGGGTTCGACATCCGGGCATATCGTGACGCGGCGGATCAGCGTGCGGAGACCCGCACGCAGGCGCCCGGGCCAGCTTCACAGGACGGGCCGGATGTGCAGCAGGCGGTGACACAGGCGATTGCCGGATTAAGTGAACGAAAAGTGCAGTTCACGTATACGGACGTGCTGGCCAGGACGGTCGGCATACTGCCGCCGGAAAATGGTGTGATTGAACGGGCACGCGCCGGTATCGATGAGGCCATCAGCCGTGAGCAGCTTATCCCCCTCGACCGTGAGAAGGGGCTGTTCACATCAGGAATTCATGTGCTCGATGAGCTGTCCGTCCGGGCACTCAGTCGTGACATCATGAAACAGAACCGGGTGACCGTACATCCGGAGAAAAGTGTCCCCCGGACGGCTGGTTACAGCGATGCGGTCAGTGTTCTGGCACAGGACCGTCCGTCGCTGGCCATTGTGTCCGGGCAGGGCGGTGCAGCCGGGCAGCGTGAGCGGGTGGCTGAACTGGTCATGATGGCCCGGGAGCAGGGGCGGGAGGTGCAGATTATCGCTGCTGACCGTCGCTCGCAGATGAACCTGAAGCAGGATGAACGGCTGTCCGGTGAGCTGATAACCGGACGTCGTCAGCTGCAGGAGGGCATGGTCTTCACGCCGGGCAGTACTGTTATCGTCGACCAGGGCGAAAAACTCTCCCTGAAAGAGACGTTAACCCTGCTGGACGGTGCCGCACGTCATAACGTACAGGTCCTGATAACCGACAGCGGGCAGCGAACCGGTACAGGCAGTGCGCTGATGGCCATGAAGGATGCCGGGGTGAACACGTATCGCTGGCAGGGCGGAGAACAGCGACCGGCAACCATCATCAGTGAACCGGACCGGAATGTCCGCTATGACCGGCTGGCCGGAGATTTTGCGGCCAGCGTGAAAGCCGGAGAAGAGAGCGTGGCACAGGTCAGCGGGGTACGGGAACAGGCCATACTGACACAGGCCATTCGCAGTGAGCTGAAAACACAGGGTGTGCTCGGACACCCGGAGGTGACCATGACCGCCCTGTCACCGGTCTGGCTGGACAGCCGGAGCCGTTATCTGCGGGATATGTACCGACCGGGGATGGTGATGGAGCAGTGGAACCCGGAGACACGCAGTCATGACCGCTATGTTATCGACCGGGTGACGGCGCAGAGTCACAGCCTGACCCTGCGGGATGCGCAGGGCGAAACGCAGGTGGTGCGTATTTCCTCCCTGGACAGCAGCTGGTCGCTGTTCCGGCCGGAAAAAATGCCGGTGGCAGACGGCGAGCGACTGAGGGTGACAGGGAAAATTCCCGGACTCCGCGTCTCCGGCGGTGACCGCCTGCAGGTGGCATCCGTCAGTGAAGATGCGATGACGGTTGTTGTGCCGGGGCGGGCTGAACCGGCCACCCTGCCTGTGGCTGATTCACCGTTCACGGCACTGAAGCTGGAGAACGGCTGGGTGGAAACGCCCGGGCATTCCGTCAGTGACAGTGCGACGGTGTTTGCCTCCGTCACACAGATGGCAATGGACAACGCCACCCTGAACGGTCTGGCCCGCAGCGGTCGTGATGTCCGGCTGTATTCCTCACTGGATGAAACCCGTACTGCGGAAAAACTCGCCCGCCATCCGTCCTTTACGGTGGTTTCTGAGCAGATAAAGGCGCGGGCCGGTGAGACATTGCTGGAAACCGCTATCAGTCTGCAGAAAGCCGGGCTGCACACGCCGGCACAGCAGGCCATTCATCTGGCCCTTCCTGTGCTGGAAAGTAAAAACCTGGCCTTCAGCATGGTGGACCTGCTGACAGAGGCGAAGTCGTTTGCTGCAGAAGGAACCGGTTTTACTGAACTGGGAGGGGAAATCAATGCGCAGATAAAACGCGGTGACTTACTGTATGTGGATGTGGCAAAAGGCTATGGCACAGGCCTGCTGGTTTCCCGTGCGTCGTATGAGGCAGAAAAAAGTATTCTTCGCCATATTCTCGAAGGTAAGGAGGCGGTCACGCCGCTGATGGAGAGAGTACCCGGCGAACTCATGGAGACGTTAACGTCGGGACAGCGTGCCGCCACCCGTATGATACTGGAAACGTCCGACCGTTTCACGGTGGTACAGGGGTATGCCGGTGTGGGTAAGACCACACAGTTCCGGGCGGTGATGTCAGCCGTGAACATGCTGCCGGCGAGTGAGCGTCCCCGAGTTGTGGGGCTGGGGCCCACGCACCGTGCGGTCGGTGAGATGCGCAGCGCCGGCGTGGATGCACAGACACTGGCGTCCTTTCTGCATGACACGCAGCTGCAGCAGCGCAGCGGAGAAACGCCGGATTTCAGCAACACGCTGTTCCTGCTCGATGAGAGCTCAATGGTGGGCAATACCGACATGGCACGGGCATACGCCCTGATTGCGGCCGGTGGCGGTCGTGCCGTGGCCAGTGGTGACACGGACCAGCTGCAGGCCATCGCGCCCGGTCAGCCTTTCCGTCTCCAGCAGACGCGCAGTGCTGCCGATGTGGTCATCATGAAGGAGATTGTGCGTCAGACGCCGGAACTGCGGGAGGCGGTATACAGCCTGATTAACCGGGATGTGGAAAGGGCACTGTCCGGGCTTGAGAGTGTGAAACCGTCTCAGGTTCCCCGTCAGGAGGGCGCATGGGCACCGGAGCACTCCGTGACGGAGTTCAGTCACAGCCAGGAAGCGAAACTGGCAGAAGCGCAGCAGAAGGCGATGCAGAACGGCGAGGCTTTTCCGGATGTCCCCATGACACTGTATGAAGCCATTGTCCGCGACTATACCGGCAGGACACCGGAAGCACGGGAGCAGACGCTGATTGTCACGCACCTGAATGAGGACCGGCGCGTACTGAACAGCATGATTCATGATGCACGGGAAAAGGCCGGTGAGCTGGGCAAAGAGCAGGTCATGGTGCCTGTCCTGAACACAGCGAATATACGTGACGGAGAACTGCGTCGTCTCTCCACCTGGGAGAAAAACCCGGATGCCCTTGCCCTGGTGGATAGTGTGTATCACCGGATTGCCGGTATCAGCAAGGATGACGGGCTGATAACCCTGGAGGATGCGGAAGGTAACACGCGGCTGATTTCGCCCCGGGAGGCGGTGGCTGAAGGTGTCACACTGTACACCCCGGACAAAATCCGGGTGGGGACCGGCGACCGGATGCGCTTCACGAAGAGTGACCGGGAGCGCGGTTATGTGGCCAACAGCGTCTGGACGGTGACAGCGGTTTCCGGTGACAGTGTCACGCTGTCGGACGGACAGCAGACCCGGGTGATTCGCCCCGGCCAGGAGCGGGCAGAGCAACATATTGACCTGGCCTATGCCATCACCGCCCACGGTGCGCAGGGGGCGAGTGAAACCTTTGCCATCGCGCTTGAAGGCACGGAAGGTAACCGGAAACTGATGGCCGGCTTTGAGTCAGCCTACGTGGCCCTGTCGCGTATGAAGCAGCATGTGCAGGTGTACACCGATAACCGTCAGGGCTGGACGGATGCCATTAACAATGCCGTACAGAAAGGAACTGCCCACGATGTGCTGGAGCCGAAACCGGACCGGGAGGTCATGAATGCGCAGCGGCTGTTCAGTACGGCACGGGAACTGCGGGACGTGGCGGCAGGCCGTGCCGTTCTCCGTCAGGCAGGGCTGGCCGGGGGAGACAGCCCTGCACGGTTTATTGCACCGGGACGTAAATATCCGCAGCCGTATGTGGCACTGCCGGCGTTTGACCGTAACGGCAAGTCAGCAGGTATCTGGCTGAACCCACTGACCACGGATGACGGAAACGGGCTGCGGGGATTCAGTGGTGAAGGACGGGTGAAAGGCAGCGGGGATGCGCAGTTCGTGGCCCTGCAGGGCAGCCGTAACGGAGAGAGCCTGCTGGCTGATAATATGCAGGATGGTGTCCGGATTGCCCGTGATAATCCTGACAGCGGTGTGGTGGTGAGAATCGCCGGTGAAGGTCGTCCGTGGAATCCCGGTGCCATCACCGGTGGTCGCGTGTGGGGGGATATCCCGGACAGCAGCGTCCAGCCGGGAGCCGGAAATGGCGAACCGGTCACGGCAGAGGTGCTGGCACAGCGGCAGGCTGAAGAGGCCATCCGTCGTGAAACGGAACGCCGCGCAGATGAAATTGTCCGTAAAATGGCAGAGAACAAACCTGACCTGCCGGATGGCAAAACAGAGCAGGCTGTCAGGGAAATTGCCGGGCAGGAGCGTGACCGGGCTGACATAACTGAACGGGAAGCCGCGCTGCCGGAGAGTGTGCTGCGTGAATCACAACGGGAGCAGGAAGCGGTCCGGGAGGTTGCCCGGGAAAATCTGCTGCAGGAGCGTCTGCAGCAGATGGAGCGGGATATGGTTCGTGACCTGCAGAAAGAGAAAACCCTGGGCGGAGACTGATACAGGAAGATAAACGCTGATGACAACGGATAACACGAACACGACACGTAACGATTCACTGGCTGCACGGACCGATACCTGGTTGCAGTCGTTTCTGGTCTGGTCACCCGGACAGCGGGATATCATCAAAACGGTGGCACTGGTGCTGATGGTACTGGACCACATCAATCTGATATTCCAGCTGAAGCAGGAATGGATGTTTCTGGCCGGGCGAGGAGCCTTTCCGCTGTTTGCCCTGGTGTGGGGGCTGAATCTGTCCCGTCATGCGCATATCGGGGGAACCGCAGAATTCGGAAAAAATCGTACGCTAAGCTAACGGTGTTCTCGTGACAGCTCTTTGACTAGGCTTTCTAAGGCCATTCTGATAGCCCTGACTTCCTGAAAAGCCATGGCTAAAATTTGTGCGGCTAAAAGGGATAACCGATGGTAAAGTAAGTTATCCCTGTCGAGATACTGAAAAGCGTTATCCTCGTTTTTCCCAAAACTGTTTTGCCAGTTCGCTCAGAGCGCTAGTTAACTGAGCGACAGATTTCGCACTTTGCAAATTATTCTGCCCGGTCTGTACATTGGTATCAGCAGCATCGCGTATATTGATAATACTGCGGTTTATGTCTTCACTTACTGCTCCCTGCTGCTCGACCGCAGTCGCTATTTGCGCGTTCATGTCGGTAATTTCGTTAACGCGTTGGCCAATTCCATCAAGAGCTGTAGCTGCTTCCTCTGCGTGAGCTACACTCGTGTGCGCTTGCCGACTACTTTGCTCCATGACTGTAACAGCGGATTGCGCTCGCTCTTGTAGAGCGCTGATCATGCTTTGAATATCCGTTGTCGATTGCTGTGTGCGAGCAGCAAGACTGCGAACCTCATCGGCGACAACAGCAAAACCACGCCCCTGCTCACCAGCACGCGCGGCCTCAATTGCTGCGTTGAGTGCCAACAAATTCGTTTGCTCGGCGATCCCTCGTATAACGTCAAGAACTTTTGATATCTCGTTACTTTGACCTTCAAGCTCATGAATAACCTGAGTGGCTTGCCTAATTTCACCTTCAAGGGCAGTGATTGACTGGCTTGTGTGGGCTACCAGACGCTGGCCAGATGCCGTCTCAGTGTCTGCTCTTCCGGCCGCATCTGCAGCATGCTGTGCATTGCTCGCAACCTCTTGAATGCTTGCCACCATTTGGTTTACTGCCGTTGCTATTTGATCTGTCTCTGCCTGCTGCTCAACTGTAAGTACATTGCTTGACTCAATATCCTTTAGTAGGCCTCGGGTGTGTTCGCTAAGCCGATTTGATGCATCACCTATGCGATCTACTATGGCGCCTGTTTCAGCTTGCATCATTCGTAAAGCAAACTCTATTTGGCCAAACTCATCGGTGCGCCCAGTGTAGAGGGATTGACTTAATGGGTTATTGGAAATATTCCTGGCTCTTTCAACCAGTCTTCCAAGAGGAGAGAGAATAGCCAAAACACTAACAGAGCTTAAGCTTCCTGACATTAAAGTGGCTAACAATAAGCTGCTTATTGATGTATCAGTAAGCATGCCGGCAGCCATTGCGCTTGATATAATACTACCCCATATGAGCAAGAGTATTTTCACGGAAAAGCTAGCAGCCAATTTCGGCCTCGCGGCCTTCCCGCTTCTCAATTGAGCATATAATTTTTCCGCAGCCAAAACCTGCTCAGGTTCAGGCTTGGTCCTTACAGACTGGTATTCAACAATCGAACCATTCTTAGCTATTGGCGTTACATAAGCACTTACCCAATAGTGGTCGCCATTTTTACAGCGATTTTTTACTAGCCCCATCCATGAGCGGCCAGATTTTAATGTACTCCACATATGCTCAAATGCAGCAGGCGGCATATCTGGGTGTCTTACGATGTTGTGAGGCTGGCCTAATAGTTCTTCCTCAGTGAAACCACTGATTTTAATGAAGTCAGGATTAACGTACGTGATATGGCTTTGAGGGGAGGGTAATGACTCCAACTTATTGATAGTGTTTTATGTTCAGATAATGCCCGATGAC
>OHAH01001895.1_pt1 | contig 12127 bp, 10 predicted proteins | sample 1577071 | NCBI WGS metagenome assembly OHAH01 (sample SAMEA3541520, study PRJEB24748) | human gut metagenome | biome: human gut; feature: human-associated habitat; material: faeces | place: China | collected 2012 | reverse complement strand
GTAGTATTGGACTTCGCCAAAGATGCACAGAATGCAAAGACAAAATACGAGCCGGCGAAGCTGGATTTTATACGCAGTTATGTTCCGGTGCCTGATACCGATGAAGATTCTGTGAAGGAAGCCGCCGAACTGATAAATAATGCCGAACGTCCGCTTGTATTGGTAGGACAGGGGGTAGAACTCGGAAATGCACAAAGTGAACTGAGAGCCTTTATTGAAAAAGCTGATATGCCTGCCGGATGTACATTGCTCGGACTTTCCGCTTTGCCTACCGATCATCCTTTGAATAAAGGTATGCTGGGAATGCATGGTAATTTAGGTCCGAACATCAATACCAACAAATGTGATGTCCTGATTGCTGTCGGTATGCGTTTTGATGATCGTGTGACAGGTAATCTGGCTACTTATGCCAAACAGGCAAAAGTAATCCATTTTGATATAGATCCTGCGGAAGTAAATAAAAACGTGAAAGTAGATATCGCTGTTCTGGGAGATTGCAAAAATACATTAGCTGCCGTAACCGGATTACTAAAAGAGAACAAGCATACCGAATGGAACGATAGTTTTAAAGAATATGAGAAGGTGGAGGAAGAAAAAGTAATTCGTCCCGAACTTTATCCGGCTACGGATTCACTGACCATGGGCGAAGTAGCACGTGCCGTAAGTGAGGCAACCCACCATGAAGCAGTATTGGTGACGGATGTCGGTCAGAACCAGATGATATCTGCTCGTTACTTTAAATATTCGAAAGAACGCAGTATTATTACTTCCGGAGGGCTTGGAACAATGGGGTTCGGACTTCCCGCAGCTATCGGAGCCACTTTCGGTGCACCGGAGCGTACCGTCTGCGTGTTTATGGGAGACGGCGGACTTCAAATGAATATCCAGGAACTCGGAACTATCATGGAACAGAAAGCTCCGGTGAAAATCATCTGCCTGAATAATAACTTCCTCGGAAACGTGCGTCAGTGGCAGGCTATGTTCTTCAACCGCCGTTATTCATTTACTCCGATGTTGAATCCGGACTACATGAAAATAGCTTCCGCATATGACATTCCTTCCAAACGTGTCTATTCCCGTGAAGAATTGAAAGTGGCTATCGATGAAATGCTGGCAACGGACGGACCGTTCCTGCTTGAAGCTTGCGTAATAGAAGAAGGCAACGTATTGCCGATGACTCCTCCGGGCGGTTCGGTGAATCAAATGTTGTTGGAATGTTAGGGGAAGTTGAGAGTTCGTATTTAAAATTTAAAGTTATGAGTGATAAAATATTATATACAATCATTGTTCATTCTGAGAATATTGCCGGATTGCTGAATCAGGTGACGGCTGTATTTACCCGTCGGCAGATCAATATCGAAAGTTTGAATGTTTCTGCTTCATCTATCAAAGGTGTGCATAAATATACAATCACAGCTTGGACAGATAAGGACACTATTGAGAAGGTAGTGAAACAGATAGAGAAGAAAATCGACGTGATTCAGGCGCATTACTTCACGGAAGATGAAATATATTTCCATGAAATCGCATTATATAAGGTGTCTACTCCTGCTTTTCAGGAGAATCCGGAAGCGTCCAAGTTAATCCGTCGATACAATGCTCGTATAGTGGAAGTAAATCCGGTATTTTCCATTGTTGAGAAGAACGGGATGAGTGAAGATATAACCTCGCTTTACGGTGAACTCCGGGTATTGAATTGTGTTTTGCAGTTTGTTCGTTCGGGGCGTGTGGCGATTACCACCAGTTGTTTTGAACGGGTGAATGAGTTCCTCGACGGACGGGAGGCAAAATATAACGAAAGTAAAAACCTACAGGAATAATGAGTGAAGAAAATAAAATAGGAACTTATCAGTTTGTGGCGGAACCTTTCCATGTAGACTTTAACGGTCGCCTGACTATGGGGGTGTTGGGAAATCATCTACTGAATTGTGCAGGTTTTCATGCAAGTGACCGTGGCTTTGGTATTGCGACACTGAACGAAGATAACTACACATGGGTGCTCTCGCGCCTGGCTGTAGAATTAGACGAAATGCCTTATCAATACGAGAATTTCTCGGTTCAGACATGGGTGGAAAATGTCTATCGTCTGTTTACTGACCGTAATTTCGCTATTATTAATAAAGATGGGAAAAAGATCGGATACGCACGTTCTGTATGGGCAATGATTAGTCTCAATACCCGCAAACCGGCAGATTTGCTGACCTTACACGGAGGAAGTATCGTAGACTACGTATGTGACGAACCTTGCCCTATTGAAAAACCTTCGCGCATCAAAGTGACGAGCGACCGGCCGGTAGCTACCCTGACGGCAAAGTACAGTGACATTGACATTAACGGTCATGTAAATAGTATCCGCTATATCGAGCATATCCTTGATTTGTTTCCGATTGACTTGTACAAGACGAAACGAATCCGCCGCTTTGAAATGGCATACGTAGCCGAAAGTTATTTCGGTGATGAACTCTCTTTTTTCTGCGACGAGGCTAATTCAAACGAGTTTCATGTAGAAGTGAAGAAAAACGGTAGTGAAGTCGTTTGCCGTTCGAAAGTGATATTTGAATAACATAGAATATAAAATCAATTAATAACGGGTGGCGTAAGTCCCCAAAACTAAAAACAAAAAAGAAAATGGCACAGTTGAATTTTGGCGGTACTATTGAAAATGTAGTAATCCGTGACGAATTTCCTTTGGAAAAGGCTCGTGAAGTATTGAAAGATGAAACAATCGCTGTAATCGGTTATGGTGTACAAGGTCCCGGTCAGGCATTGAACCTGCGTGATAACGGTTTCAATGTTATCGTTGGTCAACGTCCGGGAAAAACATATGATAAAGCAGTAGCAGACGGCTGGGTTCCGGGCGAGACTTTGTTCGGCATTGAAGAAGCTTGCGAGAAAGGTACTATCGTAATGTGTCTGTTGTCTGACGCAGCAGTAATGTCTGTATGGCCTACTATCAAGCCTTATCTGACTGCAGGAAAAGCTCTTTATTTCTCTCATGGTTTTGCTATCACTTGGAACGATCGTACAGGTGTAGTTCCTCCTGCTGATATCGATGTAATCATGGTCGCACCTAAAGGATCAGGTACTTCATTGCGTACTATGTTTCTCGAAGGTCGTGGCCTGAACTCTTCTTACGCTATCTATCAGGATGCTACGGGCAAAGCTTATGAAAAGACAATCGCTTTGGGCATTGGTATCGGTTCTGGTTATCTGTTCGAAACAACTTTCCAACGAGAAGCTACTTCCGATTTGACAGGTGAACGTGGTTCGCTAATGGGTGCAATCCAAGGTTTGCTGTTGGCACAATACGAAGTATTGCGTGAAAACGGTCACACTCCTTCTGAAGCATTCAACGAAACAGTGGAAGAACTGACTCAGTCCTTGATGCCGTTGTTTGCAAAGAACGGTATGGACTGGATGTACGCTAATTGTTCTACTACTGCTCAACGTGGTGCCCTCGACTGGATGGGGCCCTTCCACGATGCTATCAAACCGGTAGTTGAAAAGTTGTATCACAGCGTTAAGACTGGTAACGAAGCACAGATTTCTATTGATTCCAACTCTAAACCGGATTATCGTGAGAAACTGGAAGTGGAACTGAAAGCATTGCGCGAAAGCGAGATGTGGCAGACTGCTGTAACAGTACGCAAACTTCGCCCTGAAAATAACTAATCAGATTGAATATATATGTCGTAAAAAGACGGGAAGAAACACTCTTTCCGTCTTTTTTTCAAAATATCCCCGTCTTTATAGAGAAATAATGCAAGTTTGTTGTTATCTTTGTGGCAACAAAATAAAACAAGTTGCAATAATGAAGAACTACTATAAAAATGAAATACCGGAATAAGAACGTAAAATATATATATTTCCTATATCCCAATATCTGTTTATAAGTGTTTGTTAGACCAACAGTTCTTTGCTGGTAAGAAAAAGCCGATTGATAGAATATCTCGAATTTTTAATTCCAAGACTTGAGTCTGATGTGGCGAAAGATAAAAAGGGTATATAAGACAGAAAACATTGTTTGTTTTGTTTGTGTTAAAAAAGTTCTTTCTCGTGAGAAAAGGGGCTTTGATAAAAAGAGGATTACTCATAATCCTCTTTTTTTATGAATGACATCAATCTCTTATAAAAAGGATGCTTGGTAAGTGTGACGGCATCTCCGAGAATGACCAGTTTCATACGGGCACGGGTGATAGCCACGTTCATCCTCCTCAGGTCGTTCAGAAATCCTATTTGTCCGTCCTCGTTTGCACGAACAAGGCTGATAAAGATAACATCCCGTTCTTGTCCTTGAAAGCCGTCTACTGTGTTGACCGTGATAAGGCTACGGAAAGGACGTAGAAAGCTGCTTACTTTAATTTTACTCCTTAGATATTGTACTTGTGCTTTATAAGGCGAAATCAATCCGAAATCAATCTTTTCGTCCAATATTCTTGCTTTTCCGATCCGGTTGATGTATGCCTCCAATTCCTGGAGAAGCAGGTTGGCTTCCTGTTTATTGATGCGTCCGAAACTCTCACCTACAAATTCCTCATGAAAATCCATTTCAGAGGTATCTATCCAGTTCATAGGCGTGTCGAAATCGAGAATGCTCCGGTAACGCACTTCCGGTGCAGCTTCCAATTCTCCGTGGTAAAACCATTCGGAAGGAAAACGCATGATTGATTCGTGCATTCGGTATTGCATTTTGAGCAGTGAGACAGCAGAAGGTTTCTTATGTACCACTTTCTCCATTAGTGTGTGATCCAGTCCGCTACGGGCGGCTTCGATACATTTGATAGTAGGAGGGAGTTGACAGTGGTCTCCGGCAAGAATCACTCGGTCAGCTTTGCGAATGGCAATCCAGCAGGCTGCTTCGAGTGCTTGGGCAGCTTCATCTATAAACAGGGTAGGGAAACGTCGGCCGTTGAGTAGGCGGTGGTTACTACTGACCAATGTTGAAGCAATTACACGGGCACTGTCGAAAAGGTCGGTGTTAATTTGTATTTCCAGTTCAGTAGCACGGTCACGGAGGCGGCTCATGCGGCTGCGCATACCCTCCCGTTCGGAATAACTACCTTTGCGCATCCGGCTGCCCGTTTCACGGATTGATTTTCGGATTCCCCAAAGCTCGGGATAGGCGGGATGGCTTTCGAAACGGCGCTCGTAAGTAAATGATAACATTTTATCATTTACTCGTGTAGGGTTGCCGATGCGGAGAACTGGTACGCCACGGTCTACCAGTTTTTCACTTATCCAGTCTACAGCAGTGTTGCTTTGAGCGCAGACAAGTACTTGCGGTTCCCGGTGCAGCGTTTCATAAATCGCTTCGACGAGCGTGGTTGTTTTTCCTGTTCCCGGAGGGCCGTGGACAATGGCGACATCACGCGTGCATAATACTTTGTTGACGGCTGTCTCCTGTGTACTGTTCAGCCATGGAAAACGGACAGGGTATAATTCACGGAATCCGGGATTTTGCGTTCCCAGCAAGATATCACGCAGTTCTGAGAGGCGGTTACCTTTGGCTCGGATTGCATCTTCTAATGCTTCGAACATTGTCCGGTAGGATGTTTCATCAAAATAAAGTTGTATACCTAATGAACTGTCCGCTTGTAACTCTATAACTGCCCCTGCACCAGGTAAAACCACTACCATTCTTTCTTCGTCTGCGTAACTGACGGTAGCAATAAAATTCATATATTTCACTTTTCCGTCGAAAGACTGGTGGAAAAAACAGACGGGGCGACCAAACTCGAAAGAGTGTTCTATCTCTTTATTTTCGGTCCGTGTAATATCTATTACAAGTTGATTCAGAGAATTGTAGTAGCTTCGACCGGGAGAGACGGGATACCAGCACAGACCGCGTTTCACTTTACGGGCAATACCCATTGTTTCGGTTTGTCGCTTGAATTCCTCTTTCTCGTATTCATACTCCATGCGTAGCAGGAGTTGCTGGTACTGAAGGTCGGAGACCGGGCTTTTCGAATTATTATTCATAATAGGTGCAAAGGTAACGAATCTTCTTTTTGGATAGAAAAAATATTTCATTTTGTTAAACAATCCTCGAACGCCGTTCGTTATTTTAATAGATAGACTAAAAAAACAAAAAGTAATATGGTATATGATATGACTATGCTAGAAGCATTCTACAGCGCCTATAAAGGGAAAGTAGAACATGTGCGGGGGATCTTGAAACGCCCCCTGACGTTAGCCGAGAAAATTCTGTATGCGCATCTTTATGATGCCGCCGATGTGAAAGACTACAAGAGAGGAGAAGACTACGTAAACTTTCGTCCTGACCGCGTGGCTATGCAGGATGCAACTGCCCAAATGGCTTTGCTCCAATTTATGAATGCGGGCAAGGAAAAGGTGGCTGTGCCTTCTACCGTACACTGTGACCACTTGATACAGGCTTATAAGGGCGCAAAAGAGGATATACTTACTGCGACTAAAACAAACGAAGAAGTGTATGATTTCCTCCGCGACGTATCCTCCCGTTATGGCATTGGTTTTTGGAAACCGGGAGCGGGTATCATTCACCAGGTAGTACTCGAGAACTATGCTTTTCCTGGCGGCATGATGGTAGGAACAGACTCACATACACCTAATGCCGGTGGTTTGGGTATGGTGGCTATCGGTGTAGGCGGTGCAGACGCCGTAGACGTAATGACAGGTATGGAGTGGGAATTGAAAATGCCGAAAATTATAGGTGTTCATTTGACCGGAAAACTAAGCGGCTGGACATCTCCGAAAGATGTTATTTTGAAGCTGGCAGGAATATTGACCGTAAAGGGAGGCACTAATGCAATCATTGAATATTTCGGTCCGGGAACCGAATCACTTTCCGCTACCGGAAAAGCTACTATCTGTAATATGGGAGCGGAAGTAGGAGCTACTACTTCACTTTTCCCTTTCGACGGGCGTATGGTGACTTATTTACGAGCTACCGGAAGAGATCGTATTGTCGATTTGGCAGAGTCTGTGGAAGCTGATCTCCGTGCCGACGAAGTTGTGACGGATGAACCTTTAAAATATTACGACCGTGTCATTGAAATCGACTTGTCCGAACTTGAACCTTATATTAATGGACCTTTCACGCCGGATGCGGCTACTCCTATCTCCGAGTTTGCGGAAAAAGTATTGTTGAACGGTTATCCTCGTAAAATGGAAGTCGGACTGATTGGTTCGTGTACTAACTCCTCTTATCAGGATTTGAGTCGTGCTGCTTCTTTGGCAAAACAGGTAGCGGAAAAGAATCTGAGTGTTGCTTCTCCGTTGATTGTAAATCCGGGCTCAGAACAGATTCGCGCTACCGCCGAAAGAGACGGAATGATTGAGACTTTTGAACAGATCGGTGCAACGATTATGGCAAATGCCTGTGGTCCTTGCATTGGTCAGTGGAAACGTCATACCGATGACCCGACACGGAAAAATTCAATCGTGACTTCCTTTAACCGTAACTTTGCCAAGCGTGCGGATGGTAATCCGAATACTTATGCCTTTGTTGCTTCTCCTGAATTGACAATGGCACTGACTATTGCCGGCGACCTCTGTTTCAACCCTTTGAAGGACAGATTAGTCAATCATGACGGTGAGAAAGTGAAACTATCCGAACCTGTGGGAAACGAACTCCCGATGAGAGGATTTACGCCGGGTAATGTCGGATATATCGCGCCGGGTGGAGCTAAAACGGAAATCAAGGTGAAGTCGGACTCACAGCGCCTGCAACTTTTAACACCTTTTCCCGCTTGGGACGGGACTGATTTGCTTAATATGCCTCTGTTGATAAAAGCCCAAGGTAAATGTACAACCGACCATATTTCTATGGCGGGACCATGGCTCCGTTTCCGTGGTCATTTGGAAAATATCTCGGATAATATGTTAATGGGAGCTGTCAATGTCTTCAATGGCGAAACGAACAAGGTCTGGAACCGTTCTACAAATACTTATGGAACAGTCTCCGGAACGGCAAAGATGTATAAGTCCGAAGGGATTTCTTCTATTGTAGTCGCTGAAGAAAACTATGGAGAAGGTTCCAGTCGTGAACACGCAGCAATGGAGCCGCGCTTTCTGAATGTCCGTGTGATCCTAGCCAAGAGTTTCGCCCGTATTCACGAAACGAATCTGAAGAAGCAAGGAATGCTTGCCATTACTTTTGTTGACAAGGCGGATTATGATAAAATTCAGGAACACGATATGCTTTCCGTCACTGGTTTGGTAGACTTTATGCCGGGACATAATCTGACAGTCGTTCTTCACCACGAAGACGGAACAAAAGAAAGTTTTGAAGTGCAACATACATACAACGAACAACAGATAGGCTGGTTCCGTGCTGGTTCCGCCTTGAATGCGAGATAAAATTGAAGTAAATCTTTTTAAAACTGTTATTTATAAAGAAAAAAGAAATGAGCAAAATAACCATACAAAAAGATAGTACGCTATTAGTGCCTGATGTGCCTACCGTACCTTACATTACAGGAGACGGGGTAGGGGCTGAGGTGACTCCTTCCATGCAGATTATAGTAGATGCAGCCGTTCGGAAAGCTTATGGGGGTAAACGTCATATTGAATGGCTGGAAGTGCTGGCTGGAGAACGTGCTTTCAATGAAACAGGTTCGTGGCTTCCGGAAGAAACGATGCAGGCATTTCAGGAATATCTGGTAGGAATCAAAGGTCCGTTGACTACACCTGTTGGCGGTGGAATCCGTTCGTTGAATGTTGCTTTGCGACAGACACTTGATTTATATGTCTGCCTTCGTCCTGTTCGTTGGTATCAGGGAGTACAGTCTCCGGTGAAAGCTCCCGAGAAGGTGAATATGTGTGTGTTTCGTGAGAATACGGAAGATATTTATGCAGGTATTGAGTGGGAAGCAGGTACTCCGGAGGCAAAGAAGTTTTATAAGTTTTTGAAAGATGAAATGGGTGTGACGAAAGTCCGTTTTCCCGAAACGTCTTCTTTCGGTGTGAAACCTGTTTCACGCGAAGGTACGGAACGTCTTGTGCGTGCTGCATGTCAATATGCGCTCGATCATCATCTGCCTTCTGTGACATTGGTACATAAGGGAAACATTATGAAATATACTGAAGGAGGATTTAAAAAGTGGGGTTATGAGTTGGCGCAACGTGAGTTTGGTGACGCTTTGGCGGACGGCAGGCTAGTGATAAAGGACTGCATTGCCGACGCATTTTTGCAAAATACACTGCTCATTCCCGAAGAATATTCGGTAATAGCCACTTTGAACCTGAACGGAGATTATGTTTCTGACCAGTTGGCTGCAATGGTAGGTGGCATAGGCATTGCTCCGGGAGCAAATATCAATTATAAAACCGGCCATGCTATCTTTGAGGCAACGCATGGGACTGCTCCTAACATTGCAGGTAAAAACGTTGTGAATCCTTGTTCGATCATTCTTTCGGCAGTGATGATGCTCGGATATTTCGGTTGGACGGAAGCTGCCGCTCTTATCGAAAAAGCTCTTGAAAATAGTTTTCTGGAAGCCCGTGCCACTCATGATCTTGCCCGTTTTATGCCGAATGGAACCTCTCTCTCAACCACAGATTTCACCCGTGAAATAGTGGAAAGAATCGAAAAATAAGAATAATGATTAAAAACATACGAATATGAAGAAAGAGTACCTGATTTACAAGCTGTCCGAAGAAATGAAGGAAGCTACCCGGATTGACACAGCATTGTTCCCCAAGTTCGACGTGAAACGCGGGCTACGTAATGAAGATGGCACAGGTGTACTGGTAGGTCTGACCAGAATTGGTAATGTAGTAGGCTACGAACGTATTCCGGGCGGCGGACTGAAACCGATTCCTGGCAAACTGTTCTATCGCGGTTATGATGTGGAAGATATTTCTCATGCAATCATCAAAGAGAAACGTTTCGGTTTTGAGGAAGTGGCGTACCTGTTACTTTCCGGTCGTCTGCCGGACAAGGAGGAACTAGCTTCATTCTGCGAACTGATTAATGATAATATGGCACTGGAGCAGAAAACGAAGATGAATATCATCGAGTTGGAAGGTAATAACATTATGAATATCCTTGCACGCAGCGTACTCGAAATGTATCGCTTCGATCCGGATGCGGACGACACTTCCCGTGATAACCTGATGCGTCAAAGTATCGACCTTATTTCAAAATTCCCTACCATTATTGCTTATGCTTATAATATGCTGCGTCATGCTACTTTCGGACGTTCGCTGCATATCCGACATCCGCAGGAGAAACTCTCTATCGCTGAAAACTTCCTGTATATGCTGAAAAAAGACTATACCGAACTGGATGCACGTACTCTTGACCTGCTTCTGATTCTTCAGGCAGAACACGGTGGTGGTAATAACTCGACTTTTACTGTCCGTGTCACTTCTTCTACCGGAACAGATACTTACTCGGCCATTGCCGCAGGTATCGGTTCTCTGAAAGGCCCGCTTCACGGAGGTGCAAATATTCAGGTTGCTGATATGTTCCATCATTTGCAGGAGAACATCAAGGACTGGACAAATGTTGATGAGATTGACACCTACTTTACTCGTATGCTGAATAAAGAGGTTTATAATAAGACCGGATTGATTTATGGTATTGGTCATGCCGTTTACACGATTTCCGACCCGCGTGCACTTTTACTAAAAGAATTGGCACGTGATCTGGCACGTGAAAAAGGCAAGGAACGTGAGTTTGCCTTCCTCGAACTTTTGGAAGAACGGGCGATCGCGACTTTCGGACGCATCAAGAATAACGGCAAGACAGTATCGAGCAACATTGACTTCTATTCGGGCTTTGTGTATGAAATGATCGGATTGCCGCAGGAAATCTTCACTCCTTTGTTTGCAATGGCACGTATCGTAGGCTGGTGTGCCCACCGCAATGAAGAATTGAACTTCGAAGGCAAACGTATTATCCGTCCGGCTTATAAGAACGTGCTTGATGATCTGGCTTATATCCCAATAAAGAAACGCTGACAGGAAACAATCCTTTTATTGAATAGATAAGTGTAGTCCCCAGGTGTATATTCCGATCATTTCCGGAGGTATGCCTGGGGATAAGTGTTTTTTAGAGAAAACTTTCTGTGTGTCATCGAGTTTTTATTTAAGGAGTTTTGCGTTGCAATTTTCCTCTTTTTTGTTACTTTTGCACATTGTAAAAGAATATCTGTATGACTATGAATGCATTTAATCTGTTTTTGGGCATAATGAGCCTGATCGCTCTGATTGTTTTTATTGCCCTTTACTTTGTGAAAGCCGGATATGGTATTTTTCGTACTGCTTCGTGGGGTGTGGCTATTTCCAATAAGTTAGCTTGGATATTAATGGAGGCCCCTGTATTTTTAGTTATGTGTTGGATGTGGGTGCATTCGGAACGCCGTTTTGATCCCGTCATACTGATGTTCTTCATATTCTTCCAGATTCATTATTTCCAGCGTGCATTCGTTTTTCCTCTATTGCTGACCGGAAAGAGTAAAATGCCGTTAGCTATTATGTCAATGGGCATTCTTTTTAATTTGTTGAACGGATATATGCAAGGACAATGGATATTTCATCTTGCGCCTGAAGGAATGTACGGCATTGATTGGTTTATGTCACCATGGTTTATTCTCGGAACTCTGCTTTTTTTTACTGGTATGCTGGTGAACTGGCACTCGGATTATATCATCCGGCATTTGCGAAAGCCGGGAGATACCCGCCACTATCTGCCTCAAAAAGGGATGTACCGCTACGTTACTTCCGCCAATTACTTCGGCGAAATAGTAGAGTGGGCAGGCTGGGCGATACTCACTTGTTCACTTTCCGGACTTGTGTTTCTTTGGTGGACGATCGCTAACCTTGTCCCGCGTGCCAACGCAATCTGGCACCGTTACCGCGAGGAATTCGGTGATGAGGTGGGAAATAGGAAACGTGTATTCCCTTTTCTGTATTAAGGCTATCTTTTGACAAAATATATCATACTACTATGAAATCAAAGTTATTTACCCCGGTCACTTTTGGACCTTTGACACTTCGCAACCGGACCATTCGTTCGGCAGCTTTTGAAAGTATGTGTCCGGGAAACGCCCCTTCACAAATGTTGTTGGATTATCACCGTTCGGTAGCCGCAGGCGGTACCCCGACGCAGTAATATCTGTATCCCGACGCAGTAATATCT
>OHAH01001873.1_pt1 | contig 12242 bp, 10 predicted proteins | sample 1577071 | NCBI WGS metagenome assembly OHAH01 (sample SAMEA3541520, study PRJEB24748) | human gut metagenome | biome: human gut; feature: human-associated habitat; material: faeces | place: China | collected 2012 | reverse complement strand
AAGACTAATGGATATATTGCACCATCATGCCGCTCAGGCCTGTAATCACAGTCAGGCTGTTACGGGGAATCTCGGCATCGATATTCTTGAGGTTGTGCACGCGCGCACCATATACATTGATATATTCTGTTTCTTCTTGCATGTTGATTTATCCTATCGTTTTAACTGCAAAAATAACTGTTTCCCCCCGAATATCAGCCGAAAAGCGCTATTTTTCAGTTTTGAAATGCACAATATTATTTCTTAACGCAATCCTTTGGTTTGAATGCCACAATATTCGTACCTTTGCAGCTACTTTGGGAAATTGTAAACATAAACCAACGATTACTGAATGAAAACGATTAACCGCATTATCTGCTCCCTGCTGCTTGCCAGTGCATGCAGTATCGGTGCAATAGCACAAGAGAATCAATCTTATTTTCTGCATACTATCGAAAAAGGACAAAGTCTCTACTCCATCGCCAGCATGTACGGCGTCAGCCAGTCGGACATCATCAAACTGAACCCCGGCAGTGACGAGAAAATATTCATCGGACGCACATTGCGTATTCCACGCAGCGCTGCCAACATACAAAAAGAAACATACCATACCATCGAAACCGGTGAGACCCTCTACCGGCTGACCGTGAAATACAATGTATCTGCCAAAGCCATCTGTGACGCCAACCCGGGACTGAGCGCCGAGAATTTCCGTATCGGACAAGTAATCCGTATCCCTTCCACAACCGAGACCCAAACCATGGTCCCGGCTGAGACACAAAGCAGCACTGTAGTTGCCAACAACAATATTCTCGGCCCCGTAGAGTCACGATGCCGTGACATGCATAAAGTGAAGCGGAAAGAAACCGTATTCAGCATCAGCCGTGAATACGGCATCAGCGAAGCCGAACTGATAGCCGCCAACCCGGAATTAAAAGGCGAAAACAAAATAAAGAAGGGAACCTTCCTCTGCATTCCCTATCCCAAAGCACAGACGGAGCAAAATATCCAGTCGCAGGCAATACCTACCGACAGCGAGCTGTTCCGTGAAAACCGGAAAAAGACAGAACGCTTCAGCACCATCAAGGCTGCCGTCATCCTTCCCTTCCTGGACGGGGTATCAAAGAGCGAGTCTTCCCGTATGGTGGAATACTACGAAGGCCTACTGATGGCCGTAGACAGCTTGAAACGTACTGGCACTTCCATTGACTTGTACACTTACAATTCAGGTCCCGAAAGTGCCTCGCTGAACTCCATCCTGGGCAAAAGCGAGATGAAGGACATGGACATCATCTTCGGGCCTCTGTACCAACAGCACATCAAACCGCTGGCCGAGTTTGCCAAGAAACAAGACACACGCCTGGTGATACCATTCACATCGAAAGACAACACGGTATTCCAGAATCCGGCGGTCTATCAGATAAATACCCCCCAATCCTATCTGTACTCCGAGGTGTACGACCACTTTGTGCGCCAGTTCCCCAATGCCAACGTCATCTTCATTGAAGCCAGCCAGGGCACCAAGGACAAGGCAGAATTCATCAAGGGACTGAAAGACGAACTGCGCAACCGTTCCATCCCGATGAAGAGCCTGAAAGAGGATGTCACCGTAGAATCCCTGAAAACAGTATTACGCACGGACCGTGAGAATATCTTTATCCCCACATCCGGCAGTAACCTGACATTGATTAAGATACTTCCCCAATTGACCTTATTGGTGCGCGAACAACCCGAAAGCCGTATCCATCTGTTCGGCTATCCGGAATGGCAGACCTACACCAAAGACCACTTGGAAGCCTTCTTTGAACTGGACACCTATTTCTATTCCTCTTTTTATACCAACAATTTGCTGCCTGCCGCCATCAACTTTACCAAAAACTACCGCAGATGGTATGGCAAGGAGATGGACGAGCGCTATCCCAAATTCGGAATGTTGGGCTTCGATACCGGCTATTTCTTCCTGAAAGGACTTGCGCGCTATGGCTCTTCCTTCGAGAAGAACATGCAGGGACTGGACCTGGTGCCCATCCAGACCGGCTTCAAGTTCCAACGGGTAAACAACTGGGGAGGCTTCATCAACAAGAAGGTGTTCTTCGTGCACTTCACCAAGAACTTTGAGCTGGTGAAGTTGGACTTTGATTAGGGATTAATCATCTGATAATCCACTATATAACTATTAATTCGTAGCTTGTAACTCGTAACTTATAACTTATAGCATGAACCTGAGAACAATCATCATATTCGCCCTGCTGGTGTGTGCATGTATATTGCCCCTGCATGCGCAGGTGGGCGAGCAACGCCACAACTTCGCTGTGGGCGTCAATGGAGGCATCAATCTGAATAGCGTAAGCTTCTCTCCCTCTGTCAAGCAGAAGAATCTGATGGGCATCAACGGTGGTGTGACAGCCCGATACATTTCCGAGAAATATTTCAGTATGATTTGCGGTGCACAAATCGAGCTGAACTTCTCACAGCACGGTTGGGACGAGTATTACGAGGACTATCCCACACTGAGCTACACCCGCACCATGAACTATGTGGAAATACCGTTCCTGGCACATCTGGCATTCGGCAAGGACCGCGGTCTGCAATTCTTCATCCATGCCGGTCCGCAGATAGGCTTCCTGCTTGGCGACAGCGAAAAGATAGACGGCGACTGGGACGGCACTGTAGCAGAATCCTACACCAACATCACCGTGGAACAGCACGGCAAGGCCATAGACAACAAATTCGACTACGGCATTGCAGGCGGAGCAGGCATAGAGCTGCGCACCAAGGCAGGCAATTTCATCGTAGAAGGAAGATACTACTATGCTTTGTCCGATTTCTATGGCAGCACCAAGAAGGACTTTTTCTCACGCTCCGCACACGGAGTCATTACGGCCAAGATAACTTATCTCTTCGACTTGAAGAAGTAATGCTTATAGGAAACACCCGTTTCCACACGTAGGAACGACAATTTCCTCTAATGGGAACAGTATAATGGAAACGGCTGTACCCCCAAGCAGAAACAATACAAAAGGCAGACCACGTATCCCGAATGAAATACGTGGTCTGCCTTTTGTTATTATCAAGTAGATAAACCTTCTTATCTTCTTAAACGATCTGCAGCCTTCACCATCACCTCATCTTTGTAGATGGCACGGAAGGCCAGATAGTTGAGGATGATGGCTACCACCGGAAGGCAAAGCGCCCATCCAAGCTGGAAAGCCGTGGCATCCAAATCGCCCTTCAAAATAAACATAAATACGCAGAAGGCTATGTAGTAACCTATCAGCAGGATGCTGCTGAAAATCGTCATGCGTATTTGTAACATACGGTTACGGAAAAGGAATATCGTACAGAAGGCAACCAGTGCACTGAGCAGCAATATTCCGAACAAGCCCCAAGTAGACTGAAATCCTCCGTCGGCCAAAGCCACTCCCAGAGGCTTGAAAACATGCGCCGTCACTCCGTCCGCTCCGATGAACTGTCCTACGGGCATGCAGATGGCCACAACCAGCAGGACGGTTACCAACAACAAATAAACAGATTGAATACGCTGTATCATTACTGCAATTTTTCTTTTTCCTTAGCCGGATTGCGATAGTAAATCTTACCCTCCACATACTCTTGTGTTGCAATCAATGTCGGCTTCGGCAGTTTTTCGTAATAGCGGGAAATCTCAATCTGTTCCCGGTTTTCGAACACTTCTTCCAGATTGTCATTGTAAGAGGCAAACTCAGCAAGCTTTTTGGAAAGGTCGTTCTTGATTTCCACACTAATCTGGTTGGCACGTTTTCCGATAATCGCTACGCTTTCGTATACATTACCGGTATCCTCACACAACTCCATCATATCACGGGTCACCGTAGTAGTAGGAGCATTTGTCTTTCTGTAATCCATAAATTTATCTATAGTATTAATTACAAATTATTAATTACTAATTACTCTTGTTCTTCGCCTCCCTCGCCCAGCATTTTCTGTGACTCCTTGAAGATTCGGTCGGCTTCCTTCGTATACTTGCTTTCAGGGAATTCGTTTTTAAAGGCATAACATTCATCCACCGCTTCACGGTAACGTTCGGCTCTTCTATCTTCCACACTATACACAGCCAACTCATACTTGGCACGCAAGATAAGAATGGATAAATCTTCACGTAGGTTGGTATAGGGATAATCCTTCAAAGCATTCTGCGCAGTGATAACGCAAGCCTGATAGTTGTTGCCCAGATAATTACCCATATTATAATAAAGTTTTGCAGACAGATACTCCTTCATCACCAGCTTGTCCTGCAAGGCAAATATCATGTTCTGCGCTTCTTCTTTCTTGGAGCTTTGCGGGAAGTATTCCATAAACATCTGCAACTGCTGGATGGCGCTATACGTACCGGATTGGTCCAAACGCGGCTCCGGAGTATCCAAATATAGAGCTTTACCGGCATGGAAACGTGCCAGTTCAGTGAATGTGCCGCGGGGATAAACGTTGTAGTATTGAATGAAAGTCTGCGCAGCAGTCTGATAATCCTTTTGGTTATAGTAACTCATGCCCAGCATATAGAGGGATTCCTCCGCCTTATCAGTACCTTTGAGAATGGCAATCAATTCATTGAGCAAAGTGGCAGCACGGTTGTACTGGCCTTTTGCGAAGTAATTTTTTGCCGCTTCGTACTTGTATTCGTAATCTGTGCTTTTCAGCAATTTGTTGTATTCTCCACACGAGGAGAGCAGCAATGCTGCAAGCAGAGTTATTAGGATGTTCTTCTTCATTACTTTTGTTCAAATAATGCGCAAAGATAGAGGTTCGCATCGAATAAAGCAACGATACGAGCCTTAATTTTTCAAAAACCAGACGAACGGGCAGGAATTAGGGATGAATGGTGAAGGATTAGGGATTAGTGACTGTGCTATCAACTGCATAGCCCTCATCCCTAATCCTTCCTCCCTAATCCTTCGTTTTCACAGTTTATAGAGTTCGCTTGCCGCCAGCAAATCGACCTTTTTTTCTGTCAATACACGGATACAGTTATCCATGTCGTTGGGACGGATGATGACATTGGCCGTTTCACCATTGGCAAAGGAATACATGTACTCGATGAACACGCCTTCATCGGAGAGGAAACGGAGCACTTTCGCCAATGAGCCGGGAATATTGGGACAACTGATGCCTACTACATCCGTTACGTTCACTGCGAAGTGATTATCTTTCAAAGCCTTATATGCTTTATCCGGTTCGGAAACAATGCCACGAAGGATACCGAAATCGGCATTCTCTGCAATACATAGAGCAGAAAGGTTGACACCTTCTTTTGCAAGAACTTCAGTCACCTCTGTGAGGCGACCGGACTTGTTCTCCAGAAAAATGGAAAGTTGTTTTGCTACCATAGGTTTATTTACTATTTGACGATTTACGATTTACCATGTACAATTTGGCGATTTACAATTTGCGGTTGTCGATGACGCGCTTGGCTTTGCCTACGCTGCGCTCAATACTGCGCGGTTCTACCAAACGGACATCTACGCCGAGACCGAGTACGCTCTGCAGGCGGGTCACAAGCTTCTTCTTCAGAGCCAGCATCTTGTTGATTTCATCGGAATAGTATTCGGGACGAACCTCAACCTGCAACTCCATGGTGTCGGTATTGTTCTTGCGGTCTACCAGCAAGAGGTAGTGAGGCTCGAACTCCGGCATTTCGAGGATAACGGACTCTATCTGCGTGGGGAACACGTTGACACCACGGATAATCAGCATGTCATCACTACGTCCCAAGATGCGGTCCATACGAACCAGTGTACGTCCGCAGGAGCACTTATCGTAGTGCAGGGCGGTGAGGTCCTTGGTACGGTAGCGCAACAGCGGCATCCCCTCTTTGGTAAGGTGAGTGAACACCAATTCGCCGGTTTCTCCAGGGGCAACCGGTTCGAGGGTCTTCGGGTCTACAATCTCGGGGAAGTAATGGTCTTCATTGAGGTGGGTACCGTGCTGGCACTCGCATTCGTAACCTACACCGGGGCCGGCAATCTCACTAAGCCCATAAATATCAAATGCCTTGATACCCAGCTTGGTTTCAATATCCCGACGCATACTTTCGGTCCACGGCTCGGCGCCGAAGGCTCCCACTTTCAACTTAAACTCTTCACGGGGAAGACCGGAGTCTTTGATGGCATCTGCCAGATAGAGGGCGTATGAGGGCGTGCAGCAAAGTACGGTAGAACCGAAATCATGCATCAGTGTAATCTGCTTCTCCGTATTGCCGCTGGACATCGGGATGACGGAAGCGCCGATATTCTCGGCACCGGCATGCGCACCCAGTCCACCGGTAAAAAGTCCGTAACCGTAGGACACCTGGAAAATATCCGAGCTACCGGCACCATAGGCGGTAAAGGCCCGTGAAAGGCATTCGGACCATGCTGAAAGGTCTTTTCGGGTATAGCCTACCACAGTGGGTTTTCCGGTTGTGCCGGAAGAGGCATGAATACGCACAATCTGGCTCATAGGTACGGCACAGAGGCCGAAGGGATAATTGTCCCGCAAGTCGTACTTGGTAGTAAAAGGCAGTTTTACAATATCATCTATACTGTTTATGTCATCGGGAGTAACTCCCAGTTCCTGCATTTTCTTACGATAAAAAGGAGTGTCATGATACACACGCTCCACAGTCTTTTTGAGACGAATGCTCTGGATTTTACGAAGGCTTTCGCGATCCATGCATTCGATGCTTTCATTCCAAATCATGTTCTTCGTTGTATTACAATTATTAATGGTTGTTATCAATATAGCTGCAAAGTAAACAAAAAAATTTTGTTTATCTCAAAGATTTTACCGAATATTGCCGCTTCTAAGAAGAGAAAATGAACAAATTCGAACTGACATCCGCCTACCAACCTACCGGTGACCAGCCGGAAGCCATCGCACAGCTGACCGAGGGCGTGCATGAGGGACTTCCTGCACAAACATTACTCGGTGTCACCGGGTCCGGAAAGACATTCACCATAGCCAACGTCATTGCCAACATCAACAAGCCAACGCTGATATTGAGCCACAACAAGACGCTGGCTGCCCAGTTGTACAGCGAGTTCAAGGGATTCTTCCCGAACAATGCCGTAGAATACTATGTGTCCTACTACGACTACTATCAGCCCGAAGCCTACCTGCCATCATCGGACACCTATATAGAAAAAGACCTCGCCATCAACGACGAGATAGACAAGTTGCGCCTTGCCGCCACCTCCGCCCTGCTTTCGGGCAGGAAAGATGTAGTGGTGGTATCCTCCGTTTCGTGCATATACGGCATGGGGAATCCGGCAGACTTCTACAACAACGTCATCGAAGTACAGCAAGGCAAGAATTTCAGTCGCAATGTCTTCCTGCGACGCCTGGTGGACAGTCTTTACGTACGCAACGACATTGACCTGAACCGCGGCAATTTCCGCGTGAAAGGCGATACGGTGGACATTTATCTGGCTTACGCCGACAACTTGCTGCGCGTCACCTTTTGGGGAGACGAGGTAGACAGTATTGAGGAAGTGGACCCTATGAGCGGCGTTACCATCGCCAAGTTCGATGCCTACAAGATTTATCCCGCCAACCTCTTCATGACCACCAAGGAAGCCACGTTGCGTGCCATACACGAAATAGAGGATGACCTTCACAAGCAGGTGCAATGGTTTGAAAACGAAGGCCGCCCATTCGAGGCCAAACGCTTGCAGGAACGGGTGACCTATGATATGGAAATGATACGCGAATTGGGACATTGCTCCGGCATTGAGAATTATTCGCGCTACTTTGACGGGCGTGCTGCCGGTACCCGCCCCTACTGCCTGCTGGACTTCTTTCCCGAAGATTTCCTGATAGTCATTGACGAAAGCCACGTCAGCGTCCCGCAGATACGTGCCATGTACGGAGGTGACCGCGCCCGCAAGATAAACCTGGTGGAGTACGGATTCCGCCTACCGGCTGCCATGGACAACCGCCCGCTGAAATTCGATGAATTCGAAGAGATGGCCAAACAAGTGATTTACGTCAGCGCCACACCGGCAGACTATGAGCTGATGAAATCCGAAGGCATCGTAGTAGAACAAGTCATCCGCCCGACGGGACTGTTAGACCCCATTATTGAGGTGCGTCCCAGCCACAACCAAATAGACGACCTGATGGAAGAAATCCAAGTACGCATCGAGAAGAACGAGCGTACCCTCGTCACCACCCTCACCAAACGAATGGCTGAAGAACTGACGGAATATCTGCTGAACAACAACGTGAAGTGTAATTATATCCACAGCGACGTAGACACTTTGGAACGTGTGAAGATTATGGGTGACTTGCGCGAGGGCATTTACGATGTACTTGTCGGTGTCAACCTGCTGCGTGAAGGACTCGACCTGCCTGAAGTCTCTCTCGTTGCCATTCTCGATGCAGACAAGGAAGGTTTCCTTCGTTCCCACCGCTCACTGACACAGACAGCCGGACGTGCCGCCCGTAACGTGAACGGTATGGTCATCATGTATGCCGACAAAATAACGGACAGCATGCAACTGACCATCGACGAGACCAACCGCCGTCGCGAGAAGCAGTTGAAGTACAACGAAGAGCACGGCATCACACCACAGCAAATCAAGAAAGCGAAGAACCTCAATGTGTTTGCCACCAACGAGGCTTCCGGCGAAGCCGTCCTCAGCAGCGAGAAGTTCACTTCCAGCACTCCCCGCCCCTATGTGGAACAAGAAAGTACATCTACGATGGCTGCCGACCCTATAGTACAGTACATGAGCCGCAAGCAACTGGAAAAGAGTATCGAACGTACCAAGAAGCTTATGCAGGAGGCTGCCAAGAAACTCGATTTTATCGAAGCCGCACAGTATCGGGACGAGGTGCTGAAGATGGAGGAATTGCTGAAAGAAAAAGACGAGTAAGGGATTTCACCTCTTTTTCTCAAACTATACTCCCCTCCTTTTGTTATTCTATGAAACAGAGTATTAATTCATAAAGACAAAAGCGAGATGAATAAACTAATAAAGACAATAGCTGTTGCACTGGCTGCCATAGCCTCCATGAGTGTGCAACAAACAGAAGCGTGTACCCGAGCCACCTACATCGGTCCTGACAATACAGTCATTACAGGACGTACGATGGACTGGAAAGAAGACCTTATGAGTAACATCTATGTATTCCCAAGAGGCATGCAAAGGGCAGGCTACGACAAAGGGAATACAGTGAACTGGACTTCCAAGTACGGTAGCGTCATTGCCGCCGGTTATGACATAGGTACCTGCGACGGTATGAACGAGAAAGGTCTGGTTGCCAGCCTGCTCTTCCTTCCGGAGTCCGTTTACCACCGCCCAGGAGACAACCGCCCGATTATGGGCATCAGTATCTGGACGCAATACGTACTCGACAATTTTGCAACCGTACGCGAAGCTGTGGATGAACTGAAAAAAGAATCCTTCCGCATTGATGCACCAGACCTGCCCAACGGAGCCGCTTCCACCCTGCATCTGGCCATCACAGATGAAACCGGAAACACGGCTGTCCTGGAATACATAGACGGAAACCTTGAGATACATGAAGGTAAGCAGTATCAAGTAATGACCAACTCTCCCAAATATGAACTCCAGCTGGCTATCAACGACTATTGGAAAGAGGTAGGCGGACTGAATATGTTGCCGGGAACCAACCGCTCCAGTGACCGCTTTGTACGCGCATCGTTCTACATCAATGCCATTCCGCAAACAGCGGATGCAAAGATTGCCGTACCCAGTGTATTGAGCGTAATGCGCAATGTTTCTGTACCGTTCGGTATCACCACACCGGACAAGCCCCATATCTCCTCCACCCGTTGGCGTTCTGTATCCGACCAGAAGAACAAAGTATATTATTTTGAGTCCACACTGACCCCTAACTTGTTCTGGCTCGACCTGAAGAAAATCGATTTTAGCCCGAATGCAGGAATCAAGAAACTCTCACTGACAAACGGAGAAATCTATGCCGGAGATGCCATAAAGGATTTGAAAAACAGCAAAGGATTTGTATTTCTTTTCCAGACGCCGGTAATGTAGCACAGCCCCTACACATAGCCCCTCAATAATGGATGCTTCCCACTTCTTTCTATAAGAGAAAGCAGGGAAGCATTTATTTTTCTCATTATTTTTGTGTACGTTTGCAGATACATACTCAATGCAGCAATTTACATGGAATTATTAGTATACAAAGCCTCTGCCGGCTCAGGCAAGACCTTTACGCTGGCTGTGGAATACATCAAGCATTTGATAATCAATCCACGCGCCTACCGGCAGATACTTGCCGTAACCTTCACCAACAAGGCTACGGCAGAGATGAAGGAGCGCATACTGACACAGCTTTACGGTATCTGGAAGGGAGCACCTTCTTCCGAAGCATACTTGGAGAGAATTAAAAATTATAAATTAAAAATTAAAGAAGAAGGCGGGGACAGATTGACGGACGGGGAGATTCGTCAACGGGCCGGCATGGCACTGCAATACATGCTGCATGACTACAGCCGTTTCCGCGTGGAAACCATCGACTCCTTTTTTCAATCTGTGATGCGCAACCTTGCCCGCGAACTGGAACTGAGTCCTAACCTGAACATAGAGCTGAACAACAGTGAAGTGCTGAGTGATGCCGTAGACAGCCTCATCGAGAAGCTTACCCCCACTTCTCCCGTGCTGGCATGGCTCCTGGACTACATCGACGAGCGCATCCGCGACGACAAACGCTGGAACGTATCGAATGAGGTGAAAAGTTTCGGACGAAACATCTTCGATGAAAGCTACATAGAACGCGGCGAAAAACTACGGCAATGCCTTCGTACTCCGAACACGTTGAAACTCTACCGGGATGTGCTGCGCGATATGGAAACCGAGGCTCTGGAACAGATGAAAAGTTTCTACGACCAGTTTGAAGGCGAACTGGAAGGGCATGCCCTCACTCCCGAAGACTTGAAAGGAGGTGCCCGAGGCATCGGCAGTTACTTCCGCAAACTGCGCGACGGCAGACTGTCTGACAAAGATGTGCTGAACGCCACCCTGCAAAACAGCCTGGCAGATGCAAAAAACTGGGCAACGAAAACATCCTCACGGAAGGACGACATCATCTGTCTGGCAAAAACCAGCCTGATACCTCTACTGCAGGAAGCCGAAAGAATGCGTCCGCAACGCAACCGCACCCTGAACAGTTGCCGTCTCTCGCTCCAGCATCTCAACAAACTACAACTCCTCAACCATATTGACGAAGAGGTACGTACACTGAACCGAGAACATAACCGCTTTCTACTTTCGGACACCAACGCCCTGCTGCACAAATTGGTGCGCGAGGGTGACTCTTCGTTCGTCTTCGAGAAAATCGGCGCCAACATACGCAACGTCATGATTGACGAATTCCAGGACACCAGCCGCATGCAATGGGACAACTTCCGTCTGCTGTTGCTCGAAGGACTTTCGCAAGGAGCCGACAGTCTGATTGTGGGAGATGTGAAGCAGTCCATCTACCGCTGGCGGAACGGGGACTGGGGAATACTGAACAGCTTGGGGAATAAAGAATTAAACTTAAACTCCTTCCCCGTCCGTGTGGAAACCCTAAAAACAAACCGGCGTAGCGAAACCAACATTATCCGTTTCAACAACCAGGTATTTACCGCTGCCATAGACTACCTCAATGCGCTACACCTGAACGAACTGAAAGAGGATTGCCTACCCCTGAAACGCGCTTATGCCGACGTAGTGCAGGAATCGCCCAAGAGCACGGAGTACGGCTACGTAAAAGCCACCTTCCTGGAACCGGACGATGAACACAACTATACAGAGCAGACCCTTCTCGCTTTAGGAGAAGAGGTGCAACGGCTGCTGGAAGAGGGCGTAACACTGAATGATATCACCATCCTTGTCCGCAAGAACAAGAATATCCCGCCGATAGCCGACTATTTTGACAAAGAACTGCATCTTTCTGTCGTGTCCGACGAAGCTTTCCGTCTGGATGCCTCTCTTGCCATCTGCATGCTGATGGATGCCCTGCGCTGCCTATCGAATCCGGAGAACAAGATTGCGGAGGCTGCGCTGATGGAGAATTACAAATTACAAATGACAAATGACGAGCAGTCGGGATTCATCATAGCCACTCCCCTGCCCGAAACCTTTACCTCCCGACGGGAAACGCTGCGCTTGATGCCTTTGTATGAGTTACTGGAAGAACTGTTCAGCATCTTCGGCATGAGCCGCATTGAAAAGCATATCTTTTTTCTCAAAATTACCATTTTCTATATATGCCAAAAC
>OHAH01001857.1_pt1 | contig 12284 bp, 8 predicted proteins | sample 1577071 | NCBI WGS metagenome assembly OHAH01 (sample SAMEA3541520, study PRJEB24748) | human gut metagenome | biome: human gut; feature: human-associated habitat; material: faeces | place: China | collected 2012 | reverse complement strand
ATTTATTGGGGGAAGAAATTTTTCAGGCAGCAATGTTATCTTCAGGCGTTGGGGTGTTATCTTTCTATTTTTCGGTATTATCAAGTCCACTGGACAGAATTGCCGGAGCGTGGCAAGGAAGAATATTATGTGATTTGTTATCATATCGGTTTTGTTTATCTCACATTAGGGCATTTTGAAAAGGCTTATTATTATTTGACTAATGCTAAAAGAAATTCATCCATTCATGCGATTCGTGATTTTACCAACTGTCTCGTCGAAATGAAGGATACAGGAGCTCTTGAGTATATTTATTCTATGGTGAGTTTGGTTGGCAGTCAGATAAAGATGTATGGTGATGAAAAGAATACCTTGTTTCCACTTTATCATTTTCTTCGGCGCAGGGCAGCACAAGTATTAGTAAACTTGAAATATTATTCGCAAGCTAGGGAACTGCTCTATCAAATGCTGGGAGAGGAGGAGAATCGTGAGTTTGCGGAACGGGAATTGCAGTATCTTGAGAGTATGGGTGCAGGTGATGATGCGAAGCGGAACGAGTGAGAAGAATGTGAGGAGGTTGAATGAAAGTTTCATGGAATTTCATAATGGGATGTTGCTAGGAGTAAAGCAGAAATGTGGAAAATGTTCTGTAACATGGACTGCTCTTCATTGAACTCTGTGAATAAAGTGTAATCCCTATACCGTCCTTCTGAGCTTTTGATTTGATGGTATCTTGCCAAGTATCCTTGGATGAGTAAAGGTCGTTGATGTTTATTTTTCTCATCTCTGAAAGAAAAGGTATAGGAGTAGAGCTGGCCGTTGGAAAAAGTGTAATAAATCAGATTTATTCGTTTGGAAAAATGTAACTTCCTCCGTTTGTCCACTATGGAAAATGTTTGTATGCTCTAACAGGAACAATTATATTCAGGCAAGAACTATTATATCTTATCGGGTATAATTCTGTTTGTTATACCAATATTATACCTGAAATGGTATAAATCAATAGATTTGACTGAACTCCATAATGTCGAGCATTTAATATAGTATTCCGTCAATGGCAGAATGCCAACTTTGATGAAAATGACCATAGTACCAATGGCTTATCGGATGGTTGTCGGTTTTGAGATGGTGCAGAAGCATATCCATCGTTTCCCGTCCAAATTGTATATCCTCAATCAATGAAGGATCATTTATAGTCCATTGGCTAAGGTTGTTTTTGGAGAATAGTTCACAATGTGAAGGTGCGGTATGTGTGTGACAACTGTATCAATCAGGAAGCTAGCAGGGATGGCATTCATCTTATTTGGATCATAAACAGGAACTTCGTTCTGCCAATATAAATTGCGAGAAATATCATTTTCTTGCGACTCATTTGAATGAACACGGTATTTGTTTCTATTCCATTCATTTATGCGATAGATACGGTCAATAGAGATAGCTCCACCTACACAAAGGATGGTATGATTACAAACTTGTAGAATGGAATAATCGGGAACAGCAACGAAGCGTTTGAAGTTGAGCATTGCGCCATCGAAATAAGCAGGATTATCATGATTGCCTCGCACAAACACAATCCAATTGTTGTCTTGGTTCATTCGCTTGGCGTTTCGTCTAACTATCTGCTCATAGTACTCTTTCTTTTCGAAGCCGAAGCCACAATCCCCGGCTACAATTAGCAAAGTGTCTGTAAGCTGATATTGGATACAGAGTTTGAACACCAACTGATTAAAGTTTCCATGAATATCACCAGAAACAATAATTGTCTTGGCTTCGGGAAAAGATAGTGAGAATATGCCGTTGTGATTCATCTTTTTTTAATAGACTAATTCCATTGTTTTTTTAATTGTACAATTCGATAGTTAATGTTGCTTCTTTTTATAGTTCGTCAATCAATCGCCTAACTTCGTCCATTGAAATTTCTCCTTCTATATGTTTACGAACTATGTTGTGCATATTCTTATCATCTTTTTGATTTTCACGCCATAAGTTGGGGATTCATATAGCTACAAAAGTACAATAATAATCCAGATATTGAATATAATTCACTACATTTGCATTATAAAATCGTACCAAACAGTGAAGCTAAATAGAATAAAGGCGGTTCTTTTGGAAAAAGGTATCTCTCAGACGTGGTTGGCGAAACAGCTTGATAAGAGTTTCAGCATGGTAAATGCCTATGCTTGTAATCGGATTCAGCCTAATTTGGATATTCTACAACAGATTGCAGAGATATTGCAGGTAGATTTGAAGGACTTAATAATTGATAAAAAAGATAGGTAATAATATACAAGCCTTTCTGATGTTATTATTGAGTTTAATTGATTAGAATATAAAAATAAGCAATAAGATGGCAAACTTAAATATTGAACAGAAAAAGGTGAAAAGCCTTTTTCAAGAATCGAAATACAACTTCCTTATACCTGATTACCAACGCCCATATGCGTGGGGTGAGATGGAGTGTAAAACTTTATGGGACGATTTGTTTTCGTTCTCTTTCCCAAATGATGACTGTGACCAATTTGTTGACGATGAAGAGTATTTTCTTGGTCCCATAGTAACATTTAAGAATAGAAACCAAATGGAGGTAATTGATGGGCAGCAACGTTTAACGACACTTATGCTTTTGTTAAGGGCTTTTTATAATAAACTAGGTAGTATGAAAGACTCTCGCTCAAAACGGATGAAGGAGGATATTGAAAAATGTATTTGGAGAGCTAATGAATTTGGGGAGTTTGAAACATCTGCTCTGAAAATCAATTCACAAGTTGCTACAGATGAAGATAAAGAAGAGTTTATTGCAATATTGAAAGATGGACAAGGAATTGGCAAAAAAAGTCGTTACGCAAAGAATTTCAATTTTTTCGTTGAAAAGATAGATGCTTTTCTAAGTAATTATCCATCTTATTTTGCATATTTCCCGGCTCGTGTGTTGAATAACTGTGTCCTTTTACCAATAGAGGCAGAATCACAAAATACGGCGTTAAGAATTTTCTCAACCTTGAATGATAGAGGGAAACCTCTCTCTGATGCAGATATTTTTAAGGCGCAACTTTATAAATATTATTCATCATTTGGCAAAAAAGATGAATTTATAGAAACGTGGAAAAATCTAGATAAGATTACTAGCGAAGTGTTTCATCCAATTTATGGTACACCATTAGATGAATTGTTTACAAGATATATGTATTATGAACGAGCACTTGCAGAGATAAAATCATCAACAACAGAAGCTTTGCGCAAGTTTTATGAAGGAGATGGCAGTTATCCTCTTTTGCATCAGCCAAAGACATTGAGTAATCTTGTAAGCCTTGCCAAATTTTGGCAAGATGTTAACAATCAAGAAACAGAACGTTTCTCAGATAAAGTTCTAAAGCGTTTGTTCGTACTTAGTTATGCTCCTAATGGAATGTGGACGTATATCACTTCTGTGTATTTTATGTACCATCGTGATGAAAATGATGAAATAGAAGAAAATGCTTTTTGTCGTTTCTTGGACTGTATAACAGCTTTCATATGGGCGTATGCTATAACTAATCCAGGTGTTAATTCTTTGCGTACCCCTGTGTATGCGGAAATGGTTAAAATAATCAAAGGCGAAGAAGTAACATTCTCAGATTTCAAATTTTCAGAAGAACGTTATCGTGCGCAAATAACAAATTATGTATTCAATAATAGTCGTGCGATTACAAAATCAATGATTACTTGGTGGGCTTTTCAACATGATAATCAATCATTATTGTCATTGGAAACTAGATTCGATATAGAACATATATATGCACGAAACAGACGGGATAAAGAAAAAAGCTTATCAAATCCTCAGAATGTAGAAATACTTGGGAATAAAGTTCTTCTTGAGAAAAGATTGAATATCAGAGCTTCCGACTATCGCTTTGTAGATAAAGTAAAATATTATAAAGGTTTTACCACTGCTAATGGTCAGGAAAAGAATGGCTCTCAAATTGTAGAATTGGCAGAGATAAGTAATTCATATAGTGATTTTACTGAAACTGATATTATTAATCGTAATTCTAAAATTATTGATTCGTTTGTGAATTTCCTTAGAGTGAATCAATTATTGAAAGAGTAAAGTTATAGCTTTGAATATCAATTTGTTTTTTAACATAAGCTTCCGATAATTTACAATATCAAGAACATGACTCCTGAAGAAAAAGCAAGAATAAAGATAGACCAGTGGTTTGCCGATGCTGGTTGGAAAGTAGTCAACAGGGAGGATTATGAACCTACTTGTACGGCTGTAGCCATAAGAGAAGGTTTATTGAAAGGAAATCTTGAGGCAGATTATTTCCTTTTCATTAATGGAAAAGCAGTAGGGGTACTTGAAGCTAAGCGTGAAGAAACGGATGCTTTTGCTTCAGAGGTATGCGAGCAAGCAGCCTTATATGCAAGAAGTGTTCCGAATATCTATCAGGCATATCAAAAGCCATTGCCTTTTATCTTCACTTCGAATGGTAAGGAACTATATTGCTGTGATTTTCGTGAACAAGATTCTTGTTTCAGGCAGATCATGAATATCCCTACACCACATGAATTGGTAAAGAGGCTGGGAATTGAAGATGCATTTGCCGGACTCCCTACATTGAAAAAGAAAGGGCTGCGTGATTGCCAATATGAGGCAGTGACAGAACTTGAAAAGAGTTTCCGTGCCGGGCAAAATCGGGCGTTGATGGTTCTTGCCACCGGTGTGGGTAAAACATATACTGCTTGTCTTGCTGCCTACCGGATGCTTTCTTATACACCAATGCGTAGAGTGTTGTTTCTTGTAGACCGAAATAATCTTGGAAAACAAGCAGAAGGAGAATTTGGAACTTTCCGTCTGACAGAGAACGGGGAGGCTTTCAATACTATCTTTACGGTCAATCGCCTTCGCTCGTCTTCTATTCCTTCTGATAGCAATGTCGTTATTTCTACAATACAACGTCTATTCTCATTCTTGAAAGGAGAAACTATTGAGGATAATGATGATGACGAGAATGAACCTATAGAGGAAGTAACCTTGCCTCCTAATCCCAACTTACCGCACGACTACTTTGATATGATTATCATAGACGAGTGCCATCGCTCCATTTATGGGAACTGGCGCAAGGTGCTGGAGTATTTCGATACGGCAAGATTGGTTGGTCTGACCGCAACTCCTATCCCTGAAACAATGGCATTCTTCAATAATAACTGCATTGTTAACTACACATTGGAAAAGAGTATTGTTGATGGCGTGAATGTGGATTGTCGGGTATATAGAATAAAAACGCAAGTCACAGAAACGGGTGGGGCTATATTAGAGGGTGAGAAATTTAAAGAAGAAACAAGATATACAGGTGAGGTTAAGATTGTAAGTAGTAAGGAAACCAAAATCTATACAAATAAAGAACTTAATCGGAGTATTATCAATCCGGCACAGATAAAGTTAGTCCTTTCGACCTATCGGGATGTGGTTTATACGGAATTGTTTAATGACCCGCAACGTGAACCAAATATGGACTTTTTGCCCAAAACATTGATTTTTGCTCTCAATGAAGCTCATGCTACAAATATCGTACAAATAGCTAAAGAGGTGTTTGGACGGACTGATGACCGCTTTGTTCAGAAAATTACCTATTCGGCAGGCGACAGTAACGAACTGATACGCCAATTCCGTAACGACAAGGATTTCCGTATTGCTGTCACCTGTACGTTGGTTGCCACCGGAACAGATGTAAAGCCGCTGGAAGTAGTGATGTTCATGCGTGATGTGGAGTCATTGCCTTTGTATATTCAGATGAAAGGGCGTGGAGTACGTACTATTGGTGATGAGCAACTTCGCAATGTTACCCCGAACGCATTCAGCAAGGATTGTTTTTATTTGGTTGATGCGGTAGGCGTGACGGAACATGCGCAAACAGTGGCACCTATAGATGATGCTCCTACAACAAAGACGATTACTCTAAAGGAGCTATTAGAACGTATTAGTCATGGCTATATTCCTGACGAGTATCTCAAACGGCTTGCTGCAACGCTTGCCCGAATATACAACAAGGCGGATGATCCGCAACGGAAAGAGTTTGTCCGTTTGTCTCATGATGACATGAAGGAACTTTCTGCCAGAATATACGATGCACTGGAGAAAGGCATTCTTCCACCGTTTGTAAGCACTGATGAGCCTAACAATGAACGTAAGGGGCTAGTCGCTCCGCTTGCCAATCATGCAGATGCTCGGAAATACCTTCTTATACTTGCAGCCGGATTCGTCAATACATTGATGCCGGGTGAAGATACGCTTATCTCCAAAGGGTTTTCCATTGAGGAAGCAAAAAATACGACAGAGGCTTTTGAAGATTTTTGTAAAAAGTACTATGACGAAATAGAGGCACTGCGCATCATTTACAACAATGAGGGAGAGCCTATAACCTATTCGATGCTAAAGGATTTGGAGAACAGACTTAAAATGGCAAACAATCATTTTACATCCAAACAACTCTGGAATTCTTATGCCATAGTTAACCCTAAAGTGGTAAGGCGTTCCATTACCAAAGAAGAAAGCGATGCATTGACCAATATCATACAACTTGTGCGCTTTGCTTTCCACCAAATCGAACGATTGGATAGCGTAGTTACTACCTCTAAACAGTTTTTCAATCTTTGGTTAGGGCAAAACCAGCGTGAAATAACTGACAAACAGCGAGAGGTTATCAGTCGTATTGTGGATTACATCGCTTCTAACGGAGCTTGTACTATCAGAGATATTCGTGAAGATGATGCTACCCATGCAGCCCAAATGATTAGAGCGTTTGGCAATATGCAGAAGGCAGACGAGGCACTTCATTCACTTTACACATTTGTAGTTTTAAGAAAAGCAGCATAAAGAAATGGCAACAAATAATACAACAGAGCAATCGCTCACCAAAAAAGTATGGAATCTGGCAACCACTCTTGCCGGACAAGGAATTGGATTTACTGATTATATTACCCAACTGACCTATCTTTTATTCTTGAAGATGGATGCCGAAAATGTAGAAATGTTTGGAGAAGAGTCGGCTATTCCAACTGGTTATCAGTGGGCAGATTTGATAGTACTTGATGGCTTGGATTTGGTAAAACAATATGAAGAGACCCTTAAATTGCTTAGTGAGCAGGATAATCTGATAGGTACGATTTATACGAAGGCGCAAAACAAGATAGACAAGCCTGTTTATCTGAAAAAGGTCATCACCATGATTGATGAGGAGCAATGGCTCATTATGGACGGTGATGTGAAAGGAGCTATCTACGAAAGCATTCTTGAAAAGAACGGACAAGACAAGAAAAGCGGGGCAGGACAGTATTTTACTCCTCGTCCACTTATTCAGGCAGTGGTAGATTGTATCAATCCGCAAATGGGGGAAACGGTTTGTGACCCGGCTTGTGGAACGGGTGGATTCTTGCTTACAGCTTACGATTATATGAAAGGTCAGTCAGCAAGTAAAGAAAAACGTGATTTCTTGCGTGACAAAGCTTTGCATGGTGTGGATAATACGCCTTTAGTGGTGACGCTTGCTTCCATGAATCTTTATTTGCATGGTATTGGTACAGACCGTAGTCCGATTGTTTGTGAGGATTCTTTGGAAAAAGAACCGTCAACTCTTGTAGATGTGATTCTTGCCAATCCTCCTTTTGGAACTCGTCCGGCTGGATCGGTGGATATTAACCGCCCGGATTTTTATGTAGAGACCAAGAATAACCAGTTAAATTTCCTCCAGCACATGATGCTTATGCTCAAAACGGGAGGACGTGCAGCAGTTGTACTTCCTGATAATGTTCTCTTTGAGGCTGGAGCAGGTGAGACTATTCGTAAACGCTTATTGCAGGATTTTAATTTGCATACTATCTTGCGTTTACCTACAGGTATTTTCTATGCCCAAGGCGTAAAAGCCAACGTGTTGTTTTTCAGCAAAGGACAACCGACCAAGGAAATATGGTTTTACGACTACCGTACAGATATAAAGCATACGCTTGCCACCAATAAACTGGAACGGCATCATTTGGATGATTTTGTTTCTTGCTATAATAATCGAGTAGAGACATACGATGCAGAAAATAATCCGCAAGGTCGTTGGCGTAAATACCCTGTAGATGAAATTCTTACCAGAGACAAAACAAGTCTTGACATTACTTGGATAAAGCAAGGTGGTGAGGTGGACAACCGTTCATTGGCAGAGCTGATGGCTGATATAAAGGATAAAAGCCAAACGATAAGTGCTGCTGTGGTTGAACTTGAAAAGCTACTTGCGAATATTGAAGAAAATTGAGTTATGGGAAAAGAGGTTTTCACAAATGATAAAGATATAAACGACCTGTTCTTGAAGGTTGTTAACCTTGTCACGCAGGCAAGGGAACGTGTGGCAACAGCCGTCAATATAGCTGAGGTTTATACTAAGTTCCATATCGGACAATATATAGTAGAATATGAGCAAAAGGGGGAAACAAGAGCCGAATATGGAAAGGCGGTGCTGAAAGAACTCTCCAAACGTCTGACTGATAGGTTGGGAGATGGATGGTCATATTCAACTCTTAAGAATATACGGCAGTTTTATATTGTTTTTTCTAAAGGGCTAACCAGTGGTTGTCCAAAGCCGAGTCAAAAGGCTAACCAGTGGTTAGCCGATTATCCGAAGTCAGAGGAATGTATCTCTGAGCCGACATTCGCTCTCTCATGGTCTCATTATCTTATACTGATGAGGGTGGAAAATCCGGATGCCCGCAGTTTCTATGAAATAGAATGTACTCAACAACAATGGTCTAAAAGACAACTCAGCCGTCAAGTAGGAAGCTGTCTTTATGAGAGATTGGCTTTGAGCCGTAACAAAGATGAAGTAATGCGGTTGGCTAAGGAAGGACAATCTATTGGGAAACCATCAGACATTATCAAGAATCCCATCACATTAGAGTTTCTTGGTCTAAAACCCGATGCAGTTTATTCAGAGTCTAAATTAGAGAATGCCATTATCAACAAGATGCAGCAATTCCTATTAGAACTTGGCAAAGGATTTCTATTTGAAGCAAGGCAGAAAAGGTTCACATTTGATGAGCAGCATTTCTTTGTTGACTTGGTGTTTTACAATCGTTTACTACAATGCTATGTGCTTATAGATTTGAAGATAGACAAACTAACTCACCAAGACCTTGGGCAGATGCAGATGTATGTCAACTATTACGACCGCTATGTCAAACAAGACTTTGAAAAGCCGACAATTGGTATTCTACTGTGTAAGGAGAAGAACGATGCACTAGTGGAACTTACCTTGCCTAAGGATGCTAACATCTATGCTTCTGCTTATCAACTCTATCTCCCCAACAAGGCTTTATTGCAAGCTAAGGTGAAGGAATGGATTGAAGAGTTTGAAGAAAATGAGGAATTAAAGAAACTGGAAGAACATGAATAGTAATTGTGCAGCCAAAACTGCACAATTACAAACAGAAATATAATGATGGATACAAAAGCGTTACGTCAAAAGATACTCGACCTTGCGATACATGGAAAACTTGTACCCCAAGATCCCAACGATGAACCAGCATCAGTTCTGCTCGAACGAATCAAGGCTGAAAAAGAACGACTGATAAAAGAAGGCAAAATTAAACGGAGTAAGAAGTCTGCAAAATCTTCCGATACGCCCCATTATGAGAATGTGCCGTTTGAGCTGCCGAATTCGTGGGTATGGTGTAGATTGGAAGATATAGCTTATGTTGCATCTGGAAGTACACCAGATAAAACATGCTTTGTAGAGAATGGTGTTAAGATGTACAATCTCAGGAATCAAAAAATAGATTTTGCCTATCATCCACAATATATTACAGAAGAAGTGCATAATGGAAAGCTCCAGCGTTCGCGCACAGAAGTAGGAGACCTTATTATGAATATTGTTGGACCACCTCTTGGTAAACTTGCAATTATTCCTACAACATTGCCACAAGCAAATTTTAATCAGGCCGCTGTACTAATACGCCCTTACAAATTTAAAGAGGTGTTGGTATCATATCTAAAAGTCTACTTAGAGGAAATGTCAGAAATAAATTCTATTGCCACACGAGGTTCTGCCGGACAGGTTAATATATCACTGACACAATCTCAAAATATGCGAATACCAATACCGCCTTTAAATGAAGTTAGAAGGATAATTGAAGAGGTGTCTAAGTATGATATTTTGATTGATTCGCTCAAACAAAATATTACTGACATTCAAAATCTTATAGCCTATACCAAATCCAAAATCCTTGATCTTGCCATTCACGGTAAACTAGTACCGCAAGATCCGAATGACGAACCAGCCATTGAACTATTGAAGCGCATAAATCCCGACTTCACACCTTGTGATAACGGGCATTATACACAGTTGCCTGAAGGATGGGCTATTTGTAAAATGAAACAGATTACAAGTATAACGAATGGGAAGTCTCAAAAAAATGTTGAAACACTTAACGGTATATATCCAATTTATGGTAGTGGCGGTGTTATAGGCAGAGCTAATCAGTATCTTTGCATCGCAGGTTCTACAATAATTGGAAGAAAAGGTACAATTAATAATCCTATATTCGTAGAGGAACATTTTTGGAACGTTGATACAGCTTTTGGCTTGAAGGCTAATGATGCTATACTTGATAAATATCTGTATTATTTCTGCTTATCATTTGATTTTAGCAAATTAGATAAAAGTACGGCTATGCCCAGTTTAACAAAAACATCTATTGGTAATGTTTTAATACCCATACCGCCATATAAAGAGCAAGAACGAATTGTGGCTAAAATAGATATGGTGCTTGATACGATGAATGAAATATTACGGGCTGTATAAACAATCCGTTTTTGTTCTGCCTTCGGTGGTATAGGTATCTCTTATTTTGAGTATTCAGAAATCCAATATCGTTTATGAGTGTAACCAGATTGATATGTGACACTCATAAACATTGCCACATAATCAATCTCAATATCACTGTGCATTTTTAGAATCTTCATTACTGATGATTTTACCTTGAAAGGAAAAACAACTAGTTTTGAATCTGTTGTAAAATCATCAAAGATTATACAAGGAAGATTTGAGCATATCCCTGTCGCTTCATTGGTATAACCAATTATAAAAGACTTACCTGCTGTTAAGACTGGTATTGAGTAGGAATCATCATAAGCCGTTGAATTTATAATATAAGCAGTAGGTTGTTCATAATCTACAACTTATTCAAGCCTGCACATAGCCCATCCTTCAGGCAACTTCTTATCATGTTCGATATATTCTCTTATATTGTTACTGTATTCATTATAAATCAATGTAGTATGGTAACAAAATTCAAAAATCATTTGGCAAAGACTAATCTCGCCAAGAACACCGTTACATCGTATGTGTGGACGGTACAGTATTTCCTCAATCATTATGGAGAAGTAAACAAGAAGAACCTCTTGGCATATAAGGGGTACTTGGTGGAGAACTTTAAGCCACAGACGGTGAACCTTCGGCTGCAAGGTATCAATAAGTATCTGGAATTTACAAAACAAGAGAAACTGAAAGTGAAGTTCGTAAAGGTACAACAGAAGAACTTTTTGGAAAATGTAATAAGCGATGCCGATTACAAATTTCTCAAAGCCCAGCTCAAAGCAGATGGTTATGATGAGTGGTATTTCATCGTATGGTTTATGGCTGCTACAGGGGCACGTGTCAGCGAACTACTCCATATCAAAGCAGAACATATACAAATCGGGCATCTTGACCTATACAGCAAGGGAGGAAAGATACGCCGTTTGTATATCCCGAAGAACTTGCGCACGGAGGCTGCGAAATGGCTCAGAGAAATAGGACTTACTTCCGGCTACATCTTTCTGAATCGGTTTGGACAGCGCATTACTACTCGTGGAATAGCTTCTCAACTCAAACATTTTGCTGAAAAATACGGGATGAACAAAGAGGTGGTTTACCCTCATTCATTCCGTCACCGTTTCGCCAAAAACTTCCTTGACCGCTTTAACGACCTTGCTTTACTTGCCGACCTCATGGGGCATGAAAGCATAGAAACCACTCGTATCTATTTACGCCGCACTGCCAGCGAACAGCAGAAGATTGTGGATAAAGTGGTGAACTGGTAAAGTTACATTAGTGAGGCTGTCTCAAAATAGAGTTGAGATGGCCTCTTTTGTTTCATCTCCAATTGAAGTCATTTGGATTTTTCTCAAAAAAGGAGTTTATAAACTTACTTTTGAAGGTTTCATCCTTTCAAACTTTTTTTTTCGTTGCCATAAGCCCCCTAAGAGGCTACTTTTGCAAGATTATGTGCAATGGCCAGCAGGCCGA
>OHAH01001836.1_pt1 | contig 12355 bp, 8 predicted proteins | sample 1577071 | NCBI WGS metagenome assembly OHAH01 (sample SAMEA3541520, study PRJEB24748) | human gut metagenome | biome: human gut; feature: human-associated habitat; material: faeces | place: China | collected 2012 | reverse complement strand
TTTCTACTTCATCATATTTTATCTTTTCTTTGTTGATAATAAAGCGTTGGTAGTAAGAGAGCATTAAAGTTGTTAACGGTAAAGCAATAATCATTCCCAACATTCCCATTAATGAGCCCCAGATAGAAAGTGATAAAAGGATAATAGCAGGATTTAGGCCGGTAATCTTTCCCATAATTTTGGGGACGAGAAAAGTATCCTGTATAATTTGTACGATAGCAAAGACAGCTAATGCGCATGCAATGATAATCCAGAAATTCTGCCCCGTATCCGCTGCTTTGAGGATAGCTAGCAATACAGTGGGAAGGAAACCTATGATTTGCAGATAAGGAACCATGTTGAGAGCACCGATGAAAAGTCCCAGAGCGATAGCCATTGGAAAATCAATAATGAGGAAACCTATGCTGAACAGGATACCTACGCAAAATGCCACCAAAGCTTGACCACGAAAATATCTGTTCATACCGTCCTGCACGTCATGAACCAGATTGGAGGCAAATGTACGGTACTTGTTCGGAAGCAGGTGCAACCACCCTTCGGCTATTGCTTCATAATCCAGCAATATAAAAATAACATATAATAAGATAATAAAGGACGCAAGAATGCTAAATAGAATATTGAGAGATTCTGCAAGCAAAGCCCACATCCTGGGCACGGTATCCTTGATAGCTGCAAGAATATTCTCCTCGCTTAATATACGGTTGAGCGCTTGAAGGTCGATATTCTCATGGATAAACTCGGAAAGATTTTGAGGGACGTTGTTGCCGGCACCGTTGGTGAGGTAAGTCACGAGCAAGTCATTCATTCTGCTGATTTCCGAAATCATTGGCGGTACTAACAGATAAAATAAGGATACTCCGACAACTGTAATCAGGAATAATGCACAGAGGATAGAGACGATACGACTTTTCAACTTCAGCTTGTATTGGAAGAATTTGACCAGCGGATAAACCATGTAAGCGATCAGCCACGCAATAAAGAAGGGCAATAACACTCCGCTCAGTCGTTCCACCAGCATTAATATTCCTACCACCAATACACATCCGATGGCACCACGTATAAAACTGTCGAATGTTATTTTTTTCCTTTCCATATATGTAATTGTTAGTTTATATTTTTTGTCCGTCCTCTTCGAGCGCACGGAGATAACACTCCCTGCAGAGAGGCTCATATTCTGCTGTTTCTCCCAAAAGAACCTGTTTGTCATTCTTCACCGTGCGATGCGAGAAAGAAGCCAACTGTCCGCATTTCACACAGATAGCGTGCACTTTTGATACTTCGTCTGCAATGGCGCATAACTGAGGCATTGGTCCGAAAGGGTTCCCTTTGAAGTCCATATCCAGTCCGGCGATGATGACACGTACACCATTATTGGCAAGCTGGTTGCAGATATCAATTAGTCCGCTGTCGAAAAACTGAGCTTCGTCAATACCCACTACATCTATTTCGGAAGTGAATAGCAGGATACTTGCCGATGAGTCGATAGGAGTAGAAGCGATAGAGTGACTATCGTGTGAAACCACATCTTCTTCCGAATAACGGGTGTCGATAGCTGGTTTGAATATCTCCACACGTTGGCGGGCAAACTTGGCTCTTTTCATTCTACGAATTAGTTCCTCCGTCTTTCCGGAAAACATGGAGCCGCAGATAACTTCGATTCTACCTCTTCTTTTAGTCTCTTGTATATGATCTTCTGAGAATAATACCATGATATGATTTCGTGCTTCCTTGATTAAATAAATGTGTGTACAAAGGTAGCATAACTTTTTTGAAATAAAATAGTGTTGGCATTGTAACTTTCTTGTCTCGCTTTTGTAAATCCGCTCCGATACTTTTGCAGCCGTAAATCAGGATTTATTTATTAATATAATTAAATGAAAACAATGTTTAAGGTAAAAGTTTGTTTGTTGATGCTGTTGTGCAGTGTGGCTGCTGCAATGGCAAATCCCCCTGTGCCTGTTGAAAAGGTGAAAGGTACGATTAAAACGCCGAACGGAGAACCCGTTATCGGAGCTACTATCATTGAGAAAGGAACAACTAATGGTACCATAACGGATGTCAATGGTAACTTCGTATTGAAGATTATGAACAAGATAGGCGAACTGGAGGCTGCTTGTGTAGGGTTCAAAAAGGTTGTGTTTAAACCGGAAAAAGAGATTGTCAGTCTGATAATGGAAGAGGATACCAAAGTGCTTGGGGAAGTCGTGGTTACTGCCCTGGGTATCACCCGCGAGGCTAAATCATTGGGATATTCGGTACAGAAGTTGGGAGGTGACGGAGTGGTGCAAGCGCACGAATCCAATTTTGTGAACGCGTTGAGCAACCGTATTGCAGGTGTGCAGATTACGAATTCTTCTGGTGGCATCGGAGCTTCTTCGAGTATTCAGATACGTGGTCAAAACTTCGTGGGCGGATACAACTATAACAACTCTCCTTTATTTGTGGTAGACGGTGTGCCTATTAGTAATAACAATGAGCAGTCTACTCGAAGTTTCACCGGACGCCAGGACTACAATAATCCTAATTTTACATCAGGTGAAGCTGAAGTAGACTACGGAAACGCTGCCGGAGAGATAAATCAGGAAGATATTGAGAGTGTTTCTATTCTGAAAGGTCCGAACGCTTCGGCTCTTTACGGTGCACGTGCCGCTAACGGAGTGATTCTGATTACCACCAAAAGCGGGAAAGGGCAAAAAGGACTTGGAGTGACATATAGCTCTACCGTTTCTTTTGAGACTGCCCTTCGGCTTCCGGAATTTCAGAACAGTTTCGGCCAGGGGCTGGAAGGAAAATACGCTTATGTTGACGGTGCCGGAGGTGGTGTGAACGATAAGGACGTAGCCAACTGGGGCCCCGCAATGAACGGGCAGCTTATTACTCAGTTTGACTCTCCGTTGGATGATAACGGAAACCGGATTGCAATCCCTTTTGTGTCCGGAGGTAATCAATTGGAAGATTTCCTTCAGACGGGACATAATATCTCTAATACAATCACGCTGAGTAACTCGAACGATAAACTGAATTATCGCTTGACGTATACTAATAATCAGCAGAAGGGTATTGTCCCTAATACCGGGCTGGCGAAGAATACGATAGGTTTGTCTGCCGGATATCAGATCATTCCACAGTTGCGTGCCGATGTGACTATGAACTATGTACATACCAACAGCGACAACCGGGCAAGTACGGGAGCGAAGAACGCTGACAACATCATGGCTATCTTCTTGAAAATGCCGCGAAATGTCAGTCTGAATTCCTTGCAGCAGCAGTGGCGTGATGGAAAAGAAAATGTAGCCCAGAATACACCTATCGGTGATGAAACGTCTACAGGAATCAACAACCCTTATTTTGTGGTCTACAATAATCTCAACGGAAATACCCGCGATCGTGTCTACGGAAATCTTCGTTTGAAATATGATATTCTCAAGGGGCTGTCTTTACAAATCCGTTCGGGGCTTGATGTATATTCGGACAAGAGAACGATGCGTCATGCCGTAACTTCACAATCTTTCTTCAACGGTTATTATCAGGAAGATGACGTTTCTTTTATGGAAATAAACAATGACTTTCTGTTGAGTTACCGTCTGCCGGATGAGGCTGTAAGAAACTTCGGGTTCAGTATTTCTGCCGGAGGAAATATGATGAACCAGATATCCAAGCGACTGGGGGCCATTGCACCGGAACTGACTATTCCCGGGGTATACAACCTGACAAATAATGCTAAACCGATTCTTGCGGGTAATTCTCTTACACAGAAGAAGGTGAACAGTTTGTATGTAACGGCACAGTTCAGCTATTTGAACGGATTGTTTCTTGATCTGACAGGAAGAAACGATTGGTCAAGCGCGTTGCCCAAGAAAAATAATTCTTATTTCTATCCTTCGGCTTCTCTGAGTGCTGTGCTGACAGACTTGTTCGATATAAGGAGCAATATCCTGACATTTGCCAAAGTAAGAACAAGTACCTCTATGGTACGTCGGGATTTGGAACCTTATCAGACGGCTTCCAACTTTATCATTTCTCAAGGGTGGGGAGGTAACTCTACTGCAACTGCCAATAATAACTATCCAAACCCGGATATCAAACCGGAGAAAGTAGTATCCTACGAGTTTGGTGGTGATTTTCGCTTTTTCAATAGCCGCGTAGGGATCGATGTGGCTTACTATAAAAGTATTACTACTGATTTGATTATTCCGATCACGCTGAATCCGTCTGCCGGATATGATACGAAACTGATGAATGTTGGAAAGATGACTAATCAGGGAATAGAGTTAATGGTCAACGTGGTTCCTGTGCGTACCAAAGACCTTGAATGGAGCTTGAACTTCAACTTCTCCAAGAATAAGAACAAAGTAGTTGCTTTGGCGGAAGATAAAGGAATCTCACGTATTCGCCAAATTGAACGGTGGGCCTCTCTGGAATTACGTACTGAAAACACTAAGGGCGATGGTTCTTATGGTTCTCTTTACGGTGATTATCTGGTATACAAAGACGGACAACTGCAACTGAAAAACGGCCTGCCGGTAGAAGAAAACGGTGACTGGGGATATTTGGGAAATGTGAATCCTGATTGGACGGGTGGTCTTGGTACGGATTTCAAATATAAGAACTGGACGTTCAGTGCGCTTTTCGGATTTCAGCACGGAGGTTCTGTTTACTCACGTACTTATATTGAAGGGATGAGAAATGGTTCGTTGAAAGAATCTCTGGCATGGCGTGATGCTGACGGAGCCGGAATGATTGTAGCAGACGGTATCGATGTGGAAACGGGACAGAAGAATACAGTGGCTGTACCGGTGAGAAACTACGTGCAGGCGTACTATGACAACGATATGATTGCCACCTTCGACGCTTCTTACGTGAAGCTGCGTGAACTGAAAATCGGATATACCCTTCCAAAGAAATGGCTGAAGAATACTCCGTTGAAAAACGTCTCTGTATCAGCTTTCGGACGTAATCTCTTTATCTGGACGGATGTCCCCAACATTGATCCGGAAGTTGCTTCTTACGATGGGCAACTGAAAGGGATAGAAACAATGTCTTTACCTTCTACCAGAAGCTTTGGATTCAATCTTAACGTAACTCTCTAATAAACAACAGAAATCATGAAAAGAAATAAAATAACTTTGTTGCTTGCCGCATTTCTACTGGTGTGTGGTTGTAGTGACTTCGAAGAGATTAATGTCAACCCCAATAATCCCCCGACTGTTCCTGCCAATCTTCTTTTGCCGACTGTTATCAGTACTGCTGTTTCTTCAATGACGGGTAGTGGCAATGGAGCTGCCGGACAGTTTATCCAACACATTAACTATATCGGAGGAAGTAACGAAAGTTTCGGGCGTTTCAATATAACCGGGGCTTCTTTCCGCGAAGAATGGAATGCTCCGATGCGTAGTGTAAAGGATATTAATCAGATCCTTGATATTGCAGAGAAAAACAATCAGCCTCAGTATAAGGCATTGGGATTGATCTGTAAAGTATATGTTCTCTCATTGATGACGGATGCGTATGGTGATATTCCGTATAATGAAGCTGGAAAAGGAGATGTCAGCGGATTGGAATTTCCGCATTATCAGGAACAGAAGGAAGTGTATCGATTAATGCTTGCCGACCTTGAAACTGCAAATCAGCTATTGAAGTCATTAAAGGCTGACGCTACTATTAGTGACGATATTCTTTTTAATGGAGATGCAGTGAAATGGCGTAAATATGCAAATTCTTTAAAAGTACGTATCCTGATGCGCCAGTCGGCGAAGAAAGATGTGTCTGCCGATATAGCTGCGATCTTCAACAATGCACAGGAATATCCCGTCTTTACTTCTATTGACGACCAGGTAACACTGGTGTATAACAATACCGTTGATTTCTACAAGTGGTATATACAACCTAAAAACCTGCCTTCTGACGGATCGGGTGTTATATTCGGAGATAATTTCCGGGTAAGTGAAGCCATAGTAGATGCTCTGCAAACCAAGGATGATCCTCGTTTACCGGTTTATGTTGCTCCGACAAAGCATTCTTTTGAAGCACATCGGGCAAATGCTTCTGTACCTTTTGTCTATCGCGGGCAACCGGCGGGACTGAGTGCGGCAGAGCAGAATGAGATTGATAAGGATGATTATTCAGTATTGAGCAGTATGATCCGAAGCGAAAGCCGTGCTTTCGTGATGACTTTTGCTGAACTTCAGTTTCTGAAAGCGGAAGCGATTATCCGAGGTATGATAACAGGGAATGCAGCCGATGAATATGCCAAAGGTATCAGAGCTTCTATGCAGAAGTGGGCTGCTATTTCTTCTGATGACGTGGACGTCTATCTGGCACGTCCGGATGTGGCATTGAATACAGCTCAGAATGAAGCATTGAAACAAATAGGTACACAGGCATGGATTGATAGTTTTCTGAATGGTTTTGAGGCATTCGCAAATTGGCGGCGTACCGGGTATCCGGAGTTGAAGGTCGGTACATCGGTATCAAGTGCTATTCCCGTGCGCTATATCTATTCGGATAACGAGCAGAACAACCCGAATCTGATTTCATGGACAAATGAGAAAATCGGACGCATGGTGAATGAAACAGATATGGTATGGTTTCAACCTCAGAAATGGAATACAAATGTTAATCGATAAATGATAGATAGAATGAAAAAGTTATATAGTATCGTAGGAATGTGGATCGTGTCGGCCTTTTGTTTATTGTCGGCTCAATCACGTGTTTATTCTTCAGTCGAGAATGTACATTCTCATAATGATTATTTGCAGAATGTACCTTTTTATACTGCATACTCCGCACGGTGTGCTTCTATCGAAGCTGATGTGTTTCTGGTAGACGGAGAGTTGTATGTGGCTCATAAAGAGAATGAAATTAATAAAGCCCGTAAACTCCGGAATCTTTATTTGAATCCGATCAGGGAACAATTTGAAATGAATGGCGGCTCCGGTTACCCGAACGGAAAGAGCTTCCAGCTACTGATTGACTTGAAAACAGATTATAAGGAAACAATGAAGGTGTTGGAACAGCAACTATTGGAATATCGGGATTGTTTTGATGTAAAGAAGAATCCTTTGGCAGTCCGGGTGGTTGTCAGTGGCTTTCTCCCTTCACCGGAAGAATTTTCCAATTACGCAGATTTTATTTTCTTCGACGGAAGACCCCGATTCATCTATACGCCGGAACAGAGCCTGCGTATACCTATGATGAGTACTTCTTTCCGGACATTGACTCAATGGAACGGATTGGGAAGAATGGTAGAAACCGATTACAACAAGGTAAAAGCGTTTATAGATAAAGCTCATGCCGAAGGGAAAGCGGCACGTTTCTGGGGGTGTCCCGATACCAAAACGGCTTGGAATACTTTTATGAAACTAGGATTGGACTATCTGAATACCGACCATCCTGCTTTGCTGGATGATTTCCTGAAACGTTATCCGAAGAACTTTTATACCAGCAAGGGAAAGTTTCATGAGATTTATCAACCCACCTATAAAAATGACGGAAGCAAGAAAATGCCTAAGAATGTCATTGTGCTTATCTCCGACGGCGGTGCGGGGCAAGGGCAGATGTGGGCTGCGGCTACGGCTAATGGCGGCAAGCTGAATCTGATGCAAATGAAGAATATCGGACTGTTGAAAACGAATCCGACAAATGACTATACGACTGATTCGGCTGGAGCTGGAACTGCATTGGCTACCGGGCAGAAAACCCGTAACCGCCGTATCGGTACCGACTCTCTGGGTAATAAAATACAAAACATAACGGAAGCTTTGGCCGCAAAAGGAGTTCAGACAGGAATCATCAGTAATGACGGAATCACGGGAGCTACTCCTTCCGCTTACTATGCTCATCAACCGGAACGGGACATGGGGCAAGAGATAGCGGAAGATTTGCTTACTTCGCCTGCAGATCTGGTGATAGCCGCACCGGTGGAGGCTTTTGCAGCAAACGATAGTCTGTTGACGAAGCAATTGCGGGAGAAGAATATAGCAGTCTGTAACCAATTGCCCCAGCTGAGTCAGGTTCCTTTAAACCAGCGTGTTATCTGTTTGCAAGGAGATGACTATGGAAAGAATTTTCGGGTGATAGAAGAATCTTTCAATACAGTGATAACCCGTCTTTCGGCAGGTAAGAAAGGTTTCTTCACCATGATAGAAGGAGCAAAAGTTGATAAAGGCGGCCACGCTAATGATTTGTATACAGTGGTGGACGAATATCTGTCTTTTGACCGCTTGGTGGGGAAAGCTCTCGAATATGCCGATCAAAACGGAGAAACATTAATACTTGTACTCTCTGATCATGAGACGGGAGGATTGACTTTATTGGACGGTGATTATAAAACCGGAACTGTAACTGGGAATTTCTTTACGAATGACCATACAGGGATTCCAACGCTTTTATATGCTTATGGCCCCTGTTCACAGTATTTCTGCGGTTTTGCTGAAAACTCATCCTTATTTGATAAAATTCTGGGTTTCTATAAGTAATAGATACTGTCGATTCTGATAATATGGATAATATCCCCGAATGTATCTTTTTGCATTGCCGAAAAGTACATTCGGGGATGTTTTTTAGTACATAATTTAATATGCAAGAACTGTTAAATTATCCATTATTTTAAGTTATTGCATAAATTATTCCTACATTCGCACCATATTAAATAATAGACGGACATGAAACAGAAGCTATTAACAGATATCGAGTTGGATGTTCATGAGTTGAAATACCTCATGGAGTCATTCTCAAAGGAGTCGACTCAGACTTTGTCTGAACTGTTGAAGCGGAGTATTACACGGATGCAGGGACATTTGGATGAACTCTTGCAGGATGTGGATACTGTTTGTGAAAGTTTGCCACCTTCTCCTATCGTAGAAGAATATAAAGAATCAGACACTTTTGTAGCGGAACCGGAACCTCCTGTTGTGGAAGAAACAATTGAGGAGGAAGAGGAAGAACCTGTTGCTGATGAATCAGTGACAGAGGAGTCTGTATTTATTGAGGATGAGGTGAGTAAACCGACCGTATTGGGAGAAAGTATCAAACTGTCCGCCGGAGGGTTACGTCAATCTATCAGTCTGAATGATTCATTCCGTTTCTCACGCGAGTTGTTTGGTGGAGATACAGACTTGATGAATCGTGTGATCGAACAAATATCAGTCATGAGCTCCTACAAGACTGCTGTTGCATTTCTTTCCTCGAAAGCCGATATGAACGAAGAAAATGAAGCAGCAATTGATTTTCTGGAGTTGTTAAAGAAGTATTTTAACCAATCAGCGTAATAAAAAATATATGGGAAAGTTGTATGTAGTACCTACGCCGGTAGGAAATCTGGAGGACATGACCTTTCGGGCTATCAAAGTTCTGAAAGAGGTCGTAAAATGGAAAAGGAAGGCTGCACTTGAATGATGAAAAATCAAGAGACAGCCATTGCACTGATTGAGATGGAGGAAAATATCGGATGTGGAATAATTTTTTGATTTCGCTGGCAATTATGGGAAAAGGAATGGCGGGAATTTTCGTCGTTGTCCTGATTATTACGGCAGTGGTGCTGATTTTAGGTAAGTTAAAGTAAAATATAAATTGGAAAAAGTATCTTTCTTTTTTCTTTCAGTTTTATGCAGTTCGTTGACATTCGACAGAGGTAAATCTATAATAGAAACATTGTTTGTAAGAGTTTGAAAGGGCTAGAAGGAGACATGAGAATGAGTCAACGAAATAAAATTCAGCGCCTGCTGCGAAAAGGCGCTTTGGCAACTTGTTTATCCCTGTCAGTTGTGTGCAGCAGCTTATCGGCAGTTACAGCGTATGCAGGACCGGCGGATGATCCGGCAGCGGCAGCACCAGTGATCGGACCGGGCGGTCCGGGAACCACGAACGCGAATGCGGCGGCAGGAACTGACACGAACGCGAATGCGGGACAGCAGGCGGATAATTCCTATTATAATCAGACGTTATCTAATCCGGTTGTCAATCCGGTGGACAAGTATTCCTATAGCCAGATGGTAAACGATATTTCGGCGCTGGCAAGCCGTTATCCGGGAACAGTGACCGTGAAATCGATTGGAAAATCGGCGGACGGACGTGGTATCTACGATGTGATTGTCGGCAATCCGAACGCATCCAAGAAGATTTTGTTCCAGGGGGCGATTCATGCCAGAGAGTATATCGTTGTACCGCTGATGATGCATCAGATCGAGTATCTGGCAGCTGGATTTACGAATAATGGTACCTATATGACGCAGCCGCTTTCTAACATATTGGGACAGGTGGCATTTCATTTTGTGCCGATGCTGAATCCGGATGGAGTCACGATCAGCCAGATGGGCGAGAATGGTATCCAGTCGGAGGAACTGCGCCAGACGATGCAGGCGGCGTACGCGGCGGACAAGGCATCCAGCCGGACAACGGTCAGCTATGAAGAGTATATGAGACGCTGGAAGGCGAATGCACGCGGTGTCGATCTGAACTATAACTTTGCAGCAAACTGGGAGGGAATCAATGTGTCTTTAACCCATCCGTCTGCAAATGGTTATAAGGGAACCAACCCACTGTCAGAGCCGGAGAGCCAGGCAATCGCGAACTTGATTCAGGGAACGGGATTCAATGCGGTTATCAACTATCATGCGATGGGAAATGTGATTTACTGGGATACGCAGAACAACCAGAAAGCGGCAGAGTCCAAGGCGCTGGCAAACGCTGTTCATGCCTTGAATGGTTATTCCGTTCTTGGAAGCAAGGGCGTCGGCGGCTTGAAGGACTGGCTGCAGCAGGCAGCAGGCATCTCTGGTATCACGATCGAGGTAGGACGTTCCACCTGCCCGGTATCTTTCTCGGAATATCCGGCGATCTGGAACCAGAATAAGGCAGTCCCGGCAACGCTGGGATATTATGTGGCGACACATTGATGATGGAATAAAATGAAGATTAGATAGAAAAAGGATGTGCGACTGGAGTTGGAAGTGGTCGTACATCCTTTTTTGTTTCAAGATTTGGAACGAATCAACAAAAACAGGAAGCTAAAACTATACAAAATGGAAAATACATTCTTTTTTCAAAAATATGGTTGACAAATTCTGCAACATGATCTAATATAAAATCACAAAAGGAACAAAAATTCCATAACCGACAAAAAAGAACAAATTAAATGAAATGGAGGATTTCAACATGAAAACAAGAGAAGTTGTATTCTACAGCGAAGGCGCAAAGATGGTAGGAGATATTTATCTCCCGGATGATTACAAAGAGGGCGAGAAGAGACCAGCAGTTCTGTGTAACTCTGGATGGACCGGCGTTAATAAGTGCTATCCGGCACTGTTTGCAAGAGCTTTAACAGCAAGAGGATTTGTATGCATGGGCTTCGATTACAGAGGATTTAAGCCGAGTGAGAATGTTCATCCATGCCTGCCGAAGTACACAACCCTTGAGACAGAGGTTGAAGACGTGGCAAACGCATTTACCTTTATGCAGATTCAGCCGGAAGTAGATCCGGAACGCTGCGGACTTCTTGGATGGGGTGTCGGCGGTGCTGTATGCGTAACCGTTGCAGCGCGTGACAAGGAAGTAAAAGCGATTGCAACCCTGAACAGCTTTGTAAATGGCGAGCGCTGGATGCGTGACGGCATGGGAAATGATAAGTTTGGAAAGAGCGTTGCACGCCTCAGAGAAGACCGTATCAAGAGAATTACAACCAACGATCCGGTTCTGATGCATCCGTACACCGATTATCCGAACATCACAGAGAGCGGCGATTTCTATACAGACCATGTATTAAAAGAGATCAACGGCGGTATCGGCGATTCTGTCAACAAGGATAATGGCGAGGAGTTCCCGACCCCGATGAGCACCGCAATCGGCGAGAGCTTCATCCGTTTCAACGTAGAAGACCTGCTTCCGAGAATCGCACCGCGTGCTGTCTTTGTAGGTCATGGCTATTATAACGAGCTGCATCAGCGTGTAGAGGCGGAAGAAGCATACCGTCTGGCACAGGAGCCGAAGCAGTTATACTATGTAGATGGCAAGCACAATGAGTGGATGTTCGACGACGATCCGAAGTTCCAGGCACTGGCTGACGCGCTGGCAGCATTCTACAAGGAGAATCTGAAAGCATTCCAGTTTGGTTTACAGAAATAATCTATGGACAGAGAAAAAGAGATTGCATATTTAATGCAGGGAGCGTATGACCTCCATATGCACGCAGCCCCGTCCCCCTTTCATCGAGTTTTGGATGATTACGGGCTGTTAGAAGAAGCCGGGAGAGCCGGAATGGCAGGAATTATGCTGAAATCTCACTATGAGTCCACGATTGCGCGGGCAATTCTGGCTAATATCCACTGTGCTTCGTGTACGAAAGCCTATGGCGGTCTGG
>OHAH01001832.1_pt1 | contig 12368 bp, 13 predicted proteins | sample 1577071 | NCBI WGS metagenome assembly OHAH01 (sample SAMEA3541520, study PRJEB24748) | human gut metagenome | biome: human gut; feature: human-associated habitat; material: faeces | place: China | collected 2012 | reverse complement strand
ATTGGCATCATAATGTGTACGACCGCAGATATGTGGCTCTGGTTTCCTCGCGGCAATGCTGGATCTCGATGAGTCCCGCCGCGCCCGGCTCTGCCAGACGGTACGACGGCGCGTGCACATCGTGATAGGCAAGCTCAATGCCGGGGAAAACGGGATAGGCCGTGATGCGCACCTCGCCGTCCGTCTCTCTGAGGCGGTAGACGGTGCGTTCCTCGTTTTGCTGCAAAATTTCTGCGTGGGCGCTGCATTTCTTTACCTGAGACTTTGGTTCGATCAAGGAAGCTTCCCTGTCCTTTCTTCTATACATAAAAATAGAAAACGCCGCAAAGCGCAGATCCCGCGCTTTGCGGCTTGTGGCTGCTGATCAAACGCATTCCTCCGCGGGATAGGCGTTTTCCTCCGTCGACTTTCCCTCCAGCAGCTCGGGGTGCTTGAGATAGCGGCGCACGCTCGCCCAGAACAGCGCGTACTCGTGTCCCGTGCAGATGCGCTCATCCATCACGACGGAGAGCGGGATCATTTTTTATTATACTCCCCGCTCATATAATTGGCAATAGGCTTGCCCATGCTGACGAACACACCCGTCGTGCCGAACTCGTAGCAGTGGTGGAAGATGGAATTCGTGTTGATGGAGGCAAGGTTCGTGATAAAAAGGCTCGTGTGGAACGGGCTCAGATCAATGATCTTACGCGGCAGCAGGCCGCAGCGGTCCATCAGCTTGACAAGGCCGAACAAAAGCCCCGGCAGGATGGGGATGGCGAACAGAAAATTCGCGAATTTATCCGTATTGTTGTTGTGCGCGGCCACCTGATTCTGCGCGACCGCCTCCTCGATCTTGCGGTTGATGGAGAAGATATCGTCCCCGTCCTCAAAGAACACCTTGATCGACGTCTCATCCGCGCGGCCGTCGGCGCGCGTTTTCAGGATGACGAAGCTGACGCAGAAGTGGTTGCGCTGATAGATCTTGCTGTTCATGATAAAGCGGTTGATCTTCGGATTTTCCTGATACGCCTTGAAGTATGCCGCCAGAATGAGCGTCATATACGGGATGTGGACGCCTTCTCGGCGCTTTTCCTGAATGTAGCGGCGCAGGACCTCCATATCAGCGTATTCGGTGATGAAATTCTGCGCGTCGTAGCGCCGCGGCATGACATAGGGCAATGCCGAAACGATGGTGGACGCCTCTTTCACTCGGGTTCCGTCGGGACGCATGGCAAGTTCCTCTTTTCTTTGAGTTAACCCCATCTTACCCGCTTTGCCCGCGTATTGCAATCATTTTCTTAGCGAATTCTTTATTAAAAATTGGTTAAGTCTCGTTCTCTCCCCAGTCGAGCGAGACATCGACAACGCGCAGAAGTCCGGAAAGCGTCGAGGGCACATAGGCTCTGGCGAACAGATCGTCCTGTGTGCAGAGCGAGCGCTCGGTCGTACCGTCCACACTCTGCATCGCCGTGACGAGAAGCGCCGCATGCTCGGGTGCGGTCAGCGTCTCGGGAAGAGCGTCAGCGGCGTATTCCGCGCGCGACAGAACGTTCTTATCGCTGTCCATCCAGACAAATTCGACCGATTCTGCCGCCGTGTGCTCCTCAAACGTGATGCTCACTTTGATGGAGCGCCGCTCTGTTCTGCCGTTTACTTTCCATTCGACGCTTTCTTCCCTGCTCACGCCGACGTGGGCCCCGATGCCGGTGTGATCCCATTCGGCATAGTATTTTCCGTCACTTGTGCGGTAAACGGAACACTGTTTGACCGGCTTCCATTCACCGCTTGCATAGAAGATCTCGCCGCCCGTCTCGTAGCTGCTGCCGTTGTCGTCGACCTTGATGTGCATTCCGCTGCCCACCACCTCGTCGGACACCGCCGCGCCGACAGCATAGTTGAATTCAGAGCCCTCTTCGTAATCCGGATCGTCGGGTTCAAACGCTGTGATGGTCACAAACACCGGCACGCCGGGCACGCCGAAGTCGTAATCATCGCCGGTCTCTGTCGCATAGCGCCTGCCGTCGAAGGGCTCGAGGGCAAAGAAATACCCGACCCACTCGTCCTCCATGGTCTCCCGCGCCGCGGCCTCGATCCGCTCGGGCTTGTAGAGCGCAAAGCTCATGCCGAACACCACCGCAAGCGCCAGCGCAAAAGCAATGATGCGTTTCATGCCGCTCCCTCCTCCCAGTTGACCCAAATGCTGGCCGCCTTGAGTTTGCCGTCCTGATACGCAAACGTGTCCAGAGGCGGTTGAATCCTTCCGTCACGGTTGCAAATGCTATATTCCGCCGTCTCTCCGTCCCCGTCTTGTCCATAGCTCGTGCCGATCAGGTACGCCGCGCCGTCCGCGGCGGTGATAGACTCGGGCAGCGCGTCGGGCGCGAACTCTTCAAGCTTCAAGAGATCGTCGTTTTCGTCCATGTGCGCGACGGTGAACTTCGTCGGCGTCGGGCGGGAGACGGCGGTGATGGCAACTCTGACCTTCACGCGCTCGGACTTGCCGCCGATCGTCTCGGTCTTATCGCTCGTGAGCGTGTGGGTCACGCTCACGCCATCCGCGCCGGACATGCCCATGCTGTTGCCGCGCGTCAAATAAATGCGTCCATCCGACGTCTGGTAGATGGGATAGAATTTGAAGATCACATGTCTGCTGCCGCAGGCGTAGACCTCGCCCGAGAGGTCGATGTCCGTCGTACGGACGCCGTTGTCGTTGTCGATGGCCGTCTTCCCCTGCGGTGCGCCGAGTGCGCCGAAGATCCTGATATTCGGCGACTTGGCGTCCTCCTCACCATAGCGCGCGTCCGGCTCCATCGTGCAGTAGATGCCGCTGCCGCGGTCTTTGAGCGCCCACCAGTCTTCGTCCGTATCCATATAGAGCCGCCCGGCCTTCCAGACGAATTTGCCCGCGGCTGAGACCGCAAGATCACCGCCGATGTCGATGTCCTCTTCCGAGACGAAAGCGCCGATGAGCGTGCCCTCTTCCTCCTCGTCCGCGGCGGACTGCACCGCGCCGCCGTCGAGAAAGGCAATGAGAAAGACCGCCGCGAGGATCGCAGCAAAAATCAGTATCGTTTTCGTTTTATTCTTCATGCTCTGCCTCCAATTCTCCGTCGCATTGCAGAATGTCGCTCACATTGCACTCGAGCGCGCAGCAGATGCGGTTGAGCGTCGCAAAGCGCACGCCCTTGGCCTTGCCGCTGCGCAGAATGGAAAGATTCGCCTCCGTGATGCCGACAATGGCGCAAAGCTCCTTGCTTGTCATGCCGCGCGCTTTCAGCACCTCGTCGAGATGTACCGTGATCGCCATGGCAGCACCCTCAGATAAAGAGGTCGTTGTCCGCCGCAAGGGCGACGTTCGAGGCGATGAGCCGCGCACCGAGAAGCGCTGTGAGCACAAAGCACAGCTCGAAGATCGGCAGACGGATCGAAATGCTGGTGCTCAGGAGCATCGGCGCACAGAACGCCTGCAAAACGTTGACCGCGAGGGCAAACAGCACGCTGAGCTTGAGCACCTTGACACACCATTCGGCGAGCTTTGGCGCACAGGCGGCGCTCTCCTGCGTAAATGCGCCGTCTTCCATCGTGTCGAGAAGGCCGATGGCGAAGTACGCCGTCGCCGCGGCGAGCAGCGTAGGAAGGACTTCCGCGGCAAAGCGCAGGGCGAGGACAACATAGCTGAACACAAGGCTCTTCGAACCCGTTATGTCCGTTGCCGCAGGCAGGACCGTATCGGTTGTAAAGGCGGTGTTGCCCGCCTTGAGCGCGTCGACGGCAGAAAACAGGCCCGCAAATTCCGCAAAGCAAACCTCGAAGATGAAATACGCCGCCGCGAGGATAAGCAGCGCGCGGAAGAGGCGCAAAAGCTCCTGCGTATCGCCGCCGGAAAACCGGCGCAGCAGCCGCAGCACGACCCAGCCCGCGAGCAGCGCGAAAATGAGCCACTGCCAGGCAAGGCGCGGGAACAGCGCCTCCGCCGATGTGCTCCAATAGGCGGTCCAGCCGTGTGGAAAGAGCGCGCAGGCCGCGGCAAACGCGATGAGCACGAGCAGCGCGTCCTCGGGCTTCAGTTCCCGCCGCGCCCCGATGTGCACGAGCGCATAGAGCGGCAGCAGGATCACCGCGGCATACAGCGTGAACGCCAGCGCGAAGCCGAAGCGTCCCGAGGCGGCCAGCGCACTCAGTCCCTGCCCCACTGCGCTGCCGGGGAATCCGGCGACGGAAAAGGCGTCGCCCTCAAAAAGCCACAGGGCGAGCGCAAGCAGCGCGCAGATGAGCGCCTCCGCCAAAAGTAAGGTCTTGATCCGGTCACGTTTCATATCGCACCTCCAGAATTATTGTTTTGCGATAATTTCTATCGTCAGCGTAGCAGAAGAATTATCGTTTGTCAATAATTTCTTCATTTACTTTTTGTTTTTCAAAGCGCGGCACAGTTGTTTTTAAATAAATGATAAGTTTGCTTTTTCCTATTGATTATCCCCGCACGATAGACTATACTGTAGCTGTCATATCATGCAATTTCTGTTGCTATTGCTCAAAAAAAGACAATCAGGAGGACACCAACAATGAAGTACAATCGCACCTACAACTTCTCTGCCGGTCCCGCTATGATGCCGGAGCCCGTGCTGGAGGAAATCCGTGACGAGATGATGAACTACCGCGGCAGCGGCATGTGCGTCATGGAAATGAGCCACCGCTCCAAGGTTTTCCAGCAGATCGTCGACGAGGCCGAGGCTGACCTGCGCGACCTGATGGGCATTCCCGACAACTACAAGGTCCTGTTCATTCAGGGCGGCGCTACGCTGCAGTTCGCGGCTGTGCCTTGGAATCTGATGAAGAACGGCAAGGCCGTCTACGTCGAGACCGGCGCATGGTCCAAGAAGGCCATTGCCGAGGCCAAGAAGTACGGCGAAGTCATCGTCGCCGCTTCCTCCAAGGACAAGAACTACAGCTACATTCCCGACTGCTCTGATCTCGACATTCCCGAGGATGCCGACTATGTCTACATCTGCGAGAACGAGACCATCCACGGTGTGACCTGGCAGCAGCTCCCCAACACCAAGGGCCATGTTCTTGTCTCCGACCAGAGCTCCATGTTCCTCTCCCAGCCCTGCAATGTCAGCGATTACGGCATGATCTATGCGGGCGTGCAGAAGAACGTCGGCCCTGCCGGTATGGTCATCGCCATCATCCGCGAGGACCTCATCCGCGAGGATCTCGATCCCAAGATGCCCATCTACATGCGCTATGACACCCACGCCAAGAACGACTCCATGTACAACACCCCGAACTGCTGGGCGATTTACTGCTGCGGCAAGGTGTTCAAGTACCTCAAGAGCATCGGCGGTCTCGAGGTCATGCATCAGCGCAACATCGAGAAGGCCAAGGTCATCTATGACTTCCTGGATTCCTCCAAGATGTTCCATGGCACGGTTGAGCCCGAGTTCCGTTCCCTCATGAACATCCCGTTCGTCACCGATTCCGCCGAGCTCGACGCCGAAGTCGTCGCTGCTACCAAGGCTGCCGGTTACGATAACCTCAAGGGCCACAAGAGCGTCGGCGGTCTGCGCGCCAGCGTTTACAACGCCATGCCCATTGAGGGCGCTCAGGCTCTCGTCGAATTCCTGAAGAAGTTTGAGGCCGAGCACACCAAGTAAAGGAAAATTTCTTAAAAGGGGGATACTATCCCCCTTTTAGATACCCCCTCACCAGTGAAACGTTCACTGGTGCCGCCGCCAAAGGCGGCTGGGCCAATGTATTTTTGTGACGCACATGTCGTCACAAAAATGATTTAATATTATTTAAGGAGAATTTCGTTATGCGTATTCTTGTTACCGACGGTATGGATAAGGGCGCGATCGAGAAGGTTCGCGCGATGGGTCACGAGCTCGTTGAGCAGTTCTACGAGCCCGACGAACTTGGTAAGGCTCTGCGCGACTTTGATGTCGCCATCATTCGCTCCAAGACCAAACTGCGCGCCAAGCAGATCGACGAGGCCAAGGGCAGCCGCTTCAAGTGCGTCATCCGCGCCGGTGTCGGCCTCGACAACATCGACGTGCAGTACGCCAAGGACAACGGCATCGAGGTGAAGAACACCCCGAAGTCCCCCTCCGAGTCCGTTGCTGAGCTCGCTATGGCTCACATGTTCTCCTGCGCCCGTTACATCTCCATCGCCGGCCACTCCATGCGCGAGGGCAAGTGGGAGAAGAAGGCCTACGGCAAGGGCATCGAGCTGACCGGCAAGACACTCGGTATCGTCGGCTTCGGCCGCATCGGCCAGAAGCTCGGCAAGATGGCCAAGGCCATCGGCATGAACGTCATCGCGTTCGATATCTTCCACATCCCCGGCATCGAGGAAGAGCTCGGCATCCCCTATGTTGAGATGGACGAGCTGCTCGCCAAGTCCGACTTCATCTCCGTCCACGCTCCCGCTGTCGACGGCGGCGCTCTCATCAACGCTGAGCGCATCGCCAAGATGAAGGACGGCGTCGTCATCATCAACACCTCCCGCGGCACCAACGTCGACGAGGCTGCGCTTCTTGACGCGCTCAACAGCGGCAAGGTCCGCGCCGCCGGTCTGGACGTCTATGCCGACGAGCCCGCGACCAACGTTGCGCTCTACTCCCACCCGATGGTCTCCTGCACGCCGCACATCGGCTCCGCGACCGTCGAGGCTCAGGGCCGCATCGGCGAAGAGCTGGTCGAGATCATCTCCAAGATGTAATTTATCGCTCACGCGAATGACAAAAAGAAAGAGCCGTCGAAAGACGGCTCTTTCTTCTTGTACTCGTGCTCGGCACGGCATATCTCCACGTTCTTTTTCATAGGATACACCAACAAAACTGTGCTGAGGTGTACGATATGGAGCGCAACCAGAACTATGTGGAGCTGTGGGGCGTCGCCGCAGGCGAGCCCGTCTTTTCGCACGAGAACCATACCCGCCGGTTCGACAAATTTCCCCTGCGGGTCGAGCGCCTGTCAGGCCAGAACGACGTGCCCGTCATCGTGGCGAGCGAGGCACTGCTGCGCGTCTGCCCTGTGGATGAGGGACAGAGCCTTCGCATCGTCGGGCAGCTGCGCTCGTTTAACAACAAGAGCGGGCAGGGCAACCGGCTCGTCATCACCGTGTTCGCCCAGAGCATCGAGCCGGGCGACGGCTCGTACTTTAACCGCATCCTGCTCTCGGGCGCGCTGTGCAAAAAGCCCGTGCTGCGGCGCACGCCGCTCGGCCGCAGCATTTGCGATGTCATTCTGGCAGTCAACCGCCACTACGGGCGCGCGGACTACTTACCCTGCATCGCCTGGGGACAGACCGCCGTGCAGATCGCGGGCATGGACGTCGGCGAGCGATTGGCGCTTGAGGGCCGCGTGCAGAGCCGGACCTACACCAAGCTGCTCGAAAGCGGCAGTGAGGAACGCACGGCGTTCGAAGTGTCGATCATGCAGCTTTTGGACGAAGAAGAAACGGAGGAGACCGCCTTATTATAGGCGGTCTCCTCCGTCTTTTGCTTATAGCCCGCTCTCCTATTCAAATAATTTATCAGTGCATCCCTTTACAATTTTAAGGCGCAGTGTTAGAGTTTTTCGTGCTATATATTTTATTAGATTTTTTGAAATTTAAAAAACGAAACACGGAGAGAGAAATGGCAAGAATTTTTTTACTCAAGGGTGACATCGCCAACCCCGGCTATGTAGACATTCCCGAGGAGGCGACCACCATCCGAGAGGCGATCTACGGGATCGGCGGCGGCATTCCGAATGGGAAAAAGTTTAAGGCGGTGCAGATCGGCGGCCCGAGCGGCGGCCTTCTCGTCGAGGAGCATCTCGATCTGCCCCTGCACTTTCAAAAGCTCAAGCCCTGCGGCGTGCGCCGCGGCGACAGCGTCATCACGGTGCTCGACGAGGACCGCTGCATGGTCGATGTCGCGTGTCGCTTTATGCAGTACACGCAGACAGAGTTCTGCGGCAAGTGCGTTCCCTGCCGCGAGGGCACAAAGCGCATGAACGAGCTGCTCTGGGCCATGCGGGACTACCGCCTCAGCGAGTCGGACTTTCATATGCTCACCGACCTTGGCGAGATGATCTCAGTCACGGCGTTCTGCAATCTGGGCCGCAATTCCTACCACACGCTGGAGACGGCCATCAAATACTTTCCCGAGGAATTCAAGGATCACCTGCGCGGGGACTGCGCGCTCTGCGAGCTTGACCGCGAGCCGATCGAGCCGGGTGGACTTCCCTATAACCGCATCCGCCTCGAGATCGACCCGAGCATCTGCCGCGGATGCAGCAAGTGCTCGCGTTCCTGCCACGCCGAGGCCATCACGGGCGTCATCAAGTCGCCGTTCGTGATCGATCCGGAAAAATGCGTCAAATGCTATACCTGCATCGAGGCCTGCCCCTTTGATGCGATCCAGGAGGTGGAGATCGATGGCTAAGGGTATCATGTATGTCGACAACATCCGCGTGGAGTTCGACGACGAGCCCACGATCATGGATGTCTGCCGCAAGGCGGGCGTGGAAATGCCGAACTTCTGCTTCCACTCCGACCTTTCCGTTTACGGCGCGTGCCGCATGTGTATGGTCGAGGATCTGGACACCGGCAAGATCGACGCCGCCTGCACGACCAAGCCGAAAAACGGCATGCGCATCCGCACCAACACATCGCGCCTTCTCAAATACCGCCGCATGATACTGGAGCTGATGCTTGCCTCGCACTGCCGCGACTGCACCGCCTGCGAAAAAAACCGCTCCTGCCGTCTGCAGGAGATGGCCGTGCGCTTCGGCATCCATCACGTTCACTTCAAGGATACGCGCGAGCATGTACCGATGGACTTTTCAAGCCCTGCGGTCACATTCGACCTCAACAAATGCATCCTCTGCGGCGACTGCGTGCGCGTGTGCAAAGAGGTCCAGGGCATGAGCATCCTGCACTTTGCAGGCCGCGGCCCAGGGCTGCACATTGAGGCAGGCGACGACCAGCCCATCTCGACCACGCACTGCGTCAGCTGCGGCCAGTGCGCCGCCGTGTGCACGACCGGCGCCATCACCGTCAAAAACGACATCGGCGCAGCGTGGCGTGCCCTGCACGACCCGCAAAAGCGTGTCGTCATCCAGATCGCGCCCGCCGTGCGCGTCGCCATCGGTGAGGCCTATGGTCTGCCCGCGGGCGAAAATGTGCTCGACAAGCTCGTCACGGCACTCAAGATCATGGGTGCGGACGAAATTTACGATACGATCTTCGGCGCGGACCTCACGGTGCGCGAGGAATCGAAGGAATTCCTCCGCCGCCTGGAAACGGGCGAAAATCTCCCGCTGATGACATCCTGCTGCCCGTCCTGGGTGCGCTATGTGGAGCAGGAGCGCCCGCAGTTCATCAAGAACCTGTCCTCCGCACTCTCGCCTATGCAAATGTTCGCAACGGTCTTAAAGGACAAGTATCGCGAAAAGGACGCCGCCGACGGCCGCACGACCTTCCATATCGCCATCATGCCCTGCACAGCCAAGAAAATGGAGGCCGGACGCGAGGAATTCCGCCGCGACGGCGTACCGAACGTCGACCTCGTGCTGACCACGCAGGAGGTCATCAAGATGATCAAGGAATCCGGCATCCGCTTCCAGATGCTCGAAAAGGAGTCGCCCGACCTGCCGTTCGGCATGGGCAGCGGCGCGGCCGAGATCTTCGGCACCTCCGGCGGCGTGGCGGAGGCGGTGCTCCGCTGCTGCCTGCCCGACAAGAGCAAAAACGTCCTGCGCATGCTCGAGCACAGCGGTCTTCGCGGCACGGAGGCCGTCCGCTTTGTGACCATCCCCGTTAACGGGCGCGACGTGCGCGTCGCCCTGGCCCACGGCCTTGCCAACGCGGCAAAGCTGCTCGATCAAATCGAAAACGGCGAGGTCGAGGTCGACCTGGTCGAGGTCATGTCCTGCCGCACCGGCTGCGTCGGCGGCGCGGGCCAGCCCTACGCGCTGATGAGCACCAAGCTCAAGCGCGCCCACGGCCTGTACGAGATCGACCGCAGCGCGATGTTCAAGCGCAGCGAGCGCAACCCCGTCCTCGACGCGATGTATGCCGCGGGTCTCAATGAGCGCGCGCACGAGCTGCTGCACCACGAGTACAAGGACTGATCCCCTTCATAAAAAGCCGGCCGTGTGTCCACGGCCGACTTTTTCGCCCGACTCATTATTTTTTATAATGCGTCTATTGACAAATTAAGATATTTCCACTAATATATTTTTGAAAATGTATTACAAATTTGAATCGGAGGACAGCCATGGAAGTCCGCAACCTGGTCACATTCTTAAAAGTCACGGAGCTCAAGAGCTTCTCCCGTGCGGCGGAAGCTCTGGATTATTCCCAGTCCGCCGTCACGGTGCAGATCCAGCAGCTCGAGCGCGAGCTGGGCGTGCAGCTCTTTGACCGCATCGGCAAAACGGTCTCCATCACGCAGTACGGCAAGGACTTTGTCTCCTACGCGCGCGACGTGGTGAGCGCCATCGCGCGTGCCAGCGCCTTTGCCTCGTCGGATTCCGAGCTGAGCGGCACCGTGCGCGTCGGCACGCTCAATTCGCTGCTCACCGCCTCGTTCTCTAACATCGTGCCGCTCTACCACGAGCGTTTTCCGCACGTGCAGATCAGCCTGCACGCGGGCAATATCGCCTCTATCACCGAAATGCTCGTCAAGAATGAGCTCGACATCATCTACACGCTCGATGAGCAGATCTTCGACACGCAGTTTGTCAAAGTCTTTGAAGCGCAGGAGGACGTCGTCATCGTGACGAACACGGAAAACCCGCTCTCTGCCCGCGATGATGTGCACCTTGCCGACCTTGTGTCGCACCCGTTCATCCTGATGAACCACGGCAACCCCTACCGCGACCAGTTCGACCGCGAGCTTGCCCGTCAGGATCTAAGTGTCGAGCCGTTTTTGGAGCTCGAGAGCGACACGCTCGCGCTCAAGCTCATCCGCGAGAATCCAGAGTATCTCTCCGTGCTGCCGCGCTACACGGCGAAGATGAGCATTCACAAGGGCAACCTTGCCATCATCCCTGTGGCCGACTGTCAGATGAGCCAGTGGCGGCAGGTGCTTTATCACCGCAACAAGGTCATCACCCCGCAGATCCAAGGCATGCTCGACGTAATCTTAGAGGTCGCGAAAAAGCCGTTTTAAGCAGAATCTCACAAAAAAGCACAGGCGCGCTTTCGCACGCCTGTGCTTTTTCACTTTACTGTGTCATTACGGCGTAAAATTTGCAAAAAAAGAGTGCAAAATGCAAATCGGCGCGGTATAATAATGGGCAAATTCCAGCGTCCGCGCGCATCGCGCGCCCGCTTTGATCGGAGGGATCACGATATGAGAATTGTCGTCAAGGTCGGCACATCCACGCTGGCACACCCCACGGGGCGGCTGAACATCCAGCGTATGGAAAAGCTGTGCAAGGTTTTAAGCGACCTTAAAAATATGGGACACGAGATCATCCTCGTCTCCTCTGGCGCCATCGCCATGGGCTTTGGCAAGCTCAACCTGAGCGAACGGCCGAAAGACGTGCCGACGAAGCAGGCCTCCGCCGCTGTCGGCCAGTGCGAGTTGATGTACATTTACGACAAGCTCTTCACCGAGTATAACCACACCGTGGCACAGCTGCTCATCACCGCACCGGATATCGAAGAGGGCGGCGTGCGCAAGCAGAACTTCCACAACACGCTCGCACGGCTTTTAGAGCTCGGCGCGCTGCCGGTCATCAACGAGAACGACACCATCTCCACCGAGGAGTTCGGCATCGGCGACAACGATACGCTCTCTGCCATCGTGGCCGTGACGATCCAGGCGGACCTCCTCATTCTGCTTTCGGACATCGACGGGCTCTTCGACGGAGACCCGCGCAAGAACCCCGACGCGAAGCTCATCGACACGGTGGAAAAGATCGACGAGCACATCATTTCGCTCGGCGGGGGCAGCGGGTCGAGCCTCGGCACCGGCGGCATGGCGACCAAGCTCCGCGCCGCGCAGATGGCGACGGCAGCAGGCTGCGAAATGGTCATCGCCAACGGCCAGTCGCCCGAGGTACTCTACGATGTGGCCGCGGGCAAGCGCGTGGGCACAAGATTTTTGGCAAAGAGGGATGAAGCATGACAACGATCGAACTTCTGGAACGCACAAAAGCTGCCTGGGGCAGCATCCGCAGCGCAAGCGCCGAGGAGAAGGACCGGCTGCTGCTCGCGATGGCGGAGAGCCTTGAGGCCAACAGCGAAGATATCCTGCGCGAAAATGCCAAGGACATGGAGGCGGCGAAGGGCACGATCTCCGACGTGATGCTCGACCGTCTCGCCCTGACGGAGAGCCGCATCCACGCGATGGCTTATTATATAGGTCCACATTATGCTCCTTATC
>OHAH01001812.1_pt1 | contig 12495 bp, 9 predicted proteins | sample 1577071 | NCBI WGS metagenome assembly OHAH01 (sample SAMEA3541520, study PRJEB24748) | human gut metagenome | biome: human gut; feature: human-associated habitat; material: faeces | place: China | collected 2012 | reverse complement strand
GGTAGAACTCCAGCCTTCCAAGCTGATCACGTGGGTTCGATTCCCATCACCCGCTCTTTTATTAAGAAGAATGTTATGCATTCTTCTTTTTTTATGTTTAAGCATAAAAATAATAAAAGTACAGGATCCATCTAAACGATAAATGCACAAACATGAGTAGTTTTGTACAAATTTTGCACTGTGTACATTCTGCAGATTTGTGCTTTTTCTTTGTACATTTCTTGGACTTTTATTTTAAGAGTTGATTCGGTATGATAAATATATGGAAAGCAAAAGGAGGTAAGAACATGTCAATCGTATATAACTTAGATGTAAGATGTCATGAGATGTTGAAATATTTATTATATCAAGATGGCTATACATCGATCACACAACTTGCAGAAGAAATGAATATTTCTAAGCGTAGTGTTTATTATGATATACGCAAGATCAATGAATGGATGGAGGCACAACATCTGTCAGAATTAGTCGTTGAGCGAAAAAAGGGAATACGAATTGACGATGAACAAAAAGCAATGATTCGTGCAGGATTAAAGATGATACCATCTGAACTTGCTTATGTGTTTACACCAACAGAACGAGTAAAGATCATTATATGTTCTATTTTGCAAAGAAATAGAAATTTGTTTCTTGATGATTTTATGGATTTTTGTCAGGTGAGTAGAAATACAACGATAAGCGATGTGAAAGAGGCAGGAAGAATCATTTCTGAATATCAGCTGCAGCTGATTTACGAAAATGGAAAAGGGTATCACATTAAGGGTGATCTTGTACGAAAAAGAAGTATTTATTTTTCTTATTTTAGTTCAATTGCAGATTTTTATAAGAAAGGAATTCTTCCGTTAGACGCTCCAGAAAAAGTACAAGAATTTTTGGACAGATTAAAAGATATTGAAAACGCGTTGGATGTTCAATATGTACAAGGAACGTTATACACTATTGCAGTGTTCTTTTCAACCATTGATAATCGTACAGATGTTGTTGAATTTTCGAAAAAAGAAAAAATGGAGATTATGGATACGAAAGAGTATGAAATGGTATCTAGAAGATTTTCAGATTTAAAAGAAAGTGAACAATTATATCTGACATTACATTTACTGGGATCAAGAATGCAGAGTATACCGGTAGATTTTATGGAAGAAGAATCTGGGCAAGAATCACAATGGCTTTCCAGGATACTTGTAAAAGCTTTTTCACGAATTGCAGGAGTTGGATTCTCAAAGGAGAGAGAGTTAACAGAGGCACTGGCAGCTCATTTAAAGACATCAATGTATCGATATCGATATGGAGTACAGCTTGCGAATCCTATGTTAGATAATATAAAAAATGAGTATGGAGATCTCTTTGAACTCACAGCAAGAACCTGTAAATATTTGGAAAAAGAAATTGGATTTCCGATTCCGGAAGGTGAAATTGCGTATATAACATTACATTTTGGCGCATTTATCAGTGCAGGACAGGAAAAAGAAAACAGATTAAGAATTTTGATCGTATGTCCCAATGGAGTCAGTACTGCAAATATGATATGGGGTGAGATTCAGACACTTGTCCCAGATGCAGATGTAGTTGACGTGTGTTCATTAAGAGAATATGAGAGAGCACATGATTATAATGTAGTGATTTCGACAGTCGTAATTGAAAATGAAAAAGATCTGATTTTAGTACATCCGATTCTTACAGATAATGATCGAATGAAAGTTTTGCAAAGATGTATGAAGTATAAGCATGAAAATAATGTCAGTATTTCGAACATTACAGAAATTGCATCAAAATATATGACAAATGATAATTTACAAAAATTTAAAGAAGAATTGATTGAGCTATTTTCAAAAAATTCTCTGAAACAATATGTGGAACATAAGAAAAAACCTCAAAAGGGATTGTATGAAATATTGGAGGATCCATATATTCGCATTATAAAAGATAAGTTTAAATGGCAGGATGCGATAAAAGTTTCTGGAGAGGTATTATTAGAAAATAAATTGATCAGACAGTCTTATATAGACAGCATTATTTATAAAACAGACCAATATGGTCCCTATATGTTTATTACAAAACAGGTATTTCTTGCACATTCAGAAATTGAAGATGGAGCACAAAGCATGGGCTTATCAATGACTATTTTTAAAAAGCCTGTGGAATTTATAACATTAGATGGTAAGCAGCGATTTGCAAAAATTATTTTAATGTTATCAGCTCAGGATCAAAAATCGCACATTCGTTTATTGAATGATATAATGACAATTTTTTCAGAACAAAAAAATGAAGAAAAATTATGGGGACAGAAAGAAATTTTGGATGTTAAAAATGTATTGTATGAACTTTTACAGGAGGAAAAATGAAGCAGATATATGACATGTTGAAATTGGAGAATATAAAAATTCTTGCAGGAGTAAAAGACTGGAAAGAAGCAATTTATACAGCAGTTCAACCATTAGTAGATGGTGGATATTGTGAAGCAAGATATAGTGATGAGATCATAAAAAATACAGAAAAACTTGGACCATATTATGTGCTGTGTGAAAATGTGGCATTGATTCATGGGAGTACAGAACAAGGAGTTATCAAACGTCAGATTGCCATTACACTATTAAAAGAACCAGTAAAATTTAAAGAAGACGGATACGATGTAAGAATTCTTGTTACGTTAGCTGCAACAGATGCGGAATCGCATATGGAAGTACTACAGGCGATGTCAGAATTATTTGAAAGCAAAGAAAGTACGCAAAGAGTTTTAGATGCTTCAAATGAAAAAGAAATTTATGACTTGTTTGTTGGGGCAGTGTAGAAATTATATGGAGATACACAAGGAGGATAAAAGATGAGTTTTATTATTAATATATTATCAACACCTGCGATTTTGGTAGGTTTGATTTCATTATTTGGTTTGATTTTGCAGAAAAAACCAGTAGAAGATGTTGTAAAAGGAACAGTAAAAACAATTGTTGGATTCTTGGTACTGACAGCAGGTTCAAGTTTTTTGCAGACAGGGTCTTTAAATGATTTTGGTGTGATTTTTAATTATGCTTTTAATATGCAGGGAGTTGTGCCAAATAATGAGGCAATCGTATCGTTGGGATTAGCTGATTTTGCAAGTGATACAGCTTATATTATGTGTATTGGAATGATCGCTAATATCGTATTAGCAAGATTTTCAAGATTACATTACATTTTCTTAACAGGACATCACACATTATATATGTCAGCAATGTTAGCAATTATTTTAAATGTTGGAAATCTAACAGGTCCAATGTTATGGATTTCAGGTGGACTGATCCTTGGACTGATCATGGTAATTTCACCAGCACTTTGTCAGCCTACTATGGAAAAAATTACGGGAACAGATGAACTTGGATTTGGACATTTTGGTGGATTTGGTTATTGGTTTTCAGCACAGATCGGAAAGCTATTTAAAGATAAGAGTAAATCTACAGAAGATGTGAATTTCCCACAAAGAATTTCTTTCTTACGTGATACAACAGTAGCAATTGGTTTAACAATGACAATCTTCTTTGTTGTTGTAACATTTGTAGCAGTTGTTGTGAGAGATGGAATGAGTGACCCAACAATTTCTGCTTTCTTTAAAGGTGAAACACAAACACATTGGATTGTATGGGCTATTACAAAAGGATTAAGTTTTGCAGGTGGTGTATATATCATCTTAAGTGGGGTGCGTTTGATCATCGGTGAGATCGTTCCAGCATTCCGTGGTATTGCTGAGAAGATCGTTCCAAATGCTAAACCTGCAATTGACTGCCCGGTAGTATTCCCATATGCACCAAATGCAGTATTAATGGGATTTCTTGTATCATTCTTAGGAGGTATTGTAGGATTATTTGTTCTTGGAGGAATCAATAAGGCATTAATTCCAGTAGCGCTTATTTTACCAGGAGTTATTCCTCATTTCTTCTGTGGAGCAACAGCAGGAGTTTTTGCAAATGCAGAAGGTGGATTAAAGGGATGTCTAGTAGGATCATTTCTGCATGGATTACTAATTACATTTCTGCCAGCAATTTGTATGCCAGTTATGGGATCTTTGAACTTTGCAAACTGTACATTTTCAGATGCAGATTTTTCTATTACAGGAATTATTTTAGGAAATATTGCTCAGTTTGTAAAAGGTGGAGGATTATTTGCGGTATGTGTAGTATTATTCCTTCTGCCAATTATTTATAACGTTATTATGCCAAAGAAAAAAGAAGCTTAAAAATAAGAATTAGATTTTAGGAGGTATTTATTATGATTAAATCAATTATGTGTTGTTGTGGTTCAGGACTCGGATCAAGTATGTTAGTTCGTATGAACGTTGAAAAAACTCTGCAAAAGATTGGAGTATCAGGAGTAAGTGTAACACATTCTTCATTATCAGATGCAGCAGAAGGAGCAGCAGATTTATTTGTTGTAGGAAAAGACTTAGAAAATTTTGTAAAACAATTACCAAGAGTAGTTATTTTAGATAATATTATGGACAAAACAGAGTTAGAAAACAAATTAAGAACAGAGTTTGAAAAATAAAAGGGATTTATGAATATGGAAAAGGATAAATTAGAGGAGTTGAAGCTTTTATCAGCTAAGATTCGTAAAGACGTTTTGGAAATGTTGGAAAAACGTGGTTACGGACACATGGGCGGTTCTTTATCAATTGTAGAGTTGATGAGTGTACTTTATGGAAAGCAGCTTCGATACGATGCAAAGAATCCTGATTGGGAAGAAAGAGATATGGTTGTATTATCCAAAGGACATTCAGGCCCAGCGTGGTATAGTGTACTTGCAGAAAAAGGATTTTTTGACAGAGAATGGCTATTTACATTAAATGATGGTGGAACTAAACTTCCATCGCATCCAGATCGATTGAAAACACCAGGAGTAGATATGACAACTGGATCACTTGGTCAAGGAACATCTGCAGCGGCAGGAATTGCAACGGGATTTAAAATGAATAAAACAGATCAGTATGTATACCTGATCGTTGGAGATGGAGAATTAAATGAAGGTCAATGCTGGGAAGCATTTCAATATATTGCGCATTATAAATTAAATCATTGTGTTGTGATTATTGATGATAACAAAAAACAGTTAGATGGTACAACAAAAGAAGTAATGAATCCATTTAGTATCGAAAATAAAATGAAGGCATTTGGGTTTTATACACAGACTGTAAAAGGAAATGACGAGGAAGCAATTGATGAAGCAATCAACCGGGCCAAAAATGTAAAAGACCAGGCAGTATGTATTATTCTTGATTCCATAAAAGGAGCTGGAGTCCCATATTTTGAACAGTTGGATGCAAATCACTCCGTAAAATTTAATAATGATACGATTAAAAAAGCTACTAAGGATGCAATCAAAGAGTTAGATGAGTTCATTAAGGGAGGTGCCAGGTAAAATGTTTCAATTAGCAGAAAACAGACAGGAAGCAGGAAGAGAATTAAGAGATTGCGTTGTTGAGACATTGCAGGAACTTATGAAGGATGATGACAAAATAACAGCTCTTGAAGCTGATTTGGGTGGAGCAAGTGGATTTACCAAAATTAAAAAGACAAATCCAGAGCGTTTTATTCAGTGTGGAATTGCAGAAGCTAATATGATGGGAGTTGCAGCTGGATTATCTTTGACAGGGTTTAAACCATTTACGCATACATTTGCACCATTTGCGACAAGAAGAGTATTTGATCAGTTATTTTTATCCGGTGCATATGCAGGAAATACAATCAATGTTTATGGCTCAGATCCAGGATTTAGTGTGGCATCCAATGGTGGAACTCATACAGCGTGGGAAGATGTAGCATTGATAAGAGAAATCCCAGGAGCAGTTATCTGCGATCCAGCAGATGATGTACAAATGGAATGGATCATCAAAGAGTTTTTGAAAATGGAAGGAATCCATTATGTAAGGAGTAATCGAAAGGCTGTACGAAATGTATATAAAAAAGGTTCCTCTTTTAAAATTGGACAGGGAAATATTTTAAAAGAAGGAAAAGATATATTAATTATTGCAGCTGGGCAACTAGTTTCTGAGGCATTGGATTGTGCTGAAGAATTAGAAAAAGAAGGATATTCTGTAGAAGTTATAGATATGTTCACAATTAAGCCTTTGGATGAAAAATTATTGATCAAGGAAGCAAAAGGGAAAAGCAAAATTGTAACCATTGAAAATCATTCAATTTATGGCGGACTTGGAAGTGCGGTTTCAGAAGTGATTGCAGAAAATGGAATTTCTGTGCCAGTAAAAAGAATTGGTGTCAAAGAAAAATTTGGACAAGTAGGAACAGCAGAATTTTTACAAGAGGAATTTGGATTGACCGCTAAACAGATAAAGGAAACAATTTGTCAATTTTAAGCTGTGAAGGAGCAGAGTAAAAGTTCTGCTCCTTTTTTGTGATTGTCTCTTCGGACTAGACTCGCTTTGTTTGATAAGGTATACTGTTTAAAGAAGCAAAATCTGAAGAATCATAAAGGAGATACAAAAAATGGATTACAACAAACTGGCATTAGAAATGCACGAACAAAACAAAGGTAAGATCGCAGTACGTTCTAAAGTAACAGTAAAGACAAGAGATGACTTAAGTACAGCTTATACACCAGGAGTTGCAGAACCTTGTCGTAAGATCCGTGATAATAAAGAAGAAGTATATCGTTATACAGCAAAAGGTAATTTAGTAGCTGTCGTATCTGACGGAACAGCTGTATTAGGACTTGGAGATATCGGACCAGAAGCAGCAATGCCTGTTATGGAAGGAAAAGCTCTTTTATTTAAAGAATTTGCAGATATTGATGCATTCCCAATCTGTCTTGATACAAAAGATACAGAAGAGATCATCAAAACAGTCAAGAATATCGCACCATGTTTCGGTGGTATCAATTTAGAAGATATTTCCGCACCAAGATGTTTTGAGATTGAAAAACGTTTAAAAGAAGAATTAGATATTCCAGTATTCCATGATGATCAGCATGGAACAGCCATCGTTGTAGCAGCAGGATTATTAAATGCTTTAAAATTTGTCGGAAAGAAAATGGAAGATGCAAACATTGTGATCAATGGAGCAGGATCTGCTGGAATCTCTATCTGTAAACTATTATTACAGTTTGGCGCAGGAAATGTTGTCTTAGTTGACCAGAAAGGTGCATTATGTTCAGGAGAAGACTGGATGAATTCAGCACAGAAAGATATGGCAGAGATCACAAACAAAGAGAAACAGACTGGAACATTAACAGAGATCATCAAAGATAAAGACGTATTTATCGGAGTTTCTGCACCAAATATCGTGACAGCCGAAATGGTATCTACTATGGCAGACGATGCGATCATTTTTGCCATGGCAAATCCAACACCAGAGATCATGCCAGATGAAGCGAAGAAAGGTGGAGCAAGAGTTATCGCAACAGGAAGATCCGATTTCCCTAATCAGATCAATAACGTATTAGTATTCCCAGGAATCTTCAGAGGAGCTCTGGATGCAAGAGCTGGGCAGATCACAGAAGAGATGAAGATGGCAGCAGCAAGAGCGATCGCAAGTATCATCAGTGATGATGAGTTAAATGAAGAGTATATCATTCCAGGTGCATTTGATGAAAGAGTCTGCAAAGCAGTAGCCAAAGCTGTTGCAGAAGAAAGCCAGAAATAAATGATAGAATTAAATTAAGTACAAGAGCACTTCTGTTCAAGAAGTATGTTTTATGATATACTATATTGAGTTGTGAGAAAATTTTAGGAGATTTTAGGAGAATTCATTCAATGAAAACAAGCGGAATATTATTGCCAATTTTTAGTTTACCATCAGATTACGGAATTGGATGCTTTTCAAAGGAAGCATACAAATTTGTAGATTTTTTAGAAGAAGCAGGCCAGAAGTACTGGCAGATCCTTCCATTAGGAACGATCGGTGCGGGAAATTCTCCTTATCTTTCGTTTTCAAGTTTTGCAGGAAGTGCATATTATATCGACTTAGAACAGTTACTGGAAGAAGGACTTCTTAAGAAAAAAGAACTTGAATCAATTAAGGAAGAAAACAAGGGCAAAGTTGACTATGAGAAAATCAGAGAAGATCACAGAAAGCTTTTAAGAAAAGCTTATTTCAGATTTCATCCAGATGAAGATTATAAGAAATTTATCAAAGACAATGAATACTGGATCGGGGAATATGCAGAATATATGAGCGAGAAGAAAAGTAAATTCCCAGAAAGTTATTTCTGCTTCTGCCAGTATTATTTCCATAAACAGTGGCTTGCGCTGAAGAAATATGCGAATGACAAAGGAATTCAGATCGTAGGAGATCTTCCATTTTATGTAGCCTTAGATGGAACAGCATTTACATACCACAAAGAATTATTTAAAGTCGATGAAGAAGGAAAGGCAACGGTTGTAGGTGGATGTCCTCCAGATGCATTTGCAGAAGATGGACAGGTATGGTCCAATCCTGTATATGACTGGGAATATCATAAGAAAACAGATTACGAATGGTGGATGAAACGTTTACGTCATAATTTTATGTTATATGATATTTTAAGATTAGATCATTTCAGAGGATTCGATGAATACTTTGAGATTCCAGCAGAAGACGAGACAGCTGTTAATGGAGAATGGGTCAAAGGCCCAGGAATGGATTTCTTTGAAGCAATGAAGAAAGAACTTGGTGAGAAGAAAGTTATCGCAGAGAACTTAGGATTCTTAACAGACAGTGTGCATAAACTTCTAGATGATACAGGATTCCCAGGAATGAATGTTCTGGAATTTGCATTTGGAGCATATGATGACAGCATCTATCTTCCACATAAATACAAAGAAAATAGTGTTGTATACACAGGAACACATGACAATGATACGGTTGTTGGATGGTACGAAACATTATCAGAAGATGATAAGAAATTCTTAGAGCATTATTTAAAATACAGTACGATCGAGAGAACAGGAACTGTACATTTAGACTTGATTTCTCTTGCATTAGAGAGTCGAAGCGATATGGTGATCATCCCACTTCAGGATTATCTTGGATTAGGAAATGAAGCAAGGATCAACACACCATCTACGGTAGGTGGTAACTGGGAGTGGAGAGTGAAAGAAGAGCAGTTAACAGATGAGTTAAAAGAACTGATCAGAACACTGACAATAAAATATCGTACAGTTGCAGAAGAGAATGCGAAGAAAGCAGCCGAAGAAGCACAGCAATAGAAGAAATTGATAGAAGAAAAAGGATGAAAGAATTTGGGAAATCTTTCATCCTTTTTTGCATAGAAATAAAGAAATATGCGTATAAAATAATTGATATTAGATTGTATGGAATATGATGTACTATATAAAACAATAAAATTAGCTTGACGACACAAAATCATAGTGTTAAAATTTAGTACATAAAAGCGTTGAAGCTTTAAAGTTCAGAAGTTTAAAGCCAAGGAATGCAATCGGGAACGATATTAAGGAGGAGAAAAATATGAGATTAAAGAAAGTCATGGCAACAGGATTAGTTGCTGCATTAGCATTATCCACAATGGTTGGTTGCTCAAGCAAGAAAGACAGTTCAGACCAGAAGAAGATCGGAGTCGTTCAGTTAGTAGAACACGATGCTTTAGATGCATCTTACAAAGGGTTTAAGGATGGTCTTGAGAAAGCTGGATATAAAGACGGAGACAAGATCAAGATTGAATATAAGAACGCACAGAATGAACAGTCAAATTGCCAGACAATTGCCAAACAATTTGTCACAGATAAGTGCGATCTTGTATTAGCGATCGCAACACCAGCAGCACAGGCAATGGCCAATGAATCAAAAGATATTCCGATTTTAGTAACAGCTGTTACAGATCCAGCCGATGCCAAACTAGTGAAATCAAATAAAAAACCAGGAACAAACGTATCTGGAACATCAGATTTAACACCAGTAGCAAAACAGATGAATCTATTAAAAGAATTAATTCCAAATGCAAAGAAAGTTGCAATGTTATATTGTTCTGCAGAAGCAAACTCCAAATTCCAGGTAGGACTTGCGAAGAAAGAAGCAAAGAAATTAGGATTAACAACAGTCGATGCAACGGTATCAGAATCCAGTGAGATCCGTCAGGTTGTAGAATCCTTAAAAGGTAAAGTTGATGCAATCTATTCACCAACAGACAACATGATCGCAGCAGGAATCAATACAGTATCCATGGTAGCAAATGAAGCTAAGATTCCATTTATCGTAGCTGAAGAAGGAATGTGTACAGGTGGAGGACTTGCAACATACGGAGTTAACTACTACAAGTTAGGACAGCAGACAGCAAAGCAGGCAGTAAAGATCTTAGAAGGAAAAGCTGAACCAAAAGATATGCCAATTGAATATCAGGAAAATGCGGATCTGATCATCAATAAAGACACAGTAAAGACATTAGGAATTAAGATTCCAGAGAAGTTAAAAAAAGAAGCTAAGATGGTAACAACACAGAAAAAGAATAATAAATAAGATTTTCTTGCATGTAAGATTACAAGAAGATCAGGAAGTGTCTTCCGATTTGCGGGAGGCACTTCTGTGCATTTAGAAAAGAGGTAGAAAATGGCATTAATTACAAATCTTTATAGTGCATTAGCCCAAGGAACATTATGGGGAATCATGGCACTGGGAGTTTATATTACATTTAGGATCTTAGATATCGCAGACTTATCCTGCGATGGAACATTTGCACTCGGTGGATGTATCAGTGCAATCCTTATTACAAGGGGAGTCAATCCATTTGTAACATTATTATTTGCACTTGTAGGAGGAATGTTAGCAGGACTTGTTACAGGCTGGCTGCACACGAAACTTATGATCCCTGCGATCTTAGCAGGTATTTTAACAATGATCGCATTATGGTCCGTTAATATCAGAGTTATGGGAGGGCCAAATGTTTCATTACTTGGAGAAGACACTGCATTTACAAAGGTAATGGATCTGTTAGGAGTAGATCAGACACTGGCAACATTGGTAGTTGGAGTCATTATTGGAGCCATTGTGATCGCAGCTCTGTACTGGTTTTTTGGAACAGAGATCGGATGTGCACTTAGGGCAACAGGAAACAATGAATTTATGGTACGTGCTTTAGGGGGCAATACAGATACATCCAAAGTGTTAGGATTGGTGATTTCTAATGGACTGATCTCAGTATCTGGAGCTTTAGTAGCCCAGAACCAAGGATACGGAGATATCAAAATGGGAACAGGATCTATTGTAATTGGTCTTGCATCCATTGTAATTGGAGAAGTTATCTTTGGAAAACGTTTTAACTTTGCTTATATCCTTGCATCACTGATCGGAGGAGCAATGGTATATCGTATGATCATCTCACTTGTTTTACATTTCGGATTAAGTACCGATGATATGAAATTATTCACAGCGATCATCGTAGCATTAGCACTCGGTATTCCTGCTCTCAAATCAAAATATTCACACCGCAGGACACCAGCATAGAAAGAGGGGCAAAGTTATGTTAGAAATTAAAAATGTACATAAAACATTTAATAAAGGAACGATCAATGAGAAAAAAGCATTAAATGGAGTCAATCTTCACTTAGATCCTGGGGACTTCGTAACGATCATCGGAGGAAATGGGGCCGGAAAATCTACAACTCTCAACATGGTAGCAGGAGTCTATCCGATCGATCAAGGAACGATCATTCTAGATGGCAAGGATATCTCAGATCTTCCAGAATACAAACGTGCCTACATGTTAGGAAGAGTATTCCAGGACCCAATGATGGGAACGGCAGCAGGTATGCAGATTGAAGAAAACATGGCAATGGCAAACCGTAGAGGAAAGAAAAGAGGCCTAAGTTGGGGAATCACAAAAAAAGAAAAAGAAATGTTTAAAGAAAAATTACAAATGCTCGACTTAGGACTAGAAGATCGAATGACATCCAAAGTAGGACTATTATCCGGAGGTCAGAGACAGGCATTGACACTGCTTATGGCAACACTGAAGAAACCAAGCCTGCTATTATTAGACGAACACACAGCAGCCCTTGATCCAAAGACTGCGAAGAAAGTACTAGACATCACAGAGAAGATCGTAGCCAGAGATAATCTTACAACAATGATGGTAACACATAATATGAAAGATGCGATCAATATCGGAAACCGCCTGATCATGATGAGTGATGGAAAGATTATTTATGATGTGAAAGGGGAAGAAAAGAAGAAGCTTAAGGTAGCAGATTTATTGCAGAAATTCGAAGAAGCCAGCGGCGGAGAATTCGCAAACGATAGAATGTTGTTGTCTTAAAATTTAAATTTGTAGTTGGCCAACTGTAGATTTCGAGTATATGATAAAAAATAAATAAACGATCGGAAGAGTAGCTAGAGAATTTTGCTCACGTTTTTTACAGATCGCTGATCCGCCGGCTTTCCTTGCGAACTCGCCTTCAAAGGTATTGAAACCAAAACTCTTTGAGGCTCAGACAACGCACCAAGCCGGCTGCGAATCCGTAAAAAACATGGCAAAATTCTAATGCTGCTCTTCCGATCGTTTATTTATTTTTTATCATATACC
>OHAH01001806.1_pt1 | contig 12540 bp, 9 predicted proteins | sample 1577071 | NCBI WGS metagenome assembly OHAH01 (sample SAMEA3541520, study PRJEB24748) | human gut metagenome | biome: human gut; feature: human-associated habitat; material: faeces | place: China | collected 2012 | reverse complement strand
GCCGCCGCCGAGGCGGGCAGCGCAGAGGCGCTTTCTGCCCTGGGGGACTGCCTGTACTATGGCCGGGGTACCCGGAAGAATAAGACCCAGGCCCGGCGGATGTGGAAAAAGGCCGCACAGGCCGGGGAAGTGCAGGCCATGATCGCCCTGGGGGATGACTGTGCCGCATCGGGCGGGGAGATGGCGGAGACCCTGCAATACTACCGCCGCGCCCAGAGCGCCGCCCGGGAGGTGCCGGACATCGCCTACACCCCGCAGGTCTGCCTGCGCCTTGCCCAGTACGAGACCCAGTACCTCTCCCGCAAAAAGGCGCTGCTGCAGGTGGCGGAGGCCGTGCAGGGCTTTCGGATCCTTCAGGCCGAGGGCGAAACGGATGCTGCAGCCTGGCTGCGGGAGGCTGAACTGCTGACCGATCAGCTGCTGGCCGACGATAAAAACGCCTGAAACACAGTTTCTTTACATTTGTTCTAAGAAATCGTCATAGGAAACCGGTAAGATATTCAAGGAAATATTCTGCGCCGAAGAAAAGAGGACAAGCACTATGAGCAAAGTGATCGGAATCGACCTTGGCACCACCAACTCCTGCGTGGCGGTGGTGGAGGGCGGCAAGCCTGTGGTCATCACCAACGCCGAAGGCGAGCGCACCACCCCCAGCGTGGTGGCCTTTACCAAGGATGGCGAGCGTCTGGTGGGCGGCGCGGCAAAGCGCCAGATCGCCACAAACTCAGGCCGCACGGTGTCCAGCATCAAGCGGTACATGGGTTCTGATCACCGGGTGCATATCGATGGCAGAGACCTGACCCCGCAGGAGATCAGCGCCATGATCCTGACCAAGATCCGCCGCGATGCCGAGAGCTATCTGGGCGAACCGGTGACCGAGGCCGTCATCACCGTGCCTGCCTATTTTGACGACAGCCAGCGCAAGGCCACTCAGGACGCGGGCCGCATTGCGGGCCTGAATGTTCTGCGCATCATCAACGAGCCCACCGCCGCCGCGGTGGCCTACGGCCTGGACAACGAAGCTCCCCAGAAGATCCTGGTCTATGATCTGGGCGGCGGCACCTTTGATGTTTCGATCATTGAGATCGAGGACGGCACCTTTACGGTGCTGGCCACCGGCGGCGATACCCATCTGGGCGGCGATGACTTTGACGAGCGCATCGTTGAGTGGGCTGTGGCGGAATTCCGCAGATCTGACCGCATCGATCTGACCAAGGACCCCGCCGCCATGGGCCGCCTGAAGGAGGAAGCGGAAAAGGCCAAGAAGGAGCTTTCCAGTGCGCTTTCCGCCCAGCTGAACCTGCCGTTTATCGCGGTGGGCAAGGATGGCCCCCACCATCTGGATCTGAGCCTGGGTCGCCCCCAGTTTGAGATGATGACCGGTGACCTGCTGGCACGCACCGTTCAGCCGGTGCAGAACGCCCTGCGGGATGCCGGGATTTCCGCCAGCCAGCTGGGCAAAGTCCTGCTGGTGGGCGGCAGCACCCGGATGCCCGCTGTGGAGCGGCAGGTCCGGGAGCTGCTGGGCTGTGAGCCCAGCCACACCCTGAACCCCGATGAATGCGTGGCCATGGGTGCCGCCGTGCAGGGCGGCCTGCTGCAGGGCGGCGGAAAGCTGGCCGGTGCCACCGGCGCGGCCGCGCAGGGCCTTGTGCTGATGGATGTCACCCCGCTGACGCTGTCCATTGAGACGCTGGGCGGCGTGGCCACCCCCCTCATCACCCGCAACAGCATGATCCCCACCCGCAAGAGCCAGATCTTTACCACGGCCCGCCCCATGCAGACCAGCGTGGAGATCAACGTGCTGCAGGGCGAGCGCCACTTTGCCCGCGACAACAAGAGCCTGGGCAAATTCAAGCTCACCGGTATCCGCTCCGGCTTCTCCTCCAAGCCCCAGATCGAGGTCACCTTTGACATTGATGTGAATGGCGTGGTCAAGGTGTCTGCAAAGGATCTGGGCACCGGCCGGGAGCAGAACATCACCATCACCGGCAGCACCAATCTTTCTGAGAACGAGATCCAGCGCGCCATGGCCGATGCCGCCGCCTACGAGGAGGAGGATACCCGCCGCAGGGAGCGGCTGGAGCTCCACAACCAGGCCGAGATGCTCGCTTACAAGGTGGATGAAGCCCTCTCCAAGTGTAAAAAGGAACTGGACAAGGACGAGAAGAACCGAGTCAAGAACGACCTTGCCAGCCTGCGCCGCTGCCTGCGCAAGGATAAGCCCGAAAAGATGAACGAGACCGAAGAAGCAAACCTCCGTCAGGCAAAATCCCAGCTGGAAGCCAGCGCCAACCACCTGATGGTGCTGTACAGCACGGAGCAGGATGCCGGCCAGCAGTAAGCAGGCAATTCCCTACTGAAAAACTTCGTTGAAAGGGTTGACAAACCCGGAAGAGTGGGGTATTATGTATGCAATATCACAAAAATGGCTGTGAAGAGAAGAGTAGGTTTTCGCATTGATCCTTCCAGAGAGCCCGGGCGGTGGAAAAGGGCAGGAAACAGGGAACTGAAAATGGTCTCGGAGCCGCGGGGGCGAAGTGCAAGAGTGCTAAGCCTGCGACGGGAGCGCCCGTTACAGCGTCCGGTTGTCGCGTTGCAAAAACGCCGCAGCAGTGAGGCTGTCTCTGTGAGGAGGCAGTAAACCAAGGTGGTACCACGGAAGTTTTACGCTTTCGTCCTTGTGGGTGTATGCCCGCTGAGGACGGAAGCGTTTTTTATTTTGCTTCCGGTGCGAAAGGGTGCGGATTGTGCCGCACCGCACAAAAACATTTTTGTAAAAGTAGAGAGGGAAAACAAAATGTCTAAGATCACTCGTCGTAATTTTCTGAAAGTATCCGGCGTGGCCGCTGCTGCCGCTGCCCTGACCGCCTGCGGCGGCTCTTCCTCCACCGCAAGCTCCGCTGCTTCCGGCGCTGCATCCTCTGAGGCTGCCTCCACCGCTGCCAAGCTGGACAAGATCAAGGTTGCCGTTCCCAACGACACCACCAACGAGGCTCGCGCTCTGACCCTGCTGGAGAAGAACGGCTTCTTCAAGCTGAAGGCAGATGCAGGCCTGACCGCCACCAAGAACGACATCGAGGAGAACCCCCTGAACGTCAATGTGGACGAGGTCGAGGCTGCTCAGGTGCCCAACGTCCTGCAGGATGAGGACTACGCTGTCATCAACTCCAACTACGCCATCTCCGCTGGTCTGGACCCCATGACCGACGCTCTGGCAATGGAGGACGGCTCTTCTGCTTACGTCAATGTTCTGGTCTGCAAGGAGGGCAACGAGAACGAGCCCAAGATCAAGGCCCTCGTCGCCGCTCTGCAGAGCCAGCAGGTCAAGGACTTCATGGATGAGAACTACAAGGGCGCTGTCGTCTCCGTCGTCGAGACCCCGACCGATGGCTATGACTCTTCCATCGACTACGATGCACTGAACGGCGAGACCGTCAGCTGCGCTGCAACTCCCGCTCCCCACTGCGAGGTCCTGGAGGTCTGCAAGGACATTCTGGCCGCTAAGGGCATCACTCTGGACATCCAGGAGTACGACGACTATGTGATCCCCAACACCATCGTCGAGGACGGCCAGTGCGACACCAACTACTTCCAGCATCAGCCGTATCTGGACAACTTCAACGAGGAGAAGGGTACCCATCTGGTGACCGTCGCCGGCATCCACGTCGAGCCCATGGGCATCTACGGCGGCAAGCAGGACAGCCTGGCACCCATCGTGGGTTAACCTCTCCGTCATTGCTTCGCAATGCCACCTCTCCTATCGAGGAGAGGCCTTGGCATTTCGTAAAGCTTTATCTCTTCGCCAGAGGCTCCCCTCGGTAGGGGCAACAACGACGACCGCCGCCAGTGGCGGAAACAGGGAGTCGTTGCTGGGGCAGCGGCCAGCAAGACGCGCGCAATGCGCAGCGGATGCTGGGTGCCGCAACCCGGCCTTGTCGAGCGTGAGCGAGACTGAGAGGTTAATACATTCAACAGAACCCGCTTCTATTTTTATAGTAAAGGATTTGTCCGGAAAAAACCATGTGTTATTGTTGCATTTCAATGAAAAGTTGCAAAAAATCCCCTCCGGGGCTGTCCGGCGGGGATGCAGAATAAAAATCTTGGATAAAATACAACTGAGACAAAAGTTTTTTCAAAACCGGGAAAGCATTGTGTAACTGCGCCAAAACTTCCCGCTGCCGCGTCCCGGCGGGGGAGAGGGCCGCGATATGGAGAAACCTTACTGCGGCGGGCAGTGCAAAAGAAAAGGCCGCGCTCCACTTTTCCAGCGGAGCGCGGCCTTCTTGTTAAGGGAAGAAAATTATGATGTCAGGCGGAAGGCGAGGGAGCAGCGCCCTCCGGCCCGGGAACACAGGGAAAGATCACTGCATCAGGCTGCAGACGGCCTCGGCGTAAGCGGCGGGGTCATCCACGGGCAGGCCCTCGATGAGCTGTGCCTGTGCGTAGAGCAGAGCGCTGTACTTCTTGAGCTTCTCGGTATCGCCAGCCTCCTGTGCGGCTTTCAGCACAGCGAAGACGGGGTGGTTGACGTTCAGCTCCAGCACCTTGTCGCTCTTGACGCCCTCACTGCCGGGCTGCTTGGAGAGCACCTTCTCCATCTCGATGGACAGCGGGCCGTCGGCGGACAGGCAGACGGGGTGATCCTTCAGGCGGGTGGAGACTTTGACCTCCTTGACCTTGCCGTCCAGAGCGTCCTTCATGGCGTCAAACAGAGCCTTGTTGGCGGTGGTAGCCTCTTCGGCGGCCTTCTTCTCGTCCTCGGTCTCGAGGCCCAGATCGCCGCTGTTGACGTTCTTAAATTCGACGGTGCCGTCCTTGCCCTCGGCATCCTTGCGGGGATAGGTGCGCATGATCTGCAGGCAGAACTCATCCACATCCTCGGTCAGGAGCAGGACGTCATAGCCCTTGTCCATGACCAGCTCAGCGGCAGGCAGCTTTGCCAGACGGTCGGTGGAGTCGCCGGCGGCGAAGTAGATGTACTTCTGCTCGGCGGGCATCTTGTCCACGTACTCCTGCAGAGTGACCATCTTCTGCTCCTTGGCAGACCAGAACAGCAGCAGGTCGCGCAGCAGCTCGGCGTGCATCCCGTAGTCGGAGTATGCGCCAAACTTCAGCTGACGGCCAAACTCCTTCCAGAAGCTCTCGTACTTCTCGCGGTCGTTGGCCAGCATGGCGTGGAGCTCGTTCTTGATCTTCTTTTCCAGAGCGTTGTGGATGAGCTTGAGCTGATTGTCCTTCTGCAGCATCTCACGGCTGATGTTCAGGCTCAGGTCCTGGCTGTCCACGATGCCCTTGACAAAGCTGAAGTAGTCGGGCAGCAGGTCGCCGCACTTCTCCATGATGAGGACGCCGGATGCGTACAGAGCCAGACCCTTTTCGTAGTCCTTGGTGTAGAAGTCATAGGGGCGGTGGCTGGGTACGAAGAGCAGGGCGTTATAGTTTGCAGTACCCTCGGTGCGGCTCACGATGACGCGGGCGGGGTCGGCGTAGTCGCTGAACTTATCCTTGTAGAAGTTTGCGTACTCCTCGTCGGTGACTTCGCTCTTCTGCTTCTTCCAGATAGGCACCATGCTGTTCAGAGTTTCCAGCTCGGTGTAGGTCTCCCACTCGGGCTTGTAGTCGTCGGGCTTGGGGTCGGGTTCGGGCTTCTGACGGCTCTTTTCGCGCTCCATCTGGATGGGGTAACGCACATAGTCGCTGTACTTCTTGACGATGGCCACGATGCCGTACTCGTCGAGGAAGTTGTCGTAGTTGTCGGTCTCCGTGTCGGGCTTGATGTGGAGGATGATGTCGGTACCGGCAGTCTCCTTCTCAGCAGGCTCAAGCTCATAGCCGTCAGCACCGCTGGACTCCCACTGCCAGGCCTCGTCGGAGCCGTAAGCCTTGGAGATGACCGTCACTTTGTCGGCCACCATAAAGGCGGAGTAGAAGCCGACACCGAACTGACCGATGATGTCGATGTTCTCGTCCTTGTTGTCCTTCTTGAAGTCGAAGGAGCCGGAGTGGGCGATGGTGCCGAGGTTCTGCTCCAGCTCTTCCCGGGTCATGCCGATGCCGTTATCGGAGATGGTCAAGGTGCGGCTGTCCTTGTCGCGGGTGAGCAGGATGCGGAAATCGCCTTTGTTCATGCCGACGGAAGTGTCGGTCAGGCTCTTATAATACAGCTTGTCGATGGCGTCCGAAGCGTTGGAGATCAGCTCACGCAGGAAAATTTCCTTGTTGGTGTAGATGGAGTTGATCATCATGTCCATCAGCTTTTTGCTCTCGGCCTGAAATTCTTTTTTCGCCATAATACAAAACCTCTTTTTATCAGATTTTAGCGTCCCGGCGGCGGAACTGCCCGGGCGCGTGTCGCATCAGGAATTGCCTGTGGAGAGTGCCGGCACACGGAGCGGAAAACCGCTCGTGAAAACTTAGCACTCACAACTTTCGAGTGCTAATATACACCGCTGAGAGACAAAAATCAAGGGGTTTCATAAAAAGTTCAAAAAACTTTCCTTTCGGGGCCAAAGCCGCCTTTACTTTCCCGCGCCAAAGCCGTATAATGGGCCGGAATGACAGACCTGTTTATAAGGAGGATGAAGGATGCAGCAGATAGAGCTGGAACTTGCAGGCGGAGGCGTGCTGACGGTTTCCCTGCGGGCGTCGCTGGACGCCATGCCCGCCGTGAAGCAGCGGCCTTTGGTGCTGGTGGTGCCGGGCGGCGGCTACGACCATGTCAGCCCCCGGGAGGGCGACCCGGTGGCCCTGCAGTTTGCGGCGGCGGGTTATCACACCGCCGTGCTGACCTACAGCGTGGGGGAGGGGGCGCAGAACTACCAGCCTCTCCGACAGCTGAACGAAGCGCTGGCTCTGCTGCGGCAGAATGCGGGAGAGTGGCATATCCTGCCGGATCAGATCGCCGTCTGCGGCTTCTCGGCGGGCGGACATCTGGCCCTGTCCAGCGCGGTGCTGGACATTCCGGGTGAGACGGCTCAGCAGAGGCCCAATGCAGTGATCCTGGGCTACCCGGTCATCACGGCAGGGGAGTTTGCCCACCGGGGCAGCTTCATCCAGCTGGCGGGCAGCGAGGATGCTGCCGCACAGCAGGCGTTCACCTTGGAGGATAAGGTGACCTCCGACACACCGCCGGTCTTCGTCTGGCATACCATGGAGGATAAGACCGTTCCGGTGGAGAACTCGCTTCTCCTGCTGGCCGCCCTGCGGAGGGCGGGCGTGCCGTGCGAGGCACATCTGTTCGAGAAGGGCGCTCACGGCACCAGCATCAGCACCGCCGAAGTGGATGCCGCCGACCCTCACCGCGCCCATTGGGTGGCTCTCTGCCTCGAGTGGCTGGGGGAGACGTTTGGGTTCAAATTGAGTTGAATTTGGACATTCCTACAAAAAATTCATAAATTTATGGTTGACCTGCCCAAGATTTGAGCGTATACTGGTCAGCGGAAACAAACGAGGAAGAAGGAAACATACATGGAAAAGAAGATCTCGGTCAAAGACCTGCTGATGCAGGCATTCCTGACGGGCTGGGAGCTCTCCGACAAGAGCATCGCGCAGGACGAATATCTGCAGAGCGCCATTCAGGTCATCGAAGTGCTGCAGGTGGAGCCGGAAAACGTCTACGCGGAAGAGGGCCTCGGCCTGACTGACGGCGACGAGGTAGACCATCTGGACGACCTGCTCCGGGCCGACGGCCAGTGGCTGTATTACGGCGTGGAGGCGGAGAATTTCTTCCTCATCCAGTGGTACCCGGACGAAGCATCCGCCAAGGCAAAACTGGCACAGCTCGAGGAGCTGGGCGACGGCAAGCAGTACCTCGTGGACATGAGCCTCAAGCGCATAAATCCCACCGAGGCCGAGAATTTCGGCAATTCCAACCCGGTGCAGCTGAGAAGCTGACCTCTTTATGAAAGGGAACTTTTCAATGCAGCTTTCTGATACGGAGCGTCAGCGCCTCACCGCCATTCTGGCCCGATATGACCAGCACCCCGAAGTGCAGCGGATGCGGGAATTTATCCAGCACGGCGATGTGACCACCTACCAGCACTGCAAGAATGTGGTGCTGGTGAGCTTCTGGCTCAACCGCCGCTTCCATCTGGGCGCGGATGAGACGTCGCTGGCCGTGGGGGCCTTCCTCCATGACTTCTATCTCTACGACTGGCACAAGCGCAGCTCTTTCCGGGGCCTGCGCCGCCTGTTCGAGATGCACGGCTTTGCCCATCCCGGCTCTGCCTGCGTCAATGCCGAGCGCTGCTTCGCCATCACCAGAAAAGAGCAGAACATCATCTCGAGCCATATGTGGCCCCTGACCTTCCGTCATGTCCCCACCTGCCGGGAGGCGGTCATCGTCTGCCTGGCCGACAAATACTGCGCCGTGCTGGAAAGCATGTTCCAGCGCACCCGGGTGGCCGATACGGACGCGGCGGACAACGAGTGGTAAAGGTCTTGTCTGATACGAAAATGAGCTGCTGTACGTTACGTGCAGCAGCTCATTTTTTATAATTTCTTATACCCCGCAGGCTCGTCGGCTTTGGCGCGGCGCTCCATCAGGTAGGTGTCCAGCCAGCGGCCATGACAGTCCCGGGCGATGCGCTCCCGCCGCCCCACCACCCGGAAGCCGCACTTCGTGTGGAGGCCGAGGCTGGCGGTGTTGTCCTGCAAAACGGTGGAGTGTAAGGTCCAGTAGCCCTCTTTTTCCGATTCCTCGCAGAGGGCCGTCAACAGGCGGGAGCCGAGGCCCCGGCCCCGGAACTTCTCGCCGACGTAGATGCTCACCTCGGCCACGCCCCGGTAGCACCAGCGGGGGTCTACCCGCCGCAGTGCGGCCCAACCGGCCAGCTCGCCGCTGTCCAGAATGACGAGGCGGCATTCTTTGATGTGAAAGGCATCCCACGCCGTGTAGGGCGGGCAGGTGGTCTGGAAGGTGGCGTGCTCCGTGGCGATGCCCTCTGAATAGATCTCGGACACAGTGTCCCAGTCTTCCGGCTCCATGGGCCGGATGGCGATATTGCTCATGATATTCTTCCCCGGCAGAGCGCCCCAATGCGCCCTGCATCATTCCTCTTATCTCAGTATAGCAGATGCAGTCCGTCCGCGCAATGGCCGCTTATTCCAGCCCCGGCAGGGTGTCCAGCACCGGGATGCCCAGGCTGTGCAGGAAGGCTTTCTTTTCCTCGATGGCGGGGACGACGTCCAGCTCCGAGGGGGCGTGGGCGTCGCAGCCCATGATGGCCTTGACGGGGTACTCCGCCGCGATGCGCCAGAACTCGTCCCGGGTGTAGCCCAGAGAGCCGTCGGGACGGTCCTGCAAGGTCAGACCGGCCATGTTGTACTCGAGGGGAATGTCCAGCCGCGCCGCTGCGGCACAGATGTCCCGGCAGGCTTTCTCGGCGTCGGCGTCGAAGGCCGTCACCCGGTTCAAAAAGAGGTCGGGGTGGGCCAGATACCGGTAAAGCCCCGTTTCCAGCGCTTCCACCACCTGTTCGGCATACCGTCTGCCGTGGGCCGTGGAGGGGCTGCCGCCGAAGCGGCTGGCTCTGGCGTCCTGCTCGTCGGTGGTGTCGTAGTGACAGCCGAGGATGAGATATTCGATGTCCAGCCGCTCCGTCTCTTCTCTGAGCCAGCCCAGATAGGCCGGAAAATACTCTGCCTCGAGGCCGATGCGGATGTGGAGTTTGTCGGCATATTTCTCCTGCAGCCCGCGCAGGGTCAGGACGTAATCGTCCAGCTGGGAGGGTAGCATCCGGATGCGGCTGACGAAGCCCGGCGTCGCGTAGGCCCAGGGGGTGTGGTCAGAAAACCCCAGCACCTTGTAGCCGCAGCGCAGGGCCGTGAGGATGTATTCCTCCTCGGTGCCTTCGGCGTGGCCGCAGCGGGTGGTGTGGGTGTGGTAATTGGTCAGCATGACAGGGCTCCCTCCCGGGCAGAAATTTTTTGACAATCAGCACCGTTGTGATACAATAGAGTATATACCCGTTTGGGGCAGGGACTATTATAGACCTCTTTGCCGGAAAATGCAATGAAGGCTGCTCTGAAAAAGGAGAAATGAAGATGGATTGGAAACGAATCGCTGCCTCTGTGCTGATGCTCGGTGTCCTCGCCGTCCCGGCCTCAGCAGCCAGCATCACCCCCCAGACCACCATGAAGGAGATACGCGACGACCCCGACATCAAGGCCAGCGGTCTCTATACATACACCTATGTGTGGGAGCGGGACTGCGAAAGGCTCTCCACCAGCCGTGACGACGAGACGCTGACCGAGGTGGTCGGCAAGACCTCCGCCGAAGCCTGCGCAGCGGGGCTCAACTATCTGGCTCAGGTCTACCACGACGGCACCCGGGTGACCTATCCGCTCTATTCGGAAGAGGAGATCGCCGCTGTGCCTGCCCGCGCTCATGCGGAGCTGTATTACTGCCCGGCCCAGCAGCCGGGGGCTAAGTTTGCCATCGTGCTGTCGGGCAACGCGCTCTACTACAGCGGCGAGCTGCGGGGCGGCGTGTCCACGGCGTGGGAGCTGCACGAGCAGGGCTATGCCGTCTTCTCGCTGCGCTACCGCATCGGATGGGAGGCCGGGGACGACGCTCCGCTGGAAGACCTGGCCCGGGCCATCCGCTTCGTGATGGACAATGCCGACACCTTCGGCGTCTCTACGGAAGACTACGCCCTGCTGGGCTACTCCTCCGGCGGACAGATCGCAGGCGTCTTCGGCAATGAGGAAAAGGGCTGGGGCCGCTACGGTGTGCCGAAGCCCGGCGTATTGCTGCTGGTCTACCCCATCAACAACTTCCTTGGGGCAAAGCCTGCCTACCATCTCCTGATGGATACCGACCGGCTGGAAAGGCGCTACTACTCCTACACCGTCTCGAAGCTCGTGACGCCGGATTATCCGCCCACCTTCCTGTGGTACGGCAGGAATGACCTCATGCTGAAAGCCTTCGTCTACCCCCTGCAGGGGCCGACCCTTGCAAAGGCACTGGAAGCCAGCGGCGTCCCCAACCGGGTGGAAGTTTACGACAACGCCAAACATGGCATCGGCATCGGCGTGGGGACGGACGCCGAGGGCTGGGTGGAACGTGCTGCCGAGTTCTGGCAGAGCGTTTCGGAATAACAGGAGGGAAAGAATATGTACGACTGGAATGAAGCTGTCCGCAGCCTGAATGTGGGCCTGCCCGACGACATCGCCCGGCTGAAAGCGGCCGGATATTATCAGGAGGCCATCGCCCGCATCGACCGGCTGCTGGCCGAGGACTGGACAAAGACCCAGAACGGCCCGGCATCCAACGGCATCGCCCCGCCGGAGGGGTATGTCCCGCCCGAGAATCCCACGCCCCACGGTGTGGACGCCCTGCGGGAGGCCCTGACCGTCCAGAAGGAGATCATGCACCGGCTGCCCGGGGAATACTGCTGGACGGAAGCCGAGGCCATCGCCCGGATGCAGGAGCGGGTCAGGGACTTCACGGCAGAGGAATTTAAGAAGCTCGACTGGGAGGGCCGGATGGACTGGCGGTTCGTGGAAGGGGAGAAGCGGTATCAGGCCCGGTTCGCCGAGACGCTGCTGGCCACCCACGCCGACCTCGCCGCCCGGAAGCTGACGCCGGACGCCCCCAACAACAAGAACGAAGAGCGTCACCGCCTCCACGAGAAGATGGAGCGGGAGGGGAGCGCCAGCGCCGACATCACCCTCCGCACCAGCATCCGGATGTCCGACGAAGCCTTCGCCGCCGCGCTGGAAAAGGCGAGGGCAGAGGGCAGAGATGCCGTCCACGTCCGGGCATGGCTGGCTCTGCCTGCCGCCTGCCCGTCCCAGAGCCATATCACGCTGGACCGCTTCACCGAGACGCCCGCCCATATCGCCGCCGAGGACGCGCCCCAGCGCACCGTCGGCTGGGAGGCCGACCTGACCGAGAACCGCACCTTCGGAGCCGAGTACAGCTACCGGGAGACGGCAGTCTATGCCGACCCGCTTTCCTTCACGCCCGACGCGGAGCAGCCCGAGTTCTACACCGGCGAGGAAGCGCCCCACATCGTCTTTACGCCCTACCTGCGGGCGCTGGCGGCTCAGCTCACCGAGGGCATCGCCAGCCCGGCGGAGAAGGCGAAGCGCATCTACGATTATGTCACCCTGAACGTCCGGTATCACTTCCAGCCATCCTATTTCGTCCATGAGTCCATCGCCGAGAACTGCGCCCGCAGCCGCCGGGGAGACTGCGGCATCATGGCGCTGACCTTCATCACCCTTTGCCGCATCGCGGGCATCCCGGCCCGGTGGGAGAGCGGCTTTGCAGTGGCCCCGGGGGACGCGGGCTGTCACGACTGGGCGCGGTTCTACGTCGCCCCCAAGGGCTGGATGTATGCCGACTGCTCCTACGGTGCCTCCATGGCCCGCCGGGGCGATGAAGTGCTCCGCCGCCACTATTTCGGCAGTCTGGATACGGGCCGCATGGTGGCAAACAGCGCCTTTGAAGCGCCCTTCGACCCGCCGATGCTGGGCTTCCGCAGCGACCAACCAGTTAATTTAGAGAATATGAGAGATATAATATTTACA
>OHAH01001805.1_pt1 | contig 12542 bp, 9 predicted proteins | sample 1577071 | NCBI WGS metagenome assembly OHAH01 (sample SAMEA3541520, study PRJEB24748) | human gut metagenome | biome: human gut; feature: human-associated habitat; material: faeces | place: China | collected 2012 | reverse complement strand
CGAACACGCAATGTACAGTGACAGGATGAAAATACCCAGTCCGATCACCAGATAATAGGTGCCAAAGGTATCTCCGAAAAAGAACCGGATCTGGCTCAGCACGGCATTGGACTGTTCCGGTGCAAAGAAGAACAGAATACACAGGACAATGATAATGGTCAGTGGGAGCAGCGTTATCATCCAATCAATTTTCCCACGCACTCTCTTTTGATTCATTTAGCCTTCCTCCGCATATTTTTTATAACTGGAATCCAGAGCAACCAGTTCACTGAAGTTGTCCACCTCGATGATATCGTCCTGATTCATCGGACGGATTCCCAGTTGATATTCTTCCGGATAGCAGAACAGTGCCACATCATCCCAGTAAATCTGACGATTCTGCTTCTGTTCAAACTCGATTTCCAGATGGTGCTTCAGTCTTTTTCCGTCCTCTGCTGTCCAGCGAGAAATGCTATATAACTGCCATCCACCCTTGCCACCGGTACGGCTACAAGAGGTCACGATTCCATCTTCTACAGTTTGCAGCCACTCGTCCGTTTCCTCGTCCGTCCATACGCTGTTGTAGCCGGAACGCTCAAACTCCGGAGCCAGAATATCCGGGTTATAGATAATTTGATCGCCATCCAAAATAATCGCATTTTCGATGTGATCTCTTGCCACATACAGGGATGCGATGTTGTTGCAGGTATCAAAGTAGGGGTTTTCAATCAGTCGAACGCCGGGATACTCTGTCACCAGCGGAGCGAACTGTTCTTTCAGATAGCCCACCACGATGTATATCTCCGAAATGCCGTTTTTGTGCAGCCCCTCAATTACCGTATCGATCATCCGCTTGCCGTTTACTTTGACCAGCGGCTTCGGCGTTGTCAGCGTGACCGGGTGCATCCGGTTTCCCAACCCTGCCGCCATAATAATGGCTCTTTCTACTTTAGGCATTTTTCTGTGCCCCACTTTCCCCTGATTTCTTCAGTTCATCCTGAACGATTCTGTAGTAGTCTTTTGCGTAGCGATACTGCCGCAGGGAATACTCGCCAAATTCCACACCCAGATTCCGCTTATACTCGCACCAGTTACTCCATAACAGGCCACAGGCTGCGATATAGCAGTAAATTTTGATCCGTGTCGCATCATCGCAACCGTCTGTGAAATATGCCGCAATCAAGCGATCCACCTGACGCTTATTATAAAGCGAGTAAATACAGAACATTGCGATATCCACATGAGGGTCCTGCATACCTGCATACTCCCAGTCGATCAGACGAATTTCCTCTTTTCCATTTCTCTGGACAAACAGGAAGTTATCCGGTACTGCGTCAATATGCGTCAAAATCTTTTCGCCCGTGTGTGCATCAATATAAGGCTTCAAAGACCAAACATTCGCCTTGGTTTTCTCATAGTCCTTGTAAACAGAAGGCGTGCCATCCCACAGCGTTTCGTAGAACTCCATCTGCCCGAAAATATCAAATTCATGCGTCACTTTCAACTTCAACGCATGAAAATCACGCAGACGGCTCATGCACTTCTTGACATCTTCATAATCGGTGGGGTTGCATACCCGGGCACCCTCCAGAAACTCTGTGATTTTATAGCCATTCTCCGGGTTAATATAGGCGATATCATCACAGATGTTTTTATCAGCAATAGCATGATATACCGCTGCTTCTTGACGGCGATTGATGAGCTGGTCTGTACCCTCTCCCGGAATACGCATAATGTACTTTTTGTCCTTACAGGTAAACAGAAACGAACGGTTGGTCATTCCCTTTTTCAGGACTGTAATGTCCGTGACTTCCTCCGGTTTTGCGCACAATGCCTTGCAGATTAAACGAATCGCATCCGTTTTCAGTTGGTTAGAATCGCTGTCGATCTCACGAAGCTGCTCATAGGTGTTGATTTCTACAACATCTGCTGAGTGTACCACTCGGGCTGCGACGATCATGCGATCCTTATTATAGAGTGCTTCTTCCCAAAACGAACCATCATACTGTGGTTTTTTGCAGAGCTCCTCGGTGCGTGCAGAAACCGTATCGGCGTCCTCTTTTGTAAGGTAGCTGATACCGATCATCGCATTACCACCGACATTTTCCGGCACAGTTACCAGCTCCATTTTGCGATTCACACGGACATTGCTTTCGTTTTCCACAAGATCGCTGACCATATACCATGAGTACAGCTCATGACGGTGAAACGGATTGCGGTCACACCAGATGTCGCAAGGGACGATGTACGCATTCTCCAGATGCTCTTTTACCAATCTGAGAGAGTGCAGATTGTTCTTTGCAGCATAGTCCGGGTTGACCACCAGTTCCACGCCATACTCATCCATCAGGTATTCATATTTTTCCTTCATGAAACCCACAACAACATAGATTTCCTGAATTCCCACTTCATGAAGCTGCTTGATGATTCGCTCAATCAAAGGCTCCCCGTTGACTTCCAGAAGGCCCTTGGGCATTTCTGTATTGATGGGAACCATCCGCATACCAAAGCCGGCCGCCAGAATAATTGCACGTTTTGGAGTCTTATTCTTGTATTCCGCAACAGCCTTTGCTGTAGGGCAAATTGCTTCGTTCAGATACCCTGCCTTAATGAGTTCCTTTAGGGAACGGTTTACTACTCCCAAGGAATGACCCGAAACCTCCGCTAAAACACGCTGATTGATAAACGGCTCAAGCAGCAGGGCGTTCAGAATATCGCTTTCTTGTTTATTCATGTACACTCCTTCATCGCTTTTTGTGAACAGTATTATAAGGCAAAAACTTTTAGGAAGGTCGCGTCCCAATTATCCTCAAAAGTTTCTGCATAAGTTATATATACTAATATATATATACTAATTTTAGTATCCATGCGGAACCTGCTCAGCGCAATGGAGCGCGTAGCGTCATCTCACATTACTAGTTCCACTGTAAAATTCAATATTTTCAATCCGCCCTTTTTAAATGCGACAATAGCATTCTTTTAACTTCGAGAAATTCATTTCTTCTCCTAAAAGAAAACCAAAGGATAATATTAGGTATCACAACAACCCCTATCAGTTTCAGCAAAAATCCGCTATAACCTTCGGTTTTAACATTCCTTAGCAGTAACATAGTTACAACTCCAGCAAAAATCACGACGATTGTATCTTTTAGGAGTTGGATTAAGTATGTTTGCATCTTTTTTTTGTGGCCTAATTTTAATACAACCTTTGTCTTCGCCCAAAATGTATAGGACATACTTCCTAAAACCGTTCCAGCCAAAATACCCTCAAGACCCCATGCTCTACCCAAAACTACCGAAAAAAGCAAATTGGACACTGCTTCAACAATCCCAAGAAATTTCACATGCCAATATAGTCCACTTGCTTCAATCTGCATATTTAATGCGGTCATTTGCCCTGCTATATATAAATTCATGCAGAGCAAAAGCACAGCGCATATACTAATACTCATATTAGTGCCATACCACAGTTCCACAAATGGTGTAAGAAGAGCAAAAAGGGCAATGCATCCAAATCCATAAATCCAAACAATAACAAAGCAAATCGTTTTGAATACTTGAAATTTCCGTTCCCGGCTACCGCACACATTTAGGTTGCCGATGCTCGCCGTCATAGCATACATACCTTGATAAAGAACATTTTCCACAGCTTTGCTGATGGTTGTATAGTTTCCATAAATACCAACCGCAGCCACACTAATAAAACTTGATATCAGAATATTATCCGTTGACGTTACAAGAGTAGTACCAACCTTATTTAGCATCATGGAAGCCGTGTTCTTTTTTATTTCCTTCACTGTATCTTTTGGCAATCTACTCGTGGATTTTTCTTTCAACCATGGATACCGTTTGTTTGCTATCCATGCAATCGTACAATTCTCCAAAACTGTTCCTGTAACCTGAAGAATCAAGTATGCAAAGTAATTCTGACTTTTTACTATTGCAATTATCTGAACGATACACAGTGCAATCTTCCATATATAGTGATTGATATTAAATATATACTTTTTTTGATCCGCAATAATCAGTGCCGACTTGTATGAAAAAAAGTACGAAACACTTGTATTGATCAAAAAGAGAAAATAAATGAGTCCTATATTATCCAAACCATTACTGTTAGAAACAATATACGGCAGGAACGGAATCAAAATCATCCCAGCTGCAAAAATAAGCACGCCTATTACAAAGTACGAAATCTTATATACTTTCATAAGCGATTTCATACCTTCAATATCGTTTAGTGCCAACGGCTTGTATAGGCTATAAGTAATAGCGCTTCCAATACCGAGTTCTGCCATTGACAAGAATGATAATATATTTGCAAAAAGTCCGTCTACACCCAAATAGTCAGTGCCTAAGTTTTGCAGAAAAATCCTTCGAGACAACAAGGTCACAAAAATTAAGAAAAACTGTCCCAACCAAGTTGCAAATATGTTATAGATTGTATTCTTTGTTCGCATATTTATTTATATATTTTCTCCCTCCACCAATCGATCCATTTTTTCAAACGCAATATTCCATGACATTTTTTCAATAGTTTTTCTTCCCTCTTGAGCCAAACGAGTCCTTAGTTCCTTATGTTCGAAAAGTTTGCAAACACTTTCAAATAAAGAATCTTCATCCTTTATCGGAGAAATCAAAGCATTCACATTGTCCTTTGCATAGGTGTAAACGCCTCTGTACCCTGTGGTCGCAAATGCACATCCACAGGCCATACTTTCTGCGCCGCAAAGTCCAAAGCCTTCTTCAACGCTGCTACAAAGAAATACTGACACAGAATTATAGATTTTAACCAGTTGTTCTTGCGTAGCATTTTCCGTATACTTGATCCACTGTGGCCACTCAGCTTCCCTTTTTGATAGACCAAATATATTGCATTGTAGATCAGGGTATTTTTCTTTTAGCCTTACGCACACCCGATAACCGTACTGAAATCCTTTGTGTCCCCCACGTTGATAAATCATAGCAATCGAATGTGGAAATCGATTTTCATTCTCAACAACAACACGGAATAAATCCGTATCAATTGCATTTGCTATATAATAAGGTTCCTTATTTGTTTTGTCTCGGACGATATCTGCAAGCCACTTTGCAATGGGAATATTAGTCATTCCAAGATTATAGGTCTCGTATACTTCATCATCTGAGCAAGACCAGTTTTCGAAGTCTTGGATTAAATAATATTTTTTCCCTTTGCAAGAAGGAAGGTCTGCTACAGGACGAGCTGTCCCGATAGCTGTTGCAAAAACCGCATCTCCATCTGGAATAGTTTGTGCTGTCATCGCAGTCGTATATATTTTTTTCACTCGATTATCCAATGGGTACCATGTTGGGCCCTTTTGTACGATTGCTTTCTGTGCCATATAGCGAACTGCATACGGCACTTTTCCTTCATACTTTGCTACTGGATTTGAGACGCAAAAAATAATTGTTACTGTATGTCCTCGCTCAGCAAAATGGTTTGCATATTGATAGATTATCTTCAATCCTCCCGTCGGCTGTCGGCTAAAGGAATTTGCTACAAAAGTAATTTTCATTTTCCTATGTCTCCGTTTACTCATAATAGATTTAGATTACATAAATTTTCTTATGAAAACCTTGCAGCCTTCTTCAAAAAGAGCAATTTTATAGCAGCAATGGGCAATAAATAATTCCGTTTTAGAAGCCCCCATGTATTCCTTCAGAACAAACAAGCGGCTGTTTAGCAGCAGCGAACGCCTTTTGACCGCATCAGGAATGCTTTTTTGCGTACTGACTGCATGATGATGTATATATGTTTCATTTGTTAAAAGCAATGTCTTAAAGTCGGCTTTTTTCAGCTTTATTCCAAGCATAGTTTCTTCGCAGTACAAGAATATTCTCTCATCATATCCATCAACAGACAGAAACTTATTGATATCAACCGCTAGAAACGCACCAGACACACAGTCTATCGCAATTTGTGTATTGCCATTATATTCTTTAGTCTTTGAAAACAATTTTCCAACGAAAAATAGTGACGAAAATATATATTCACTCACACTTGGAATATCCCATGCCGTATCATGAAAAAGTGTACCATCCGATTTCATCTGCAGAGCGGTAACGACTGCTACATCACGGTTTTCAGAGAACGTATATTTGATTTTCTCTATACATTCCTCCGTAAATATCACATCCGGATTAGCAATGATTGCCACATCACATTGCAGCCTTTCCTTTGCATACTTAATCCCCAAATTATTGCCTGCACCATATCCTTTGTTTCCCGTGGCACACAAAACAATAATTCTATCTGTCCGATATTTTTCTAGAGCACTATACGAACCATCCGTTGAGCAATTATCAACAACAATTATATAGTCTATCGCCCTATAATTATTTATTTTATTAAGCAGCCTTATCGTAGTTTCTGCATCATTATAATTAACTATTACACAAGCAGTTTTCATTAACTTAATCTCCAATGTTCAGATCATACGCTTCAAAACAATGCCCAATTCTTGCGCTCTCTGGTGGAAGCACCATATAATCTCCGTATATCTTCTTTAGGTACTTATCCCAGTCTCTCATTGCGTGTAGCCTTAAGCCATGAAACTCCACTTCTACAGGATCATCAAAATCAGTTTTCAAAAAAATATCTTTTTCTCCAGCGCCCCACACAATATTTCCAACATACTCAGACTTCTCGTACTCATAAGAGGAAGCTAGTTTTTTCAATTCTTTTGTATAATGATTTGGTCCCAATAAATGAAACGGCAATATTACGGGAATTTTAAAAAATGCTTTTAATATCGTTGTTCCAGATCCAATTTTTGCAGATGCATAACCATAGTTTCTCAGGCATCTATTAGCTTTTTTTTGAAGATCAATTGCACTTTTTTCACTTGAAGACAAACCATCCAGTGGAAAAATATCAATCCAAAGATGGTCATCGACGTCATTCATGTTTGACCTCACAGTTGTCGTCATATCTACAATTTTTTCAAAGGGCAAATTCACCTTATTATTCAGTCTGCTCCGCAGTTCATATTTTGAGTCATTGTATTGTTTCGCAAAGCATTCTATAAATTTTTCATAATCCGGACGTGGCATATATACATCTACATCATCGTCCCAAGGGATAAAGTCCTTATGACGAATTGCACCTAAAAGCGTACCGTAAGCCAAATAGTATCTCAAATTATTATTGTCGCAAAACTCCGCAAACCATTTTAGGATACTAAAAATTTTTTCTTTGCTGTCTTGATTTGATATTCTCATCACAATTTATCCCCTTATTTAATACTTGCAATCCCTTCATTAGAATTATAATTGTAACGAAATCTGCAGAGGCCAACATATTCAACGAAAACATTAACAACATAAAAATAGCTACCAGTTCGAAGATATTCATGTTTCCCTTTATAATGTAATAAAAATATATGCAAAAAAGGATAAAACCAACAACTCCTCCTGACACAAGCAATTCTGCTGTTGCATTCATATATGCACTTCCATAATATGGATCAAACGGAGTTGATATCTTGTACGATAGTAGTGTCTGCGATATATTGCCAAAACCTGTTCCGAATATTTGAAGATAAAGCGGTAACTTTAACCAAACTGCAAATCCGCGAATGATTCGTTGATTACCAGAGCTTGCGCCTGCCGTCAGATCGACTTCGGCTAATCTAACCATTAGATTTTGCATTTGCTCATTTGTATTAAGCAAATAAACAAGCATTGCTGTTCCAAAAATCACAACAGCAGGCACAATTATTACTGACCACGAATTATGTTTACTCCTCTTTTGAAACCAAATCAGCCAAATCAACGCTAGCCCCATCATACCTGTAGCAGATGTTGATGATAAAATTGCTAAAACAATTGCCACGGCAGCCGCTTCCATTAAAAATTTATTTTCTTTCCAAACTGTGCTATTTGATTCTTTTAAAATTAAAATCATAGCCAATATTGGCAAAACGTAGCATGCAAACGTTGTGGGCTCGCTAAATCCACCTGTCGGACGCAGACCAGACCCATAATGATAATACTTTCCTATATAATGTGCGTAATACTCTTGTTGGTTTTGTATAGTATAATTTAAAGGCAGTCCCGGAATTAACCAAGGAATAACAATTCCAGCTCCAAGAAACAGAATCTTTTGAAGCAAAAGAAATCCTGAGAATAAAAGGGCAGAAAGAGAGTATATTCTGGAAAATGTATAAATATCAAATAGCTCGTCTGCTATGATAGCGATTAAAATGAATTGAAGTCCATTTCTCATCATTCGGTTTATTGGATCTGCAACGCTTCCAGAAGAACGAAGCATCATTGCAGCACAAAATGTCTCAAATAAAGAATATATAATAAAAATAAAATAATATTTTTCTATCGTTCGAACTCGGATTTTCCCCCTATTATGCGCAAAATACACAATTGCAAATACAATTCCGATTATCTCGTTTATTCCTAGAAAAGCCATCCCCGGAACCGCATATACTGAAAGCCATGGATACAATGCAATCATCAAATTGAATAAATATTTTTTTCTCTTAACAGCATATTTCATTTATATAATTTCTCCCATGAGTAGCACTTTTCTGCTCAACGGCATGTTCCATTTCATTAGCTGCCAAAACGATTTGCGCAATTCATATTTTAATCTTTTCTTTGTTTCGATCATAAATGGATCATTATGATCATACCCATTTAGATTCATCTGGGTCAGAAGTGTGAATCGGGCACGTTTGCAGTTCATCTCACAGGCATAACTATATTCCGGTGTAAACCGCTCTACCTGTTTTTGAACAATATCCCAAACGTCTAATAAATCCAGTTTCTTTTTACTAAAACCGCTGTTTGTTACGCCCTCTACGTTCTTGAAGTAAAAGTAAACAGGTTTGCTCGTATAAACAGCACCTTCACACTTTCTCGCAAGGTAGTAGCAAGCCTCAACATCTTCGTTCATTTTCCCTTCAATAAAGTGGTAATCTTCTAGAATATCTCGCCTTATAAGTGTTGCACATACACTATGTGTATCCGGTTCACCGTTCACACGAAAGAACCTATCTAATAGATTCTCCCGAGACAGCATGTAAATGTTTTCATTTAATGCAGTATTTCTATCTATATTTTCCTCAACCACCTGAATTCCGCCAATTGCCATCGAAACACCATATTCGTTTACCATTCCATAAAGTGTCTCTAGTGCCTTATTATCAATCCAGTCATCACTATCAGAAAAAAACACCCATTTCCCTTTTGCGATTGCAAGACCGGCATTTCTTGCAGAACTCGCGCCACCATTTTTTTTATGGGTCACATGAATGCGACAATCTCTTTCTGTCCATTCATCGCATATTTGGGGCGAACCATCAGAAGATCCATCATCGACCAAAATCAATTCGAAATCTGTATACGTCTGGTCTACGATTGATTTCACGCATCGCATCAAGTGCTTTTCAGTATTATACACTGGAACGATTACACTTATTTCAGGCATTATATTTTCCCTTGCACTTTCTTATTTACTATTAAATTGACAGGAACCAATCATCTACATCCATATCAACTTTTCTCATTATCAGATATCCGCTTCGCTTAGCGTTTTCCATATCCTTTTTTCTTAAAACGTCCGGACTGTTTGCGCCTTTTTGAAAATGCAAATATGTGAGATAATCCGTATTCTCATCCGCGTAGGGTGACAGCATTACTAACGTTTGAAAGAAGGATTCATCAGGGCATGTTGTATTTTCATAAAATTTATAAAACTCCGGACGAGCAACAAGATACTGCATAATCCACTTTACAGTCTCATTATGCAGTGCCCACCACTGGCTGCCAAAATAGAAATTCATATCAAGCTGTTTTCTTTCAAAGATTTTCCATGTTCGACCATATCCACCACTGAGTTCGACCCACCCTCGCTTGATGATTTTTTGCCAGAGCTTTCTTCCAATGAGCCAAGCCGGAAAGTAAATTTGATTTCGCTTATCTAAATTGTTCTGCCTATGCGTACCATGATTTTTGCTACTCCTGTATTGGACAAAGTTCGTTTTCTTAGCTTTCTCAAAAAATTCTATAATCGCATCAGCTGAGCAAAGAGGCCAGTCTTGTCCGCTGATCAGCCAATAGTAATCGTATCCCCCCGAGCAAGTTGCCATCTCAAGAAGATTTAGCGTTGCTGTAACCTGTGAAATTTGAGCCCACTCGACTGACACACGATTCTCTCTTGGAAGGACGAAAACATTTTTTCTGCGAATAATCTGTTCTTCAAAATCTGCCTTCTTATCAATATGCAGATAGCAATCAATATCCGGATGATTCAACTTATTTAAAAGAAGATTTATCTGTTTAGCATTCTTATGGCATTGAATTAAAACCGCTATTTTCATGTTCGCTTTACCTCCTAAGCACCTTCTCAAACATAAGCTTACGCAGCCAGTTAGGAGCTAACGAAGATCCACTGCGAATCACGCAACTTTTTATATACTGGTCATTTCCAATAAAGCTTTGCTGCTTCATAAACTTGAACAACTTGGCCTGCGTCTTAGCATATTTCCAACCAGCTCGCCGCAAGTACATATCCGAGCCAGCTCTCATGTGGAGCAACGGCTCCTGAACGTTATAGCCTTGATATCCAGCCATCAGCATCCGGAGCCAAAGGTAATAATCCTCCAGCAGATAGAAGTCCTGATAGGAACCAACTGCCTCAACTGCGGATTTTTTATACATCACACATGGGTGATTGAACGGATTACGCTTCTTTGCAAACTCCACGATTTCCGCATTCGTCTCCGGTGGCACGCGCCTCGTATCTACCACCTCTGGATCTGTTGTAAACTCCTCTACAATACCAGAGCAGATGCTCACTTCTGGGTGCGTGTTGAACACCTTGATTTGTTTCTCGCAGCGGTCTGGATAAGCAATATCATCACTGTCCATTCGGGCGACCAGCTCATTTTTACAATGCTTGATGCCTTCATTGAGTGCATTGCCAAGTCCGGCGTTCTTAGCAAGACGAACAACATTCAGTACCGTACCCATTTCCTGTTGCTTTGCTACAATCACGGCATCCAGCTCCGGATTTAGTGGGCCATCGCACACCAGTACGAAATCGTTTGTTGGAACCGTCTGCACCTGAATGCTCTCGATTGCCTGTCTCAAATATTCCGGCTTTTCTTTGTGATAAACAGACATTAAAACGCTATAATTCTGCATCACTTCGTCTCCTGCCCCATCGCCGTGGTCGCGCCTTCCGCCACACCTTCAGTACTCTCCGGCATAAACAGGATCTTCACAGTCGCCAACATGATCTTCAAATCCTCAATCAGGCTAGGATGAGCAATATACATCAGATCCATCTGCAGCTTATCGTAGGGGGTGGTGTTGTATTTGCCATACACCTGCGCATAACCGGTCAGACCGGCCTTTGCCTGCAGGCGAAGCGCAAACTCCGGCATCTCTTCGCAGTACTGGGCGGCGATCTCCGGGCGCTCCGGGCGGGGGCCAACAACGGACAGGTCACCTTTCAGGATGTTCAGCAGCTGGGGCAGCTCGTCCAGACGGCAGGCGCGGATAATGTGACCGACCTTGGTAATACGGTCATCCTTGTCGCCGGTGGAAAGACGTGCCACGCCATCCTTTTCTGCATCCACACGCATAGAGCGGAACTTCAAAATCTCGAACTGCTTGCCGTCCTTGGTCAGACGCACCTGCTTGTAGAAGGCGGGGCCACCATCGGACTTGACTGCAATAGCTGTGATCAAGAACAGCGGGCTCAGGATGATCAGTGCCACCAGCGAGATCACAATGTCCATCGCGCGCTTAACGAACAAGAACTCCGGGCTTGCCATGTAACGGCCGACCCGCAGCATCGGCAGATGGAACATGTGCATCGGCCATGCACCGCTCATGATAACGTCGCCAACGCGAGGGATGACGAAAATATTGATGCCCTTCCCCACGCAATGCTTCAGAATAATGTTGCGTTCATGGCTGTGGACGCCGCTGACAAAAACCGTTTCCATACCGTCCAGAATGCTCAGGTCTGCCAAGCACTCCGACACGCTCAGGGTGACCTGCACATCGTATTTCTGGCTCAGACCGTACTCGTTGATGAGCTTTTCCATACCATGACGCACATCGTAGACCACTGCAGTCTTCTGCGGCGGGAAGGTCGTATAGTACCATTTATGTGCACAGGATGCCCAGATTGCAGCCATCACCAACTGCCCCGCAATTGCCGCAATACCCGGCAACAGGTTGCAGAACTTTGCGGACATCAGGCAGATCACGATGTACAAAATACCATCGGTTGCCATCGCGCCAAGGATCTGGCCGTACACCAGTTCTGAGACCCGCTGCATGGACATCCAGAACGCATCGTAGATTTTACCGAGTGCAATGTACAGGATAAAAAACAGGCCTAAAATCGCAAAATGACCCTCCCATGCCAGATTTGCATAGGTCTGATGCGAGTAGTACAGGAACCAGCAGGCCGCAAACGGCAACTCGATCATCAGAACATTCAAAATCTTTACGGCCCGCAACATCACATCATGCTGAAACTTTGACATAATCCTCTCCAATAACTCCTT
>OHAH01001794.1_pt1 | contig 12586 bp, 9 predicted proteins | sample 1577071 | NCBI WGS metagenome assembly OHAH01 (sample SAMEA3541520, study PRJEB24748) | human gut metagenome | biome: human gut; feature: human-associated habitat; material: faeces | place: China | collected 2012 | reverse complement strand
ATCGCCCGAGAAGAGCACCTTGTTCTTCGCATCGAGGGTAAAATATTTGTTATATTGGCTAGGATTAGTCGAAGTTCCTGAATTTGACTTGTTATTTGATGGGTTAGGTGAATTAGAATTATCATTATTTTTATTATTATTAGTATTAGAATTATTTTCATTTGAAGTAGTAGGGGGTGTAGGCTGATTATTTTCAACACTAACCGTTACTTTTTCCTCTAATCCATTTGCTTTTACATGTATGATAGTTTGACCGTTACCGATTGCTTTTACAAGACCATTTTCATTTACTGTTGCGATTCCTTCGTTTTCGGATGAATAAGTACATTTATTTTCTTTACCAGTAGTAGAAGCGTTTATTTGAACTTCCTGATTTACTTTTAAAGATACTGATTTATTAGATACAGATAGAGTAGGCTTATCATAAATATGTATGGTTGATGTAGCCTTATTTTTATTACCAGCTTCATCCTCAACAGTACAAGTAATTTTATATTTTCCTACTTTGTTCTTGATTTTTCCTTTATATTTAATTTTTAGATTTTCTTTCTTTGTTAGATTGTCATTAATTATAAATAATTTTTTTATACTGATCTTATCATCTATCGTATAATCTATATCTTTTTGATATTCGATTGTTGGCTTCTCTTTATCTTTAACGGTAACGTACAAAGGATAACTGTAATTATTAACCTTATATACCAGTTTTTGTTTTCCCATTTTATTTGCTGAAAAAGTAGGGCATTTAATTGTATAATTATCTATTGTAATTGTTTTTGAATTTTTATGTCTGTTGATGTCAGAGATACTGTAACTATCATAGCCTGTTACAAATTTAGTTGTATCAACATCCTTTTTTCCATAGTTGATTGTGATATTCTCTTGAAATTTCATTCTGTCTTCTTTAGAGTAAGGATCTTTAATCAAGTCAGTACATCCCGTTGTAAAAATCAGAATAAATAATATGATTATAGTTATTTTTATATATTTCATTTCAATCTCCTAAATTAATTGCATTCTTAATATTTATAAAGAAAAGTTCATTCTTTTCTCTATAAATATTAAGAGGTGGCTATTTGCCACCTCATGCATGTAAATTATTTTTTGCCTTTAAGAATAGGTTAGACTTTACGTCACTTTATTTTTTATTCATGGCTTTTTTTTCTAATAAATAGTAGAGAAAATGCAATTAAAGATAATACAGCAACCACAACATAGTAGTTAATACGAGTATCATCACCAGTTTTTACTTTTTTTGCAACTGGTAATAATTCATCATACATTACAACTTTTTGAGCAACTCCTGTGTCTTTAACAGTGAATTGAATTGATTCAGCAACCTTGTAATTTTTAGGAGCAATCACTTCAGTTAAAGTATAAGTTTGATCAACAGTTAAGTTCTTGATCATATGAGGTTGTTTTCCTGATGTCCATTCATCAATGACTTTACCATCTTTATCGGTCACTTTAAGTTTTGCACCTTCAAGTTCCTTCTTGGTTGTAATATCTTGTTTGCTGATTTCGATTTTTGTATCTTCATCAGTCATAGACAATGATGTATCTTTATTTTCATTAGCTTTAAATGTTTGTGTTTTGAAAGTAGCATATCCGTTAGGAGTTTTTGTTTCTTTCAATACATATTCTTCACCAGCTTCAAGACCTTGAATCATATGTCTTGTTTCATTACCATCAAGATCAATGTTTGTGTAAGTAGTAATACCATCTTTTACAAACATGACAGTATAATCATCTTTTCCTTTGTTTTTAGCAATGCTGTATTGAACTGTTGAATCTTCTTCATCCATGTATGTTCCTTCAGCTTTACCATTTTCTTTTAATTGAGCTTTCATTTCATCAGTAACATCAAAGATATGTTGTCCTGAAATCCATTTGTCAATAATATTTTTAGTCTTATTAGAAGTGACTGTCATTTCAGCACCTTTTAATAAGTTACCTTTTTCATCAACTTTAGAAACTTCATTGATTGTATCAATCATTTCTACTTGTTGATTTTCTTTTTCATATGAAACTTCAAATTCAATGTCATTTGCTAAATTTAATCCTGTAGGAGCAAGGTCTTCATGTAGAGTATATTTCTTACCTTCAACTAATCCAGTAGCATAATGTACTTTACCTTCAGAAGTCCATTCATCAATGATGTTTCCATCTTCGTCTTTGATTTGCATTAAAGCACCTGTAACTTCATCACCACTTACTGTAATTTTTGAAATTGTAACTTGTTTATCTTGCATTACTAATGTTTGGTCTTCATCTTCACCAGCAGTAAATTCAATTTCTTTTGCTTGAACATATTCTTCAGGAGTTTTTGTTTCTCTTAGGATATATTTTTCACCAGCAATAAGTCCTTGAACTCTGTGATTTGTTTCATTTCCTTTGATGTCGATATTAGCATAAGTTGTAACACCATCTTTAACTTGCATTAAAGTATAGTCGTTACGATCCTTATTTTTAGCAATACTGAACATAACCATAGAATCTTCTTCATCCATGTATGTTCCTTCAGCTTTACCATTTTCTTCTAATTGAGCTTTGACATCTTTATCTAGATCAATGATATGTTGACCTGTTACCCATTGATCAACTATATCTTTAGTTTTTTCTGATACGATAGATAAAGTTGCTTCTTTTACAGCTTTACCATCAACATCTGTTTTATTTACTTCTGTAACAGTATCAATCATTTCTACTGTTTGATTTTCTTTTTCTTTTGTTACTTCAAAAGTGAAATCATTTGCAAGATTGAATCCTAAAGGAGATAAATCTTCGTGCAATGTATAAGTTTTACCTTCTTCAAGTCCATTTGCAATATGAGATTTACCTTCACTGTACCATTCATCTACAACATTACCGTCTTCATCAATAATTTGCATATGAGCACCAGTGACTTCTTCTCCACCAACAGTTAATTTAGAAACTTTAACTTGTTTGTCTTTCATGTTGACTTTTTCATTTACTTTTTCTTTTGAAACAGTAAATTCAATATCAGTTGATTTTACATATTCTTCAGGTGAAACAGTTTCAGAAAGGATATATGTTCTTCCTTCTTCTAATCCATTGATGAAATGAGAATCTTTTCCAGAAGTCCATTTGTCTACGACTTTTCCTGTTTCTTTATCAGTTACAGTAATAGTTGCACCTTCAACTTCTTTTTCACCTGTAACATCAGTTTTTGTGAAAGATACTTGTTTGTCCTTCATTGTTACTGTTTCAAGTTCACTAGAATTTTTAACAGTAAACTTGATGTCTGTAGCTTTTACATAGTCTTTAGCTGTTACAGTTTCAGATAATGTATAAGTCTTACCAACAACAAGACCTTCGATTGAATGTGCTTTGTCAGTAGAAGTCCATTGATCTACTACATTTCCATCTTCATCGGTAATTGTTAATTGAGCACCTTTAACTTCTTTGTCTCCTGTTACATCAGTCTTATTGAATTCAAAGTCAGTTGTTAAGTTTTCTACATCAAATGATTTGATGTAAGTTTTTGTTGTGTAATCAGATTGTTTAAATACAGCATCATATTTTGTTGTATCTAATACGCATCCATCTAAAGTTTTAACTTCTTGTAAGTAGTATTGAGCTTCTCCAACTCCCATAGGAAGATTAGAAATATCTAAATGTCCATCAGTTGATAATGCATAAACACCGTTTCCTACTTCAGTACCAGAATTAACGATTGCTCCAGAATTTTCTGTTGTAATGACATCATCTTTAGCAAACATCAAACTTCCATCAACTGGACTATAAATGTTTTCTTTTGCTTTTAATACGAATTGAATTTTAGATAAGTCGCTTCTGTCAACTAAATCTACATCAGTATCAAGATCAGCAACTGTCTTGTTTAATTTGATTTGAGCTTTTGGTTGTTCATCACGAACTTTTACTGTATAGATTGGATCACCATCTTCATCTTTTGTATAGTCTAATAAACCGCTCATTTCAAATGATTGAGTTTTTCCTAGACCAATAAAACCAGTTGGAACTTTAACTTCTTCTAAATGATATTTACCAGCAAAGAATTGAAGTGGTAAGAATACTTCACCTTTTTCGTCATCATCATTTGTATATTCAGTTTTGACAACAACTACATTGTCACTGTTAGTAGTAAATGTATCATATTTCTTACCACCGACTTTTTGAGTGATGTATTGTCCTTTTTTATAGACAACATTACCACCATCTAAAATATCTTCATCAGCAACAATTTTAAATGATGCTGAATTTAATGATACAGTTTTACCTGTTTCTTCATCTTGTTTAACTAATTTTAATTGAGTTTCTACTGGACGGTTATTTAAAATGACCTTTTTAACTTTATCTTCATCCTTTTTGATTTCGCTCGTATCTTGAGTAACAGATACAGTAAAATCAGGATTTGTATAGAAATCCTTTGGGGTTACAGTTTCTCTAACTAAATATTCTCCATAAGGAAGTTCTTTAGTAATAGCCCATCCATCTTCTCCAGTTGTGATAGTGTCATATACTGTAGCATTGTCCCAACCGACATGATCAACTTCACTCTTTAATTTGAAAGTGAACTCAGCTCCTTGTAATCCTTTAACTACTTCAGACATACCATTTCTATATCCTGATTTAAAGATTTGGATTTTTTGTTTCTTGACTTTTTCAGTAACAACCATTTGATTTGCGTCATTACCAAATTGAAGTTTTGCACCTTGATATTCCTTAGTGATTTGAGCAACATAATTCGTATCTTTTTCAGTTGTAGTAACACCAGTTAAATTATCAGTTACATTCAATGTATTACCTTTTAATAGGTATCCTTTAGGAGCTTTAGTTTCTTCAATGGAAATAGTTCCTAGAGGTAATGTAATGGCTCCATTCTCATCAGTATAGAAATTATCACCAGATACTTTATTTGAATTTGAAAGTCTTGCAACATATCCTTTCTTTCCAGTTGAATATGTTACTTCTTTAGTAGCTATAACCCAAGTTCGTGTTGCTTTTTTTGGAAGGTCATCTTTTGTATAGTAACCGTCATAGTATTTTACAGTAAACTCCGCACCTTCAAGAGTAGCATCACCCTGTGGCATACCCTTAGTTTCGGCATCATTTTTTACTACTTCAATACCGATAGGGTCATTACCTGGTGTTTCATTGGAATTTGCTCTTACAGTTTGGTCTTTGACAACCGTAACACTGTACGTATTTTCATCAAGATCGTAACCTGTAGATGCTGTAATTTCTTTTACTGTATAATTACCTACAGGTAAGATAGATGATTTTGCATATCCATTTTTATCAGTAGTAATTGTATCTACTTGAACACCGTCACTGTAGATACCATAAACAGCACCTTCTAACGAATAACATCCATTATTGTTTGTAATACCTTCATTTGCTGACTTTTTAATTAAATCGATCCATCCAAAATCTAGCCAGTCAACACTGTATCTCAATGAATCAACAGATTCTTGAGTCCATGATCCATGAGTTTGGTTTGAACCATTTCCATCAGAAATTGCCAATGCACAGAATTTTCCTTTTGCTGAACTGTTCAATGTTCCGCTGGTATAATCTGTTGGACTGTTTTCTAATGGTGCAGTTAGATAGAATGATTGACCACCCCATACAGTTGCAGTTCCACCAGTTTGTTGAGCTGAAGAACCAGCAATATGAATAGTCACATTACTTTGTAACGGCAACTGAACTGTTTCATTTGATGAAGCATTAAATGAGACAGTATTTGTAGTTTGAATCATATTTGCTTTATCGAATGTAGCTTTTAATGATGCAGTATCTCCAGTTGAGAAGTTTGCTCCATTAGATGGATCAGGCAATCCTTCAACGTATTGCCATGTAGACTTTAATCCAATACCTGCTCTTTCAAGATCATCAATATTCGCACCGCACATGTCACCACTATAAGCTAAACTTAATAAAACATGTGTATATAAATACCCTGTTTCTGCTTCATTAAGTCCATCATCTTTTAAAGCTTGACCTTTGAAAAGACATTGTGCTGGACCACCAAAACCATAATATAAGAATTTTCTTACCATGACATTATTATTAATGACATTGGCAGCATAATTTCCTGAAGATGGTGTACGTTTACTTGCTTCCAAACAATATGACCACTGCCCATTGTACTTACACATGTAAGTAGACCATTGCTTAGTGATCTGTGGACATTTACGTTTCCACCATTCAGGATAAGTTATAGATTTAATACGAGTAAATTCATGTGGAATCCCGCTGTCCCAAGCTTCTACTGTATTTGTGTTTCCTGCAGTAAAACACATAGACAGTACCATTCCTAGAACAACGAAAATTTTGGTTACTTTATTTAACCATTTCTTAAACTTCATTTTTCTTTCTCCCTTTCCGAATAATATTTATTTAAAAATTATTTTTGTTTAAACAAAAAGATGGAACTTGTTCCATCATCCTTCAGATGCAAGTTTATAGCATCTGTATACTTCTTTGAGACAGGCTTTATATTTGACAAATCAAAAGACCTTTGACAATAAAAAAAGACAATCTTTCGATTGCCTTATGGGTGAAACACCCATTTTTGCTTATGAATTTTTATCATTTTAATTTGTTTCCTTTCCTTACAGCTTTTATAATGATCAGTAATTTTTACTTTTTAAATTAAAAAGATGGAACAAGTTCCACCTCTCAACTACAATTCTATACTATCATTTTATCACGTCTATTTTTGAAATCTATTGACTTTTTTGTGTAATTTTTTTAAAACTTTTTTCATAAGAAAAAGATGGAAGTACAGCCATATTCCACCTTTTTTTGATTAGGACTTACATAATTATATTATTTTCTTAAAAACAAATATAATCCAAAAAACAAACAGTATTAAATTTAATGCTAGTTCAAATGAAACAGTTCAGTTACCTTTACAATCCAATGTTACTATTCGTATTGCATATTCTTCAGCACAACAAAGACCGGTACAGTCCTTTTTTATTTATAAACATATAATTAATGCCCATATTAAATTGTTAGGATTATTAAAAATATTATTTAGTCGCACCGCAAGAACATTTGTATCCAGTTATAACAGTTTCATCATATGCTTGCTTAACAATTACAGTTTCATCATAAGCTGGTGTGACGGTTACAGTTTTTGTTTCTTGATGTGTTACAGCATCATGATGTTTAGTACCAACTTGTACTTTAGTAGAATGATAAGAATGTCCAAATTCTGCACTATGTATACCAGCTTGATCAGATGCTGCTTCTCCTTTTCCAAAATCTTGTCCACACACTTTACATACAACATGTGTTTCATAAACAGGTTCATCATATGCTTCCTTATCTACAACTGTGTACGTTTCCTGACGTGTTACAGCGTCATGATGTACTGTTTTTGTTACAGCATCATGATGTACTGTTTTCGTAATTGGAATATTATAGTTATGCTTATGTTCATCTCCTTTAGATGAAGATGAACTGTTACTACTGTTTGAACTGCTTGTGTTATTTCCAGAAGGTTTTGATGTACCACTGTTTGTTGTTGGCTTAGTTGCACTTGCACTTGATGAGCTGTTGACTGTCCCTTTATTTGATACAGGAGATGTACTTGCTACAGCATCATTCTTTGATACTTCAGCACTTGATTTCTTTGTGACAACTGTTTTCTTATTCCCGTTTTCATCAGTGACAACTTCAGTTACCGCAACTTCTCCTTCAGCAACAGCAGGAGCTTCAACTACATTGACTGTTAATTTCTTTGTAGCTTTATTTTTGTATTTATCTTGAATAGATACTTTTAATTCATATGATCCAATCGTATTAACATCAACTTTTGATGTATCAATCTTCCAGTCTTTGACATCACTGTAATCAGTGGCTTTTAAAAGCTCACCAAAATTAAATGTTGAAAGATCAGTATATTGGATAACATCAATACTTTCTGGTGCTTCGATTTCTGGTTTTGTTGTATCTTTGACTGTAACTTTTACAGTTGCTTTTTCTTTTTTATAGGTAAAGCTGATTTCATAGTTTCCAACTTTAGGATAGTCTTTTTCTTCTTTAGATACGACATTTCCGTTTTCATCTTTATTTGTGACTGTAACATATTTAAGATTGTCTTTTTCTTTTGTGTCCTTGATGATCTTATCGACATCACCTGATTTATTTGCATCTAAATAATCAGCTACATTTGTTGATACTCTTTGTCCAAATTCAGCTTTTACTTCATCAGAAGCCAACACCAATTCTTTTGAACTAGATGTATTTAAAATAACAGCCCCAGCACATCCAATGACCATTACACCAGCCAAACATCCTGCAATGATCTTTTTCTTTTTAGTGTTTAAGTATTTATCAATAATATTTTCTTTTTTGTTTTCCATAATTTTTCACTCCCATTTATGATTGAGCCAAGTTGGCTCTTTATTGAAAAGGACTTATATAATCACTTTTTTAAACAAAGATAATAGGGTAGTATTTCTTTTAATTAAAATCATTAATTTAATCCAATTGTGATTAATGCCTAATATTTTAGATTTTTATATTTTTCATTTTTTGAAATATTCTTTTTTATTTTGTAATTTGAATACTTCAAGAGCTTTATCTAAAGTTGTTTCTATGTAATTAAAACCATATTTTTCTTTATCAATAATTTCTTGTTCTGATTCTAAATCTTGTAATTTTTCAAACTGAACACTATAATCACAAAATACTGTGACACCGTCATGATATTCATAGAAAATCTTACATTCTCTTTCATTTCCAAAATGAGTAATACTTTTGCTAACCTCTTTCATGATTGTTTTACATCTATGATTTTTAGTGATATTTTGAACAGGAAAATTTTCATCAATGTTTTCCTGCACATATTTATATGCATCAATTAATGCCATTTTTAATCCTCCTTATTTTTTAACTACAATACCAAAATATTTATGGTAGATTACGATAGTTTTCCTTTGATTTTTTATATCTAATGTAATGATTGTTGCTCATATGGTTTAGATATAATTAGGACTTACATTACTAACTTTAATTAATCATATGACTAATCGAAGGGAATTAAAAAACGATTGAACTACTGTGTGCAATATTGTTAGTATATATTTTTTTTGAACAATTATTGATTAAATTCTTAATAGTTAATGTCTAAACAAACTTTTATATTATTGAGCCAAGTTGGCTCTTTATTTAAATTATTAACTTTATAATTTTATTCCTGTAATACATGTAATAAATGCAGAGATAATTGCTAGACCCAAAGCAATAGCAATTACAATTATATTTTGAGTAAACATAGTTTTAATTACTATTTTTAAATATTCTGTTATCGGATCTTTTTCATTATTCATCTTCTACCATCTCCTCTAATATTTTTTCTAAAGCTCTTACTTTCTTCAATAATACATATCCATTCGTTTGTTTGAATTCTTTGCTTGATGTTATGATAGGGGTTGGATCTTTTCCAACAATAGCATCAGCTCCAAGTATTTCTTTACGTTCCTCTGGACTTTTACTTCTAATAAAATCAACCGCTTCTATTTCAATGATGACATCAAGCATTACCATAATTTTATCTCTTACTTCTTCGTACATAGGCTGTAGTTTTTCTTTTTCTACAAAACCGTGATAGAAGCTGGATCTTGAAACATCATATTTATCCAATTGTTTTTTCAAAGAGCCAGTATAAAATTTCTTGATAAGTTGAATTTTGTTATTTATAAATACGCTCATTTACTTCACCTCGCATTAGGAACACATTTTAATTTATATGAACAACTTGTTCCTTATCTACTTATATGTTATTCCTAATAAAGGCAGAAGTCAAATCATATATTTATATAAAAAGGTGTTATGATAACACACCTTTTTATAGAGAAACTATTAATGAACCAAACGTTTACTAGTATTCCTTTCTAGGAACTCCTAGTATACATATTTTAGCATACCTAAAAATCGGTTTTCTCTACTTTTTTTCCACGATTAAAATTTGAACTCTTTTGAAAGTCGCATAGAATAAGGACTTTTTATTTTTATATATTTTAAATTTTTTTTGATTCTCATTTAATCAACTACATTTTAAGTAGATTTTAAAAAGAGCCAGTTTGGCTCAATTATGAAGATATGTATTTAATGAATCAATAAAAATTGAAAAGAGCCAAGTTGGCTCTTTTCAATTTGAAATATATTCTACAGGTGGATTTCTGAAAGAATATACTTTTTAAGTTGATTGAATTAGATGGTTTCTTTTGATCAACTGTATGTTGGATTTATCTATTTCTTCCAACTATAGCAATTATAGCATACCCCAAAAACGGTTTTCTCTACTTTTTTTCCACGATTAATTTTTTTAATCTTCTGAAACTAGCATAAAATAAGGGTTTTTAAAAATCAAAAAAAATAAACTTTTTTTAAATATTATCAAATATGATGATGTAATTCTTATTTTTCACAATAAAAGAGCCAAGTTGGCTCTTTTAAAAAATACATACATAGACAAGCACATTATATGGATTGTTCGTCATTAATTTCTTCTATTTCTTCATTTACATGTTCTTCTTCAAACAGTTTATCATATTTATGAGGTTCACTTACACATTTATTCATTGCATCCATCAATGGTTTTAAATCACTATCATGCGCTAAAGCAAACAATTCATTTAAATCATTCGACAATAATTTATTTAGGTCTATGTCTAATCCTAATTCTCTTTCAGCAAATTGTTGGGAGAATAATATTGTTGTAATGGCATTTCCTTTATAGAAGGGTTGAATATCAAATAGCTTACTCATATTAAAAGAGAAAAGGGCAACTTTTTGATCTAACGAACATCTTTCATAATAATTCTTATCGAACCCTTGAAACACTTCATTAAATGCGAGATCAAAATTTTCTAAAGACATTGGTTCAATATAATGTTGAAAATCATCTTTGGTTGTTCCAACAAAATCTACTGTTCTGAACTTTCCAGCAAAATCATATAGATCTTCGTAAATAAATTTATTGATTCCTTTTAGAAAATTGATTTTGTCATCTTCAGTTTCAAGTTTTATTTGATCAAGAACATTTTCTTTTTGTTCAATAAGCATAGCGGTTTTTATCTTTACAATGTTTTCTTCTTTAATTGCTAATTTTGATTCTGATTTTATATTCAATTTATTTTTTAAAGTATTAGTGTGTTTATATTTTAAATCATTAAATCTTTTTAATTGATTTTCATAAGAAAAAAATGGATCGCTTAAATCCAATTTGTCGTGTTTTTCATTCATCTTTTTTCCTCCATTTTAGTAAGTAAAATAAAAGAGCCAACTTGGCTCTTTTGAAAATAATTAAGATTTTAATTCTTCTTGAAGTAAATCGTCTAATGATTTAGTTCCTTCGATATATGGTTGAAACAAATCTTTGTCCTTTGAATAACCATCTAAAGAGCAAAGTGAAGAAGCTGCTTCAACAATTTGTTTTCTTTCTTCTTTTGTTTTCATGATCTTTCCTCCTATTCATTTACAGCTTTTTTTAATGCTGAACTTGCCTTAAAAGCAGGGGATTTACTTGCTTTGATTTCAATTGTTTCACCAGTATGAGGATTTCTACCAGTACGAGCGCTTCTGTCTCTTACTTCAAAATTACCAAATCCCTTTAGAGAAACTTTGTCTCCTTTAACAAGTGCATCAGTAATTACGTCAGCAAAGCTTGTGATTACTTTGTCTACATCAGTTTTAGTCAGTTCAGTTTTTGAAGCAATAGCTTCTACTAATTCATTTTTTGTCATTAATAAATTCTCCTTTATCTTTGATATATAACTATTATATTATAACAGTTGTGACAATTTCTAAACATTTTTTCTACTATGATGAATGAGCCAACATGGCTCTTCTGTTAGATTTCAATAATGTCATCTTGTGTTTGTTCTTGATTTAACACTTGATTTTCTTTATCTTTCAGATAATCTAAAAAGCTTTCATCATTTGCGGATAAGCATTCAAATAGATTTTTAGCAGTAGCAATTCTAATAGCTTCATCAATGTTAATAGATATACTTTCTTTATAATATATTTCTTTAACTTGTTTTTTTGAAATTTCAAATATATTCTCATAAAATTCTATAAATGATGAAAGCTCGTTTACTTGATTATTATTTAAATATTCTTTACAGCAGTCAGAAACTGCATTTTGCATTGGATAGTTGCTTTCACTTTGTTCTATTAATTGATCTATCAGTTTTTTTTCTAATTTATTCATGAATATACTCCTTTTCTTTGGAAATTGAAAAGAGCCATATTGGCTCTTTTCAATGATTATTTGTATTAAATTTGAATATAAAAAGCAGAAATTCTTTTTAAAACTTCTACATTTGTAGTATAGCATATGTAAATCGACAAATCCTCTACTTTTTTTCCACGATAGATAAATTATTTAATTTATATGCTATATAGATGAAAAAGAGCCAAGTTGGCTCTTTTGCTAGATTTCGATAATGCTATTTTTAATTAAAAAGGGCTAAAGTAGCCCTTATTAAATTTCCAAATTATTTTCTTGTTCATCTTCTTCAAATTCATTAACATATTCTTTATACATTTCTTCGACATTAGATATTAAGTTTTCTATTTC